>OAVO01000190.1_pt1 | contig 50600 bp, 78 predicted proteins | sample 1501411 | NCBI WGS metagenome assembly OAVO01 (sample SAMEA2580081, study PRJEB22360) | human gut metagenome | biome: human gut; feature: human-associated habitat; material: faeces | place: Denmark | collected 2008/2010 | reverse complement strand
AGCAACCAACACCGGAGACCGATCGGCAGCAACCAACACCGGAGACCAGTCGGCAGCCCAAGTCAGCGGTAAAGATTCTATTGCTATAGTGACTGGTAAGGATAGTAAAGCAAAAGGATCTATCGGATGTTGGATAGTCCTAACAGAAAGAGGTGATTGGGACGGAAATACATACCCAATCAAGGAGGTAAAAGCCGTAAAAGTTGATGGTGGCTTAATAAAGCCAGATACTTATTATAAACTAGATAATGGAGAAATTATCCCATGTGAATAATTATAATCCCGGTGTCCGTTGGTTCGGTATCCGGGAACTATTTTAACCACTTTAAATGATATATGATATGCCTAAGATTAATTAGCATAGCGTTAATAGAAAGGAGATTAATATATGAAAGCAAGAGTAAAAGCAACTGGAGAAATTATCAATATTGCTGATTACGCACGTGTCACACTTGATAAGTGTGATAGTTACGGTAGTCCTGTTGAATTAAGTTTTGATGAGGTTGAAATACTTCAAGAAAGGTCTGATAATATTGATTGGGAACAGAGACGCTATGAAATAGCTAAAGAGGTTTTATCCGGAATACTAATTTGGATAGCTTATTCCGGAGAAGATTCATATTGTACAGAGAATTGTAAACATGCTGTTAAATATGCAGATGAATTGGTTAGACAACTTAAAGGAGAATAACTATGCTAACAGTACTAAGAGAAACTTATCCAACAGCAAGAAAAGAACATGGGGTGTGAGTTTTGTTGTGAAAAGATAGCGATAGGACAAAAATATGTCCGTCAGACAGATATCTATGATGGAACTATCTATGACTTTGTCACACATCAAGAATGTAAGGAGGTAGCTCATGAATTGAGAATGTATGATGATTGTGATGATTCAGGTTTAGACGGAGACTCTTTTCGTGAAGACTTGAATGCATATGTATACGCCAACCATTACGATGAACACACAGATGATGTTTATACCAGTTGGCAATTGAATCATTATGAGATAGCGAAGAAAATATTGAAAGAACTTAAAAAGCAGAAATAACTATGGGATTTACAACACCAGCATTTATACGTAAAAATACACCGGAGCTTCGTAAGAAGTTGGAGAGGTTGGGGTATTATTTGCATCCTGAATGTATTGACGATGATAGAGGAAATTATCTATTTGTAAATAGAGAATATTACTTAAACAGACCTTTAGGATATTCGGAAGAGCTATCTCGTTCTATTGATTGCGGAACCAACGAGTCTTTATTCTTAGCTATTGCCGCATTGAGAGACGATACTGATAACAACCAAATGTTTATCAACGGCAAAGGAGATTGGGGAATATGTCGTGATGGAAGCGATGGGGGATTAGAAGGTCTAGACTTTTATGGAATACCTAACGACCTTAATGTGGACAATTATCATAAGGCTACAGTGGAAGAGCTAATCGAACACTTTAAAGGAAAGGGGGTGAATCATGGATAGTGTACAGACACAAACATTTGCTATCAGAGGGAATGACGATGCTATGGCATATATTGATTTTTGTGATGGAGATTTATGTGTTTCTGTCGTAGTAGAAGGCAAACAAGCAGATTTTCACTTTGAGCCTGTTACTTTGAAGATGTTTGCCTATGCTTATAAGTTACATTGTGAAGAACTAAAGAAAGGAAAATAGCAATGACTGAAGAAGAAATGCGGAATATAATCAAGGAGCAGTTGAAACAACTAAGTAAAGAAGAGTTGATTGATACTCTTACTGATATTCGTATGGGAAATCCTATATTTAGAATTGCAAACGCTTTGAGTAGTTTACAGTGTACAAATATGAAAGATTCTATAGATGGCATACAACGAGTAAATGAGAGTTTTGATCCATTTCAGCAAATATTAGGAAAAGAAGAATAATTATGAAAATAGATACAGAGTTTAATGTAGGCGATAATGTTTGCTATCTAAGTGGAGACAATATCTGTTATTCCACTGTAAGCAAAATAACTATTGAAATATCCTATACAGATCGTATTTTTTTGATGGTATACAAGCTCTCTGACGGTTTAAGTGTACCAAGAAACAATTATCCACTTTGGGATAAAATACTTTTTAGAGATAAGAAAAGTTTAATAGAATATTTGGAAAGTAAGGAGTGATAATTATGGACGAAAAATTTGTAGCATTGGATACTTTCAAGTCGCTGACAGAGAAAGGATTTTGTTATTATCATTTTCCTACTCAGTCTTTTGCTCAGAAGTGGCTTCGCGAAGCTAAGGACATAGACGTGCTCGTGTGGAACCGAGCTTGCGGATACGGGTGGGAAATATCAAAAGCTGGTGACAAACAGACAAGAGGAACCACGCTCCTGATGTTTGATGAAGAAGGAGAAGATGAAGATAGCGGAATGTGGCTGTCCTACGAGGCTGCTTTGCAAGACGGCATTAAGAAGGCATTGAAACTGATTAATTAATAAAAAGAAATGGAAGAATATAACACAATAAAGTTGCCGGAAGAAAAGCCTATTGGTTATCTTCTGCATGAACCCACCAAAACACATATTCCTGTTTATAAACCAATTTCCCGATTTAAAGCACTCATGATTAAATGGTGTTTCGGGCTTAAATACGAAAAGATATGAAACAAGAATCAAGCGTAATCAATCCGTATAACGGAATATTCGGGCAGCAAGGTTGGATTTGTCCGAAGTGTGGGAGGGTATATTCACCATATACTCAAATGTGTTTGTATTGCAAACCTGATAATATAACTACTATTTCCAATCTTATCGACCTTTCTAACAAGAATGTCAGCGAAGAAGAACTAAGAGAAAATCGTAAAACCAAATAAGATATGAAACAGACATTAGAAGAAGCAGCAAAAGAAAATATCTTATTTAACCATAGAACGGTTGATCGTACTTTGTCAGGTGGCAACTTGGCGCAATTTGGGATAACGAATTTTATTCAAGGCGCCGAATGGCAAGCAAAGCAATCTCCGTGGATCAGCGTGAAGGACAGGTTACCACAAACAGATGATGACCTGTACGTAGTGCTTGATGCTAGGATGAATCCTCCGGGATGCGGAGTATGTGATTTTAATCCTAAGACAGAGACTTGGATTGACTATGATTACAATATTATATACCCTACTCATTGGATGCCAATCCCTTCTCTTGAATCAAATGATAACGAATAACCGATAAAGAAATGAAAATAAGATTAGCAGAAAAGATTCTTTATGTTACTTCTGTATTCGGAAATTGGGACAGTAATTATCAGCCCTATTCCGTTCCACAACAACAAAAGGCTTTGAAAACTTTGAAAATTCCAATGGATATTAGAAGATCAATGTTGGAATACGGAGTATATGGAAAGATTCCGGTTGAATACAGGAAGTGTAATCCGATTGAAATATCGCAAATCATGCTTAGTAAAAATATGAATCCTGCCTCTATAAAAGAGTTCCGTAGGTGTATGAAGCAGATTTTAAGCAAATAACTCAAATTAATGTACAAATGGTAACGAATTAGAGAGAAAGGAAGTAAAAAATGAGAGTATCACTTAAAAAGGCTTTTACCATATTAGATGGAAGGTTATCAACAAAAATGGATGATGTATATGAAATGCTAAATTTCATATTCTCCGAAAACCTTTATACACATCAAATTCCAACAGCTATGCGAAAGCTAAAAGAGCTTAATCCCGATTGGTTTTCGGATGGAGTAAACGTAGTTGAATCTATAAAGCAGAATTATAATACAAATGATTTTCAGGAGCTCATGGAGATTATTGATAAAGAGTTTTATGCTTATGAGATTGAGTTGGGAAAAGTTGAAGCGTTAATAAAATTTTCAGATGGATTATTCCCCGAAGAATAAATACTCAAAATAAATCAAGGAAGAAACTTAAAGGAAAATGATTATGCCAACAATACTAAGAGAAACTTATCCAACAGCAAGAAAAGAACATTGGTGTGAGTTTTGTTGTGAAAAGATAGCGATAGGACAAAAATATGTCCGTCAGACAGATATCTATGATGGAACTATCTATGACTTTGTCACACATCAAGAATGTAAGGAGGTAGCTCATGAATTGAGAATGTATGATGATTGTGATGATTCAGGTTTAGACGGAGACTCTTTTCGTGAAGACTTGAATGCATACGTATACGCCAACCATTACGACGAACATACAGATGATGTTTATACTAGTTGGCAGTTGAATCATTATGAGATAGCGAAGAAAATATTGAAAGAACTTAAAACGGAGAAGTAAATATGAATCGTACAATAAAATTCAGAGGGAAATCAATAGAAAGCCGTAAAAACGGACAATGGATATACGGTTGCTACTTGTCAGATCATGACGGCTATTCTTACCATGAATTGATTTTGGATAGTACTACTGGGTTTTCATACGAAGTTGATCCTATAACAGTAAGCCAGTTCACCGGCTTGTATGACAAGAATGGCAAAGAAATCTACGAAGGTGATATCTTGTTGGTGGGCAACGATGGATATGAAAATACATACAATAAAGTAGGCATAAAAGACGGATGCTTTGGATATGTCGGAGAAGTGGATAGCAAAATACTCCCATTCTGTGACTACAATGTAACGGAAGAGATTGTAGGCAACATCTACGATCACCCGGAATTAATCAAGGAGGAATAAAATGGAAAAGTACTACTATTATGCCTTTCGTTGCAAGGGTAGATTTGGATCTGGAATTTGTTGTGAAAATAACGGCTGTTTCAGTCTGGCAGAAACACATAAGTTACTTCTGAAAAACTATAAAGAACGATGTATAATTACTTTTTGGAAGGAAATAACCTATGAAGAGTATAAGGAAATGAGTTATTATTTAGAAGATGGTAGGGGGCGATAAAATGAAAGACTATCAATTTGAAGAGATAACATTTTGGCTGTCATTTATATCTTGTTTGATATCTTACCATCTGGGAATAGAATGGTTGACAGGAATTCTTGTAGTGGTAACGGCGTTAAACCTATTCTGGTCAATAGTGACTGCTTGGAAAGACTTGAAGAAGGAGAGAAATAATCAAAGTAAAAACGAAAGCAATAATAGGAAGGAGGAATCATGAAACAAGAAATAGACAACAACCTTCTAGCTGATTGCTTTAAAGTAGCAATGAATGTGGAATATATAAGCAACAGCAGGGAACTTAAGATGTATGCCTATGCACTGTACAATGCATGTGTATGGGGAAGAAAGACAAAATAAAAAGAGGACCACCCGAACCACCAGATAAGTCCTCTTTCCTCAATTCATAGTACAAATATACTATTAACTTTAAATAAATGTGCTATGTTTTCAGAAATTTCAGAATTAAAATCAATAAGAGAGCAGAAATCAAGATTGTCGGAAAGAGAATCTGAATTATCTGCTCCTATCGTGTCTGATCTGGACTATATCCCATCCATATATAAGTGGTTTTGTGAAATAAACAACTTAAGGGATTGTCCGGGATACAAAGACAGTGTTCATAACAGAAAAAAGTTCATATTCATCATTTTATTCCTGTATGCTCCTAGTGTTCTAGCAGGGGGGAGAATGCCTAGGGGGCTTCGGGATAAGATTGCAGAATCGGTAAATATCAGCGATAAGACATTTATTTCCCACAATATCGAAACTGTGGTTGTTCTCTACAACAATTATAAGGGCTTTCGGAAGGATATAGAGTATATTTACAGTGAAATTGTATCTCATCTAAGAGATGAGGGTTTAATTTTTAATAAATAGAGATGGCAGCACCAAAAGGAAATCAATTTTGGAAGTTAAGAAGCAAGCATGGGCGTGACATGTTATTTGCCACCCCTGATTTGTTATGGGAGGCTGCTTGTGAATATTTTGAGTGGTGCGATAAGAACCCTTGGAGAGTTGTTAAGAATAAAACAAAAGGAAAGACAAAGGAAAAGGAGGAATCGCCTACACAGCGGCCATATACACTTAGTGGTCTAATGTTATATTGTGATGCAAGTGAAACTTTCTGGAGGGAATTTAAGAAAGCTAATCATGAAGATTTTTTGTCGGTCATTGCACGTATAGAATCTGTAATAGAAACTCAGCAGTTGGAAGGGGCTACTGTAGGAGCTTTTAATGCTAATATAATAGCTCGCAAATTAGGTCTTGCTGAAAAACAAGAAAGTACATTGAATGTAAAAGGAAGTATCCCTGTTCAAGAGTGGATAAAAGCTAGATCAAAAAAGAAATGATAGTGTTTAACATTAAAACTCAAGAAGTCTATAATCCGTTGTATAATAACACGGATAAATTAATAACTCTCATAACCGGTGGTCGTGGAAGTGCTAAAAGTTTTAATGTTGGTACGTTTATAGAAAGGCTTTCATTCGAATCTGGGCATAAGATGCTGTACAGCCGATACACAATGACTTCAGCAGATATATCGGTCATTCCTGAATTTCAAGAAAAGATAGATTTAGAGGGAACTAATGATTTCTTTGATATAACTAAAAAAGACATTATCAATACCTTTTCAGATAGTGTAATTATGTTTAGGGGTATCAGGACATCTTCAGGAAATCAAACGGCAAAGTTAAAATCCATACAGGGGCTTACTACTTTTGTGTGTGACGAAGCAGAGGAATGGAATTCAGAAGAGGACTTTGATAAATTAGTTCTCTCAATAAGGCAAAAAGGGATTCAAAATAGAGTGATTATTATTATGAACCCGACAGATTCGAATCACTTTATTTATAAGAAATACATTGAAAAAACGCACAAATTGATAGAGATCGACGGTGTACAAGTTCAGATTTCCACTCATCCTAATGTTCTTCATATTCATACTACTTATTTAGACAACATAGAGAACCTTTCTCCTCAGTTTATTCAAGAGATGGAACGTATGAAAGAAGAAGAGCCGGAGAAATATGCCCATGTAGCTATTGGAAGATGGTCTGATGTTGCGGAAGGTGCAATATTTAAACGATTTGAGATTGTAGATTCTATACCCGATTATGCTAAGAAGAGAGGTGTTGGATTAGATTTTGGATATTCAAACGACCCTTCTGCGGCTATTGAATGTGCGCTTATTGATAATGACCTATATCTTGATGAGTTGTTTTACAGGACCCGGATGCTATCTGGGGACATATCAGATTCTCTTAAGCCATTTAGGTTAAAAGTAATATCAGAAAGTGCAGACCCAAGATTAATACAAGAAATATCAAACTCAGGCATTCTTATTTATCCGGTAGATAAGTCAAATATAAACTCTAAAAGTTCAATTCTAGCAGGCATAGATAAAATGTTAGAATTAAACTTGAAAGTAACTAGAAGGTCATATAATCTTTTATATGAGTTAAGGAAATATACATGGGATAAGGATAAGGATGGTAATTATATAAATAAACCAATTGATAAATATAATCACGCACTTGATGCTGCAAGATATTGGGTATTGGGGGAAGTATTAGGAAGAATATTAAAACCAAAACAATACAATAAAGACGATTTAGGACTATATTAAAATAAAAGATATGAATTATATTGAGGCTATATTCAATTTGTTGCGTAACAAAACGCTTAATTCTTTAGGAGTTGAACGGGATTTAATGAGGCTTATCCAAGACAGGGATATAAGCCAGGTTATCTCGCTGCTTCAAGATAGAGATATTGATGTAAATGAGGCTATTGCCGAGTATAATCCGGAGTTTCATAAGGTCAACAGTCGCCCAGATAAGCCGCGTAAAGGCAAAGAACCTTATAGAACAGAAAAGCTACCTCGGACAAGACAAAGGTATATCAATGAAGTAGAGTTATTCTTCTTGTTGGGTAATCCTATAAAATGGAAGAACGATGTGGAAGGTACAGATGAAGCGTTTGAGGCATATAACGAGTTTCTTCAGAATACTAGGTTTCATACAACAATGAGACAAGCAAAAAGGCTGGCCGGCGCAGAAACTGAAAGTGCAAAAGTATATCATATATTTAATGATAACGGAAGGCCGGGAGTAAAGGTTTTGGTCATATCCAAATCTAAGGGATATACCCTCCGTCCGCTTTTCGATCAATACGAAAATATGATTGCATTTGGATATGGGTACAATTTGAAGGAGGGCAATAGAACAGTTGAGCATTTTGATATAGAAACGCCATCCTACATATTCCGATGCAAAAGAGCAAATATTGGGTGGGAAGTTGAGCCGTTGGTTAATCCATCTGGTAAAATCAACGTAATTTACTATAAACAGGATAAGGCTTGGTACGGGACACAGCCTAGATGTGACAGGGAGGAACATATTGATTCCAAAGCCGCTGATACTAATAATTATTTTGCAGACCCGAAAGTAAAAGCAACGGCAGATGTTCTCCAGTCTTTATCAGATCCAAGCATGGTTGGGGAAGTAATCCAAATGCAAGACAAGAACAGTGCTATTGACTATCTAGCTCCTCCTGAATACTCTTCAATGAAAGATAGTGAAAAAAAAGACTTGAATAACTCTATTCTATTTGACTCATTTACCCCAGATTTCTCATTCGAAAATATGAAGGGTATGGGAACACTATCTGGAGAGGCTTTAAAGCGTGCTATGACGCTAGGGTACATTAAAAGGGACAATCTAAAAGAGACTTACGATATACTTGTGGACCGGGAAAAGAACCTTATCCTGGCTATTATGATGAATGTTACCCATATCCATCTGAGAAACCAGTTATCCAGGCTGAAGATTACTCACGAATTTGCGGAACCATTCAATGAAGATAAGGAGAAGCAATGGGAAGCTATCGGTAAGCTATATTCGGATGGAATTATTTCTCTTGATCTGGCTGTTACTATGCTTGCTTTGACGGATGCTCCACAGGAAGAGATAGAGCTTATAAAAAGTGAAAAGCAGGCTTATTCAAATGGAAATATATCTTCTGAATCAGACAAACAGATCAATGGAATGACTGATTAGTCAGAAAAAATACGGGTGTTATGCAAAAATAAGAGGAAAAATAGAACAAAATATTTGATAATATGAACGACTTGGTTTTTAAAGGTGAGAACAACCAAGCACTAACAAGTAGCTTGTTGGTAGCTGAAAAGTTCGGAAAAGAACATAAGCATGTCTTAGATGCTATTAGAGAGCTTATACAGGGGTGTGCCGAAAATTCGGCTGACCCCATGTTTGTTGAAACTATTTATATTAATGAACAAAATAGGCAAGAATACCCAATGTTTATAATGAATCGTGATGGCTTTACTTTGTTAGCTATGGGATTTACCGGGAAAAAGGCTATGCGCTTTAAACTTGACTATATTGCAGCTTTCAATGCAATGGAAAAAGCCCTGAAGGAACAGCAAAAACCGTTATCTCAGCTTGAAATCCTTGTTCAGTCCGCACAAGCTTTGCTTGAGCAAAGTAAACGGATCGAAAACGTAGAGAAGAGACTGGACGCAATGGAGCAGGAGAGGGAAGAAAATGGGCAATTACTGTTAGCGGTTGCTGTTTCATCTGAAAAGCTGCCGGAAATATCTCTTCGTGATAAGATCCGTCAACTGGTGAACAAATATGCTTCGGCAACCAATACCAGACAACAAGACGTTTGGCACAAGGTTTACGAGCAATTATATTACCTCTATCACATTTCCATCGGTAACTACAAGAAAAAGTTCAAGGGAGAAACAAAACTTGAAATAGCGGAAAGAAACAACATCTTGGATAAGGTTTACGCTATTATCTCTAATATGGTTCGGGAGAGAAACGTTGCTTGAACCAAGACAAATTAAAATCCCCAGAAGCGGAAGTGTCCGAGCCGCTAATGGGGATAGTATTAACTATTTAATAATGCAAATCTATGAAAAAGAAAGCAGAAATTAAAAAGTATGACGCTAATATTTTAGAGAATATTGGTAGAGATGGTGATTTTTATTCTCTTAACGATTTATGGGTAATCGCTGGAAGTCCTGATGCTAAAAGACCTAATGATTGGAAGAATACTCAACAAGGTTCTGATTTTATAGTGTCTGTATGCAGATTTCTAAATGCCGCCCAAAATGGCATTATAAAATCAAAACGTGGAAAAGGAGGTGGTACTTATGGCATTAGGCAGGTTGCTTTGGAATATGCAAAGTATCTTGATGCGGATTTAGCGGTAATAGTGAACGAAGTTTTCTTCCAGCGTATCGAAGAAGAAAAGAATCCAGACCTAATTGGCCAACGCTACATAAAAGCATACGAGAAAAGAGGAAAGTCTGCAGACTGGACCGCTGAACGCCTGAAATCTATCGGAACTAGGAATATGTTTACAAGGACATTGGCAGCTCATGGTGTATCGGGTGATGGATTTCGTAATTGCACTAATGCCATATATGAGCCTCTCTACGGAGGAACTACTAATGTGATCCGAGCAAAGAAAGGTCTTTCCAAAAATCAAAGCATACGTGACAACATGAGCAAAGTTGAGCTTGCGGCAGTTGGTTTGATTGAAGCTCTTGCTTCTGACGAAATAGAAAGAAAAGATATTCAGGGAAATGCGGATTGTGAGATAACCAGTAGAAGGGCTTCCCGTACCGTTGCAAATGCGCTGATTGAGCATAAAAAGTATATTCTCTGAATCCGTACATAAAGAAAGGGCAGCCCTAAGCTACCCTTTCCCGCTGATTGGCGTCAACTTCAGTGTCGGACCGAAGTCCCCTGACTTATCTTATCTTACAAGATGCCCGTTGAGCGTTCTTAGGTCGAATTTCGGACGTTTGGTTTTTTCGGAGCATCTCACTACTTTCATCATTGCCTGCTGTGGAATATCGCCCAATTCGCAGCATATGGCTTCAAATCTGTCTAGGGCAGAAGCCAGTCTCTTCGAACCTTCCTCCCTCATTTGGGCTACTCTTAGGCTTTTCATGGCAGTTTCCCTGCCGATCCTGCTTATCTCTTCGTTTTGCCTTATTGCTACGTATAAGGCGTCTTTTATCTCGTTTGGGGTATAATGTTGTGCGTTCATAACTTTCTATTTTTCGTGTATTTTGATATAGTTTTGGCTGTCCGGCATTCAAACGGACCGCGATATGAATTGAGAAAAGGGGATGGTTATACTATCCTAGCCAGCTTCCCGTCAGAAGGTTTTCCGCCAAACAGGTGGTTCAAATAAGCCAATCCCTTCTGGGTGACAAGAACCTTAGTGACGACAAAGCCCGGATGGTTGGTGCGCTCGATGAACTTCTCTTTCATCTCGAAGTAGCCGGCATCAATGAACCGCTGTTTGGGCTCGTTGCGGTTGGCGAAGAATACGCCCGCTTTCCTTAGCTTCTCGAACAGCGTATTGCGCCCGAATCCGAGTTTCAGGATCTTGGCGGACATTCCTATATCTACCTTGTCGTCGGTGGCGAAGGCTGCGTCAGCAAAGTCAGCCTTTGGTTGGAGTTTGGCGTTCTTCTCTTCCAGCTGTTTCTTCTCCTGCGCCAGCCGTTGCTTTTCCTCTTCCGATGATACGAGGGCTTTCAGGGCTTCGAGGTAGGTTTGGGGAGTTTGAGGTTTGCGCTTCTCTAGTTCGAGCTGTTCCCAGCGATCAATAATCTTCTCACGGAGTACTGCGTCATAGCCGGATGCTAGAATCAAACAGCCTTTCTTGGTGAGTTCGAAGCAGGGGAGTTTTCTACCTGTAGGGTCTTTATAAGTGCTCGGCTGAAAATTCAGCTTAGTAACACCTTGAGATAATAGATTACGAATGTCTGCTAAAACATTCTTATGCAATTTTCCTGTAAGTTCGGCTATTTCAAGCGAACTCATTCTATCCGTATCGTGGATTAACGTCGCCATCAAACTACTATTATTTGTTTGATGATGATTGTCGATATTGTTGAACATAACAATAAATAAAAAAGGTATATTGCCTTTCCCGCTGTTCAACACATATCGACTATGCTGTGGTTCCATTACAGTTCCACACGGGGGTACAATATACCTCAATATTTTAAATACAAGCATAAAAAATGCCTGCATAAGAATGCAAGCTCCGCCTGCACAGTCGATTTAAATATGTTGAACGCCGCAAACATACAAACTATTTTTGAAAAAAGCAAGAAAAAACAACTTTTTTGCGTGATGTATGAAGATATATGACGATTTATTTGCATTTGTGAGCAGTTGTCCGTTATTTTGCCCACGAACATATAAACACACAAATTATGAGAAAAATATTATTTATTTTGGCAGTAATAATGTCTGTATTTTGTTATTCGCAAAACAAAGAAGAATCAAAGAAATTGACTAAATTTGAGGAGTTTACATCAAAAACAGGTTCTATCATGAAGTTTGTTGATGTGAAAATGCCCAATATTCCATTATTCTTTATGGGAAGTATTGAAACTGGAGTAAGAACTATTCTAAATAGTCAAGAAAATGCTTATTTTTACCGGATTGAACAAGGGGAGACCTCAAAAAGTATTGCTCATGTAGCCATGATTGAATATTCTGATTTAGTTGAAGTAAACAAGGCACTTGAAAAACTCGTAAGTGAAGTGAATTCTGATATTCAAAGCAATCCTGATTATTTGGAAAATAAATTTATAACTGAAGATGGATTTCAAATAGGTTATTATGTGTCTAAAGGAAAAGCTTCTTGGTATATAAAGCTTGAAAGATATGGATCAAGTACAGTTTTTGTCAAGAATGCGGAAGCATTAATATCTGCGTTTAAGAATGCGCAATCTAAGATTGAAGAATTAAAAGGTGCACAATAAAACTAACACACACAATCATGAATAAAATTCTATTCCCTTTAGTAGCAATATTGCTATTGGCAGCCTGTAGCTCTAGTGAAGACACCATAAATGAGCCGGAGCCTCCAAAATACAAAATAGATAGTGCTATTGCAGTAGGTGATTTAAAACTACAAGCCTATATCTTTGAAGGAGATTACTATATAGAGGCTATTGACGAATCAGGCAACAAGGTGTTTACCATCAAGGACAAAGCCGAAAATTATACCCATGATCTTGGGTTTGGAGATAAGAGAGAGTACATAGTCAAAGGGTGTTTCCTTCAAAGTGCCTTGCAAAAGGATGACTGTTTCTATATATTGGGAGGTTTATATAGTTCAGAATTAGTTGCTCATCCACATAAATTTATGCTGAAAATCAAAGATGGGAAGTTGGTTAAAAAAGAGTATTTTGACAAAGATGATCCTCATCATGGACATTTCTATCCCGAAAAAATAGCTGAATGGTATGGAGAATATATTGTGGTTTATTCAACAGTAAGAACTAGTGGATATTTTATAGCTGTGATGGATGCAGATTTAAATGTTATATATGGAAATAATGGGGGAACTAGAGATTGGATTGAGAACATAGAAAGAGCAAACTATATCTCTTTATCTATGAATAATATGGTATATACTACTGATAATATAATTATGTGTGTTGATATATCAGAATACTCATATAACAAATATCTAATTTGGCAAGTACCCATCACCGATGAAGAGATAAGAGTAAACAAATCCACATACTCCCTAGATGGCAATAACGTAGTAGTAGACGTTGACGCCACCACTAGGGCAGGAGAGAAAAAGAAATACCATCTGGTCTTGAATAAGGGAACAGGGGAGTTAGTCAATCCGCAATCCTAACTCAAATAACACAATATAATCATGAAAACATCAAACCAATACTCAGAATTAGCTGTTCATTGTGGTAGCAACACGGACAGCATGGAAAGGCTAGCAGATATCTGCAAAGAAGAAGCTGATAAGCTAGCGGAAACATTGAAACTAGCCGAAGGTGAGGAAGTGTCCGTCCCTTTTTGGACATCAGGTCCAGGCTTCCCCGAATTAATCTGCACCGGGATATTTAAAAGGGATGACAATGGAAAGATCGTCTATGACCTAGATTTCTCGGAATCAGTTTTGTAATCCACTCCTAACCAGTTTCCCGCCCGTCTAAAGATGGGCGGTTTTTGTATCTAACTAGTCAAAACTAGCCAAAACTATTAAAAACTATTAAAAACCTATAGTATAAATAGTTAATCTGCTAATCAATCAATCAATCTTGATTTGTATTATTTATATTTGCAACATCAAAATAGCGTGACTGTGACACGTTACAAACAAAGGAGGATTAAATATGAAAACTTCATCTTACACACAGGACACATTAGTAATAGAGAACCCCTCACAAAAGCTTCTTGAATTTGTGAGGGAATTGGAGCGTAGGAAATGTGAAACCAAAAATGAACTTTTAACTAAAAAGGATAAGTATTTCCCCGCTAAGAAAAAGTAATGAATATCACACTGCCTATTGAGTGCTCTGACGGACACCAATACCTTCTAAAGCTTACTGACTGTAAGAATATACCAATTGATTCGACTATTGAAATTGTAGATATAGCTCTGATTTCAATGTCCAAGACAGAAATTATTAATAATGCAGGAACCTTAAATAGAATAGCGTCAATACTCTTCAATTTTTTGGATGAAAATGATGTTATTCTATATTTTTATTGTTCTAAAGACCCAATAAAGCAAAGAGATACTAGAGGAAAAATGTCATATCAACAATACCGCAGTTTTTTATTTACTTCTATGTTTGATAGAACGACTCGACATCATAAGGGGGAGTTTATAAATAAGTCTATTATTTTAAAAGATATGATATATGGCGATCACTATATCCACCTTATAGCTCAATCAAAGCACTCCGATAAATTGGATAAGCTTGAAGGAGAACTCAACACATTCAATAAGTAAGCAGGCGGACTAACATCCGCCTTTCTTTTTGCCCGTTTCTCTTATTTCCATCCATAATTACCTCAAACTTCCTATTTACAGGGAAAGAAATAGCAAATTTCCCACAATTGGCGAATTGTGGTTCATTCGCAATCTGATAATTTTCATATAGACTCACCGCATTGTATTTTTATGCTGATTTAAAAAGATTTGCATAAAAGAACTAATCATGAAAGAAAAAATTTTCCAAGCTTTAAAACTAGCGTACTCAAATCTAGGGTTAAGCGATGAAATTTTGCAGGGACAGGCTGACGCTTTATCTGCATTAGGCCTAGTAACTGAAGATAACTTGGCAACTGTTGTACAGGGGCAAAAAACGTTTTTAACCTCTCTTCAGAGCGGTATTGATAGACGGGTAACTGATGCTGTCAATAAAGCAAAGGAGAAAGAGGCTGCAGGTGGGGGCGAGCAGAACAAACAGCAACCAGAAAACGAGGAGCCGGAGTGGTTCAAAAAGTACAAGGCTGAACAGGAACAGCGTTATTCCACGTTAAAAAACGAGAATGACGCATTTAAGGCTGAAAAGTCACGTGCTGAGAGAAACAGTCTAATCTCTTCAAAAGCAAAAGAACTGGGTATCCCTGAATGGCGAATGAAAGAAGGTTTTGCTATTTCTGACGAAATGGATGAAACGGCAATTACGACCTATCTTTCAGGCATCAAACAGAATATTGTTACCGCAGGGCTTGAAACAAAAGATTCGGCATTCCCTTTATCCACTCCAGCTGAAAAAGGCAAAGAAATGGCTAAACAGTGGGCGGAAGGATTGCCAGACGCTAATTAAAAACAAATACTATGGCTATTGAATTTGAAAAAGGACAGATTAAAGGCGGATTCCCCGTATTTTGGAGAGGTGAGTGTAAAGTTATCCCTGGGGATTTCAAAATCAAGCAGACATTTCCAGAAGGTACTTTGATCAGAAAAGGTACTCCAATTGCGTTGGATTTTGCAAATATGGAGTGCACAGTATGTAAGGCTGTTAAGATCGTATCTGGAGGAACAACTTCTGCTCCGCGAATTGTAAAAGGAAGTTTGGTACAGGTCGGCGATAAGCTGAAGATTGGTGAAAACGAACAGGCTATTAATAGCATTGATAGATCGAATGCTGATTACGATGTCGTTACGCTAGCTGCCGCATTGACTGGAGCTACGGCTAATGCCTTTGCTGTCGTTGGGACAGATGTGCCAAATGCGGTGGTAGAAACAGACAAGGAGTATAAAACCAATATGGATTTTCAGACTGTTTCTGCAGGTTATGATGTGATTATTCTGAAAGAAGTAGCTTATCCGATGCCAGAAGATTGGCTTTTGGGCGGATGGTGCATGAAGAATAATCCAAGTATTAAATATGTAAGACAATAAGCTATGCCGGGATTATTTTACAGCTCTATTTTTGGCGAACTGACCAAACAGGTACAGATTCGTATTGATGCCGCTTCTCAATTGAGAAAGCGTTTGTTTGACCAGAATATCTATGAACGATATTTGGATTGGGACACCCCTACTGTTGGTTTGAACTTCGAAGAAATAATCGGACAGTATAACCTAAGCGTTGCAGCTGCGACCTTGGACTCTAAAGGTAAAGAGCCTATTATGGGAACCGAGGGCTTTAAAACGTTGAAGGAGAAGGTTCTTGCTCATCAAATGAGTTATTCTATGCCTATTGAGGATTATCGCAAGGTTCTTCAGGTTCTAGATTCTCGTATGCTGACGGATGATCAGAAGACTCAGCAATTAATCAATCTTATGTGGAACAATGTCACAAAGGTGGTAAATTCTGTACAGTCCAAACTGGATATTATCTTCTTGGGTGCTCTTTCAAACAAGGGAGTATTCACTTTTGATGCAAACAACAATCCTGAAGGTGGTGTAAGAGGCGTTATTGACTATAAGATGCCGTCTGAAAACATTGCAAAGACTACGGTTGATTGGGTGCAGGGGAACGAAAGTACAGTAGACTGTTTTGAAGACTTGCAGGAGATTTTGGACGCTGCTCAGGATAAGGTTACATTTGACAAGATTCTAATCTCCCAAAAGAGACTATCTTTCATTCTTCGTAACAAGAAGATGAAGCAGGTGATTTACGGTACAGACAAGATGGGTACTCCTCTGCTGCTTGGCGGATTGAATGAATTCATGCGTCAAAATGGATTTCCGGAATTTGAAATTATCAGACGTACTACTCGAATCCAAAATAACGGTAAGTTGACGGATTATCAACCTTGGAATGATAAAAACCTTGTCTTTATTCCTGCCGGTAAACTTGGAGTTATCAAGAATGCTTATGCAGATAATGAATTGAGGCAAGAGCGTGGTGTTACTTACTCAAACTACGGAAGAATCCGGGTATCTCAATGGGGTAAGGGTGAGACTGACAATTCAAACGGTGTTGAGTTTACTAAAGCTCAGTCATTGTCTTTGCCGGTCATCACTGAAATTAACGGTATTTACTCGTTGACTGTTGAATCGTGACAATAGGTGACTACATAAAGCAATGTTTTTCTCCGCTTGGTGACATATCAGATGCTGGAGTAGAAAAGTTCGCGTTGGGGCTGGGAATTGATCCGAGCTCCGATGTGGACATTAGTACAAAAGTGAAGATATCCGGTTCGGTGGATAAGTTTATGGATAAAATCCTTACTCATCCTACTTCTGTCTCAGAGAATGGATTCTCTAAGTCTTGGGGGGCTGACATACTGTTGAACTATGCAAAATATATGTTTAAGATGTATGGCATAACTCCTAATGACGATACGGCAGCTTTGGTTGGAATAAGTATCATTAAAGACGCATCTAATATTTGGTGATATGCTAGAAGAAACTCCACATAAATTGCAAATACAAGTTATTACTCCGGAAGAGAATGACGAGTATGGGCGTTTAATTACAGGAACCGGTGGAGAATCTTGGCAGGATGTAGCTGAATGCTTCTGCCATGATAATTCACAACAAAAGGAAGTGTCGGTAAATGGTGAACGTTGGATGTACAATTATCATGTGGTTTACGAAGGGGAAAAGATTCCCTTAGGAAGTCACGTGAGATGCTTGGATTCCGACGAAAATACTGTTGGCGGAGGTGAGGTGAAGAAAAATGCCGAGTGTTATTCGGAAGAGTTTAAAGGTAGATGTGACATTTGGATATGATTGCAACAACAGACATCGCGAACATAATATTTAAGGATTGCAAGGCTTTTGGGATATCCGAAGTATACCAGAGAGGTAATATACCTGAAGGTAAGGTTAATACTGAAAGGATTGTGGTTTATCCTAAGACTCAACAGCCCGATACTTATTGGGAAAAGGGGTACGTTGAAGTTAATCTTTGCGTTCCTTTATCAAGGTCGGGGAAGGCTGATCTTATTCGCTTGAATGAGCTGGAAAGAAAGGGCAAGAAGATGTTCAAAGATGGAGTTGTAGGGCAATATGACGGTTCATGGTATCGGTATTCTTCTGAAACTATCGGAATAGAGGAAGATAAAGAGTTATGTTGTTACTATGTGAATGTGAAATTATTATTTGAAGTATTAAACGTAAATTAAAAAGATATGAAACCGTTTATAGGAATTAAAAAGATTTGGTACGGTGATGTTATTACTTCTGCTGTAACTAAAACTAGCCTTAAAACCTGGTTAGGTACTGCTACAGAAGTTGAGAACTCTCATCAAGATACTTGGGCGTATACGGAGGATGATCCTACCTATACCGACTACATTAACGAGTTGAATGGTAGCATCTATTATCGTGATGTGACGCAAAAAGGGGCTAAAACAATTGCTTTCACTATGGGCGTTTTCTCCTTTGATGACAAGGTAGATCTGCAAGGTGGTGAAAAAGTTGATACAGACGCAGGATGGGCCGCTTCTGATACTCCGGGGATTATCAATAAAGCCGTTGTTGGACAGACGAAGACTGGAAACTATATTGTATTCACCAATGCTGCGGTCATTGCTAAGGGAAATGCTGTGGAAAAGAATATCGGCTTGGGAGTAACAGCTGTTGCTATGGAAAATCCTAGCGCCGGCGTGAAGAGTGACTATATGTTCGACGGAGAAAAAGTAGATGCTGCATGAACTGTTGACAATATCGCATCCATGTCTTCTGATACTTCTCTCAATTTGAATAGTTCTACGACTAAGTCAAAGCGGGTGAACGCTGGAACTGCTGTTAACTATGAGAGGCCTGGGAAGGAAGATACTTCGCGATCAGCAGAGACATTATCTATATTATAAAGTGGTGAGGGGTGAGGGTTTATGTATCTCACCCTTTTTTAATAAATATCATTATGAATAAAGCTGCCATACTTATATCAGAAGCTATCACAGGAAAGGATTTCATTCCGATCATTGTAAATGGGAAAATGTACCGTGTAAATCCGCCTACAATACATAAAATAGCCGGTGCTTCGGCATATCTTGCAGTCCTTGATGACAACAAGGATATCGCGGGTGTTATATCTTCATTGAAAGACATTTCTGTCGCTTCTAGCGCACTTTCTTGGTTTATAGATGGAAATGATTCATTATCTGAAGAATTGGCTCATGGAACCTTAGAAGAAGTATTATCCGGTCTTACAGCGGCTTACTCTCTGATAGATGTGAAAAATTTTACGATGCTGTTAGGTTTAGCGAAGAACGTAGCAAATCTAACAGCAAAACAGAGATTATAGGAAATGATTGTATGCTAGGGCAAATTGCGTCGTTCATGGATAGCCTTCATTTGTCTTATGATGAAGTCGTTTATAAAATCCCATATCGCAATTTGATCATCATGCAAAAAGATAAGTTGCACGCTGTATACGATGGGGAGGTACTTAAGGAAGTATCTGATAAGGATTTCTTTGGTGAAAATATGAAATTTGATGAGTAATGGAAGTAACGGTTGATTTGTCGGGACTGGACGAGTTTGTTGAAGAGGTGGAGGAGTATGCAAATGAGCTTATGAAGGAAGCGGCGCATAATGCAGTTGACACTCAAAAGGAAAGAAATGTGAGTAGCAAGAAGACTTATCAGAACCATACGTGGAATCTTCGTAATGCTCCGGGGGCTGCTGTAGTTCGTAATGGGAATATCGTTTATCTATATGTTCCGGCAGATAGCGAACATGCGGGGGCCAAAGGCAAGACAGAGAACTTGCTTATATATGGGAAACTACCCAAAAACGGTGTTGTGTTCGCCGATGGAATGGAGTATGCGAGCTTTGTTTCTAGCAAGGGTTTTGACGTTCTGGATTCGGCAAGCCTAACCGTGGAGAAAGAGTTAAAGGAATCATTTGGTAACGAAAACGTAAAAGTCACATGGCAGGAATGAAATTTACCGCAGATGTTAATGTCGAAGACATTATAAAACTGCGTCAAGAAATAGATAAATTGAAGAAGTCTCTAATTGCTGTTGCAGGGATACCCAATAGTGATGCGGCTATAAAACAATTAGAGAAAGAGATAGCGGCGGCTACTAAAAAATTAGAAGAGTATGAAAACAAATACCTTCAAATCCAAAAGCTGAAGCATGACATTGATTCTTCCAATGATGCAGTCAAAAAGGCAAAGGAAGAAACAGCTGCATTGCAATCCACAAATAAATGGATTGTGGCTAATACAGAAGCCGTAATAGAAACGGATAAGCAGATAAAACAATTAAAGAAAAGCTTTGTTGCTCTTGCTGATTCAGAGAAAACAGGTACTTCCGGAATTGGAATATTAAGACAGGTGCAGCAACTGGCAGCACAAAGATTAGTTGAAGAGGAAGCTGTCAGAAAAACAATTAAGGCACAGAAGGATCAGATAATTCAGAGCAAAGCCGAAGAGGGTAGTATAACTGCTCTCAGAAAGCAAATAATCCTATTGACTAAGGATTATGATGACCTCGGAAGAACGCGAAGAAACGGTGATGCTGGTAAGGCATTGTTGGCCCAAATCGCAAATGTTCAGAAGGAATTGAGTGCGGCTGAACAAGCTTCTGGCAGATTTCAAAGAAATGTAGGTAATTATGCAAGTGCATGGAATGGGCTCGGCTTCTCTGTACAGCAGGTGGCTCGTGAATTGCCATCTTTGGCTATCAATGCAAATACCTTTTTCCTTGCAATCTCAAACAACCTTCCTATTCTTGTAGATGAGATTGCTAAAGCAAGAAAAGAATATGCTGCATTTAAGGCTGAATTAGCTGCAGGAAATAAAGATGTCAAGGCTGTTGCTCCAGTTTGGCAACAACTGACAAAGTCTCTTATTAGCTGGCAGACTGCTCTTGTTGTTGGATTAACTCTGCTTTCTGTGTATGGGAAGGAGATAATCAACTGGGGAAAAGAACTTGTGAGAGGGAAAAATTATGTATTGGATCTTTCTACTGCTGAACAAGAATTAGCTGCCGCTAGAAAAAAGGGTATTCAAGATTCGATAAAAGAAAGACTCGAATTGGATTTATTATATACTAAACTTAAAAGTGCTTCAACTTTATTAAAAGAGAGAACAGCTTCAATTAATGAATGGATTTCTAAATATCCTCAATATGCCAATGTTATAAATGAGGAAAAGATTGATATCGATAAATTATCAATTGCATATAGGGCATTAGGCAAAGAAATGATGCAGAGATCTATATATCAAAGTTATATGGATAGAGCTAAAGATATTTCAAATCAAATAGTGGATCAAGAAATAAAATTAAGAAATCAAACAAAGACCTTAAAAGAGGCCAATAAGAGAGTTGAGGAAGCAAATAAGAGATTGTTTGCTGCTCAGAAAAATGAAAGTGATACTTATTCCTCTTTAAGAGAGAAAAATGCAGCACAAAGAGAATTTACTGAGGCAAATAAAAATCTTGAAGAACAAGCTAGAATATATTCGGACATAAACAATAATGTCAGTAAGTTAAAAGGAAACTTAGGAGAGTTTATAAATTCGATAGACGTTGATAAATTGTTTCCTCAGCCAAAGGAAGGAACCTATGATTATTGGCAACAGCAAGTACAATTAGCTGATACGGCATTAAAACAAATAAAAGATACATATCTTAAAACCTTAAAATCGGGAAATACTAACGGGGTTCCAGAAGAAGTTGTAAAACAATATAATGCTCTCATAAAGCAGAAAACAGAAGCAGAAGAAAAGCTTAAACTATATGATGATAAAGGGTTAACCAAGGAGTATAACTCCATCGTAGACCAGCAAAAGAAAATCTCCGAACTATTAGACAAGCAAACAACCGAAAGGAAGCGCAAGGAACAAGATCTGGAGAATCAACTTACCCAGTATCGTATTGACGCTATGGCAGAAGGAGAAGCCAAGATTCGTGCACAGCGTGAATTGGACAACAAGAAGGAGATACAAGACTTAGAACGTCAGCGGGAAGATTATATCCGGACGGAGATCGAGCTTCAGCGAAAGGCTTTTGATGAACAGGAAAATTTGCGGGCGAAGCAGACTAAGAACTATAAGAAGAGAACGTTTGATGCATCTGCGGTGAAAGTAGATACGTCTGCTTTTGATAAAATTTTGAATAATACTATTCTACGACAAGATATTTATCCTTATCAGGAAGAAATGAAATACTGGAATGAATATCTTAAAGAATATGGTACATTTCAACAAAAAAAAGCTGCCATAAACGAAGAATATAACCTTAAAATCAGTGAAGCTACCACCAAGGGCGCTAAGAAGTCCTTGGAAAAAGAGAAGGAAAATAAACTGAAGGAAGTTAGCTTTGAAGAACTAAAATCATCTATCAATTTTGCAAACATATTCGGAAACCTTGATGCTCAGTCTACTGAGGCACTGGTTAAGATGCGTGATAACCTGAAAGAGGTTATAAATAAAGCAGCTAAAGATATAAAACCTACTGATCTTAAAGCGTTGCAAGATGCCTTCAAAGAAATTGATCTAAAAATAACAGTACGTAATCCCTTGGGAGAACTGAAAAATAGTGCAGATAATTATCGTAATGCTACATCTGCGGTAATCAAGGCTCAAGAGGATTTAAATACTGTTATTCAGGGAGGAGAGGTAATAACTAAAGTATATACCGATGAGAACGGGAAATTAACTACTAGATTACTGACTCTTACCCAAGCAGAAAACAACTTGGCCGCTGCTCAATCTGACAGACAAAAAGCTTTGTCAAAGTTAACTCAAGCAGCAAATTCTATCGGGCAAAAAGGCATGGAGGTTGTAAATGCAGGCAATGACGTTGTTGGAATGCTTGAAAACTTTGGGGTGAAGGTTCCAGAAGCCATAAGTAAGACTTTGGATGGTATCGGGCAAGTAATGAGTGGGCTGGAACGAATAGACTTAACCAAACCTTTTAGTGCTATCACAGGTGCAGTTAGCGTTTTGGCGGGCGTTGGGAATACTATTGCCGGATTATTCGGTTTTGGTGGTGCTGACTATTCTCGTTACAATGAAATGGTTGATGAGTATAACAAGTTAAATGAAATATGGGATGAGTTAATTGATAAGAAAAAAGAATACATAGATATGTCTTATGGTCCCGAAGCTGCTAAAGCGGGAGATGAAGCTATTGAAATAGCAAACAAAAGCATTGAGTCTTATAAAATATTAGGAAGAGAACGATTGCAATCTGGCGCATCTGCCGGTTCCCACTCTATTGGTGTTCGTATTCGCAATAGCATGAGTCAGGAATTATGGGATCAATGGGACGAGTTTGCTAAGTCAATCGGCAAAGATCCGGATTTTATAGGAGGAAGACTTTCCGGTCTCTTTAACTTGACGGCTGAACAGCTTGAAAAGTTAAAAGAGGAAGCTCCTGGATTTTGGTCTAAGTTGGATGGAGATGTTCAAAACTACCTCAATAAGATTATTGAAGGTGGAGAGAGAATAGAAGATATTCAGAAAGCCGTTCAAGAACAATTGACTCAGACGTCATTCGATAGTCTGTTTGACAACTTCATAGATACTCTCATGGACATGGATGCTTCATCCAAAGACTTTGCTGATAATTTTGGAGAGTATATGCGAAAGGCTGTATTCACTCAAATGTTCGCGAAGGGATATGAAGATGAATTAAGAAAATGGTATGAATCCTTTTCTGAGGCCATGGGCAAAGAGGGAGGTATCACCTCTTCTGATATTAAAGACTTAAGAGAAGGGTGGGATACTATTGTAAATGGTGCTCTTGAAGACAGAAAGGCATGGGAGCAGATCGTAGGCGGTGGCGGCACATCTACTTCCCAGGAATCTTCCAAGAAAGGCTTTGCTACAATGTCTCAGGATTCTGCTGACGAGTTGAACGGTCGCTTCACTGCTCTTCAGATTGCCGGTGAAGAAATCAAGAATCAAAACCAGCTTCAAACAATGTCCATCCTTGAACTTAAAGCAGGAATGTTGACTATTAGTGCAAACTCATCTGGTATAAAGGACATTGCTAGCGAGACAAGGGATTTGATACGGCTTTCTTACGAGGCTATAACAGACATTCGTGACAATACTAACGTCATGGTGAAGCCTATCCAGCAGATGGCGGCTGATATTGCAGAAGTCAAGCGAAATACTAATGGATTATCAAAAAAGTAATATTATGACAGGAGACCTACTAATCAATAACAAGGACGCCTATACGACGTGGGGAGTCAATATGGGAGACGGGTTCATAGAAGCTATTTACGCTCCACTTCCGATGAAAGATGTGATTGAAAACAAATCACGCCTGCAGGACGGGAAAAGGGTTATAATCGAAAACAGAAAGGTTGACGAACGGGACCTGACTCTTACCTTTACGCTAAAAGGAGTTTCCCCTTCTGACTATATTGCCAAATATAAGGCATTCTTAGACGAAATAACAAAGGGGGAATTTGCAGTCAAAGTTCCGGAACTAGGCGAAGAGGTATATCACTTATACTACCTCCGTTCTCAATCTTTCGGTTTCAATATCGCAAGGACGTTTTCAAAGATTTCGGTTAAGCTGAACGAGCCGAATCCAGCGAATAGGGAATAAAGTTACCACAATTGGCGAATTGTGGTTTATAGAGTTGCCGGATTTTATGTTTTGATGTTTCTATCAACGAACTTTGTGATATGGCAGAATTAGTAGACATCAAAGACATATCCGGCAACATCCGTCTTTCTACTCCTATCAACGAAGGTAGTAAAAGAAAGTTCCAGCTAATGAGTTCTGATTACATTACTCTCAAGTTCTCATTAGCTGAACCTGTCTACTTTCAGCTTGGGGATTACATTGATGACGAGAATATTGGTTTGTTTGAGCTTGTAGACTTATATAAACCTACTTACAATACTACTACCGGGGGATATGACTACGAATTAAAGCTTGATGCTTACTATTGGAAGTGGAAAAATAAGAGGTTCTTCTATACTCCTCAAAGTAGTGGAAGAGAAGCTAGCTGGAATTTGACCGATACACTAAAGGTTCACATGGATGTGTTCTTGAAAAATCTAGAAGTGTTAGGCTATCAGTATAAAGGGAAAGCATTTACATGCAAAATTGACGATTCTGTGGATGATTCATCCAAGCTGATTTCATATGATAACATGAACATGCTAGACGCTCTTTCTCAAATGTCTCAAACATTTGAATGCGAATGGTGGATAGAGAAAGATGTAATCCGTTTTGGTCGTTGCGAACATGGTGATCCGGTCGATTTTGAGATTGGTGTTAATGTTAGTGCAATGAATCGGAGTGACAGTCAGACTTCTTATGCAACTAGAATATATGCTTTCGGTTCTACGCGAAATATTCCACAGACGTATCGTAAAAAACTGGTATTCGATGTTAAGAAGGTAAATGGGCGTGATATTTCTGATACATCACGAGTGCTTAATATAGACTATTTTCCTACCGATGACCAGATAGGAGATAAGTTTAAGGCATCTGTGCGGACAAGTGGATATGTCAAAGCCGGGTTGAATGATCTGAATTATGAATCTTTATCAAACAATCCAGCCGGGGGAACTTATGCAATAAAGAGTGAAGGTGCTTCGTTTAATATAGGAACAATAGTCCCTCCAGCCGGTTCATCTGTGGAGAGGGAATATTTACCATCAGGAATATATAGCTGGAGATGGCAGCTTCGATATAAAATCAATGATGTAGAGAAGAGTTATGGTATTGGAGGAAACGTACGCACTATATATGACAATCAGGAAAAAGAACTGACAGATAAAGTTGTCCTAAATAAAGAGATAAATATTGAGCGTGGGGCTACTGATTTGAAGTTATATATTGTCTTCCAACTACCAGGTTCAATTTCTTCTTTAATGATGATACTTGCCGGTTCATCTGGGGATATTACTATTGAGAATGTAGCTAAGTCGGCAAATGCCTCTGTGACATTCACTACGGGACCCAATGAAGGTCAGACATTTGATGCGATATATAATCCCGATTTTCTGATAGGGGAAGCAGCAAATGTTTTGCGTCTTCCCGAAGGAATTAGTGTATCCGCCGGGAATATGTATACCATCAACAATATTATAAAAAGCCGAATCCCTATAAGCTATTTTTCGGATGATAAAGCGTTATTGACGGTTGAAGGAATTGTAACGAAGCACTTAATGATGCCGGAAAGTGTTCCATATATTGATGCTTATCCAAATATGTACACGGAGGAAGCTATTGAGCAGATAATTGTTTTTGACGATATTTATCCTAGCCGTATAGGGGGAATCGGAGATGTATATACGCATCCATATACTGATATTACAGAGAATCCGGATGGTAGCAAGACAGAGGAGAAATGGACTGCGTGGCGATTTAAGGATGCGGATTTGGGCTTTCATTTTTCTGAAAGTTATCGATTATCAGGGGAGGAATTACGCATAGTGTTTCAATCCGGTCCTTTGGCTGGCATGGACTTTGAGGTAATATTTAATCCCTACGACTCATCCTCTGACACATATCAGCCAGAACGCCTTGAAGATGGTACATGGAATCCAAGGGCACAAGTATATGAAGTAAAGCGCAATGATGATTATGGGCGTATGCTCCCAGATGACATATTGCATCCCACTAGCGGTGATACGTATATTCTATATGGGTACGATCCTCAATTCGTATCCGATAAGCTTATTCCTGATGCGGAGAAAGAAGTTGAAGAAAGGGCAAAGGAATATATCAACGAATTAAAGCAGGACCCTTCAACTTATGACAGTACGATGATGCCGGATTACATCTATGGTGTTGACCCGGACACCGGCATGTATGATCCTGCATTCGCGAAGAAGTTCTCTATTGGTCAAAAAGTAAACCTGATCAATAAAGCCTATTTTGAGGAAGGAAGGATATCGCGAATAATTGGCTATGAATATCCTTTGGATGTACCGTATGATTCTCTGGTGTATACTGTCGGGGAGACAGCTCCTTATTCCAAGTTGGGAGAACTGGAAAGTAAGATTGATTCTCTTACTTACCGTAAAGAAAGGATTAAGCAACAAATAATCAGTAGCGGTGGATCGTCTACTGGTACAGGCGAAGGAACCGCTAAGTTTACAAAAAACGTAGAAGTGACTGTGGATAAGGCGGGATATTTCAAGGCTGGTGATGTTATTCTGGAAGGCACTACAGTGGTGGATGCATTTATTAGAATGCTTTCTCAAAAATCAGTGGGAGAATTGAGAAGCAAGATCTCAACAGCAAATGATGTTGAGTTTGGTACAAGCAAAGGCTATATTACATATACTGCATCCCGGAATGGACAAGGACCAATGGAATCTGCATATTATGACGAAAATCCGAATAACAAGTTAAATTTCTCTGAAGAAGTTGGCGGCATTCAAACTGCGGTTAGGCAACTGGAGGGTACTTATAGTCAGAATGAAACATATAAAGCTACGGTCATCTATACTGCTAGTGAAGACGGCACATTGCCAAGACAAGAGATTAAAGACACAATCAGCGTAAATGTTAGACGCAAATGGTTTGCCGGCATATGTTCTTCCATTCCTAAGACTTCTGCTGAAGTACGTGCATTGGGATCAAGTGGACTATATAAGGGGGCGGGAACATATAAGTTTGATGTAAACGCATGGAAAATGATCGCAATTTGTCTGCCGGAAGGGACGTTAAGTGAGTTATCCGTCCCTACATCTCCCGGAAATATCATGGAAGATACAGGTATTGTTAGTGGCCCTACTACCATATCAGTAGAAGGAGCTAATGGAAGTACTGCAGCCAATTATAAAATGTGGATTATTCAGACAGAGACAATGAATGATAGTAACACGTTTACCTTTAAAACAGTGTAATTTATGGTTAAGATCAATGGAGTATCATTTGAAAAACAATATAGACGTACCACTTCAAGACCTATTGATAGTACGGATACATGGAAATCCAAAGAGGATGCGGAAAGCTATGCCCGTAATACAGATGCAGAGCCTTATGTTCCATATGATGGTCAGGTTATATCAATTGAAGGAGAAGAGGATATTTATATATTAGTTAAAGATGATACAATATCTACAGAAGATGGTAGAAAGCATTTTAAGCTTCATAAAATATCTACAGAGGAAGGAGCTGATGATAAGTATTTAAGTAAAGTCGATCCAGATTCTGCTAAAGGATTAATTACCTTCTTGGCTGGCATTGACGTAAAAATCAAAGCCGTTATCCAGAAACTAATCGCGGAAGACGCAACTTTCTCAAAGGAAATATCATCAAAAGACTATGTGCAGAATCTCATCGGCTGGATGATTACTCCCGATGGCCATATCGATGCGAAATCGCTCCATCTCCGAGACTTTCTTGAGGTTCCGGAGCTACGCTATAACCGCGTATCAATAACTTCGGGAGAAGATTGGCTTGCTCCCGGTGGTGGCATTATTGAATCCGTAAATGAATCTTCTCAGACTCTGACTTTGAAGCTGGAACCGGGAGAAGTTGCAAGCCTTGCGGTAGATGACATTTGCAAGGGTATATTCAACAACAGCACAGGATTCCAGACTTCTTATTTCCGCATAACTCAAAAGATAAGCAATTCGGAGTTTAAATATACTCTCAGGAGTGGCTACTCATATCATCCTCAGAAGGCTATGCATTTTGTGGCATATGGCAATTTCACGAATGCGGAACGCCAGAAATCTGCTTATTCTACAAAGGACTATAAACGCTATCTCGCAGGAGTAAATAACTGGGAGATTACCTCTTCTATGGTTATGATGCAGCTAGGGGACCTGTCTAATCTGGTCATCTCAGGATTGGATTTGTCCGGATACAGCGCATACCTTCGCAATGTATATATGACCGGTACGATTAAACAGCTTTCGCAGGATGGTACTACAGAAGTCCTTGTCCCCGCATTTAAGGGGGAATGGAAAGCGGGAAAGTATTGGTATTACGATGAAGTTACCCATAACGGCAGCACATGGATATGTATTGAACCTAGTACTACGCAGGAACCGTCTGACTCTTCTACGGATTGGCTGAAAGAAGTATCTAAGGGAGACCCGGGTACTCCGGGAAAAGATGGAATTCCGGGAAAGGATGGTGCGGACGGTCGTACTTCATATTTTCACGTTAAGTATTCTCCTGTACAAAATCCTACTTCGTCTCAAATGAAGGATACTCCTGATGTATATATTGGAACGTATGTAGATTTTGTACAAGCAAATAGTACTGATCCATCTAAATATACGTGGGCTAGATTTCAGGGAATTCAGGGAGAAAATGGAACTCAGGGTATTCCTGGAGTAAATGGCGAAGATGGTCGTACCAGCTATTTGCATATAAAATACTCTAATGATGGAAAAACATTTACTGCAAATAATGGTGAGACTCCTGGTGCATGGATAGGTCAATATGTTGACTTTGTTCAGTCGGATAGTAGTGTTTTTTCTGACTATAAATGGCAAAAGATTAAAGGCGAAGATGGAGCAGATGGTAAAGATGGTGTAGGGGTACAAGATGTGGATGTGCTTTACTATCTTTCGACTTCCTCTAGCACTTTAACAGGTGGTTCATGGTCAACTACCGCTCCGGCATGGGTAAATGGGAAATACATGTGGAGTAAAACGAGAGTGATTTATACTGATGGTTCGACAACGGAAACAGATCCTGCTTGTATTACCGGTTCAAAGGGGGCTAATGGAACCAATGGAAGTAACGGAGAAGATGGAAGGGGGGTAACTAGTATCGTTGAACAATACTATCTCTCGACTTCCTCTAGTTCTTTGGTTGGCGGATCGTGGTCGACTACTGCTCCGGCATGGGTAAACGGAAAGTATATATGGGCCAGATCAGTTATCACCTATACAGATAGTTCATCGACTACTACGGATGCTATTTGCGTCACAGGAGCAAAGGGAGAAACGGGTATAGGAGTAAAGAGTTACAGAGAACAATATTACCTGTCTACGTCCTATAGTACGCCGGCAGGCGGATCATGGTCGTATAATGTACCAAGCTGGACAGATGGTAAATTCATGTGGACGCGAACTGTTGTCACTTATACCGATAATACAACTTGGACGAGTGATCCGGTCTGTGTGACAGGGAGTGCCGGACCTTCCGGTAAGGGGGTAAAATCTTTTGAGGTTCTGTATTATCTCTCAACTTCTTCCAGCACCTTAACCGGTGGGTCGTGGTCTACGACTGCTCCTAAGTGGGAGGATGGTAAATACATATGGACTAAAACTAAGGTTACTTATACTGACAATACGACATATGAAAGCAGTCCGGCTTGCTTGACGGGCGGACAAGGAAAGACCGGCCTTCCGGGAGCTATGCTTCGTCCTCGTGGCGAATGGAAGCCAAATACTGAATATTACCATAATGATGCGTTTGTCGATACTGTCATCTATAATGGTAATAACAAACTCTGTAAGGTAACTCATACATCTACTTCTACGTTTGATTCTACTAAATGGGATGAATTCAATGAATTTATTAATGTTGCGACAAACGTATTGCTAGCCCAGAATGCGACTATAGATGTGCTTGGCACTTCCGGAATATTTGTTGGCAACCTTGAAAAGACGCAGGGATGGATGATAACTGAAGGTGCTATAAAACACAATCAGACAGGTTTTGAATTAACTGCTGAGGGTGGAATAAACACAGCTAACGGAAAGCTGGTGTTGACTTCGAATAGTACCGTAATCCGTACCAATACCGGTAAAGATATCGCTTTATTTAAAGAAGTGGACGGTGTACCTATGATTGATGCAAAAAATATCAATACTGAAAACTTAGTGGTAACATCTGGGGCCATTCTAGGAGGATGGGAGATAAAGGATAATAATATAGTGTCTAGAGATATAGCTGATGCAAAGATTCTTTTAGAGGTTAGCGGTACTCGTTTTTTGCGTATTAATGAGTATGGGGGAGTTTCTTCTCAAGGGGCATATCCTTTTTTGTCTATACGTAATGATAATCAGGACTGCATTAACCTAAGCACGTATGGTAAAGGAGGAATTGCGTTAAGAATTATTGCTAACACTTCTGGTGGTGGGGCTATAGAGAGTTACGGATCACACAAATTCGGCCAGCGTCAGTATGAGAAATGGAATGCTCCCGGAGTGTTGTGGGCCGCCCGTATTACGGCGGCAGGTGGTATATCAAACAGATGGGGGGACGGATGTTATGTATCGAGTGTCAACAGGACGGATATAGGCAACTATGTCTTTTGGCATGATTTAAATCATACTGACTATTTTATAATAGCTACAGGCGTGAATGAGAATTGGACTCTTTGCATAATATCTGATAAGCAGGCTAGTACTTTTACAGTAAAGACATTTCATAAAGACCAAGGATGGATCAATAGTGCATTTGAGGTCGCAGTTATAGGAAGAAATAAAATATAAATATTATGAAAATAGACTTTAGAACAATCGAAGTAGAGGATATCGAAGGGAATAAGAGTACCGTCGATTACAGCAAAGTTTTTGGCAATGCAATATTTCAAAAGACAGGTGATATTGGTGAGTTAGAAATAGCAAGAAAAATCTATCTTAATGGCGTGGTCGATTTAACTCCAGAACAAGCGGAATCTTTAAAGAAATATGCAGAGCTTTTTGTTCGGGCTATTGATCGTTTGTCAGTTATTAATGCTCTGTCAGCATGCGAGTAAAAGGAACGATAATCAAAGCAGTTATCTCCATCGACCTTCCTTCTGGATTGATGATGGACGATATAGACTTCTCATGCCGCTTCTTTGTCTATTGCTGTTCGAATGCGTCACAGATAATAAAGAAGTCTGAGATGATCCGCGTCAATGAGAATAGCTACACCTGCTACATAGACACAAAGATAATCGGTACGGGTGAAATATGGCTGGAGACTACGGCTTATCTCCCTGACTCTGATTACGAAAGCGGTACAAGAGTAGAGATCGACAAGATAAATACTGGCATAAAGACGGTGTGACATGGGATGCATATCTGTACATATAGAGGCGATTAAGGGCATTGGAAATGTATCGGTCAAGGCTGATGAGATGAAGGTTTTCGCTTCGGCAACGGGCATGAAGGTGTCGATAGGAGTTGTCTGTGATGTTGGTAAGCAGGCTTATTTAAAGGTGACCCCTGAATATATATGGCTGATGCCTTCGAATAACTTTGAGGATAACGTCGATGTGTTGTCCAATGTGGTATGGCAGGCTGTGCAGGAAGAATGATATAGTTAATTGAATTGTTTTATTTAAATATTGTTGTATTATGGCAAAACCTAGTTGGTTAAAATTAAATCCGTCTACCGGATCAGGTAACGGAACTATTGCGAATAGCGCGGACGCTCATACTGGGCGTACAGCTCGTACTGGTACAGTAACGGTTACCGGTGTTGGTGTTTCCACTCCTTCAACTTATAAGGTGACTCAATCTCCGAAATCTGAGTTTGCTTCTTTTGATAACGGTTCGGAAATGTCTGCTCCCAAGACAGCGGGTACTGTGACCGTAGAGGGTAAAACAAACTCTTCGAAATTGACGTTTGCATGGGCGGGGAGTGTAGTTGATGTTACCTTGCCTGCAAAGTATAATGCCAATGGAACGCAGACTAACAATGCGGCTACTATTTCTGGTGATCCGGGAGCTACCGCAGAGTTTCCCTTTTCTATTGAATTGGAATTTCCTAAAAATGATACTATCGAAGAGGTCGTTAGAACCTTAAAGGTGACGGCCAATGGCGGACAAGCTGCTCAGATTGCTATCAAACAGGCTGCCGGTGATGCTACATTATCTGTTTCTCCGACGGAAATTACTATTCCTCAGAGTGGATCTGCTGTATCCGTTAATGTTACGTCTAACACTTCTTGGACTGCTGCGTAATGAGCATACAGATTCCTTGGAAAGAAGGAGAAGGCAACATCGTTATCACTCCCGGTTCCAATGGGACCGCAAGCGCATCAAGCGATGTTGTCAATGAAGGACTCGACAGGGAGCAGACTGTTGTGTTTAGGACAACTAATAGTGGAGTACAGGCATCTGTCTCCACTACCATCTCGCAAATAGGAAAGAGGCAGGCGTTTGCTGTTGCTGAAGGTCGTTTCTTACTGTCGGATGGAAGTACGTTTAATGTGATTAAAAAAGAGTTTGCATGAGTGATTATAATAGCGGATTTACAGGGGATAGAGTTGTAGAATTGCTAAACATGATTCCCAATTTGGCAAAGGCAGATTTGTCTAATGCTATGACTGTATCGTTAGGTAAGAATGGATATGCTAAGTTTAACAATGGGTTCTTAATTCAGTGGGGATACATATCAAGTTCCAGTAATAATACTTATGTATATTTGCCGCTATCATTTTATAATGCCAATTATGCTCCTGTGATTACCTACTATGAACCGGGTAACGGTATGAATGTTGTTGCCGGCCTTGTAATATCGACGGGTACAAGCAGCTTCAGAGTTCGTAGTAGATATACCGTTGGGGATAGTAATGGTACTGGCGCGGGAACTAATCCTTTTTATTGGATAGCCGTTGGGAGTTGGAAATAAATAATATTATGGCAAAATATTGGAAACAAGGATTCTACGATGAGCTGCAAGAAGGCTCAGTAGAGATAACGGAGGAGTATTGGCAGGAGCTGCTGAACGGTCAGTCATCCGGAAAGGAAATAAAGGAGAGCGAAAGCGGCTATCCCGTATTGGTTGATCATGAGTATACCCTTGATGAACTAAAAGAGAAGAAGATAGCGGACATTAATGCTTATGACAAGTCAGACGCAGTAAACTCTTTCACCCTTGCCGGCAAAGATATGTGGTTAAACAAAGAGGACCGCGTAGGTCTTGTTAACTCAATCAATATTGAGAAGCAGGCCGGAAGACTGGATACGGTTTTATGGTTTGATGCGGTAAAGTATACGATACCTATATCAAGCGCTCTCCTTATGCTTAACTCGTTAGAGCTGTATGCTCTTGATTGCTACAATGTAACTCAGCAGCATATCGCGGCAGTTCGAGGATTGCAGACTAAAGAGGAGGTCGAATCTTACAACTACAAGACCGGTTATCCGAATAAACTAGAGTTTTCATTATAAACAGATAAAACTATGATTTTGACACTACTATCATTATTGGTTTTTGCATCTTATGTTGGTGTGATGATTTACAAGACAAAGGGTATCCCTTATTCTATTTCCGATACCTATTACATTTTGAGTAACAGGTATTGGTTCGGTATATGCATGATTCTTCCGTCTTTGCTTTTGCTTCCGGCCGCACTGGATGCAAGTACAGAAAACTGTCAGTTCCTGATCTTTCTTTCTGTAGTCGGAATGATTGTGTTGGGAGTATCCCCGAATTTTAGAGGAGCGCACAAGAAAGCTCATATAACCGGCGCAGTGATGTCGCTTGTATTCTCCCAGATATGGGTAGGATGCAATTCGTGGTACTGGTTGCTGCTTTGGGCTGCATTTCTGATCTACGCGATAACGTTTGTTGTAAAGAACTGGTCTGGTAATCTTATATGGGACCTGACGGCATGCAAGTCGATGTTCTGGATTGAGTTAATTTCATTGCTAACCGTTTACTTGACCTGTTTGCTATGAAGGAAGCTATAGTACATACAACTACGGGCGGATTCGCAGCAATCGCAAGCGCTTTCGTCATTGAGTCTCTTCAGAACATGATTCCCTGGCTAATCGTATCATGTGCGGTAATATTATGTGACCTTGCATTTGGAGTAAGGAAAAGCATGTTGATGGGTGAGAAAGTACGTTTTTCTCGTGCGATTCGTGCGACTATGGGAAAGATGGTTACCTATTTCGCATTTGTATGTATGGTATGCATGATTAGCGTGGCAAGTCATAATGAATACTCTATCGACGTGTATTCCTGCTTGTTGGTATGCTTCATCGAAGGGTGTTCGATTGTCGGAAATATATTGAAACCAAAGGGGATCAATATAAATGTAATTGGAGCTTTGGGAGTCTTTGGAAAGAAGGTGTTCAAGGTTGACAAAGAAGATGTGAGAGACATAATTCAAGAAGAAAATCATGAATTGGATCAAAGAAAGTAATCGTCCTAAGCACCTGCTTTATGCTATCCCGGCAGGTGCATTGCTTACCATCTTGTTTGTCGCAGGACTGGCGGCCGGCATGGAATTCAAGGACAGAGCTTGGGGTGGCAAATGGGACTGGCTGGATATTACTGCAACGTTGATTGGAGGAACTATCGGTCAGGCTATTCAGATATTAATATTGATTTTAATTTTATAGGAGGAAAAGTATATGAAAAGAGAAGATATAGACTCAATCATCATTCACTGCTCGGCAACACGTGCCGGACAAGACTTGCGAGCTAAGGATATTGACCGGATGCACCGGGCGCGTGGCTTTAATCAAATTGGCTATAACTTTGTAATTGATTTAGATGGTACCGTAGAAAACGGTCGGTCATTATCTATTGACGGAGCACATTGTAACACGAAAGGGTTTTCCGGTATTAGTTATAATAAACATAGTATCGGTATCTGCTACATCGGTGGTCTGGACGCGAGTGGAAGACCGGCCGATACCCGTACTGTCGAGCAAAAAACAGCATTGCGCGAATTGATAGCGAAGTTCTGTAAAGAGTATCCTATCATCGAGCTGCTTGGTCACCGGGATACATCACCTGATCTAGATGATAGTGGAGAGGTAGAATCGGTTGAATATATCAAGGCGTGTCCTTGTTTTGATGTGCGGGCAGAGTACCCGAATTTCTTACGAAATACAGTGATAACAGCAAAAAAATAGGAGGAACAATCATGAAATCAACAGTTATAACCTTCACAAAGGGTGAGAAGAATTATGTAAGCGATGCCGTTCAGGTAAATTCTGCGGAAGTAGGCTTGCAGATTGCATTTGAAAAAGGCGGTAAGCTTTGGGTGTATATAAGCTATGACGGAGAAAACTTCTCTTTTGTAGAGAGTAGAAATTACGATAATAAATTCGCTCGTCCGATCGTCGGCCTTATCCCTGGACAGTATCTCAAAATCGAATGTGAAACAGAACCGGTAAAGGCTTCTATCTTTGAATCGGAAGAATAATGGACGCAATAGGATTAAATCCAATTAAGCTTGATGCGATAGGGCTTGATCCTGTTCGCATGAATGCGATACGTCTGGGAGTTCCGGGAGCTTCTTCCGGTTCCGGCCGTCCCTACATCGACCCCGAACTACTCAGCCATGTCAAGATGGCCATCTCCACCTGGGGCAAGTCCAACGACGACCCCGACCGGGCTGTTTTGAAGGACTTGTCCGGCAACGGGAACGACATGCGCCTGCTTAACTTCGGATTTGCGGGGAATAGTGGGTATGGGCTGTATGGAACTGATTTTACTACTTATCAAACTGTTCCTGCCTCTGTAGAAGTTGTTAGAACACATAATAAACTATCTGCTACAAATCATGGCATTATAGGTCATATGATTATCTATAAAACCATTGAAGATTCTTCTAGTTATCCGGATACTCCTGCTTTTAAAATAAAAGTTACTAATTTAACTAGCGAATTAAGATACTTTTATGTTAGTGAGACCAATACGGCTATCAGAACTTCAATTGCTATTACTTCTGATGGAGTGTATGATTTGCCTGAATCTAAGAATACATTATTTAATGGCACAGAACCTATTAATATTGGATTCTCAACATCCGCCGGCGGTTCTGTTACTATCGAGCAACTCCCCGACTTCGAAGGCTGGCTATGTACAGACGGAGTAGACGACATAATCGAGTCCGTCAAGCCCGTCTCTGAGATGTTGGAGGGTAGCAATGAGATTACGGTGGTGAGTATTATTCATCAGATATCCTTACGTGGCATCTCAGATATTCCATTAACTAATTATATCAGAGAATCTAATATTGGATATGTAAGAAATGAGCTTAGAGTTTCTCTTAATAAAACAGGAATATACGGTTATACATGCTTTAATATTCAAAGTCCTATTTCTAGCAATTCCTCAGTAATAAACAATATATTAGGAGATAAAGAAGATTATAGATTAGGTACGTATGGGAAGATATCAAACGCAAAGCTTAGTGTGCAAGGATTTATAGATAGTAGTGGTGCAATTATAGATACATCTCAAGTCGCCTACGCAGGTGGCTTTATCGCCAACAAAGTCCTAACCACCGACGAAATTAACCAAATTATCGCCTACTTCAACTTGGATCGTCCGGGACAGATCATTAAGCCTCAGTTATACTGCAATGTCAAGAAGCAGGGTATCACTAACGACAACCACGCTGAGTTTAACGATCAGTTGATTGACTTTGTAGGTGGTCACAACATCCAGTTGAATAACGTTGCTTGGGAAGGAGAAAGTGGAATAATTGATGGTGCGTTATATCTTGACGGTATCTCCGACTTCGGCAAGGCTACCGGATTGCCTGTTTTGAAGGACTATACAGTAGCGGCTCTTCGTAAATGGTTATCTCCAAAAGGAGACGGAGGTGGACTTATCTCTAAATCTAAAATTAGTAATGATGGAGCTTTTATTATCGAACAATCAGTCTTTAATGTGACTTCCGGAATACATACTTACTCATTCGGACTTAATAATACAGGTCTCTCTAATCCCGATCTATTTAATAAAAACTATGTTTATCAAACTAGATATAGTTATAATGGTAATTCCATACAGGCAGGTACAGGCGTTGACAGTAATTCTATGTGGTTAGGAACACTGAGAGACAAAGATACTAGATTTGCTAAATTAGCATTATGGTCTCTCATGCTCTTCCCCTACAGCCTCTCCGAATTCTTGTTGGAAAGACAACTGAGAAAATACAAGGCAGGCACTCTGTATCCGGATATGATTGAGTTTAGACCGATTGTAAAGAGTAACATCCCTTACTCTTCAATCTCCTACTCAGTTAATCCGGGAGAATACATTGCCGAAGGTAGTACAGTAACTATCACTATAACCTTGTCAAACGCTTCTGATAAACTAATAGGCGTATCATCTAACGCCATCAGCGACATATCCATCTCTGGGGATAATGGTGTCTACGAGATAACCGGAAAGGTCACCAAGTCTCCTCAGAAGATCAACATAGTTATCTCCAGCTACTTGACAATGTTGGAAAACGATACTTTAATTTCAAACGAAACATTAATTAAAAACGAATAATATGGAAAAGATATTTGATATAGCAAAGGACTCCGAGCAAAAGTGGGGAGTTATTGCGCAAGGGATAGATGGGAATTTTGAGGAGTTAAGCCTCAAAGTGGACGGAACGCGGAGGATTACTGGTAAGGATTTCTATAATGGAGTGTATGAGTATGGAACCGGTATCAAGGATAGCAGGTATAATGTTGTATGTGGTCCATTGAAAATCTCTGTAGGAGAAAAAATAAACATTGTACCTTCTGGCACAACAAAAATGGGAGCAAGAATATTCGACAGCGAGAATCTCGCCAATGCGACTACGTTGAAGAATACAATTGATATATTATCAGAATATGAATATATCTCAGAATTTGACGGATATATTCTTTTTAGCGCAAACGACACAAGAGGTGTTGTTATTTCTGCTGAAACATGCACAGTTTCAATTTTGCTTGTCAACAATTTAACAGATAAGACAAACGACAAGATTGAAAAGTTAGAAGAAGAAGTTTCAAAATTAGATGTTAATATATGTTGCTCTCCATTTTCTCACGTGAATACGACGATAGTAAACGATTGCCAGCATAGCGATTCGTATGAATTGTCAAACGGAGAAATTGACGCAACAAACAAACTGCTTTGGAATCATTCGTTGCATATAAACAACGGAAATGTTGTGTTTAAGATAAATCCTATTAACCTTGTTGACAATGTTTTATCGTTAAAGATGATGATAAATAGCATTGCATCAAGCGAAAAAAGCGTAGAGGTTAAGATATATAACAACACAGAACCAAACAATTACTATGTCTATGAATTAATGCGGGCAAACGTCAACACTGTATATGGCACATGGCGTGAATACACAATACCATCACTTGCGTATTGGTATAAAAATGGAAATTCTGTCAATCTAGAGAGTATCGACAGAATATCTATCAGTGGAGTTAATTGCGATTTTAATGTACAGTATGTAGGAATTAAGTCAAATAGACTGAAAAAAGGTATTGTGACATTTACATTTGACGACGGCTATAAGTCACAAGCTCTTGCTATGAAGGCTCTCGCAGAAAGAGGATTGAGCGGAACTATCTTTGCAATAAAGGATACTTTTAGCTATGGCGATGATAGTGAATTCCTCAACTTAAATGGATTTAGAGAAGTTGTTGATAAATATAACGCTGATATAGAGTGTCACGGAGCATCATCATTTGATGATATGTCAGATGATAATGAATTGGCTACGTATATGCAGCAAACGAAACAAATACTTATTGATAACGGACTTGGAAAGGGAGACTATATGGCATATCCAAATGGATTCCACTCTGATCGAGTTGTCAACATTGCGAAAAGATTCTTTAAGGCATGCCGAACAATTCAGAATTATATACCGATGGAAACCTATCCCCCGTATGATTTGTATCGAATAAGAGCGTACAGTAATATCACGTCATCAAGTACAGACAAGATTAAACAGCTTATTGACAGGGCTGTATCTTCTGGGGCATGGCTTATTTTGGTATATCATAAAATTGAAGATGGAGAAACGGGGATGTATTGCAGCCTTGAGTCATTAGAGGAAGTAATTGACTATGCTGTCAATTCGGGTATTAGGATTATGAACTTTAAGGATGTCTTTGAATCTGGAGTCGTTATTTAACGTAAGTCAACTACTTAAGATAACTCAATATTAACTGACTTGTTATAAAAAGCAATTATGAAATACATTGTATTCCCAACAATTGACTTGCAAGAGGTTCCTCGAGAGGAAATAGACAAGCGTAATCTTGTTCCTCGCAAGAGTGTAAATGAAAGTAAGACCTTGATGAAATGCCAGCATTACGCTGAGTTATTTCCTCACAAAATGATTAAAACTATTGCTGACGATGGATCGGAAGAGCTATCTTTCCCTTATCCTACCTACGAAGGCGAAGAGTTGAATACTTTATTGTCCGGTCCGGAGTGGTCATCAAGTGAAAGTATCATATGAAATCTCTCCCTTGGATATTAGTCTGCCTGCTTGTATGCGTGGTCGTGTGGATGCGTTGTAATCCGCACGATCCATCAACGGTGTACATTAAGGGAGATACTGTACGTATCCGGGATACGATAAGAGACACCATTCCCATACCGGTAAAGGAAACTCTGAAGCGTACCGATACGGTGTATTTGCCGATTATAGTAGATACCACTACCGACAGAACCGTAGAAGGCGATTCGGTTCCGGTACTTATACCGATAACAAGCAAGGAGTATAAGACTGATGATTACCGGGCAGTGGTTAGCGGTTATAAGCCCAGCCTTGACTTTATGGAAGTCTACAGGGAAAAGGAAATCATTACTCTTAAACCGAAGCAAAAACGCTGGGGCTTTGGTCTGCAAGTAGGATACGGTTATCCAAGTGGATTGTATGTCGGTGGTGGAGTTAGTTATAACTTATTTATGTGGTAATACCGGCACTATCTTCACAGACCGTTTCCGGTATGAAAAGTTTAAGCTTTATTGATATAACAATTGACTGCGGAAAATGTTTAAGAAAGGAGGACAAAATGAGACATTAATTGATCCTGAATAATCAATTCGAGGAACATCTCGGAATGATTATTAAGCACTAAGTTACCGGTAAAGTAGAAGGCCGGTTATCATAACAAATGTAGCTCTTTCGGGGGATAGAGTAAAAAGAACCCCCGACACTAAAGTTGACGCCAATCAAACTTTTAAACATACAAAAGCATGCATAGATAGTGCCAGGGGTATAATGTCCTTAACATTTCTATACATGCTTTTGTTCTTTCAATAACCGTAAGTTTGATTGGCAAAGGCAAAAGTACAATAAAAAATTAAATTACTATGTGTAAGTCAGAGATTTTTGCCGAGATTCTAAATGTTGTTGGAAAAGAAACTGAAGTTTCTACTGAATTGATCCTTTCATCAAGTAAAGTTACTGAAGTTGTTGACGCCCGTTCTATTGTAGTATTCTTCCTCGCTGAATACGGGCTATACCCTGAACAAATAGCGACTTTGCTTCACAAGACATCCGCTAGTATCCGCTACCTTATATCTACTTTTGAAAGCCGTAAACTGGCAAACAAAATGATTGCAATATATCTGCAAAATATTCGCAAATCGCTTGAAAATGAGCTCTGATTTACGCAGTTTCTATTATATACTTTTGTGATGCGGTTGATATTGACCGTGTTATAATTGTATATTAATATGAGTGAAACAAAGACTTACGTTTTCCCGGAATCAGGCGGGAGCGGTGGCGGTAATGGAATGATGGCTATGCTTGCTCCATTATTGCAACAGAAAGGTATTGATCCCAACTTGTTGGTTGCTATGCAAGGAAAGAACAACAACGGATTTGGTGGTGATGGCTCTTCTTTCCTTTGGATAATCTTCCTGTTCTTCCTGTTCCCATTGTTTGGACGCAATGGCTGGGGAAACAATGGAGATGGCGGTAACGGTGGTGGATTTGCCGGAGCCGGTATCCCTAACTTAATTAACAACGATGCAGGAAGGGAGTTACTTATGAGTGCAATTCAGGGGAACGGACAGGCAATCAACAATCTGGCTACTAATTTGAACTGTTCAATCGGTCAGGTTCAGAATGCTATCAATGGGGTGATGTCACAGGTGCAACAGGTAGGAAATCAGGTTGGTCAAAGCTCAATGCAGATTATCAATGCTATCCAGCAGGGTAACTGTCAGATCGCTCAACAGATTGCTTCATGTTGCTGCGAAAACCGTTTGGCGATCTGTCAGCAAACGAACACATTGCAAAATGCCATTAACGGTGTTGCGACTGGTCAGGAAAGAGGCTTTGCTTCTGTTGCATATGAAACTCAACGTCAGACTTGTGATCTGCAAAATTCCATCAAGGATAGCACCCAGCAGATTCTTGCCGGCCAGCGTGCGGCTGAAATGCGTGAAATGCAGAACAAGATTGATAAACTTCGTGAGGAGAATAGCACATTTAAGAGTTCTGCTATGACCTCTCAGATTGTCGGACAGGCAACGGCTCCTCTTGGTGCAGCTTTAAATGATTTGAGTACTCGTCTTGCAAAAATCGAATGTAACCAGCCGGAAGTAGCGAAGGTGCCTTATAGTCCGGTTGTAGGGATTCCTTCTTGCGTTGCAGCTCAGTATGGTCTTTACAATGGTATTGGGGCATGGGGCAATTTTAATGGTTGGGGATAAAAGGAAGGAGGCATTATATGGCATTCATTAGTCCTTTTATCATGGCAAATAAGAATGGTATTCCCAGATTGGAAAGTACAGGTGTTACCGTAGGTACTACCAACGTACGTTTCTCTTTCCGGAATCATCCGTTCCTTTCTGCTCCATTTAGCGGATTGATTCTGTTCCGTTTGGCACAGCCGATCCCTTCCGGTACTACCGGTACATTGCCGGTAGTGTTTGATACCAACGGTGCTACTCAAGCACTGACTACGATCGCCGGCGCAGATGTTACTGCTTCGGATATTACCGGTACCGGAATTTATCTGTGCTACTACGAATCAGGTAGCAACACATTGCAAATTCTTACCGGAGTAGTTTAAAATAATGGGCGGGAGTAATCCCGCTCTTTAAAGAGTTAATAAATTATGCCTTTTCAGAATCTAAGAGTAAACAGCGAGTTTTTTATCCTACACAAGGATAACACTCCATACATAGAAGTTGGCTCCGTCTCCGGAGTTTCTACACCGGTTGCTGAGTTTATGCAGCAGCCTCTCCCTTATGGACAGCCTCCTAGAATGGTGGTTGATGTGACCATCAAGGTTGGTGAGCAAACTGTTACATTTCAGAAAATACCTGCAATGTCTGACATTGCTGATGCAAACTTTCCCGGAGGTGGGAATATGGTAATATCCGGCTCAAGGGAATCGATGAATGCAGAAGTTGCCGCCATGCGCAACCGCTCCTCGGAGATATTGGGCAGTGTCGATCATCATCGTTCCGTCATGGAGTCATGCGACAAGATGCTTCAGGTACTTAATCCGGAATTTGCAGAACGCCAGCGTCAGGAAGCGGAAAATAAAGCGCTTCGGCAAGAACTTAGCGAATTGAAGGCTATGATGGCTGATTTCTTCAAGTCTTCTGAAAAGGCATCTGGTAGTAACAATTCTAAAAAACAATAGTATGATGATGATTGAGATTTCCGAGAGCAAGGTCGAGAAAATGTCCGACTACGCTGAAAAGATGCTTAAATACGGTGGTAAGCTGATGCAATGCATCGAAGAATTATCCGGTGGTGAAAGCATGGGAAGACGTGAACGTTATTATGACGATGACGACGACCGTTATGACGAGATGGGCGAACGTGGTGATTATGGTGGTGGTTCCGGTCGTGGCGGCTATGGCGAGAGACGTGGCGTACGTGGTACAGGACGCTATTCCCGTTACCGTTAATGTTTAATTAGGGAGTGGATTGATTCTACTCCCTATAACTTTATTAAATCATGAGAAGAGAACCTTTGGATATAAGAGATAAGAGGCCAGAAGAAATGGAAGCGTACTTGTCTAACTTCGGTTGGCATTTCAATAAGAAAATGTGCGAGTTTGCAGTGTCGCTCATGAAAAAGCTTAATCCTTCTACCGGTAAAAAAGAGCGGATTGAACCGATATCGAAAGAAAAAGTAGATGAGTTGCTTACCCGCTATGGCATAAAGCTTGAAAATAATGCGCTATATGATTATGTGTATGTAGCCAACATGGGTAAGGCGGATTATCTGAAGTCATCTATTCCCGATGAAGCGCATTTGGCTCTTTATATAAAGGATACAATTGATGATCCTGATGCTCCCGACGGAACAACGATGAGAAGATGGTATGCGACAATGATTGCTGCCGGAGAACCTATTGAGTGGGACGAAATGCTTTGATGAATGATACGACAACGGTTTGCATTACCCAAGTATGGATGGAACTGCATGGTATATTATGCAGTAGATACATATTATACAGAGGAAATACTCGATAATATGCATTCCATCGGCTGCGACGGTGATATGCTTCGTACTGCGTATGAGAATATTAGCTCCGGCAATTTGAATACCGGAGTTACTTACTCCAACTTCGGCACCCGGGAAACAGTAATGGTCATTGCCCTTACTTCGTCCCCAAAGGAATTTGCCAAGTCCTGGCGGCATGAATGTGGGCACATGGCTACTCATATTTGCCAGGCATTCGGTATAGACCCTTACGGGGAGGAAATTCAGTATATCGGAGATGATATCATCGAAAAGACATGGGAATACGCGAAGTCATTACTGTGTGAGTGTAATTGCTGTAAAAACAAGGTCAAACATTTAATACATTAATTCCATGAAAAAGAAGCAAGTGCAAAAAGCATTAAAGAGTGATACTCCCATTAATAGTATGTATTCTCTTATCCCTAACAACAAGATGCAGGCTTTCAAAAAGTTTGCCGCCCAATTTGGATTTACTGAAGAACGAATAAAAACAGTGCTCGAAAATGAGAAACGTTAAGCTGGACATATTGCTTGATCAAGCCGACGACCGGTATCATTCAGATTTCTGCCGTCTTCTTCTGGTAATGCTATGGAACGCCTAGAAAGGTGGTTGTATTGGCTGATTCCCTTTGTGATTATTGCAAGGGTTGTATCTCTGTGTTTGTCCCTGGTTATGTAACCGGGGATTTTTTATTCTACTTATAAAGGAGCCTAAGTGTAAATAAGAGTAAGATAATGAACTTTTTTCATCTTTTTTCTGTTATAAATTAAAATATTGGTATTATATTTGCAACCAAAATTCGGTTTTATATGAAATTCAAGTTTAAAATAACGGATGATACCACTATTGAGGATGCGGAAAAAGAACTAGAAAATCTTTATAGTGCTCCTGTAGTGGATCTTCCTTTTAATCATGTGGTTAAGATTGCAGAATTTCTTGGAGCAAAATTACAAGATAGTCCACGTGGTTCTATGGAAAGATTTTACCATCCTTTAGCTCCAACACCTGGCAAATATTTTGGAGTACACGTTGTTCATAAAGGTGGCAATGAAGTCCTAATAAAGAGGACTAATTTTAAACAGTATCTTTATCCGATATTAATTGAAATAATAAGGATAAAGAAAAAGCAATAACTCACTAACCCAATACAATTATGTCACGTAAAGATTTACAGTACTACAAATCATTGGAGTACAATGTTATTATTAAAAAAGAAGAACTTGATGGCGAAAAGTGGTATGTTGCATACTGCAATGAGCTTGGCCTAAATGCTTGTCATGGGATAGGAGAAGATAAAGTATCTGCTTTAAATAGTTTTATTGAGGAAAAAGATGCTTTTATAGAAATGTTGTATGAAAAAGGAGAACCTATCCCTGAAGTTGTAAATGATGAGCAAAACTCAAGTGGTACATTTTCAGTTAGAACATCCTCATGGGTTCATTCTTCGTTGATACAACAAGCTAAAATGAATGGTGTTTCCCTTAATTCTTATGTTAATCAATTGTTAGCATACGGAATTGGGCAACATGATGTTTCATTGAAATGTGAAAGAAAAATAGATGAGATTGATGAAAAGATTACTGCCCAAAATGATATGATTTTAAGGAACCTTAATTCAATTAATTACAAAACAAATAGCTTGTTTTGTAATGCTACTCAATCTCGTTTTTATGAACATACCGAATTTAAATCAGTTGTATAAATATGAAAAATAAGATTACCCCAGAAGAATATTCTTCAATATTAACTTCTATAAAATTAGATAATATATTTCTTTCGGATGGGAATGTTAAGGTGTTTGAGTGTGTATCAGAAGGAGGCTCTATCAATTTAAATTTTAAAGATAAATACTCGTTTTCTGAATCCGAAAGTAATGCTTGTTTTATAGCTTCCTTTAAGCTTGATGGTATAATTGGCGAGCAAGAAAATGCGGAGAAACTATTTACTATATCTGGAGAATTTAAAGTCAGATATAGTAAATTAAAAGAGGTTACAATAACAAAAGATTTCTTTGATGTTTTTAAAGAGATAAGTTTATCAGTATTTATCTGGCCTTATTTTAGAGAGTATATTCAAAATATGATTGTCCGCACAGGGCTCCCTTCTTTTACTCTCCCCGCCAAAATATATGGCGTGCATGATCCTCAATAAAAGGAATCTCTTGTGCTTTGAGGATTATATATTTGGTGAAGAGCTCCTTTCCATTATAACTGCCTCTTTTAAAATGGAATCGCCCGGTATACAACATGCCGGGCTTTTTTATATCCAAACGTTAAAGTTTGATATTACAAAAACTATTTATATCTTTGTAACATCAAAATAAGAAACAAAGTAATAACAACTAAAAATAAAGATATGAAAACAATCATTGAGAAAACGGTAGAAGGTTTTGAGAATGCAATCATCAGTGAAAATGAAGAAAGTTGGTTTGTTGATCTCCGTACAGGTTTGGGAGAAGCTGAATATCCTAAATGTGATTACACTTTAGATCAAGCTATTGATGATCAAGTCAACTGGAGAATGGAATGATACGGGAAACAGTCAAAGAAGCAATGAAACTCCGCAATGTCAAATCAAAGGATCTTGCGGAGTATGTAGAGGTAACAAAGAGTACCATGTCCTTGTTTCTTAACGGAAAAACGAATTTAGGACAAGAGAAGATTGAAAAGATCTTGGACTTTTTGAATATAAAGCTAGTAATAACTCAATAAGATGGCAGAAGATAATAAATACGACCAAGAATCAATCAGAGAGTTGCTCTCATGGGCGCAGGATACCCTAAATAACAAGACCTACCCGGAAGGCGGACTGGTCTTGGATAAATGCATCAAAGTAATAGACTGCAAAAGTCATATAGAGGCAATGATCCAGATGATCTCAAAGAACTGGGAGAATCCAACCTTTTACCCGACCATTGATATGTTCCGGAAGTTTAGAGCAAAATTGGAAGAAATATAATGCACATTTTTGTATATTTGCAGTGCTAACAATGAAATTACCAAAAGCAGAGGATACTTCCTCTTTTAATCTATCCGGTTTTTGTGTAAAAAGGCAGCTTATTAGGCTGCCTTACTTTTATGATTATTTTTCTTATGGTTTTCCGGAATTATATTAAAAATAGGTCTACTAATAATGAAATAGTCCCTGTTTTAGTACTCTCTTTTTGTAAATATCTTATTTTCAATGTGGTATGTAGTGGGTACGAGAATCGAACTCGTATTACATGCGTGAGAGACGTAATTTCCTAATTTTAATCCCACTGATTATCAAGCCTTTATCCATAATCTAAAAATCATTTGCATTAAATTTGCATTGAGAAATCAAAATAAATGCCATGATCTATGAATACATTTATAGCATGCGAATCTTTCAAAGAACTTTTTGCGTTACAAAGTTAATCAATCAATCAAAAATAGCAAACTTTATTCGTTTGAATTTAAAGCTATCTGTTTCTAATCTATCCGGCTAATAGTAAAAAGTACTATTATGACAGATGAAGAACTAAGAACATTTTGCGTTGAGCAAGCTGTATTAATCTTTGCCAAGAAAGAACAGGTTAAAACTATGGGATTCCGCGATATGGAAGACATGACCTTGCTTGAATTATCAGATAGACTCTATAATTATATCAGAACCGGAGAGCAAAGTTTTATTCCTGCTTCTTTATCTTATTTGAAAAAAAATAATACCGATCTATTTATTAACAATTAAAATTTATCTTATGGAATGGATTTCTGGCATTGTAATATTATTGATTTTCTCGCCACTTGCTATATTTATTTTTGGCTCTGGGGTGTATTTGATTTATCGGATTGTATCTGATTTATCATCTCAAAAAGCCGAGGAACTTGAACGTCAGAAGCGGAAAGCCGAGGCAGAACCTCTAGTGCAATACCTAAAAGAGTACTATCCACTCGTTTATCGTGCGATTTTTCCCGATTAATAAGTTCCCATGAATTAACAATAAGCCTAGCAATATCACTTAATGTTTCCGCATCATTTAAGTTTATTGCATACTCCAACATAGTTTTTAATGTCCTTATCATACCCGAAAAGTCCTTAGTTGCATAATCCACTTTTATGCCAATGCCAGTAGCTTGGTATAGAGTGGCGGCGGAAGCTCTAGCAGCAGATATAGACAAATCTTCTTTCACTTTATTTGTTCTTTCGTCGAACATTTCTTTCATTCTTTTATCCAAAGTGACAGAATTATATATCTGATATCCTAATATAACTACTACTCCTATACTGGTTAGAGTCACTGATATACCTATTGCCCATGATAGCCATGAGTCGGTAAATGTAATAGGTTCACATCTAATCAGTGCAGTAACGCTACATATAATCGCAGCGATCGACAAACAATTGCTCCAATATGATTTAATCCGGTTTTTCATGTTTAGTTCGATTTAGTGGTTGATGATGTTTGTTTATTGGGCGGAGATTTCGTTAGCAGCTTTGTCTATAATAATATTTAATATGGACGACAATGCTTTACTTATATTCAACATTTTAAGCGAGACTAATATTTTATCGTTTAAACTGATAAAATCATATTCACCAACAGAAACATTAATCATTCTGTTATTATCGACTTTGGCAATAGGGATTAGAAAACGATTACTTAAATGTATAAAGTTGCACATTTCCTTATATAAAGAGCAAATCCCGCAGAATCTCTGTTCCATGGTTCTAGTTAAAAAGCCATTTGTTAGTTTATTCTGTCCTATTTTATAAGAATTAATTTCTTTCCCACTAATGATATGTCTAGCAAAGTCATTCATATCATCTACTATAGACATCGCATACAAAGATAATGCGTTATCTATTTGAAGCCTTATTAAAGATGTTGCGGCTAGATAATTATTATTTTCAGCTAAATTAATATATGCAGCAATGAGCGATATACCTCTATTTAATGTTGCAGATACTACCAATGAAACCATAAAATTAGATTGATCTTGTCGCATCATTTTGTCTAAATACTCATATTGAGCATTATACATAACATTCTTCTGTTGACTAATATCTTCTAATATTATATTTAATGTATTTTTGTCGTATGGTAGTTTTTCGCTATATGTTTCTTTCATTCGATACTTAATAAAGTTATTTATCCAATATTTGAACAATTTTTTCTTTTAATCCCATCTTTATAAATTCATCATTATCAACATCTAACTCAATGACTACACGAGTAGATTTGCGATGATGGTTACTCTTTTCTTCGAGTTGTCTTTTAAGCTTTTCTATTTCTTGATAGGCTAATTCAAGCTTTTCTTGAATGGAATTATCAGGATTTAAATCGTCATTTTCTTGAAAGAAAGCCGTTATAGGAACTTTTAGTATAACTGAAAGTTCACGAAGTACTGACGTGTTTAAATCTTGCTTTGATAACATGTCATATACAGCCTGTTTTGATTTACCTAATTTTTCGGCTATTGCTGAGATTTCAAGATTTTCTTTACTTGCCAACTCTTTGATTTTTAATCCTATATTCATATATTAAAGATTTTATTGAAATATAATTCAAGAAAAACTTGTTTATTATTCAAGATTTTCTTTACTTTGCATCATCAAAGTTAATCAATCAATCAAGAAATAGCAAATAAAAGTATAGAATTATGAAAGCAGGAATGATCGGAGACGTAGAATTTAAAAAAGCAGGAAGCGAAACAGTATGTTGTGTTAGCTTGATTAATACAACAGCCGGACAAAGATTCTTAGCGTGTACACTTTCTAGTAGCAAGACTTTCAAAACGTTCAAAGGCGCGGAGAAGTTTATGAACTCATTCGGTTATCAGAAGATTTAATATTAATCCGTAGCCCTTCGGGGCTATTAAAACCACTCTGGGAGATTTTTCGCTATTACATATACTATTAAAGAAATGAATGATAATGAGAAGAATATATAAGTCAATATGTCGAAAAATAAAAAGGTTTTCGACTTACCTTTTAAAGAAGTGGGATCGGTATTGGCACCGGAGACTATATTTTGTAACCGTTTATAATCTTCCAGTTGGCGGCGTTTTGACCGGAAAATATCATAGTATAGCGCGATTGCTACGCTTAGAATACCCAGTGTTAGCAATATTACGGTCGAAACAAACAGGACGCGCACCGGGTAAAATTCTTGGCTATTATTGGATAATGCTACTAAAGCCCCTAGAAGACCAGCCCCCGCAATTAATATATTATAAAACCACGTTGAGCGAGTTTTTAAATATTGCTCCTTGGACTGAATGTACTTTTTAGCGGCGTTAATCGCTTTTGGATTCTTTGTATTATTCATCTCTTTTTTTATGCAAAGCTAATAAAATAAATATTACGACAATGAACACAACACCAATTAAACCGACACTGCAAGCGATGGAAGTAGGGC
>OAVO01000161.1_pt1 | contig 55775 bp, 56 predicted proteins | sample 1501411 | NCBI WGS metagenome assembly OAVO01 (sample SAMEA2580081, study PRJEB22360) | human gut metagenome | biome: human gut; feature: human-associated habitat; material: faeces | place: Denmark | collected 2008/2010 | reverse complement strand
ACTGCGAAGTGGTTTGGCTTTTCCGATTCCAGTGCATCAAACATCAGGTCTACAGAATTTTTGAACTCCTCGTCATCCTCCCGGACTTCCATGGCGTTGATAAACTCGATGAGGGTGGAGAAGTTCTGCTCCTCCACCGGAGCTTCATAGTGGATATATCCGATCAATGCGCAATACAGCAATGTTTCCGCCTATAGTGATAGGTAATCCTTTGAAGTAATCGCTGGATTTTCCCCCACTCCACACCGGACATGCGACTTTCACCGCATCCGGCGTTCCATCGATTGTGTTATCAGGCATTTAATCAATCACCAATAGAAAGTTTTTTTAGATTGCTACCAGTTTCGCAGCAGTACGCAGGCTGTTGATTTTGGTCAGTTGTTTTCTTGTTACAGTCAGTTGCTTGCACATGCTCTTGAGAGCGGCAGCGTCTTGGTCGGTCAGCAAAGGAAGATACCGCCTGTGGAGCAGCACCAGATTGCTGTATCGCTCGTGACCACCTTGCTCCTTTGGAACTTTCATGTGACACACGATGTTGTCCGGATTCAGAAACAACTCGCCGCTGACGGAACACTTGCCTTTTTGAGCTGACAGCAGGGAGAGCCTGCAATCAGCATATTCCAAACTGTGTCCTTGTGGCGGATTCTCCCGCAGATATGCAAACAGGGTCGTATCCATCTCCAGATTATCGTGTATCTTTTTCCGTCCCGCCGGAGAGAAGCAGCAGACGGCGGCGCTGATACCGATTGCGGTTTTATACTTGATGAACGCAATGGGGTAGATTGGTCGGTTGATACCGGACACATACCGCACCATTTGGGAAGCACCGTAGTGCTCCTTTTCGCTGTCCGTCATGGCACCGCCCTCCCGGGTGAGCTGGCAGCCGGATTCCGTGTTCAAACGGTTGGTCAGCACTGTCATGACTCTGCGGTGGATTTTTCGGCAGTCCAGACTGATACAGGTAGCAATCCTGTAGTAGTTTTGGATACCCAGCACCATTTCGTCAAACAGGCCGATTTCGTCCGGTTGTGTTCGCCCTTGGGCTGGTTTTGCGATGCGCTTTGCCTGTTCCACCAGCTTGCTTTCTTCCAACTGTAGCTTTTTGTCACAGATATGGGACTTCACGACATACTTTTCACCCTTGCGGTACACCATGATTTTGAAACCAAGGAACTCAGAATATCGCTTACGGACGTTGACAATGCGTGTTTTCTCGGGAGAGACTTCCAGTTTCAGTCGCTCGGTAATCCACTTTGTAACAGCCTCCATGGTTTTCTCCGCGTCCTCACGATTTCGGCAGAAGACACGGAAGTCATCCGCATAGCGCACGATGAACATTTCCTTGAGGTTTGTCTCCCGCATTTTCTGGTAGCCTTTACTTTTGTCAAAGACCTCCGAAGTACGGATGATTCGATGCGTGCCGTAACGGTTTGCTACGGGATGTTCTACCCATTGGCTATCCACCCAGTGGTCAAGTTCGTTCAGCACCACGTTTGCCAGCAGCGGGGAGATAATCCCACCCTGCGGTGTTCCTTTTGTTGGATATACCGTGCTGCCATCCGGCATACGAATAGGCGCTTTCAAAATCCGCTTGATTACGAATAGAAGCTGCTTATCCTGGATACCCAGCGCCCAAAGCTGTCGGATTAGTTTGCTGTGGTTCACATTGTCAAAGAATCCCTTGATGTCAAACTCCAAAACATGGTGTAAATGCGCCCGCTGTAACAGGGAGTAAGTACGGGAGATTGCGTGCTCCACCGACCGATTCGGGCGAAACCCATAGCTGTTATTGCTGAACTTAGCTTCACAGATGGGGTCCAGGATTTGTTTGATGCACTGCTGCACCAATCTGTCCCAGATGCAGGGAATACCCAGCGGCCTGGTTTTTCCGTTTGGCTTTGGGATGTCCTTCCGGCGCACTGGTTTGGGTCGGTAGCCGTGTTCGCTGCCTGTGACAATTTTTCTGACCTTACCGATGACCTCAGCCGGTGGAAGCCGTCCAATGTCACCGATATTCTGCTTATCTGTTCCTGCTGTGTAGCTGCCTGTGTTGGTTTTGATATTCCTGTATGCCAGCATGATGTTGTCCGGGCTTAGTACCAGTTCCATCAGGCCGTTGAATACTTCTCCGGCTTTGCTTTTGGCATACAGTTCGTCAAATGTCTGCTGCATACCATAATACTCGGCGTGCCGCTGGGCGTCCATACACAGGACTTTTTTCCTTTCTTTTGGCATAAGGCATCACCTCCCGTTTGAGAAAAGTGACCCTTTTGGTCTTACTCGAATCCTTATGATTGGATTGAATAATGCCTGTTTCCACAATTCGACTTGTGACCATTCCTCCATCCCCATTACAGGGACTTCTTCGGTTCGATCACTACTTTTCAGCAGCGGTTCACCTGCTTATTGTTCTTCGTCAGGTTCTTCCTTAAGGAAGCCGCTGTCTTTCCTCGTTCCGGTAATCCTATCTGTGCATTTATACCTTTAGGTTTCCACTATGAGCCTGCCGGCGGGGTTGTGCCTGTAACACAACATGGTCGTTCGTAGGGCCAATTTCTACTAAACCACACCGGCTGCGCTTAAACGCACCCATACATTTCTATATGGTCTTCTTATAGACCCGTACATTCGCGGATTCGTCAGTTCGCCCGCTACGGCGAACATTCTAACCATGGGTATTTTGTGGACCCTTGGCATATAGGCAACACAGTCTGCCTCCAGACCGCTTTCGGCCACCGCTGGCGGCGGCTACGGTTGCTCTCAGCCGTTGTCGTGGGGCTTCGTACACTGGCTTTGCTGCCGATGCACGCCCACCGAGGGCAGGCGTTTCAGGGCGTTACCCCGTCATTCCACCTGTCAAATTACCAGTTATCCAAACAACGGTATTTTGTTGTTTGTCCGCTGACTTTTTACCGTCAGCGAACGAGTCGCACTGACCCAGAAATCGTCTCCGGCCTTGCCTTCGCCTTTGGTATTGGCAATCAGCGTTGTTACCAGCTTCAAGATGTCCTTTTCGCTATGGATATAGGCGAAAGGGTTATAGTGCATGGACTTCTTGAAGTTGATGGTATTTAGGACCTTGATTCGGTACGGCTCATAAATGACCTTGCCGTGCTTATCCTTCATGGGCTTTCCGTCCTTCCCCAGCTTGGGCGCACCCCTTTGGAGCATTTTTCCGCACTCCACCAGAATTGTTCCCTTCGGGTCCGTCACAACATAGGAGCTGTGCATCTGCATCAGGTTGGGTTTCAGCCAGAATCGGGTCTTACCGGAACCGGAGCCGCCAATCACCAGTACATTTTTGTTTCTGGCAGTCTTGGGGTCCTTGGGGCGGCTGTTCATGGTCAGGCTCTCCGTTTTCGTCAGAATCACATTGTTCTGAAATACAGGATCAACGTAAGGTGCAATATCCTCACGGGTTCCCCAGCGGGCCGAACCATATTCCAAACCATGTCGATATTTCTTGGCGTTCTTGCTTTTAAGATACACCGCCAGCCTCAGACCAACACCGCAGCACAGCCCTACCAACAAGTCCAATGGATGCAGGCTTGGCCAGAAACTTTGCAACGCCCCAGGCAGAACCGCAACCAGCGAAAGAAACTTTTCTGAAGCATCCGCCCCTTGTGCCATTCGCCATGCCTCTCCAAAATTGGTAGCAAACAGCCCCAGCAGGATATACGGCATATTCAGCAAAATGAGCTTTTTGATGTCCAATGTCTTTTTCATCGTTCCAGCTCCTTTCGCTTGGTGCGATCCACCACAGCATTTTTAACCATCTCTTTGAACTGGTTAAGTTTTGCCAGTACGGACGGGCGCTCTGTTTTCGTTGCCTTTTTGACCTTTTTGTTGGTGTACTCTGTAAAAGCTGCTGTCAGAGCATCTGCATCACGGCCTTTGAAAAAAATCAGGTACTTTGGCGGAGAACTGCTGCGGTCCTTTTTCACCGCATAATCCACACCATATTTCCGGGCGATTTTCTCAAACTCCTTGATAGAGGGGTCTGTGATCTCAATGTTGGATATTCCCTGATTCTGCCCGACAAGCTGCTTCACAGTCTGTTTTCCATGCGGAACAACCGGCGCATCACGGCTTCTCTGTTTTTCCAGCTTCTTTTCCTTGCGATGTGCCATGTACTTGCTTATGGCAGCCTTAAACATTCTGCCGGTAAACTTTGTTCCACTGACAACCAGCGTCAAAGTTCTGTTTTCCACTTCTTCCTGCATTTTCTCGCCTCCTTTCCACGAAGTTTGCAGGGAATCTCTTTTTTTGCTAAGGCGGAACCACCAGCCGCCGCAGAAGATAACGCTTCATACCACCCTCCTTAGCGTAACTGGTCAGAACGGTCATAGTGCAGATTGCCCTGACGCACCTTTGCGTGGCTCAAAATCTTAATCTGCCCTTTTGCCTGACTATCCAATGCTTTTTCATAACCGGTATCCGACAGGAACAGGCGGGTTCGTTCGCCTTTCCAGCCAACAGGGGAATCGTTCGTCAGCACATCAAAAATAATCATGTGCCGGGTGTCCTCCGCAAAACGCTGGAGGTCCATATATCCATGACCGTGATAATTCTGCGCTCCTGCCTTTGCCCGCATTTCTTCCATCAGCTGCCCTATGGTCTTTCCCTCAGACATCATGCTTGCTCCTTTCTCCCGGCAGTTCCGGGCAATAAAAAAGCGACCATTTACCAGCCGCCATACAGATCGTGATTTACTTGTGAGGTGTAATGATTGCTTATCGTGGTCGGTGCATTGAACAGAACGGTCAGAAGATACTGCTTCATGTTACGAATTTCCGTGGTGTTCTTCTGTAAACAGTCCATGACAAACTCAATGTGCGAGTTATCCAGCTTCAAGAACCTGGAACGAACGATTTCATGCGGAAAATCGCTTCCTGCAATACGGGTGGTCTTTCGCTTTGCACAGACCGTTTCCACGATCAACTCCACAATTTCGTCCAAATCCTCCCGATAAGTTTCATACTGCTGACACAGGTATTCATACCCGATATTCTCCTGAATCAATTCCCGATAACTCTCTATCTCTGTGAGTGACATCGCATCCCTTCCTTTCCGTTCCGGCAGACAATCTGCCGCGCAATCCCGGAAGGGAATGGAATCGGTACTTGATCCATAAATATTTTGTTTTTGAGTATTTGATTTCTCTATATTTAATTCTGCGGGCTTTTCCGTATCCGGTTTATCCATATACGGGTTTTCCGTATCTGGTGAATCCGTATCCGGTTTTCTAAGCTGTGGTTGCTCGTATATGACATACTCTGTATCGCTGATGCGTCCCTGCCGGTCACGCAGTTTGTGCCGCACAATGTAACCGGCAGCCTCCAATTCCCGCAACGCAGCGCCTATGGCATCCACGCCCTCCTTACAGATCTTTGCAAGACCACGGGTGGTGTAATTCCAGTCCTCTGGCAAAGATAACATCATGGAAAGCAGTCCCTTGGCTTTTAACGACAGATTTGCATTTCGTAAATGATGATTGCTCATCACGGTATAATCACGGGTCCGTTCAATGCGAAAAACGGCCATCGACCTCACTCCTTCCGAATTTTGGGTACAAAAAAACCGCAATCCTCATTCCAAAGAATTGCGGTGTTCAACACTTTTCAAATTTTCTTGCATAGAACCAAAACAGCGGCTTTCGAGGACGCGCCTCTGTAAATGGCTCCTCCTGGGCGAAAGGAAGTGTTTGCATCACTCGGTCAATATCCGTTGATTCCATGTCATGCTGAGATTTGCAATCTTCCCGGATTGCTTCTTGAATTTCCTTTACCGTACACATAGTCATTCCTTTCCTTTCGTTGTATGGGTTTATGAGCGGCGGCGTTTTCCCGGTTTGAAATCGAGGATATGTCCCTCAATCACACGAGCGTAACGCTTGATCTTAATCTCCCGACGCTGCTGGCTTTGCAGAGCAGCCTGATACCCGTCCTCGGTCAAAAACAGCCGCATTTCCTCTCCGGGGCTGCCGTAAGCTGTGCTGGGACGCAGGACGGAAAACTCAATCATCCAGCGGGTGTTATCCCAAAACCTCTCTACGGCGAGAATGTTATGTCCTTTCAGCTCACGGGCTGAAATATCCATCATAGGCGGCTCCTTTCATCGTTCCTGGTCTCTCTGACGCTTTTTCTGCCATGCCTCCAGCAACTTGATGATGGTTTCCTGCATCCGCTGGGGCGTATAGCTTTTAGGGAAATACTTCCGCAAGGTGTCAGAGGTAAATGTCACTCGGTCCAGATCGCTTTTCTTTTCCTCACCCATGATGACACGCATCATATCGAGGGTCAGATGCCCCTCCTGACTGTATTTCTTGAGCCGCTGGGCTTGAGAAAGAGAAGGGGTAGCCTGTTCGCTGTCCATCGCGTCCAACAGGTCTACCTGTTCCTCCTTTTTGAGAAAGGACAGCTCATAGGCAGGGTTCAGGGCAATCTTCTTTTCATCCACCATATCCATCAATTCAGGAATCAGCTCTGTCAGACGGATATAGCGCTGAACTTGATTTCTGCTTGAACCAGCCTGCTGAGCCAATATTTCATCGGCTCTCAACTTCGTCCCAACTTGGGACGAAGTTAAATCAACTCGCTCTCCCTGATGTTTCATGGCATCCAGCTTCATCTTGTAGGCAAATGCTCTTTCACTGGGGAGCAGACTTTCTCGTTGCAGGTTGCTGTCAACCATAATGATCGTGGCGGCATCATCATCCAAATCCCGAACAATGACCGGCATGGTCTCCTTTTCTGCCAGCTCACTGGCTCTGTGCCGCCTGTGTCCGGCTACCAGCTCATAACCGCCCTCCGGGTCCGGTCGAGCAATCGCCGGAACCAGAACGCCATACTGCTTGATACTGTCTGCGGTCTCCATCATGGCTTCGTCATCCTTGACTTTGAATGGATGCCCTTTGAACGGGTGCAGTTCCGACAGCGGGATTTCTACTACTTTTTCTCTCTGAGCATCGGCACGGCTCTCCTCCGTAGAAAACAGATCATCTACCGATGCCAGTTCTACTTTTTTCGCGCTGCTTTTCAAGTTTCAACACCTCCTTCGTCAGATTTCGATACCCCTCTGCCACCTTACCGCCAGGGTCATGGACGAAAATGCTTTTTCCCTCTGCGCTAATTTCCTTTGCACGGACAGAGTGTGGAATCTCCGTTCCAAAGACTTTGATTTTACTTCCATAGGTGTCCCGCAGCAAAGCAGCAATCTCTTTGGCAAAGTTGGTGCGGTTATCCACCATCGTCAGCAGGATACCGTCAATCTGGAGCTTTGGATTGATCTGCCGTTTTACCTTGCTGACCGTAGATAAAAGCTGTTCCAGTCCTTTGGCGGGCAGATACTCTGCCTGAACGGGAATTATGATCCTGTTCGCAGCAGCCAGCGCATTGACTGTAAGCATCCCCAACGAGGGCTGACAGTCAATCAGGATATGGGAATATTGTCCCTTCAGTGTGTCCAGATATTGCCGTAAAACCGTTTCACGGCTCATGGCGTTTACCAGAGAAACCTCCATACCGGAAAGCTGAATATCCGCAGGCATCAGGTCAACGCCTTCTGCATGATGCAGAATACCTTCTCCGGGGCGTATAGGCTGATCCATCAGAATTTTGCCCATTGCATCCGACAGTGTAAATGGCAGCTTGTCCGGTTGCGGATTTCCCAAGCTGATTGTCAGACTTCCTTGTGGGTCCCCGTCGATTAGAAGCACTTTCTTTCCGGCCTGTGCCAGACCTATTCCCAAGTTCGCACAGGTTGTTGTTTTGCCAACGCCGCCTTTCTGGTTGGCGATGGCGATGATTTGTGTGTTCATGACTTCACCTCATTTCTAATTGTTGCTGTTGTTTCTGGAAATAGAAAAAGCCGCCACTTCAAAATCATAAAGTGACGGCCCTTTCTAATGCCGGAATCTCTGAAACAAAAAAGCACCCAGTTATTTGTTACTGAGTGCCTGCATTAGAATCGTATTTAATTGTTCAGATTTGGTCAGATTATGCCAAACCCTCCAGCGAAAAATCCGGTGTCTGAGAGTGCCAAATCACCCTCAAAAATACCCCCGAAATTGCTCTCTGGTTGTCCTATTTTTTAACCACTAAGGCCGTTTTTTGACCCCATTTTTGCCGGTTGTCCTATATTTAACCACTAAAAATTGGGTGAAATCGGCTCTCGTTTTGCCAAATTTGGTCAAACCATATCAGCCCGTTTAGATATAGCAAAAGCCCGGAAAACCTTGATTTTCCGGGCTTTTTGAACCATTTTGATATAGCCTGAGCAGTCGATTATCGCTTGCTGAACTGCGGAGCGCGACGAGCTGCTTTGAGACCGTACTTCTTACGCTCTTTCATACGTGGATCACGTGTTAAGAATCCAGCAGACTTAAGAACCGGTCTGTACTCTGAATCTACCTGAAGGAGTGCACGAGCGATTCCGTGACGGATTGCTCCGGCCTGTCCTGTGTATCCACCACCACGAACGTTAACTAAAACGTCGAACTTGTCAACTGTCTCAGTTGCAACTAATGGCTGGCGAACAACTACCTTTAATGTCTCAAGACCAAGGTACTCATCGATATCTCTTTTATTGATTGTAATCTTTCCTGTTCCAGGTACTAAATATACTCTAGCAACAGATGATTTTCTTCTTCCTGTTCCGTAATACTTTGTAGTAGCCAATTTACTTTACCTCCTATTAAAACTCTAATGTCTCAGGCTTCTGAGCTGCATGTTTGTGATCTGGTCCAGCGTATACGAATAACTTTGTATACATCTGACGTCCAAGAGGTCCCTTTGGAAGCATTCCCTTTACAGCGTACTCGATAACGCGCTCTGGGTGCTTGTTCATCATCTCTCTTAATGTTGTCTCTTTCATACCACCGATATAATCTGAGTGATGATAGTAAATCTTCTGGTCTAATTTCTTACCAGTAACCTTAACCTTGTCAGCATTGACAACGATTACATAATCACCTGTGTCAATGTGTGGTGTAAAGATTGCTTTATTCTTTCCTCTTAATACTTTAGCAACTTCTGATGCTAAACGTCCTAATGTCTTACCTTCAGCGTCTACTACGTACCATTTTCTGTCGATTGTAGCAGGACTAGCCATAAATGTTTTCATCGGTTTTCCTCCTTAAATGATTCGATTACTTTTAATGCCGATGCCTCTTGAAATCGCGTATGTCCGGACGCCACTTCCTTTTTGACATCTTATAGTCCTCTGTTCCATCTCAGATGACTATCATTATCTATACTAAATGGTTGCCGGGGCTTTGGCTTCCATTTATCTACTTTTACAGACCTAGATATTATACTTGCGTAACCGGCTGTTGTCAAGTGTTTTTCACCCTTATTTCCGGCTTTTTCTTTAAGTTTTTTCTTTAAGCTATTTCTTGAAACTTTTTCTTTAAGTTTTTTCTTTGTGTTTATACTTTTTCTTTAAAACTGCATATATACAAAATCAGCCGGATTCACTCCCGGTCCGTAGTAACCGAATATTATTACTATAAAGATGCCAAGATATATTATCGCCCAGCGAAGCGGCAGCTTTCTTGAAAGTATGAAATCGCGCATGTCGAGCTTTTTATTTTCCTCAACGAAGCTGATAAAGAACCACAGCAGCGTACATATTATAAGTAAAAGTATATCGTACTCGTCCAATCCGCATGCTCCGAGATTCAAAATGATGTTGTTTATTCCAAGCTCGCTGATATGGAAATCCGTGACTGATTTAAAAAGCATATGAAATGCAGTCGACGCATTTGCAGCTATGTCAAAATAGTAGCCTACCAGTATGAGCATAAAGGTCCAAATCACTGATACAATCGTTGCAAATATACCCTTTTCCCTGAGGCCGGTCAGCTTAAAAAAGCCGCCTGCCACCTTTTTGTTTACCGGAGCAAAAAGCTCTGCAAGCATAATGACAATGCCATTCCAGAGTCCGAAATACAGGTATTTCATATTGGCACCATGCCATACTCCGATGACGATAAATGTGATGACACTCGCGATGCAGCCCGGCAGCACCTTACTGATATGCGCACCAAATCTCGGCTTTAGCCATTTGCCAAAGTTCAGGAAACGCTTTGAGATTGAAAGCGGGTAGAAGATATAGTTTCTGCACCAGTCTCCAAGAGTCATATGCCAGCGGTGCCAGTACTCTGTGAGTGAGCGCGAAAAATACGGATGGTTGAAGTTTGTTGACATTGTTATGCCAAACATCTCCGCAATACCGCGCACTATATCGATTCCTCCCGAGAAATCCGCATATAGCTGCAGCGCATACACTACTGCCGCAAAAAATACATAGGTGCCCGAAAAATCCATCGGCTTATCCATCACAAAATTGATGATATTTACCGCGCGGTCTGCTATCACAAGCTTTTTCATGACTCCCCAGAGCACCAGAAGCGCACCCTTTTGCAGATTTTCAAGTCTCAGGGAATGTCCCTCGTAAAGCTGTCCCGCAAGCTTATCATATATCGCAATCGGTCCCTGTATGATCTGTGGGAAAAATGACACGAACAGCGCTACCTTAAGAAAATTCTTTTCAGGCTCGACAATTTCCCTGTATACATCCATCACATAACCCATGGACTGGAAGGTGTAGAAGGATATGCCAAGTGGAAGCAAAAGTCCAAGCTCGCCCGCATATGGTATATATTTAAGGAATGCCAGAATGCCGAAATTGCAAAGCAGCGCAAAAAGCATGACTGCCACTCTCTTTTTTCTGCCCTTCTCCTTGTAGTCCTTTCTGGTCTGCCTGTCCCAGTCCTCCTTGTGGCTTTTTACGATAGCATTCTGCTTCTTTAACAGCTTGTCAATCCATATTGTTGAGCCATAGGTGGTGCATATTGTGAAAATGATAAAAAGCACATACCACTTACATATAATCACATAGTATGCCATGCTTCCCGCCAGAAGCACATACCAGCGGTATTTCTTCGGAAAGCAATAATATAGTACAAGCAATGCTATTACAAATATCGCATATTTTAATGAAATGAGTTCCATTTTATTTACTCCAAATCTATTTTCTAATGTAATACTGCCGGACATACTTTAATTAACAGGCAGTATTTATTTTAAAGTCCATACACTATCATGCTATTTTTTTACCGGGGTATTTAACTCCTTTGCAGGCTTTGCATCGTTGTTCGTATCTGCTACCTTATTTGTCGCAAGGCTTGACGAAAAATTATAAGGCAGATAAACGGACATCTCAAAATAATGATTGCCCAGACTCAGATCCGTATCCTTTGCGCAGGCACTTATCACCTTGTCAGCGCGCCTTGCGCACTCGCCCCATGCACTCTGAATCTCCGGTGAGTGGTCTGCATTAAGCCTGTAATTATCAGACAGATATTTTCCCATATATGTAGTGAATTTGAGGCTTCCATTTATATTCAGGTGTTCTGAATTGTAGAAATCATCCCTACTATTGATTCCGATAAGTTCCTTATCGCCTTCAAAGCTCGCAAAGTCATAGCCATAAGACTCCACCAGCTCCTTCACGTCACAAAGCACCTGCGGATTCTTTATCTCCTTCTCATGAGGGAACCTCGCAAAAAGCACCTTTTCCACCCCCTGTGCTTTACAATACTCAAGCAGATCAGTCATATACGCTCTGCTCTTGTCGGTAAAATAGAGCTTTTTCTGCTTGCCTGATGGACAATCGGAATATTTTGCAATAGATGAAAATCCCTTCATGCATGATGTTTTTGCAAAATACATTCCAACTCTTGTGGCAAAAGTGTGTGCACACTTGCCTATATCCTTCCAGTTGCTATGATGCAGCTTTAAAGGATTTGTAAAGTTGTCCTGCTCATCCTTTGGCACAATCTCTTGTATTGTATCAAACCTGTTTTCCTTATTGTGGATATTGTCTATCCAACTATGCAGCTTTACAGTCCTGTCGTAATAGCTGTCATTTTGTAAAAAGCCATTCACTTCAAAAACCACAACCTTCGGATGCTGTCTGGTGAGAGCTTCTCTGAGCATAGATTTGTACAGACTGCCGGGCACTCCAGATACCCCAAGTGAGTATGATGTGTATCCATAATTCTTCCAGGCCTCGGTTGCACTGTAATCAGCGTATACCTCGCTGGCTCCTATCATCATCACATCAATTGTGTTCTTCGGCTCCTTATAAAAGCCCTCTATAGTCGCAATATTGACAGCATCCGTCATCTTAAAAAATGTCGAGACAAACGAAAACAGCACGACAAATACCAAAGCAAACGCTCCTATACGGATTACCTTACGGTGTCTGCCTTTTCCTTCGTCTGTGCTGTTTATGGCTTTGTTTTTTATAATTTTCTCTTTTCCTTTTGTAAATCTCATAACCGTCTTCATCTCCAAGCTTCTTTTTGCCGTACCGTGTATTAACAGTAACGACATTATAACCTATTATTGAAGCTAAAAACGGATATTCCAAAAATCTTAATATAATATTAAAAATCTAAAGCGGTTACTCATACTTAAGTCCTATCATTGTAAGCCCATGTGCCGGGGCTGTAGGACCTGCTGCTGCCCTGTCTGTTGCGGCTATTATGCCATTCATCGCATCTGCCGGCATATCGCTTCCACCTATCTTCACAAGTGTTCCTGCGATTATGCGCACCATATTGTATAAAAAGCCGTTTCCTGTCACACGTATTGTGATGATGTCACCGACCTTTGACACCGTACAGTCATATATCGTGCGGACTGTGGTCTGTGCCTGCGAGTTTGCCGAGCAGAAGCTTGCAAAATCATGCTCTCCTATGAGATATTTTGCAGCCTCACTCATCTTTTCTGTGTCAAGCGGATAATGATAGAAATATGTGTCAAGCCTGCGTGTCGGATTTCTGAACCTCGCATTTAAAATGCGGTATTCATAGGTTTTACGGCTCTTTGAGAAGCGTGGATGAAAATCATCGCTTACCTCACATGAATCGACCACCACTATATCCTCCGGCAGCTTCTGGTTCAGTGCATACGATATCTTTTCCGCCGACATGCGGGTATTGGTGTCAAACATACACACATTTCCAAGTGAATGCACTCCTGCATCGGTGCGGCTTGCTCCTGTCACCTTTATATCCTCCTTTAACAGGCGGCTCAGGTGCTCGTTTAATACCTGCTCAATTGTTATGCCGTTTGGCTGTATCTGCCAGCCGCAGTAATTTGTGCCATCGTAGGCTACAATCATTTTTACACGCATATATCTCTCCTGTTATGGCTGCACTATCTATTTCACTATCTGAAAATAAGATTGCCCAGATTCACCGGCAGAAGGATTCTAAGCACTATCACAACCGCTAAAAAAGCAAATATGAAAAGATATGCTATTTTATCGTCCTTTTCATATACGAGCGGCTTCATCTTTGTCCTGCCCTCTCCACCATTGTAGCATCTGGCTTCCATGGCCATTGCGAGGTCATCCGCACGCCTGAAGGCCGATACGAAAAGCGGTACTAAAAGAGGCACCATGCTCTTTGCTCTTTTTATGATATTTCCATGCTCAAAATCAGCTCCTCTTGCCATCTGTGCTTTCATTATTTTGTCCGTCTCCTCAATAAGGATTGGAATAAAACGAAGCGCTATCGACATCATCATGGCTATCGCATGCACCGGAACATGTATTTTGTTTAAAAAGCCCAGTGATTTCTCAAGACCGTCCGTGAGCTGGTTTGGTGTGGTGGTGAGTGTCATGAGCGAGGTTCCTATAATGAGCAGCACAAGTCGTATCATCATGGTTGCTGCATTTATCAGTCCGGTGTCAGAAATGTGCAGTATACCGTACTCCCAGATTGTGTACTCTCCCTGTGTGAAAAACACGCTGAAGCATGCTGTAAAAAGCAGCAGTATTATAATGGATTTGAGTCCCTTTACCATGAACTTAAAGGGCACCTTCGAAATCTTTATAACTGCGGCAAGCGCGGCAACTATAAACAGCACACCGGCTATTCCCTTGTAGGAAAACAGCGCAATAATATATATAAGTGTTGCGAAAAGCTTTACTCTTGGGTCCAGTTTATGTATTGGCGACTGAGCCGGATAATACTGGCCTATGGTAATATCACGAATCATTTTTGTATTCCTTCCTCATAATTTGTATCAAAATGTCAGCATTGGTGAGCTATTTAAAGGCTTTTAGTATTGAGTCCCTCGCCTCCGCAACTGTCGTTGCCGAAAGGTCAACCGGTATACCCTTTTCCGCCAGATCATGCATCAGATATGTGACCTGCGGTGCTGCAAGTCCGACTGCCTCGAGCTCCTTGTAGTGTGAGAATACCTCCTTCGGCACTCCGTCAAACATCACCTCTCCTGAATTCATAACAATGATGCGATCCACATACTCCGCAACATCCTCCATGCTGTGTGATACGAGTATGATTGTGATACCCAGATCCTTTTTCATCTGTAAAAGCAGTCCCAGTATCTCATCTCTGCCCGCAGGATCCAGTCCCGCTGTCGGCTCATCGAGTATAAGTACGTCAGGGTGCATTGCAAGTACTCCTGCTATGGCTACACGCCTTTTTTGTCCTCCGGACAAATCAAATGGCGGCTGATAGTAGAGATCCTCCGGAAAATGTACATTCTGCAGTGCCTCATAGGCTCTTAGCTCCACTGTTTTTCTATCGAGCCCCTGATTTTTCGGTCCAAAGCATACATCCTCAAAGTTGGTTGTCTCAAAAAGCTGATGCTCCGGATACTGGAACACCATCCCCACCTTGTGACGCAGCTTGCTTAAATCATAATCATTGTCATATATATCCTGTCCATTGTAGTATATATGACCGCTTGTCGCCTTCAAAAGGCCGTTCATATGCTGGATAAGTGTGGATTTTCCCGAACCGGTGTGACCGATTATTCCAATAAACTCTCCATCATTTATCTCAAGGCTTACATCTTTAAGTGCCTGCACCTTGTAGGCTGAGTCGGCACTGTAGCAATAGTTTATGTGATCTAGAATTATTGACATATTTTCTCCCGCCTATCTGTTTTTCAGCGCAACAAGCGCATTTACAAGTTCTTCTCTCGTCAGGATTCCATCAGGGATATCAAGCCCTGACTTTTTGAGCTCATCGGCTACCAGTGTCACCTGCGGCACATCAAGCCTGTGCTCCTTCAGCTCGTCCACCCTTGAAAAAATCTCACGCGGTGTGCCGTCCATGACCACCTTGCCCTTTTCCATGACATAGACATGGTCTGCGCCGACCACCTCCTCCATGTAATGGGTGATGAGAATAATGGTCACGCCCTTTTTCTTATTGAGCTCATGGGCTGTGGCTATGACCTCCTTGCGGCCGTTTGGGTCAAGCATGGCTGTAGGCTCGTCAAATACTATGCATTTTGGCTCCATTGCCACAACTCCCGCGATTGCCACACGCTGCTTCTGTCCTCCGGAGAGCTTGTTCGGTGAATGTGTGCGGTACTTTGTCATACCGACAGCCCTTAGCGCATAGTCCACGCGCTGCCAGATTTCATCTGTCGGCACACCGATATTCTCAGGTCCAAAGCCCACATCCTCCTCCACGACATTGGCGATAATCTGATTGTCGGGATTCTGGAAAACCATACCTGCACTTTTCCTGACAGGTATGACATTCTCTTCCTTTGACACATCCATGCCATCCACCCATATGGTGCCGTCGCTCGGCGCAAGAAGTGCATTGATATGCTTTGCAAGAGTTGATTTTCCTGAACCATTGTGACCGAGGATTGCAATAAACTGTCCCTCTTTTATGTCGAGGTTTACGTTGTCGAGTGCTGTAGTGATTGACTCTACATTGCCTTCCTCGTCTCTTCGTATAAATTCATGTACTAATTTGCTTGTTTTAATTATGCCCATTTCTTTTTCCTAAAAATCTACCGTATTTACAATTATCATAGCTGTTAAAGCCCAAATAGCTGCCAAAAATATGCGCTTTGCCGCTTGATTTAGTCATCCCAGCTCAGGTGATGAAGCTCTCCCTCAAGCCTCATATGATCAAAATTATTCTGTCTCAATGCCTCGTAGAGCACGATAGCTACTGAATTTGACAGATTAAGTGACCTTGTCTCACCTATCATCGGTATCCTGATGCACTCATCCGGATGCTCCTTTAGTATCTCCTCCGGAATGCCTGCGCTTTCCTTGCCAAACATAATATAGCAGTCGGGCTCAAAATGAGCATCAGAGTACACATGTCTGCCCTTTGTTGTCGCATAATATATCTTTGCGCCCGGATTTTTCTCAAGGAAATCCTCCCAGTCCACATACGTGGTAACGTCGAGGTCCTTCCAGTAATCCATTCCGGCTCTCTTTAGTGCCTTCTCTGAAAGTGAGAATCCAAGCGGCTCTATAAGATGAAGCCTCGTGCCTGTCGCGACGCAGGTTCTTCCGATATTTCCTGTATTTGCCGGAATTTCCGGCTCATGTAACACTATGTTCAGCTTTGCCATTTTGTCTCCTGTCAATTTAAACTATTTTTTATCCATCCCGGCGCGAAGCTCTGTGACAAACTCCTCAATGCGGCCGAGCGCCTCCTTTAAATCATCAAGCGAATATGCATATGATATACGTAAAAAGCCCTCACCGCACTCTCCGAATGCAGTTCCCGGAACCACGGCAATCTTCTTGCTGTTTAGAAGCTTTGTGGCAAACTCATCGGAGGTCATGCCAAACTCCTTGATGCTTGGGAACGCATAAAAAGCCCCGAAAGGCTCAAAGCACTTAAGCCCCATCTCCTTAAAGCGGTGAAGCACATAGCGTCTGCGGCCGTTGTATTCCTCCCTCATCTGTGCAACATCCTCATCGCCGTTTTTCATAGCCTCGACAGCTGCATACTGGCTCGTGGTCGGCGCACACATGATTGCAAACTGATGAATCTTTAGCATCTGCTTTAAAATGGTCTCAGGTGCACATGCATATCCAAGCCTCCAGCCTGTCATGGCATAAGCCTTGGAAAAACCGTTTATGAGCACTGTTCGCTCCTTCATTCCCGGAAACGATGCTATAGACACATGCTTATCCACGTATGTAAGCTCCGAATAAATCTCGTCACTTATCACAAACAGATCATGCTCCTTAACCACCTGAACGATTGCTTCAAGGTCTGCTTTTTCCATGATAGCGCCTGTAGGGTTATTAGGGAAAGGCATGATAAGTATCTTTGTCTTTGGAGTGATAACAGCCTCAAGCTCCTCGGCTGTCAGCCTGAAATCATTTTCCTCCTTGAGCTCCACAATCACAGGTGTGCCACCTGCCAGCACAGTACATGGCACATATGAAACATAGCTTGGCTGCGGGATAATCACCTCATCTCCCGCATCGAGCATGGCGCGCAGTGCGATATCTATAGCCTCGCTGCCACCGACAGTTACCATGATCTCTTTGTTGTAATCATATGTCATGCCGTATCTTCTGTCGAGATATCTTGCAATCTCAACCTTTAACTCCTTGAGTCCGGCATTTGAGGTGTAGAAGGTGCGTCCCTTTTCAAGGGAATATATGCCCTCATCCCTGATATGCCACGGTGTGTCAAAATCAGGCTCACCTACTCCGAGCGAAATCGCATCCTTCATCTCGCTCACTATATCAAAAAACTTACGGATGCCCGATGGCTGTATAGTCTTTATGGTACTGGATAAAGGGTCTCTCATTATGACATAATTCCCCTTTCATCGGATTTGACAGGTGCCGCCATGATAGTTCCATGGTCCTTGTATTTCTTCAGAATAAAGTTTGTCTTTGTCGAAAGCACCTGATCCAGTGTAGAAAGCTTATCTGTCACAAACTGTGATACCTCGCGCAGAGTCTTGCCCTCGAGTGTGACCATGAGGTCGAAGCCGCCTGAGATAAGGTATACAGACTTCACCTCAGGATAATTGTATATACGCTCGGCAATCTTGTCGAAGCCCATGCCGCGCTGTGGTGTCACTCTGACCTCTATCATGGCTGTGACCTTCTCAAGGCCTGCCTTGTCCCAGTCTATCAGTGTGTGATATCCGCAGATGACATTCTCCTGCTCCATAGCAGCAATCTCGTTTGCCACACTTGCCTCATCCACACCAAGCATGATTGCAAGCTCCTTCAGGTTTATCCTGCTGTTTTTCTCTATAAATGTTAATATCTTTTCTCTCATGATATATATTCTCCTGATTCAAATATATTAGTTGAAAACCTTGTATATCTCGTCAGTCTGGGCAGTCTCCAAAAATCGTCTCTCCTCGCCGGAAATCAGCACTCTGTCGTTTGAATCGGTTGTGGCACCGACTATAACAGCATTTTGTCCTGTTTTCTCAAGCTCTCTGACCACGCGGGTACCATCTGCAGCTATGATTACCAGACTTCCTCCTGACAAAAGCTTATACGGGTTTATGTCAAAAAATTCACTTATTTCAATCGTATCCTGCCTGATAGGGAGCTTCTTTAAATCGATGTCAAGACCAATTCCCGAAGCCTCTGCCATATCCCAGAGTGCTCCAAAGATGCCTCCCTGCGAAGCGTCATGGATTGCCGCCACACCGGCGCCAATCGCGGATGCAGCCTCCATTGCGGTGGAAATATGGTCTATATATGCTGCTGATTTATCTATAAATGCCTTGGAAAATCTCGTTTCAAGCTCGGCTCTTTTCTCATTTGCAAGAATTGCGGTGCCCTCAAGCCCCACATAGCCTGTCACTATTACGTCCATGCCCGGTGCTGCTGCCGATGATGGTGTAAGCGTCTGCTCATAGGCCTCACCTATTGCTGTAACTGTCACCACGATATTCTTCACCGCACGGCTCACCTGTGTATGTCCGCCAAGTACCACAATTCCTGCTTCCTCACATACAGCATCAATCGCTCTCACTGTCTCGCGAAGCACGGCTTCGTTTTCTGTGGTAGGTACAAGCAGTGCCAGCTCTATCCCAATAGGACCTGCCCCCATGGCATAAATATTGTTCAATGCATCATAAACTGCACAGTTAGCACGCACATGCTTATCCGATACATCAAGCATGAACGTCTGAGTAGCAGTAACTAACCTGGTTTGGTCGCCTGCCTGCATGGAAATCACCGCACAGTCCTCACCTACTGCCGGTTTAAAAAGTATTCTGTCGCTTTTGGTATGAAGTTGTTTTAAGACAGAGCGCTTTAAAACCGACTCTGATATTTTACCGTTTTTCATGTGTTTTCCTGTTCCTAATAATAATATGTTTTGTATACTGTTACAGCCCGGTGAATTGATTGCAAATAACTACATCAGAAACAACTACCTGCGGGCATTTACTGCGTCTGTCCTGCCGGCTGCTGTGTCTGTGTGCCCTGTGCCTGTCCTGCTGCATTCTGGTCTGTCGGCTGCGTGCCCTGTGTCTGCCCTGCCGCATTCGGATCTGTAGTCTGGGTCTGCGCACCCTGTGTCTGCCCTTCCGCATTCGGATCCTGTGTCTGAGTCTGTGCTGCCTGTGCCTGAACCGCTGCTGCCGCAGACGCAGCAATGGATTTAACCGAGCCCTCATCATTAGCCGCTGCCGCCGCCTGAAGCTGCGCAACAACCTCCGCTGATGCTCCTGCCGTACCAACCGTCACGATTTTTGGTGATGACTTGTACTTGCTGTTGTTGAATACCTCATCGCTCTGCACTGTTCCATCAACTGTGACCGTCTTCCATAGCCTTGCGGTCACTCCCTTGTGCGCAGACTGCTCGGTGTTGAAATAACCGACCGGCTGACCTGCATCAAACTTAAACTGCGTGACCGGATCCTCCTCGGAAATCGTCTCACTCCTGAAGGAAATTTCCCTGTTTGCCGGTCTCGTCTCCACTCCGTACACATTGAAGGTAATAATTCCTCCACTGCAATAGCCCTCTATATACACCGGATTGTCCAGATTATTTTTAAACTTAAGATCCTTGTAGGTTCCTGCAATTGCCGCATCGTCAGATGGCTTTACATAGCTTACTATCATGGAATGGTTGTAGCGCTGCACTATGTCAAGCTCAGCCCTTATAACCGCATTGTAGAGAGTGGTCGCAACCTGACACACACCTCCACCTACCGAGTCAACTACCTGACCGTTCTCATATGCGCCTGCTATCTGATAGCCGTTGTCAGTTGTGATAGGGCTGATAGCCTCGTAAACCGAGAACTGCTCACCCGGATATATGACACTGCCGTTTATCAGGCTGCACGCGTTCTTTACATTGGTTGCACGCCCTGCTGCCGAGCTGCTGAAATCGGTAGAAAAGCCTCCCAGATTATCCTTAATCTTTGAGAGCTCTTCCTTTGACCCCCTCGGCTGAACCGTATTTGTGACCAGCTCTATCTCATTCGCCGAGCCATCCCAGCTATTCTGCAAAAAGTCATTTATGGCATAGACTGATTTTACCACATCGACCTCTTTGCCTTCCTGTCCCGGAACAAAATCGAAGCTGTCGCCGTTTCTCTGCAGCGAATTGTCAACTGCCTTTATATTGAGCTCGTCGCTCTTATCATAAATCATCTTTGCGGTCTTTTGTTTATCAACCGACAGATACATATTGACGGCAACATTGCCCTTTTTGAGCTCCTCTGACTCCACAAATCTGTCAATCAGGCTACCCTCATGGCACACTGAAAGAGCCTCGTCCGCCGCTGCATCAGTGTCCGCCGAAACAGACATTTCCTGTGCTGTTGCATCAAATGAACTATTTGCACCCTTTAATGAAAAGGATGTATCCTTTATGCTGTCAACATAGGCATCAACTGCTTTTTTTGCTTCTTCCTTTGTCATACCGCCTACATCCACACTGCCAATGCACACACCCTCTGTAATTGTCTGTACCTTTGCCTTCTTTGTGCCTGACGAACCGCTTGCATATGCACTTACCATGCCTGATGCTGCCACAAGCACAAATGCCATTGTACCCAGTAATAATGCTTTTTTATTAATCTTCATTTCCGATTCCTTTTCCTGAGGCTGTTAAAAGCGCCCCTGTCATCCGCTTAACTGAACTGCATTTTATATCATATTATCATATTTTTTCCATATTTCAAGAAAAGCTATACAAGACTTGACACAAATGTTGTCACAAGCATCGCTGCTATAACCACTATTATCACTATAGCAACCACCTTCTGATTTCTTTTTTTATTAAAATCGTACATACTATTCACCTCTGTTCAAAAATGAGTTATACTATTTTCATATATGAGAAAGGATTTTCCAACATATGATTCCAATTTGTCTAATTTTATTCATTTTATTTATTGCAGTGATTACTTTTGCCATAAAGAGGGCTGATTCTGCCCAGGCAAAGGTCACCGAGGAGTTCTGGGAAAAGGAGCGTAAGGCCAACTCAACCCTCCGCGGAGATACCACTGACCTGTGTTATATTACCATACCGGAAAAGTTTTTTCCATTAAATAATGATAAAATAAATGATTTAAGGGATAAAACCCTTGTCAATCTCACCGGAATGACAAACACTGATTTAAAGCTTAAATATGGCATTCTCAATTTTAAAAAGCTGTCTGAATATGATGATAACTTCACGAAATTTGTTTCAATGCTGCCTGACTATTACAACAGGCTTAAGGAAGCAGGCTATGAATCGCTAGGCAATGAACTGCTTGATTTTGCAGTGGAGCAGGGTGCCGATTCAAAGAACGTATACAGTCTGTTAGCCAACGCCTTCATCAGCATGTCAAAAGCCGACCGGCTTGCAGAGCTTATTGAGAAAGCAAAACAGCTTAATTCTCTTTCAAGGGATGGAATCGTTTCTATGCTTGAGAGCCTACAGGCTGATGCCGCCTCGGCCGGTAATTAATTTGCGTTATAGCTTATTGTATTATAACTTATTGTATTGAAACTTATTCCGAGCCATCCACACACCTATTAATATATGTGCTTCGATATTCATCGTACAGCCTTGAGGCCTGACTTCTGGTCAGGTTGTCCCACGATATGATATCTGCTATCCCATACTCAGCCATCAGCTCCTTTAGCTGTCTGACCTGATGTGCCGTGGCAGGTGTCTGTTTTTTTGCCTTGTATACAAGCGGCTTTGACTCCACCGGCTCACCCTTTTCATTCATCAGTGCAAGCAGCTTTTCAAATATCTGCTTTGTCTCTATCGCATCATCGAGCGCCCTGTGGGCATTTTCCCTGCTCACACCAAAATACTCACACAAATCCTCCAGCTTCTTCGACTGCTCAGCAGGCAGACATTTTCTGGCTATTTTCAGCGTATCATATGCATTCAGCGAGAGAGTTCGCTTGTGATTTACCGCCCACTGCTTTAAAAAGCTGTAATCAAAGGTCACATTCTGCCCGAGTATGATATCATCCCCGATAAAATCAAGCAGGTTATCCACAGCCTCGTCCATATCTGCCGCGTTTTCCACATCACTGTCGGTAATTCCCGTTAATTCCTGCACACGCTGTGGAATATGCTGCTTCGGATTTACCAGTGTGGATATCGTATCCACTATCTCGCCGCCCCTCACACGTGCCGCACCTATCTCTATTATCTTGTCATTTTTAGCTGAAAGCCCTGTCATTTCAAGGTCAATCACCGTGTAATTTTTTATATTATCTATGTTGCTCATTTTTCTTAGTCTGTAAACCTTTCCGGCTTTTAACACTATAGTCATTTCACGTTACTGCTATTTTATATACTCCGCTATAGCCATATCGCTTTACTGCTATTTTATATACTCCGCTATAGCCATATCGCTTTACTGTTATTCTATATACTCCACCAGCGCCTGGTGATCAAGCGGGTCTCTCATGTCGTAGTGGAAAAGCGCCCACACCGGCTCCTTATGATACTTTGGCAGTTCATCCAGCTTGCGCGTGTGCTTGTCAGGAAAAATATAGTGAAACGGCTCCACATGCGACAGCTTTCCATTCTTACAGTATGCATGTGTCATGTGCTTGAATTTGCCTATATCTGTGGCCCACCTCGGGCGGCTCTTGCAGTTCTCACGATAGTACAAATCAAAAATGAGTGACTCCTGAATCATGTTATAAATCTGCTCATTTTCATCAAAATCAGTATTATCTCTATCTATGGCATTTTCGTCAAAATCAGTATTATCTCTATCTCCGGCATTTTCGGATAATACCACAGAAGTCATAGCATCGTTGTCACAGCCATGCAGGTATAAAGCCAGAAATTCAAGCAGTATCTCACACCTTCTGATGCGCGAATGGCTCATTCCAAAATAGCCGTTTGCCTCATAAAAATCTCCAAGCTCCTGAAAAAACTCAAACGCACTGTCAAAAATACACTCCATGAGCTTCATCGTAATCTCAAACTGTCCGCTGTTGTAATACACCTCAAGCATATCCTCGACGCGCTTAATCTTTATCACATCATCAAACGAAAGCCATTTTGTGGACATTACCTCATACGGTGGCTTATCATGGTAGACAATACCATATTCCGCGGCATGCTCAAACATATACGAGCCCTTGAGTACCTTTAAAAATCCAAGCTGCAGCTGGTTTGGCTTAAGCTCATAAATCTCATCAAAGGAACGCCCAAAGCTGTCATAGTCCTCGTATGGCAGCCCTGCAATCAAATCCAGATGCTCATGGATATTGTTGCCGCTTTGAATGAGCCTCACAACCTCCTTAAGCCTCTCAAGCTTCATAGTCCTGTGAATCTCCTTAATCGTGACCTCATTGGTGGACTGCACACCGATTTCAAGCTGTATCAGTCCCGGCCTCATATCAGAAATCAGCTCAAGCTCCTCCTGATTCAGCAGATCCGCCGATATCTCAAAGTGAAAGTTTGTCACACCATTGTCATTCGCCTTTATAAAACGCCACAGCTCCATTGCATGAGCATGATTGCAGTTGAAAGTTCTGTCCACAAACTTAATCTGCGGCACCTTCTGGTCTATAAAAAACTTAAGCTCCCTTTTGACAATCTCAGTATCCCTGAAACGCAGTGTCTTATCCACCGATGACAGACAATAGCTACACGAAAAAGGACATCCCCTGCTGCTCTCGTAGTAGATGATGCGGTTTGAAAAATCATCAAGCGTATCATAGCAAAATGGAATTTCACTCATGTTTTTGATTTGGCGTGGACTTGTAAATACTAGTTCATCCGCTTTGCAGCCTGCGTTGTTCACACTTGTTCTATTACTTGTACTATTACCTGTGCTGTTTTTTCTGAAAGCAATGCCTGCAATATCACTCAGCTTTCTTTTATGCGCATAATAACCGCACAGCTCTCTAAAGGTATCCTCACCCTCGCCAATCATCACACCATCTATGTATGGATTTTCCCTCAAAAATGCCTCCACCTCGTAAGACACCTCAGGGCCTCCAACCCATATCGGCACTGACGGACAAAGCTTTTTATACTCGCGTGCAATATCAGTCACATAATCAATATTCCATATATAGCACGAAAAACAAAGTACGTCGGGCTTTCTCTTATAAAGCTCCTCAAGAATGTAATCCTTCTGATTGTTTATCGTGTATTCCGCAAGCTCCACAGCATCCCTGTACTCCCCGGCACAGGCGCGCAGTGAGTAAACTGCGAGGTTTGAATGTATGTATTTTGCATTGATTGCTGTCAGTAAAATATTCATGGTTTCTCCTCAAAAAATGACCCTTGAATGTAGACTTTTTACCACATTCAAAGGTCTGCTTCGTATTATTACAGCATCGACATATTAACAAGTCTGTCATAAATGCCACTTGCAAACAGCACCACCATGCCAATCGTGCAGATTACCGACAGTACAAATCCTATTATCGATGTAATCAAACCGGCAGTTGCTATTGCATTGTTATACTGCTTTGCCTTTTTTGACATTTTGGAAGCAAGCATGCCGACAATTCCAAGTCCCATCAGATATCCAAAAAACGAGAAAATAATACTGCAAATACCAAGCACCAGTGAAACCACTGCCAGCTTAGCGCCCTCCCTCTCGTCATCTATGATGGTCACATTGTTGTAAAGCATCTCAAGACGGATACGCCTTGACTTACGCAGCATAACAAGCATAGGAATACCGAGCACGACAAATGCAATACAGTTCATTGCCGAAAACTCATTAATCCTGTCGGCCACTCCGCCTCCCTCAAATATTCCCGATGATAAAAGCCCTCCCATATCTACAACAGTATGGAAAATGGCAAGCATCCAGAAATTGCGTGTAGACGCGTATATCATGCAAAACAGCACACCCATGAGACCTGCTGAAATAACCTGTATCAGACAACTGCTGAACTTAACCCCTGCGCCCATATTTGAAAAATGCATCAATCCAAACAGTACGCCTCCCAAAACTACGGCTCCTGTGATTCCACCTTTCGTCTTTGGAAAAGCTCTCAGCAGCAGATTAAACACCACTCCTCTGAACACCAGCTCCTCAACGAGCCCTACAAGGCAGACCGCAATAAAGAAAAAGATGATGTTGTAAAATGCCTTCACATCACCATGCTCACCCAAAAAGCACAAATAAATGCCTGAAACAACAGCATACAAACAGTACACTATGAAAAAACCGCCTGTGTATAAGCTTCTTGTCCATCCTGCTGCATTTTCCTTAAAAATATCCCACAGCCCAAATATATATGTGATGCCAAGAAAAATAACTAAAACAACTGTCTCCACAATAGCCTGCAGCAGATAATCATCCGCCTTTTCCATGCCCGGAATCAGTCCCAGCACTTTTCCGCTCCACTGCAAGGGTGCAATGAAAATAAAAACTGCAAGAATGGCAAATATTATATTTGCCGGTGCCGAAAGGTTTCTCAATTTCTGTTTCATAACTTTAATCTCCTCACTTGTATTTAATTTGATATGAAAATATTCTATAGCATTTACTTTGATATTACAAGCTCTGGATAATCAAAATTCCTGTCTATTATTTTACTTGAATTGAGCACTCCGTCAATATCTAAAAAACAGCCATTTACGGTCTTTCCATAATGGTTAATAACACACCGATTTCTGCCACAGATGAGGGAATTGAGGATATAAAATGGACTTTCATAAGGACAAGAAAACCAAAGAAAAATATAAAAGCAAAAAGAAAGAGAGGGCTCATCGTCCCTCTCTTTCTCGCCTATCAGTATGTCATCCACCGAAGTGTGCAACAGCCTGCTCAAGGCATACAGATTGTCGACAGTCGGAAGGCTCTCACCACGCTGCCACTTGTAAACGGCCTGCGTTGATTCGAAGCCCATATACTCCGCAACATCAATCACCCTGAGGTTATTGTCCTTGCGGAGCTGATTGATTCGTTCTCCGGTAGCTTTAAGATCTAATACTGGATAATTCATATGAATGCCTCCTTGTGTAAATTCGTTCGGTACGTCACTTACTAATTACAACATCCTCTGCATACGCATCAGACACCGCTGTTTTTCAATGGATGTAAGGCTATTATTATCGATTGCTACGTTTTGTGTGGTGCTATAATACATCAATTCATTTTATTTGTAAAGATTTTTTATTTTCTTTAAGAATATCTTCAACCGCCTATATTTCAGAAAGAATTAACTGAACTTCATATTCCAAATAAATATCTGTTGAGTATCTGTTTAACATGCTTTCCTTACAATATCCGTCTCTCTTATATGCTTATATAGACAGTTTTCTTCCTCGACACATATATCATAAGATGGCTCGTCATCCTGCTCGAAGGTTCCATATGCGTCCACTATTTGAATCATGCCACACTTTTCATCGTCCCTGAATTTAAAAACAACCATATCGTTGCGTTTGAATTTTGGCATTCCGATAATTGGAACCCTGCCATATTCCGGCAGTTGTTCATCCAAACTGATAATCTTTTTATACAATAACGTGTGATTCTCATCTACATTGAAATCATGGTGATAATGCCCAAAGTACCAATGCTTATACTCAAGCTTAGATTCTAGCTCCTGTAAATAATCAGTCAATATGTCCGGCTTACTATTTCCATCAACATAGCTCATAATTTTATTTTGAAGCTCAGTTGCACAACAATGAGTTATCACATAATCTACTTTATAATCAGTCTTTTGCAGATTCAAAAGCCCTTCCTGCATCTCCTCTTCTGAAGGCAATTCCTGACTCCACCAAGATTCTCCAATTATCCTATACGGTAAATACAATGATCTTGCCCTTTGAACCATAAATTCAAATTCACAAGATGTTCTATCAAGTATTCCGCCCTGTGTGTCGTGAGATGAAGCTCCACCGAATGTGAAAAATGTCTTTCCCTCAATATTGAATATCTGGCCTCTCTCTAGTAATATCACCTTGTCTCTAACAATGTGACGTACCTTGCCACCATGCCATTTTTCAATTGGATATTCGTCTATCATATCATAATTCTCATGATTTCCCTGTACCCATAATAAGGTATATGGCTTTTCAGCAAACCACTTACAGTTCCACTCAAATGTCTTATCTTTTGACCAGCACAGACCCAAATCACCACATACTATGATATAATCGCTCTCTCCTATTTCCAAATCATACTTTTTAAAATATTTATTTGATAATCTTGTAAACTCATTATGTTTATCACCTGTTAAATAGACCATATTTTCCTCTAGCTTTCATTTTATATGATTTAAAATACTACTTAAAAAGGGGGCAAGCCAACACGCAATGGATGGTCACTACCCTTTTTCACTGATCAACTAATTCATACAATGATATAATGCTCTATAATACCATTCAGGACTTTGACCTTCCGATAATCTTGAAACACCTCCATTATCTGTCTCCCTCTATCAATCTGAATGTCTTATAGTTTGTATCGTCCTGTGGGCTGCAGTATATCGCAAACTCGATATTTTTAAATGCATGCATATAATCTTTAATCACATTTTTTGCAGCATATGCAACGATATTTGCTTTATTCATAAAAGCTCCACATCCAAATGCTCCAAGTATTACTGTATCGTTTCCTTCAGAAGCGGCAACATCCAGTATCCTTCTTAATCTCTTCTCATGTATTTCAAGCATTTCCTTATCGCTGATTTTTGCCGCCTTTTTGCCATCGCCTGTATTATGTTTATTGCTTGGCATGGCTCTTAAATTCGGTGCTGCACAAGTAATTACATTTACTTTATACCACTCATTCTCGGGCAATAAAGCCGGGTTATTTGTATCGCTTTTAAATACCGTTACCTCCGGTGTATAAATGATATCGTCGTTATGTAATGGATTTCTTGCCTGCTTATGAGGTGTATAAAATCCATCCCACATATCAGGTGAATTCAGACAGAAATAAAGATATGAACACCTGCACAGACACTCCTCCTGGGCTGTTGAACCTCTTACAACACCTCCGCCCGGATTTGAAGCAGATGCAAAATTGTGTACAGCTACCTTATTATCTCTATATGCCTTTGCTGCCTCAAACGTTCTCTTCTTTGAAACAATCACTTTTGCAGGCTCATCATATATATTTAAATTCGTTTTCTCCAAAGCATCTGTTTCCAATATTAATTTCTGTCCACTTGCAGATGCCTTTAAGTCAGCATTAAGCTTTCCATTCGTTTTGCTTAATCTCTCTGTATCCTGAAATATTAATACGTTTTCTTCTCTTCCCATAATGATTCTCCATTTCTTTAAAAAATGCCTGTGTTACCAGCATTTTCTATGCCATAGCTGTCTCTCCTTCCATTATACCTTACAATTCCGTCTACTGTTAATTTTATTTTCTTCATCCTGTTTTTTCACTAAACCTGTGGTTTACTTTTTTCATGTCAGTTTTTGCTGACATGATGATAATACACCAACTTCGAAAAACTATTTTCAACAGAAGTTTACACCTTATTTCAGACAGCAAAAAAGCCCTGTCCTTACAAACAGAGCCCTATGCATTATTTTGCACTTACAAGTCTTACTATCACATCAATTCCAGCCGCCCAAAAGAGTATCGCCCCCACGATATATACCTTTGTCTTCTGCTCGAAACCGTAGTGATATCCTGTGTAAATGCCTGCCACTATACAGATGACAGTGAGCAGCGCCACCATTATCATAATGGTGAAAAGTCCGGTACCAAGAAAGCCGAATGCTATTCCTGCAAGAACCGTATAAAATGCGGTGATTCCTGCTATCCTTAACACTCTTTTCATGTCAAGCTGTGCCTGACAATGCTCCTCAATCCTTTCATTTCTTATAGCCTTTCCTATAAGCCTGATCCCCAGTCCTATCAGTATTCCGATAGAAATTATCTCTCCTAAAAGTGCTTCATCCTTCACCGAGTATTTCCCATTAAGAAAGCTTGACAGAAAATATCCGATGTACATTGCTAACAACTGGCAAACTGCAACTATGAAGCAAATGGCTGTAAGCTGTTTCTTATTTACTTTCTGGATCAGGGATCCCTGACATTCCATCGCAACGAAAATCTCAAGCGAGCTTCCCGCCACGATTAACAGATATTCTATCCAGCCCATTTTTGCCTCCCCTAATCTTTAAACATCCTTTAATTAATTATTTGTCGCTATTATTTGTCGCTATCTGCCTTAGCATCTATTGAAGCTAATTTATATATGAACTTAACGCTGCCCGTCTGTCCATCAGCGATTGCTGAGTATGTCTGATATTCCTCACCTGCGTCAATTACTGCCTGAAGCTTGTCGGTGAATGGCTTTAAGTCACCGTTGTATGCGTCAAGAATCTTGTTGATTCCTTCCTCATTAAACTGTACCATACCATCTGCAAGTGTGTGTGCACCCTCTGAAAGTGTCTTAGAGCCTGTTGTGAGCTGGTCTACACCTGAGACTATCTGATTTGTTCCATCTGCAAGCTGTGATGCTCCGCTGTTGAGCTGTGCATTGTTTGCTACAAGTGTGTTTGAGCCGTCTACAAGCTGCTTGATTCCGCTTGTGAGAGCTGGTACTGAGTTCATGAGTGACTGTGTTCCGGCTGAAAGCTGGCTTGCTCCGGCATTGAGTGCTGTTGCTCCGGCATTAAGTGTATCGTTGTTTGCAACTAATGTATTTGAACCGTCCACAAGCTGTTTAATTCCTGATGTAAGTGTAGGCATGCTTGCAACAAGACCATTCTCTCCATTTACACCTTCATTAAGCTCTGCTACACCACTGACAAGGCCTTGAGCATTTATCTTTGCATGAATAGAATTCATTGTCTCAGAAGCTCCTGATACCGCTGCAGTTGCTGCCACTGTCTCTGAAACCTGCTCACATGCACCGCTAAGCTTTTCTGCCATTGTCTTGATGGTTGAATCTACACCTGCACTCACCTGACTGTCAGCAGCACGTATTCCATTATTGATATTTTCTTCTATTGTTTCAAATATGGTCTTCTGTGCACCATTTTGTGCATATAAAAACTCTGCCAGCTGACTTGGCGACATGTTCTTAATTACACCATATACCGTTTGATTTGAAGTCTGATAAAACTGTTTTAAAGCATTTGAAAGTTCTTCGCTTGTTCCTTCTTTTCCACCTAAAGCAGTAGAAAGAACTTTCTTTACAGTACTATTATATATATTTCCAATATTCATATAGCTATTATTGTATACAGCACCTGCCTTTAATGTTGTATACAATAGACTATCTTTCTTATTTCCATTTTCATCAACAGCAACATTTCCCTCATTATCAAGCTCATATCTAAGACTATTATATATAGATGTATTTACTGCTTCTCCCTGTTCTCCAGCAAATGAATCCCTCACATTCTTGGCTGCGGTAGACTGAATTTCTGTTTTCTGGTCATTAGTCGGTCCTGCCTGTAATGTCTTATCAAGCTCTTGAACTCCAGCATTAAGGGCACTTGTACCTTTTGAAAGTTTTGATACACCACTAACTAATGTGCCTGATTTACTTCCCAGCTCGTTGATTCCTGCACTGAGCTGACTAGCTCCATCCGTATATGATTTCAAACCATCCTTAAGTGTTGCACTTCCACTTGCAAGCTGGCCTGCTCCACTATTAAGCTTATCTGCTCCTGAAACAAGGGCTCCTGTACTGTTTCCAAGTGTATTCAGTCCACCACTTAATGTACTAACACCATCAGTATATGTCTTAAGTCCACTCTGCAGTGTGCCAACTCCTGATGCGAATGTGCCGAGCTTGCTCTGCAATGTTGAAAGTCCGTCAGAAAGTGTGTCAGTACCCTCTGCCAGTGTCTTTGAACCATCCTGAAGCTGTGTTGAGGCATCCTTTAAGTCATTTATCATGTCATCGAGATCTGATGTGTCAATTCCGTCTGTGCTTACATAATCAGATGCATTTACCACGAAGGTCATTGCTGCAGGCATTGAGAAATTCTTCACATCTGCTGTCATTTCCATGTATTCAGGGATATTTACATCGCCATCGAGGTCTTTGTCCTTGATTCCGAGGCTGTTCTTTAAGCCCGGAAGTGCATATCCGAGCACTACGCTTGATGAATCACTTACCTCAGCCTTGCCGTTTGTAACTTCGATATTCTCGAAGCCATCACCGAGTACAAGTCCTGTTATTGCTGCAAATGGTACGGAAACTGTCTGCTTCTCGCCGTTTACTGTCTCTGTGTATGATGTAGTATTTGTGTAGTCAAAACGGATTTTGACCTTTCCTGATTTTCCTGCAAGGTCCTCAGGTGAGATTTCTTTTCCATCGAGGTAGTATGTAACCTTCTGTGTTACAGGTGGTTCCTCTGTTGCTGTACCCTGGTAGTAAATATCCTTGCCACCGGCCTGCCATGTGAGCTTGTCACCGCTTTGTGTGAATTTTTCCTTGCCCTTTACGTTCTCGATATCTGAAAGGTTTGAAGCATCCTCCAAGGTATCCTTTTTGTCTTTATTTTTAAGGTGATCTACTACGATTGTTTTGTTTACGTTGCCGTTTGCATCTGAGATGAGGTATACGCTCTCGTCCTTGTCTGCATCGTTATCCTTTAATGATACGCTGTCCATGAGCTTATCTGCTATGTCATCAGCATCCTTGTTGCTTCCTGTTGTGCTGTCTGCCTCGGCTGTGACTGCGGTGCTGTTCTTCTCTGCAAAAACCGCTGTTGCTCCGATTCCTGTACCTACAAGTGCTATTGTGAGGACTCCGGCTACAACACGGACAATATATTTACTTTTTAACTTTTCTTTCAATTCTGGTAATTTCATGTCTTATTCCTCCTGATTTTGTTTTTGAGGTCATATTTTTATGTTATGAGGGTCAAAAAGTATTTTATCCCTCATTTATGATTAATCAGATTACTAAGCTGTCAGGTTCTTGTTTTTAAAGCCTGCGCTTGTGGCACATATTACTTTGTCAAAAATCATAAACATTGACGGAAGTATAAATACTACTACAAACATACTGATGATTGCGCCTCGTGCAAGCAGTATACAGATAGAACTGATCATATCAATGTTTGAATAAAGTCCTACACCAAAGGTTGCGGCGAAGAAACAGAGTGCACTGACGATAACTGAGTTTGTCGAATCTGCAAGTGCCTTTGTGATTGCCGGCTTTTTGTCCATTCCAGTGTATCTGTTCTTTCTGTACTTTGTGGTCATAAGTATCGCATAGTCAACCGTTGCACCAAGCTGTATGGTTCCGATTACGATGCTCGCGATAAACGGTAGCTTCGTTCCTGTAAATCCCGGAATTCCCATGTTTACAAAAATTGCAAACTCGATGACCGCTACAAGTATGATTGGAAGCGATACCGATTTGAATACCACGAGAATGATAAGGAATATCAATACGATTGATACCGCACTTACACGCTTAAAGTCTGTATCTGTGATAGTGATAAGATCCTTTGTACAAGGTGCCTCACCGATAAGCATTGCGTCCTCGCTATAATTCTTTACTATCTTTTTAATCTCTGTAATCTGGTTGTTTACCTCATCAGATGCTGTCGCATATTTTGATGAAACAAGCATCATCTGGTAATCACCATTTTTGAATATCTCCTTTGCCTCATCCGGCACCATATCATCCGGTATGGTAGGTCCGAGTATTGAGTCAAGCGATACCGCAAGCTTTACTCCATCGACCTTCTTGATATCATTTATCATGCTTATGCTGTCTGCCTTTGACATATCGCTCGGTGCGATGATGATATGTGTGGCACCCATAGCATACTCCTTGTCGAGTCTTTCATTGGCCTGCTTACTGTATGCGCTGTCAGGCATGGTTCCTGCAAGGTCATAGTAGACCTGATCATGAGTGTATCCGTATATTGCCGGGATGAGCACTACGATGAAAATCACTGCAAGTATCTTATAATGATTTGTTACCCAGCTTGCAATCCTGGAAACATCAGGCATGAGAATCTTGTGCTTTGTCTTCTCGATTGCCTTATCACATGCAAGAATCAGTGCAGGGAGAATTGTTACACATCCGATAACTCCGAATACAACACCCTTTGCCATTACGATTCCCAGGTCAAGTCCAAGTGTAAAGCTCATGAAGCAGAGGGCTACGAAGCCTGCGATTGTTGTGATTGAGCTTCCTGTTACTGAGACAATTGTGTGGGAAATGGCATGTGCCATGGCTCGCTTCTTGTCTCCGTCATATCTGTCTATCTGCTCCTGATAGCTGTGCCACAGGAAAATCGAATAATCCATTGTTACGGCGAGCTGCAATACTGCTGTCAATGCCAGTGTCAGGTATGAAATCTGTCCCTGTATAAAGTTTGTTCCCAGGTTATAGATAATAGCCATTCCTATGCTTAGGAGGAATAACATCGGAACAATTATTGAATCCATTGTAATTCCCATGACAAGCATTGAAAGCAATGCTGCTATGATGACATATATAGGAGCCTGCTGCATAACAAGTGTCTTTGTATCTGCGTTGACCGCTGCCATTCCTGCTACGAAGCAGTGGTTTTTCACCATCTTATCCATCTTATTGACGGCTTCCATTGTCTCATCCGAACCCATTGTGTCACTGTAGGTGACGAGCATGAGCTGGCTGTTTGCATCCTTGTTGTTAAATGCGTCGTACACCTCATCCGGAATTGCCTCTCTTGGCAATGTGGAATCAGCGATTGTTCCGTACCAGATGACATCATTTACACCCTTAAGGTCCTCTATGTCATCTGCCAGAGTCTCTATGTCCTGATCCTTCATATCCTCTAAGATCACAAATGACAACGCTCCGGTTCCAAACTCATCTACCATGATATCCTGACCCTTCATAGTCTCTATCTGGCTTGGCAGATAAGAAAGGATATCAAAGTTGATTCTCGTGTTGATAAAGCTGATGCCCGACGGTATAAGCAGTGCAAATGCAACTATCAGTATCAGCACACGATGTTTTACGACTCCTTTTCCAAATTTAATCATTAGATTCACCACTCTTTCTTTTATTCGTATTGAAGTATAAAAAAAAAGACCGAATAAATAAATATTCAATCTCTTCGATTTGTCATGTGAGATATACAAATCCATCAATTTGTATATCCGATATGACACATATATGATATTGTATTTGATTTCTGACACTTCTTCACAGCATTTTTATATTTATATGAACGCATGCCTCTTTATGATTCTGCTTTATGAGCTTGCTTAAGCCGTCATTTTCCCCTGGCAATTGTCCTCTACAGCTCACTTAGTATATCATCCATCGAACGCGTAATCAGATACATGTATGCCTCAGCCATCTCCTTCGGCTCAATATCATCCATGCCCTGGGCTATCCAGCCCTCTGTGATAAAGCACAACGACTGCGCATAATATGTAGAAATCACCTCCGGTGTGAGCCAGCGGTATTTGGATTTCTTTCCTGTGCTCTTTTCGCTTATGATATTCATAAACATCTCGCAGACGCACTTCATGGCAATCTGATTGAACGTCACAGCGCCCTCCAGCTTTAGTGCTTTTTTGTAAAAAACACTGTTTGCCGAGATATTATTGAGCATCAGCACAATCGCTTCAAAAATCATTCCGGCATTGAGCAGCGGCTTGATGGGCTCAAGCAGCTCGGTTTTGATAATCCACTCTATCAGCTCGTACTTGTCCTGAAAATGATTGTAAAACGTAGGGCGGATAACTCCGGCCTTGTCCGTTATCTCTTTAATTGTAATTTTATCGATTGGCTTTTTCGCCGAAAGCTCTATAAGGCTCTCAGCGAGCACCAGATCTATTGCATTCTTACCTTGCTGTGTCATTACTCATCAAACTCCATCGTGACAAAGTAGCCCTTCTCAGTCTCCCTCACATCCACGACATCGCCCTCGCGGCTTTTGAGCCTCTCGCTGACCACGTAGTTTCCCGACATGGCAATTGCATGCTCTATCGTATAATAATATGAAGTTGGAAGCTTGCTCTCTGTTACCTTCAGATGGTCACCGACCTTGGTAAGTCCGGGTCTCTCCATCTTAAACTCCATCCGACGCATTCTGTCGCCTTTCTGTTACTGCTTAATTGTCCTCTTTTCTATCCTCAACAAACGTTGCCTCAAACTCCTTTTGCTTGTTGTAGGCGCTCTCCGCCTTTGTGGCACGGCTCGTAATCCAGATATTTGATACTCCGTTGAAAATCAGTATGATACCGACAACAACAGTGGCTGTCTTCATTACATCAAATGCATTTGTCACGCAGATTATTCCAAAAATCAGACTGATTATTGAAAAAATCAGGCCGACACTCCAGCCTCCGTAACCGTATTTTCTGGCATCCACTGCCTCAATAATGCTCCTGATGCTGTGAAAAATGAGCACCAGACCGATGACTATAGGTATCAGGCTCACCACAACCTTTGGCTGTACCAGAAACCATATACCCACTGCCAAAACCACAAGCCCCAGCATCGCTGAAAAACCATTCGTGACTATATTCAAAAAATAGCTGCACATATAGACCACTCCGATGATGATAAGCACCACCGCAAGCACATTGGCCACAATCGTGAGCACCGAAGCTCTCCATATGATAAACACCAGTCCCAGCGCTATGCAAAGCACTGATGACAATAGAAAATCAGCCTTTATTCTGCCTAAAAACTCCTTCATACACGACCTCCTTTATATATCCTGCCCTACATTACTTTTCTAATTCTGTTCCTCTGCACTTTTCTTAACCAGGTCAAGAACAGTCTGAAGCTCAGCACCCTCAACCGGTGCAGCTCCATATCCAAGACGCTTGTAATCCTCTGTAATCTCAGCCAGCTCAGTAGTTTTATCGCCCTTCGCATCAATTACAAAATATCTGCCCTGTGACGCAGCATCATCCCACACGAGATAAGCACGGATTGCGCAGTTTGGAGCCATATCCCTTGTCGGGAAATCAACTCTGGTAACATTAAGCGTATCAGAAATCTGCATAGACATAACAGAGAAATCCTCCTCCATATATGGATACATACGCTTCTGCTGATATGCCTCCTCGTACAGCTCATCTATTAACTTTTCCTTCTCATCAGCAAGTCGGTCCATGAACTCTTTTCCGCCCTCAAACATCTTCGCCGGCAGGAAAATATGCTCATACTGCATACGCTCAAAGATGACATACTGCTCTGCTGTCATCTGTACAGTCTTGCCCTTTGTCGGTGATGTAGGATGTCCCTCTCTTCTGGCCTTTTCCACTGCCTCAATCTTTTCTACAAGAGGCTTTTTGAAAATCAGATTGTGAGTGAACGGGTTGAATGCGATACCATTAATCTTTGACTCTTTATTTGCCACCATATTGTTGACTGCAAGAAACGGCATATTTACAATGCATGGTGACGGATGATCCTTAGAAAGCTGTGCCTTTGAGGTATAAATCGGCATGAAAGCCTCTCCCTCACCGTTTTTAATAAATAGCGGAATCGGCTTGTTGTTCTCTCCGACATTTGCAGGTACCAGGAATCTGCTCTTAGTGCATTTTTCAATGAGCTTATTGAGCGTCTCCGCCTTTTTGTCGCTTGAATACTGTGTCATCAGCGCCTCAACCTCCGGGTTTTGCACCTCAAGAGTGAAGGCCGGATCGTCCTTTAATTTATTTTTGATTTTATTTTTATCCATTTATACTGCTTCTCCTTATATTAAATGCCCGGATTTACATCCAGGCATTATTTTAACACATTTCTTTTATCAACTCAACAATCTTAGTGTCTCTTGCTATCCATTCTTTATCAAGAAAAGCGCTGTTGGCCTTTATTATCTCATCCGGCGTAGCCCATGACAGATGATACTCAAGCCTTATCTCGCTGTCTGTCATCTGTGCTGCCACATGCTCGTCCTTCACATCACAAAAATACACGTAGGTGTGACAGTAATATATCTTGTCAGCCTCAAATATATCGCGTCTCTTTTCTATGACCTTGCCACACTCCCTGATGCTTTCCGGCACGACAAGAAGCCCTGCCTCCTCGCGCACCTCCCGTGCCAGCGCCACCTCGTTGGTCTCGCCTGCATCGATGCCGCCGCCCAGTATCTTGTAGTAGCCCTCACCGGCCTGCTGCATGGCAAGCTTGCCTTCTCTGATAATAACCGCGCGCACTGCGAAGCGCTCAAATACCTCCATATCATCGGAATAGTTGTGTTTGTCAAATGTATATAGCGTTCTCATGTTTGTCCTCCGTGTATTGGTATTATTCTACACCATTTGCACGTAAGATGGAATATGTTTTTCTTCATAATACCGTTGATTTTTCGCTTACACTCGCGACAGCAAACAAACCGTTTCAAGTGTCGGAAACTGAAACTTGATATTCCTAATCCAATTACCATCTTCACGTCTTTCCGGAAAGATGTCGATAAGTTCAATAAATGCCTGCATAAACTGTTTCTTTTCAGCATCCGTACATTCTGCATATAATTCATTAAATGCGTTCAAAAAGCCGTATATGCTGTCAGCATCAATCTGAGACTGTTCAATGTTACATCGAAAAGCACATTTATGTCCTGTGGCATTTACTGTACTCTTATGTTCTCACGTTCCATCTCTGCTACAGCAGCAATAATAGATATAAGCAGTTTACCGGCTTCTTTTGAACTGTCAATTCCATCCTCTTTTCTTCTTCAATAATCTCACACTCCTATTTCGGTAATACTAATGGCGAATTTTTCAATAATCCTGCAATAACAGAGTTGTATTTGGCTGTTCCGTAATCCTCAACGATGCTTGTTATTCTAGCCCCGGCATCCTTGGAAGAAGCACCACACAGAAAGACTCTCTCATCCGCTGTTCCATAGTCCAGCACGATAAACCGATCATGGAATATGCCACCAGTCTTCTTCATTGACAGTTTTACAGTTGGATATTCCTTACGGAAATCCGTATATTCTATGTTGTGAAGTTTATTATTCCCAACATTATCGCTAAATAAAATAATATTTACTCCTGTTGGAGAATTCTTAAGATGTACCAGCGTTCTTAAACCAATGTAATTATCAACCACATATATTGATGACTTTGCCTGCCTGTAAATAGACTCGTAAACCTCATCCGCACTACTAAATTTTGCATTAAACATAAGCCATTTTTCATCATCATCTGAAATAAAACTGTTCATCATATCCGCAAGTTCAGATTTCGTCACTACATCCTTCAATCCTTCTGCAACATCAGAAATCTGTTTTTCAAGAGATATCATATCAGAATTGATTTTGCTGATTTCAATTCTGTTATTTGCAGTCTCCATACTTAACTGAAGTAATTCTCTCTGACCGATTAAATCACGATTTTCTAATATGTAATCTTTCATTCTTTTGAAGGTTCTTATTAATGCCTTACTCTGTTTAACAGCCAATGGCCCTTTTAAAACAGTCATCAGCATATATAGTCCTTGCTCTGTAAATACATGAGGATTATATCTACTCTTACTGTTAAGATTTGCGGTCAAAAAATTTGACCGCAAATCTTCTACCTCATCATCCGTTAATTCAAACATAAAATCTTCATCAAATTTCTCAATATTATTTTTTACCTGTTGGTTGAATGCTTTTGTGGTATAACCATATATTTCAGAAAGATCTGAGTCTAAGATTACTCTTTGACCTCTGATTTCATAAATTCTTTCTTTCATATACTCTTCTGTAATTTCAATTACTGCAATCTCTTCTTTCTTCTCTTCTGCCATAAGATTTCCTTCCTTGTCTTGCGGTCACAATTTGTGACCACAAAATCCATACAACCACTTTATGCAATGAAAATGATCTACTCATCAACTTCCACTTTCCTCATCTTGTCATAATACGCTTTATACCTGTAAATCGTTCTCTCACTGACATTATTCCTTCTTGCAATCTCTATCATAGTCATTCCACTTTCATAACCGGCAACAAAATCATTGTAGATTGCCATCCATTTTGCATTATGCTTCTGCCTTCCGCTTAATTTACGATTTTTATAATATTCCAGTTCTTCGCGCAGCTCGGCGTTTTCATTTTCTAATTCTTCAATTCTTTTTAATGCTTTCTCAAGTGTTATTACCTTCTCCACTTCTTTGTCCCTCCGTTCATGTCATTTTCGTTTTGTCTATATTATATATTGCTAATCAGTATTAGTCAATTTGATTTTGTCATACAGGAACACTTTTCATATTCATAATACTTCTTTCTCATTTCTGCTCCACTTTCCGTACATAATTTGTTTTGGCAGCCAATTTGAATTATCTGGAAATCTATATTGATGAATTTAACGATAAGGGAATTCAGATAGCAAATGCTTTTCTTGATGTAATGAGATGCAAATTAACAGAGCTTGGTGCCGATTCTACTGATGCATTTGCAAGCATATTTGATAATTCACACATTGAAGCAGAACAATATTATATGAATATTCTGTCAGAAGATTTGAAACCGATTGTCTCTGACCTGCGAAATATTCATATGAAAGATAGCAATACCGCCAGCGACATTGACTATCAAAGCATGGTCAAAAATATCATTGATTAAAAGAAATATTTTCCCGTTCCAAACCGGCAAAGAAGCATCGGAAGTTGAGACGGAGGAATCCAAAATTGTAAAATCAAATTACTCCCTGTTTCTTCTTAGCCCTATTGTCACCACCAAAACGTGAAATCGGTGGCATAAGTTTATCTATGTCCGTTCCGGCTGTTTTGATTTCTCCATCCTTATCTCTAGATTAGATAAGATAGATATTATTCTTATCAGTCTAAATACTCTCTCTCAGTTTCATTACCTTGTCCTTTGAACACTCCAAGGCAACCAAAAAGGACATCCCTTGACCCGTAATAATTACGGTTCAGGGATGTCCTTTTTCGCTACTTAACAGTAAGAAAGACAAACGATACTACTTATCCACAATCTATACAATTCCAAAATGCCTAAACGCTTGCATGATTGCTTCTTCCTTCTCTGGTGTGCATTGTGGCTGTCTCGCATTTTCTGATTTAGGTAAATTAAAATTCTCTAAAGAGAAGTCAACGTTCACTTTTCTACTGTCGACCAGTCTCCGTTCCACTTCGGTCCGCGCTGAGCAAAGGTCCACCGGACCTTTAGCGCCCTTGGAAAGTAAGACAACAAACCGTTTCAATGTGGCTTGTAAATGGAAAGCAGTCATATGGTGTTGCCCGCTTCACTGCATATCCATGCTTTGTGAGATACTTTAAATCCCTCGCCAGTGTTTCCGGACCACATGACACATACACCACTCTCTCCGGTGCCAGCTTGACAACCGATGATAAAAATGCCTCGTCGCTGCCGGTTCTTGGAGGATCCATTATGACAACATCCGCTTTCTCACCATTTTGTGCCATCTCAACCATGAATTTTCCGGCATCGTCATTGTAGAAGCGGATATTTCTGATGTCGTTTCGCTTTGCATTGGTGACTGCATCACGGATTGCATCACGGTTTAGCTCGACCCCGATGACTTCACCTGCATTTTTCGCTGCTATGATGCCTATGGTTCCGGTGCCGCAATATGCATCGATTACACGCTCCTTGCCGGTGAGGTGTGCCTCGTGAATGGCTTTTTCGTATAAAAGCTCCGTCTGTACCGGATTCACCTGATAAAACGAGCCTGGTGAAATGCGGAAGGTGCAGCCACACAGCTTATCCTCTATGAAGCCCTTGCCATAAAGCGTGATGTTTCTGTCTCCGAGCACCATGCTTGTCTTTTTATCATTCACGTTGAGCACCACTGTCGTGATATTGGGATGCTTTTTCCTGAGTGCTTTTACGAAATTATTCTTCGATGGAAGTATCGGCGATGCCAGGACAAGCACTACCATTATCTGCCCTGTTACATAGCCCTTTCTTACAAGCACATGTCTGAGAAGGCCATAGCCGGTGTCCTCATCATAGGTCTTTATTCTGAATGAGCGGAGCATATCCTTTATGTCCCTTATTATCTCATCTGACTCCTGCTCCTCTATCATGCAGCTTTCGATATCCACCACATCATGTGTGTTTTTCCTGTAGGCTCCCGCCACGATCTGACCGCGCCTCGTGCAGTCAAAGGCTGCATGAACCTTGTGACGATAATAGAGCGGATTTTTCATGCCGACAATCGGCTCCACAAAGCAAAAAGGCTTTAGCAGCTTTTTCATGCATGCCTGCTTGGTTTTTAACTGTTCCTTATATTCTACGCCCTGATAGTCGCAGCCGCCACATTTCTTCGCATACGGACATACGTTATCGCTTTTTGCCCGGCTGCTTTTCTCCTTTAGTCTCGGCTGTCCGTTGGCTTTTTTGTAATTTTTCTCATTACGCGTGGGTTTTTCCCTGTAATTGCCTTGATTTCCCGCCATATCTGTGCTCCTTAAAATCAGCTATGCTGACTACTTTGTGTATGTATTATATAGATACACATGATTATCTATACAGTGCCATCCGCTTGAAGCGCCTGCTGTCACACATATGTATGTCTTTCCGCTTGCTGCCTTCTCATAGCTGACCGCACAGTTGCCAGACTGATTTACAAAGCCTGTCTTTGCACCGATTACCTCGCCACTTGTCATCCTGTCCTCTATTCGGCGCAGGAACAGATTCGATATGTTCAGGTTCTCCGGATGCTGCGGTGTTGCAACCGTGCTATATGTATGATTTGAAAGTACTGTTTTACAAATGTCGTCCTGCATCGCTGCCTGCATGATGACCGCCATATCATAGGCTGTGCTGTAATTGTTCTCATCATATATGCCGACAGGGTTTGCAAAATGTGTGGTCTGGCCTATACCAAGCTCTGCTGCCTTCTGGTTCATCATATCGACAAATGCTTCCATGGAGCCTGCTGTATAAACCGCAAGCTGATATGCCGATTCTCCACCTGATGGCAGGATTGTTCCGTTAAACACATCGCGAAGAGGCACCTGCTCACCGTCTAAAAAGCCTGTTGTACTGCAATCATGCACATATGAATAATCTGTGGCTTCTCTTGTAATTGTAACAACCTCGTTGAGCTTGTTTTCAATCACAGCCTGCCTGTCTATTTCGGTGTTTTCATTCTCCGCTGCAGCAATTGCATTTTTCTCAGCCTGCTCTGCTGCTACAAGCACTGTCATAACCTTTGTCATGGAAGCCGGATACATTTTCTCATGAGCATTTTTTCCCGCAACAACTGTGCCGTCCTGCTCATCAATCACTACGGCATAAGAGCTCTCAAGCTCATCTCCGATTGCTGCTGTGCCCTCAGACTCCTTTGGTGCAAAGAGCTCATTTGCTTCCTCTGTCTCACTTACCTGCTCAGTCACACCGGTCACATTTTCTGTGGCCGTTCCTGTGTCTTTTGCCTTATTACTGTCCTTTTTTGCCTTATTAAAGCACGATATAACTATTATAATCGCTATAACGACTATCACTGCCACTATTCCTACAAGCTTAATCTGTGAAGCTCCTGTATTTTGTCTGCGGCATCTGTAATTTTTTCTGCTATTATTTCTCATATCCAATCCCTGTCTCGTTGTAACTATTCATCCCCACGCACATTCGCAAAACCGCACTATACTTGTGCTTTTTTGTTCTCAGTGATTCTGAATAATCACATTTCATTTTATACTGTAACCTACTTAGTATACTCCCTATCCGGAAGCTGTGCAATAATTATCGCAATAAACATGAGCACACATCCAAAAATTTCTCTGCCACCCAGCATCTGGCCAAGCAGAATCCATCCTGCAATCACAGAAACCACCGACTCAAGACTCATCGCCACCGATGCCACCGCCGGGTTTAAGCCCTTTTGTCCGACAATCTGCAACGTATAGCCCACTCCGCTTGAGAAAATACCGGCATAGAGAATCGGAATCCATGCATCCCATGTGCAAAGCGACTGTGCCCACTGCGCTATACCGCCGGCAGACGGTCCCATATCTGTAAAAATCATCACTATACATGAGCCAAGCCCGGTGACAAAAAACTCAATACATGAAAGTCTGACCGCATCTACCTGTGATACGAAATGGTCTATAACAAGTATCTGTATCGCAAAGCACAATGCCCCTGCCAACAGGAGCAAATCCGAGCCACTAAGTGAAAATGCCCCATTCATGCACAGAAAATACATGCCTATAAGCGCAATAAACACACCTATCCATATTTTGGCTCCACATTTTCTTTTGAGGAAAATCCCTAGTATAGGCACCATGAGTATATATGTAGCTGTAAGAAATCCAGCCTTGCCGGATTCTGCGCCCATGCTGATTCCAAGCTGCTGCAGGTTGCTCGCAAAGAAAAGTGCTATTCCACAGCAGCTTCCGGCTATCCAAAGCTCTTTCTTTTGCTTTTTACTTTCAGGCCTGTTTACCGTCAGATCTTTCTTATCCAGTATTTTTATTACCGGCAGAAGGCAGAGCGCACCAATAAGGAAGCGGATGCCGTTGAATGAAAATGCTCCAACTGCATCCCCTCCCTTTGACTGCGCTACAAAGGCTATTCCCCAGACTATATCTGCCAAAAACAAAATAAAGACATGTCTTGTCTTTGAGGCTGTATTCATTATAATAGTTCCTCCGTGTTATTAAATCTATTTAAGGTTACCGTTTGCCATTGTCTCCGGTAACCTTAGTAATCCGTCTTATTTGACAAAATCAGAGATATTATATCACCGACTGCCTTAAATTGCATACTTAAATATGCTGTTACATATCGTTTGTATATGAAATTATACAAAAAACAGGCAGCAAACACCCTCTTTGGGTATTCGCCGCCTGTCTTTATATCTTATTGCGTAACACTATTATTTACGCTATTCTGCCAGCTTAAAATGCTTTATCTCTCCGTTTCCTGCCACATAGAAATCATTATCCTTGTAAATGCCTCTGTAGCCTTCTGTGTTTTTATAGGTCAGTGCCTGCTGCTCCAAAAGACTAAAGCCGTTTTCACTGTCATACGAAAACAGATAGTAGTCATTCGCAGTAAATCCTATCAGATTTTTCTCCGGGTCAGCAAGAATAGCCTTGTAGTTGTATACAAACTCATTACTCCAGCTCTCAGAACTGTCGATAAGCTTCTGGCTCACCTCAACCGGCTTTGTCGGATCACTCACGTCAAACATCGTGAGCTTTATCTTACTCTGCTGCGAATCACCATAGCCTATTCCAAGTACGTGCGTATCATCCCACATATGCAGATACTCAGAGAATCCACTCACCTCAAGCTCTCCGAGAAGCTTTGGCGCTGTCGGGTCGGATATATCTGCCACAAAAAGAGGATCTGTCTGCCTGTATGTGATGAAATATACATATTTTCCGACGAAACGGGCTGCATAGATGCTCTCCCCACGCGCAATCTCATTTATCACACCGACCTCCTTCATATCCTTATCCAGCACATGAAGTGAATTGACAGGCTGGCTGCCGGTATTTGAGGTTGGAAGCACATACAGATATCCTCCCTGCTCATTTATTGCGAATTTATCGTTAAGATAACCATTCACTGAGGTTGTCTCCCCTGTCTCCATCACTCCGTCCTCAAACGAAATTTTGCTGATTTTGGTAAGCTCACGGCTTGCACTCCAATCAGAATGATACAGATACATGGCATTGCTAGAAACGTACACCTCGCCGCTATTATTCATAATGCATTTTGCATCTATCGTCTTATCAGGTTTATCCACATCAAAGCTCGAAATAACTGTGCCTGAGTATGTATCCTCTCCTATATAGAAGCAGTCATAGCTTATCACTTTGCCATTTACCTGAGGCACCCATTTCTCCAGATTATCCTCCTGCAGCGCCACATTTTTATTCATATCGGAGGTCTTTATATATGTGTCTGAAAAAACATATACCGTATTGCCAATTTTGCGCGATGTATTGTAAAATCCATCCTGACGCGCTTTACCTATAAGCACCGGTTTCGTTGGGTCAGCTATATCATAGCTATAGCATATAGTCTCATCCTTATCGCCTGCGTGGTTTGATATAATAAGCATTTTTCCGTCACTGATATAAAGCTCCTCTACAGTATCTGACGGTACCTCAAAATCAGGACGAAACAGCGTCTCTTCCCCAGGCTTTCCATTTGAAATATCCGTAATGGATATCTGACCATCCTCGACCATGTAAATGTATTTTCCGTCCGTCTTTACCACATCACTCTCATCAACGCCCTCTGTCATCACGTTGGTGGTTGAATACTCTGTAGCAACTGTCGACTCCTGTTTATTTGTAGACGATGCATCAGACGTAATGCCTGTTGCATCCGCACTCTCCAACAGCTCTCCAAATGTGGTATCCCTTATGGAAGCCTCTGCTTTTTTTACCACATCATACAATTTCCCGTAATCAGAGGCCGCTTCATAATCCCCAAGCTTTGCGCCGCTCTTTATCCCTGCATAGACATTATTCTGCGCATTATTCTGTGAAATCACATTTGCAGTTTTTGTTTCCAGCTCATCTATACGGTTATTAAGCCGCACAACCTCCGTGCCTAAGACTGCAACAACAAGGACTGCCGCCACTGTGGCAAGCGCTTTTGCTGCCCGTGCAAATTTTTTGTGCTTTTTCCTGTTTTTGTCTTCTTTTCTGCCGTGATGGGTTTCATGATTTTTTACATAAATTTCATCACTGTACCCGGCCGATTCTCCGGTCGGCTGCGCCTCTTCGATTATTTTGTCATCGATATAGTTTAAACCATCAAACAAATCCTTTTTCGTCATAGATATACGCCCTCCTCATCCAGATATTTTTTTAGCTCTGCCCTTATCCTGAACAGTGTGGTCTTTACGCTGCTTTTGCTCCTGCCGCTCATATCTGCCAGCTCATCAATCGTCATGCCATACCAGTAGCGTCTCACGAAAAGCACTCTCTTTTCCGTCTCCAGTCCGTTCAGAAAATCCGATAAACACCTTCCAATGTCCGACAGCTCGCCCTCGTATTTTGCATTGCTGTCTGCAAGGCACTCCTCAAGCTCATCAAGCATACAGTTCATGTTGGAATTTCTCTTTGAAGCATTATTCCAGTCAATCCTGTCGCATACGATATTGCGGCATACCCTGTAAAGCCATGAAAGGAAACGCATAGGACGCTCCGGTGGTATCTTGTTCCATGCTGCTATGTATGTGTCATTTACGCATTCCAGTGCATCCTCATGTGCTATCATCGTGTCTGCAAACCGGGTAAGCTTCGCTCCGTACATCTGCGAGGTCGCACTGACAGCCTGCTGGTTACGATCAAAATACATATCAAGTATCTGTTCCTGTGTGTACATTTTCCGCAAACCTCCCTTCTATATATTATGTAGGATTTTGTTTGGTGGGGGTTACATCTCATCATAAATTCTTTAATTTTATTGTAACAGATTTTGCCTCACTTTTGCAAAGTTTACTTGACATTTCAAACCACATATACTATTCTAGTTTTGCAAAGTAAACTATGCAAAAGGTGATCATCATGAAAAACAAAATAAAAGAACTGCGCAAAGCAAACAAGCTGTCTCAAAGCGATCTTGCGGATATTATAGGTACCACACGGCAAACGATCACGTCCATCGAAGTCGGTAAATACACAGCATCGCTCGGGCTGGCTTATAAAATTGCGCATCATTTTGGTCTGACTATCGAAGAAGTTTTTGATTTCAGCGATGTAGAGGACGAATAAACTTTTATAGCAAGGAGATTTAAAATGGATAAAAAGATTAATAAAATGAAAACCGAGATAAAACAACAGAATAATTTCTATATAGCAGTCACCGCTTTATGCCTGATTGCACTAGGAACGGATCTGTCTGGTATATTGACTTCTGCCTACAGCGATCCTCATGCGGCAAATTTCGTTAATGGATTTATATTAGGTTTGTTTATTGTAGTGGAAGTGTTTGTAATTATGAAGTTTGTAAAAAATCAGAAAGCTCTTAAAGATGAAGCTACTCTCAAGCGTCTCTACAACGAGTACCATGACGAACGTTCCCAGCAGATTAATGCAATGGCTGGTCAGAAAAGTCTCGAAGCAACTATCCTTGTTGCTGTTGCAGCCGGACTGATTGTATGCTATTTCAGTCTTGAAGCGTTCCTTGGTATGCTTGCAGTAGTATTTGTAGCCGGTGCTACACGAAAATTCTATAAAGTGTATTATAACAGAACTTATAGTGCAGAATGATTGATTTATTTGAAACGAATGTTAAAAGCGGCAATCTACGTATTGGTAGTTTGCCGCTTAATTTTTTAATTGTTCTTCTTTGCCGTAACAAGCGCAACTACCGCAAGAACTGCATTTATCAGGCACCAGCCGCAAGATACCAGTCTGTGGCAGAGTTAAAAAATGCCGTATCGCAGTCATATTATCCTGCGCAGCACAGCACTTCTGCTGCCGGTAATTCAAGTCCATATGCACACCATAACCATGATAATGCAAACAATGCAGCCAATGCCGATACTGCTAAACGAGCTATCCACGACAACGCTTCCCGTTTCCTCCCACCCGGATTTCGCACTAGAACTCCATGGAAAATGCTGCTATCCTCAGTCGCATATCTGTTCATAATATGGCTTTGCCTGTCATTGGAATTAGAAAATACTTACGGAGCAAAGCTGTGGCTTGAAAGAATCTTCTGTCTTGGTATGTTCATATTTGCGATTTGCTGTAGCTTTAACTATCTCAATGTACAGAATATACTGCCACTTTGCAAGAGCAAAAACCGTTTCCTGCACTATGTCGGCATAATACTGCTTGATGTGGCAGTGATTTTTGCTTTATTTGTAATTATGTTCATTATAGAGTCTGTTGCCTTCCCTATAAAGTGATTATTTTATAACTATTCAGTACAGAAATATGCGGTACCGCATATTTCGTAAGAAAACGTATATTATGCAGGAGCAAGCGCCCATCAGCGCAGCTGCTTCTAATGCGCTTGCGGCTCGCAACTGTGAAGGTACTGAACAGTTACGATTATTTATATAATAGCACATAAAAATAAGCCATGTTCTCACCGCTGTGGTGGTAACATGGCTTATATTATTTTTCATAAAGATATATTTTGTTATAAAAAGCCGTTGACTTATACACACTTAATGTGTATATTATGATTATGGAGGATATTATATATGAAACAGGTATATCCAGTTATATTTACACAATTAAATGATAAAAAAGACACCGTGCTTATTAATGTTCCTGATATGAATATATTAACAGAGGGCTTCGGTCTACCAGATGCTATAGAGATGGCTCGCGACGCCATTGGAGCAAACGGAATCACATTACAGGATCTTGGCAGGGAAATTCCGGTTCCAAGTGATATTTCAGATATTGACATCAAAAACGGTCCCTTTGACAATACTGGTATTAGTCATGTTTCATTTGTGGATATAGATTTTGATGAATACCGCCGCAAGGTCGACAATAAAACCGTCCGAAGAAATGTCACTCTCCCTAATTGGCTTAATCAGGAAGCTGAGAAATCCCATATCAACGTATCTCGCGTTTTGCAGGAGGCTCTCATGGTAAAGCTAGGTGTATCAAGATAAATAAATTTAAAAACCAAATCAAACTAAAAAGAGTGCAGGTTATTTATTGGATAGCCTACACTCTTATTTTGTTCTCATACATCAAAGAGAATTTCAGTCAAATTATTAATCACTGTATTAATCACGGTATTAATCCGCCTATTTGCAGGAACGATTGATTAGAATGCCGCTCTGTAAATCTCCACAATATCGTCCTTGCTAAGCGGTACAAACGATCCCTTTGAACCCTCGCAGGCCTTCTTTGCCATCACCTCAAAATTCCTGTCGTCTGTAATTCCCACAGCTCTTAGATTTGCAGGAATGCCCATTGTCTCAAAGAAGAATTTCTTCAGTGCATCAATGCCTGCGTGTGCAAGTGCATAGTCATCATCACCGGAAAGTCCCCAGACATTTTTTGCAAACTCCACAAACATCGGAAGTGTATCGTCATTTAGTATGTGCTCCATCCACGCCGGTGTGAGTATTGCAAGTCCCTCTCCGTGAGTAATATCATAGAAAGCGCTCAGCTCATGCTCCATAGGATGTACGCACCATGCCGGTGAACAGCCATCGCCCACAACGCCGTTGATTGCATGTGTGCCTGCCCACATCAGGTTGGCTCTGGCCTCGTAATTATCAGGCTGTGCGAGAGCAGCCGGTCCATTTTTAATCATTGTGCGTAACAATCCCTCTGCCATAAATTTCTGGCAGTCAGCATTCTCCATAGAAAAATAATTCTCCATTGTATGGCTCATCATATCTGCGGTTCCTGCTGCGGTCTGTTTTTTTGATACTGAAAAAGTATATTCAGGATTTAATATTGACATAGTTGGCACCATATACGGTGATCCTGTTCCCCACTTTTCATTTTTAGACATATCAGAGATAACAGCAAAAGGATCCATCTCTGTTCCTGTTGCGGAAAGAGTAAGCACATCAAATATCGGAAGTGCCGCCTTGACCTTTGAGCCATCAAGCACCAGATCCCATGCATCACCGTCATACCTTGCACCTGCTGCAACAACCTTTGAGCAATCGATTGTACTGCCGCCTCCTATTGCAAGCACCATGTCGATACCCTCATTTTTACAGATTTCAACACCCTTTCTGACTGTCTCAATCTTTGGGTTTGGCTCCACTCCGCTAAGCTCAAACACGGTCAGCCCCGCATCCTTAAGGATCTTCATTGCGGTATCGTAGAGACCGTTTTTCTTTATAGAGCCGCCTCCGTACACTAAAAGCACCTTGCTGCCATATGCCTTAAGCTCTGATAAGCTCGAAATGGTATCCTTTCCGAAATGAATTTTTGTTGGAATGTTAAATGTGAAATTGTACATATATAATACCTCCTGCTAAATAATAATATTTTTTAATCTCTCCAAATCATCTGAATCAGGATGTGATAAAGCCTTGTCAAAATTTTCAATCAGCGCATCAATATTATCCGGATGCTCCGGGTTTTCTTTCATTTTCACATAGCGCTCCCTCACAGACTGTGGCATTTTGCCCTGACACATATACTCTCCTACAATAGTGTTGCTTGAATCAATGGCGCTTTTAACATTGCCAAGAATCCTTTGAAAATATGCATCACTTCCTCCAAAACCGGCTGTTCCGAACAGAAATATCTTTTTATTTTTCAATTTAGATAAGAAATCTAATGTATCGCTATCCGCGTTTCCCTTGTCCGTCCAAAATCCAATGTATAGCAATTCGGATTTTATCCCCTGCGCATCAGCCGTGCCAAAATAATCACAGCTCTCCTTTGGCAGGATTTCATGAATTTTATCAGCCAACTTACGTGTGTTGCCTGTCATACTACTGAATATTATAGAATAATTTTCGTTGTGCATGCAATATCCTCCTCTTAAATTAATCTAATATTTAGACATTTGTACATATAATCCATCATAACACATATCTTTTTATCCTACAATTCAGATTATCTCAATTCGGCAAACTTGAATTGAGATTTAGCACCATTATTTTTTTGATTCCAACTCTCAAAGTCAGGTACTATTATACAGTAAAGGTCGCAAATAAGCCAATCAGAGAGATGTCCGTTTTCGTCATTCTGCCTATGAGGGAGGCACTGTATATGATTCATGTCGTACTTAGCTCTGATTAGTTGTGCGAGACCATCAATTCCCTTTCGAAGATCCGTTCTGCCACAGGCAATGATAATCTTGTCCATTTGATTTTGTCTCCTATAAAAACTACAAAGGGTTTTTAGATTTTTTATAGTATGGCACAAAGTCAAACTTTAGTTAAGGCGAGTGGTTTGACGTTTACTTTATTTGTTTGATTAGTGTACAATCCTACTACTAATCCATCCTTTCTGGTTTTGCCTAACCAATTCCTCAATTCACAAGCATAAAAAATCCATCAACAATCTCATATCCATTATAACAAAACAATCCAGAATCGAAAAATTTTATAGATAACTCACTAAAAAGAGACATTAGCACATGGCTAATGCCCCTCGACTTTTCCTTATAGAGTATCTAAAATATCTTTTTCCTTCATATAACAATTATAAAATATCAATATCCCCTTTAACTTTTTTCTATAAATTCAACATAATATCCGTAATCTTCCTCACATTCTCCTCCTTGCTTTGACCATTTTCTATTGTTTTTTCCATTCTACCATCTTTAATAAAAATAATACGCTTACAGTAACTTGCAACCAAGGCGTCATGTGTAACAATAACCAAGGCTTTGCCTTTTATTCTGTTAATATCATCTAGATTTTTCTTCAACAGTTAAATGACTAAATAAATTATAATCTTGAAACACAAAACCCATTCGCTTTCTCCTCAGTTCGGCAATATCAGAATCACTTATCCGTTTAACACTTACGCCACCATAAGTTACTCCCCCACGAGTTGCCCTATCAATAGTTCCCAGTATTTTTAATAATGTTGTTTTTCCACAACCGGACTTTCCCATAATTCCAATGCTATCACCCATTTGTACTGTTAAATTAAAATCCTTTAAAACAAGGTTTTCTTTTTCATGATGTACCTTATCAACAAAAGAATGATTATATGTTTTATATATATGTTCTGCATTCAAAATAACCATCTACTCCTCACACCTTTCCGTCTTTATCGTGTATTGCTTTATTACTATAAAATAAACAATTTGAATTATTATTAAGTTTAATTGGAAAATAATAAAACTTGCAATATGCTCTAAATCCAATAACTCAACTCGTTTACACTCTGCAAGTATATAAAACCAAGCAAAAAAGTTAGACAATACAGTTGGAATGATTACAAGTATCTTAAATTCAGAAATCATAAACCTTTTTCTGTTTACACTGTTCATCCACAAGTATCTTAATATCTCTATCCACTCTTTATTACTCGTTCTATCATTCATTTGTTTAATGCTTAAAATCCCCATATTACACACGATTGTAAAAGCAGCCATAAAATAACTAGATATTTGTATTACAGTAGTGCTTTCAACCATACTCGTATCCATGTATGATGTAATTATCATTCCTCCCGCAAAAAAAATATTATAATATTCAAAACATAAGTAATGAACATTATCATACGATTGCTTTTATATCTATATACTGGTCTTCTCCGATTTGTTGGAGTTCATAAATAAAATAGCCGAAGGAAGATTCTCCCCGGCTGTCCCTAACATAATGCCTATCTTGCACATATCTTTGTACCTGTTCTTTCTTAGATTATTACAGAAAGATATGCCGGCTACTATCTCCTGAGATAAGAATGCGGTGCCCCCCCCTTATCTCAAAAGATAACTTTTTAAATAATCTATCCTTCAAGCAGCACAAACTTCTTAATTCCAGAGAACAGCGGCACAAGACCGCCATTCTCCAAAATCTGCCTTTTAGCAGAATCCCCGAACCGGGTAACATACACTGGGACGGCTTCATCCCACACTGCGTCTCCATCATGCCAGACCAGACAAAATCCGCAGGCAGCCACTCCTGAAAAATGCTTTTTGCTGAAATTCCGGTGCCGTTTTACCTCATTACGTCTGACTGCCATGCCAGTAGGCACAATCCTCTGCTCCATACCTTCACGGGAAACAATGAAATCCTTGCAGGTACATCTTCGCACGAAACGGGATTCTGCCACCCCTTTATCCCGACATAAACATGAATGGATAAAAAGGCGAAAATAAAATCAGGTGTATGCGTGTCCTATTTAGTTTTTCAAAGTTCAAGGCTCATGTGAGCCTGTAACTATGATAGGACAAAACACTTGACTTTTTTACGACACAGATTGGCGAGTATGACGGTGTAATCTGGTAAGTTTATGTATGGCATATCATGGATAAATGAATTAAAACAGAGCAAAAAGATATTCATGCAGCAAAACATCAAAGAGGAAATTTAAAATATAATTTTTAAGAGACAACGCCGAGCGAGTTGTCTCTTTTTTACAGATAATCCGGTATTATCTGTTGACTATGATCGAAATAAGGGGAAATCCTAGATTAACCATTGAAAGAGAACAGAAATTATGTATGATATTGATTGGACCAAAATAAGAAATGATTCGATAGGTTTTGAAGAATTAGCAAGAGAATATGTAAAAGATGTTTTTTCATTTCCTTATGGGAAGTGGCAAGAGACATCTACTACACATGATGGTAACAAAGATGCATATACGATTATTATAGGATTTCATCCCAATCTATTAGAAAATGAAGTTTGGTGGATGGAAGCCAAGTACTCTACTGAACGACTTTATCTATCACGCTTTAAGCTAGATGCAACCATTGTAAGTTCTATATTTAATCGTTCTGTGAGAAAGATTATTTTTGTGACCAATATAGACATTAAAGCCAAAGTAATATCTGATGTTCGAACAGCACTTTATAACGGAACTTCCTGCAAGGAGGCATATTTTTGTACGAAGAAAGCATTGGAATTCTGGTTATATAACAACCCTGACATATATAAGACTTATTTTGATGCCCCATTGCCACACCCTTCTGGTTCGAAAGATCTATTTGTTTCAGAGGATATAAACATATATTCTACCGTGAATAAAATGAGAGATGTCACATCATTGAACAATCTAGTAACAAATAAGCTTTATGAAGCGCATTTTAAACTTGTTTCTAATTGCAATCAAAAAATCACAATATCATCTGCCAGTAAAGGAATAAAAAGAATATCGGCATCCTCTGTTAATATCCAACAGGGAGAAAACTCGCTAGTTGTAAAATTTAAAGTAGAGGATATTTTTTTAAATTATAAAAAGCATTCTATTGATGGGATAGAAGAAAACAACCTTTGTCTTTTTAAAATCAATAAAAATATTTCTGTAATAACGCAATATCCTCTAACTATTTTGAAGAACGAAAAGACGCAGATAAAGATTGCTTCACAGACGAAATTTGAACAAGACTTTATAAAGTATAGGTTTAAGCAACAAGCAGCTTATTGGTTAATTGATGGAACAACAGGGAGTGGTAAAACAACATTAATACAAAGATGCGCTGAAGAAAAGGCTATAAAAAGTATTGATTATCGTTATATTAGTTTTACTAGTAATGCAGAAAATAATATTATAGAATTGGTTTCTACTATATTTTTTATCCTTTTTCCGTACATGTATATGGAAGATATTACTGTGGACTATATAGAAGCACTTGAAATCAGTCGACCTTTAAAAAATACTCTATATGATTTAAAGACAAATACGACAAATAAACATGAATTACTTAATTATACAGAAACTTTACTTTCTAAAGAAACCAAATTATATCCAGATGGAGTGCAAATTAACCCGAAAATTATAGTTTTAGATAATTTGGAGTTGCTAAATAAACAAGATATTCAATTTTTATTTTTCTTTTTGCAAACAGCGCAGAATTTGCCAATAATGTTTATCCTTTCATGTCATTCGTATTTTATAGATAATTCTGAATTTAACATACATAGAAAAACATTGGCTTTTCAACGATATCATCTTGAACTTACAGTAAACGATATCGTTGAAAATATGGAATCTATATTTTCTTTCAATTTTGATATAACAAATGGATTGGTAGAATATTTTTTCCCTAATATTATTGTTTTTAGCATTTATATCAACTATGTTGCAGAACTGTATGATTGTGTAACTAACCTTGATGATTTTATCTTGACTTATATAGCTTTTAAACAGAATTATATATCAGATGAATACATCAACCGCCAATTTATGTTTATTACAGCTAACTATCCAACAGCATGGATAATATGTCAGAAAATATATGGTTGCAAAAATGGCATAAGTATTTCTGACGACAACAAAAAAGAGATTAGTCTTTTATTAAAATACGGACTAATAAAATATAATGAGTTTAATAATTTGATTCCTATAAATGATATATACTTCTTTCATTATCGCAAAAAAAATCTTTGTATTTCTGACAGTTCAAATCCTATCGAACATATGATATGGAAGTTGACCAACATGTTATTGCCTAAAGAATTAGAAGATTATTACAGAGAAATACACACCATGCGATGTAATGAAGAATTTCAGACAGTTAATTATATATTAGAAAATGTGTTTGAACATTCCTCTTTAGATATTTATAAAAGAACATGGGGAGAAGAATGGTTTTATTTATTATATTTCGAATATACTTATGCTGCTATTAACTGCAATAGCACAATTACGGGGTATGACAATTTACAATATATATTTCAAAATATCAAAGGAGCATCTTCTGAGAGGTTGAGAGTTTTGCTGTTAGAAATAATTTTTGAATTAATTAACTGTGATTACAATAATAGTAAATATTCCAATTGTAAAGAATATTACGAAATATTTAATAGCCAATTTTCTACATTGGTTAGACAGGGAATAATTAAAGAAAATTGCACAAAAAATCTTTTTTGGGTTCTTAGTACCGGTTACATGTTGCTCATTGAGTCAACTGAAAATTCTACTAATATCTTAGAGAAAGCTGAGGATTATAGAATGTTTTTGAAAAAAAATTATCCACATCATTATATCAATTTTTGTAGGCAATTTTCAAAAACTTTATATATTCGTGATTGGGATATGGCTTT
>OAVO01000008.1_pt1 | contig 209919 bp, 166 predicted proteins | sample 1501411 | NCBI WGS metagenome assembly OAVO01 (sample SAMEA2580081, study PRJEB22360) | human gut metagenome | biome: human gut; feature: human-associated habitat; material: faeces | place: Denmark | collected 2008/2010 | reverse complement strand
GACAGTTGTTGAATTATCGTCCGACAGCTGTCGGACGATAATTCAACAACTGTCGGACGAATACTTCTTAGTATACCGGAATCTAAAGTATAGTAATGCAAAAGATTGCCATTCGAGAAGAAAATAATAATCGGGGACGAAAAAACTGATAGGCTATTGTGCGCTACCTTGAAAATAAGCATTATTTTTGTGCAACTAACTATATAGTCATTATACGCATGAACAAACACATATTGTCATTCTACCTTTTTTTCTGCCTTTTTCTTTTTCTCCCTTTGGTCGAAGCAATTGCCGGCTGGAATAGCTTTATCGTCAATTTTGATAAAAGTGTTTATGGCAAGGGGACCCAGACTTGGCAGATAGCACCCTATGATGACAAGTGGGTATATTTCGCCAACAAGAACGGTATGGTGCAATTTGATGGCAATGTCTGGAACGTGTTTCCATTGAACAATGCTTCCGATGTGCGTTCCGTTCTGGCTTCTGCCACCCAAAAAAGAATTTATGTGGGGGGCATCAATGAGTTCGGCTATTATGAACCGGATGCGGACGGTTCTTTGGCCTATCATTGCATGTCCGATACTTTGGAGAGTTCCGTTCGTTTTCTTGGAAACGTGTGGGGCATCCATGAGACTGACAATATCTTGTATTTCCAAGGGGACGGGTGCGTGGTGAAGTACCTGAACGGAAAATATACCGCCATTGAAATGAATGCCAAGATAGACTGTTCCAATATGGTCAATGGTATTCTTTATATCGGTACGGACAGGGGCGTATGGCTTTTGGTTGGAAACACTTTTTTTCCTCTTCAGGGTGCTGATGCGTTGGCTTCCAAACGTATTCGTGGCATTATACCTTATAAGAAAGGTGTTCTGGTGGTGACTGCATACAACGGACTTTACTATTGTGACGGGCGTACGATGGAACCGTTTATCACCGGTGCCGAAGAGTTTATGCGTGAGAATGAAGTCTTTTGCGTGGCCAAAAAGGATGATAAGATTGCCTTGGGAACCATTCATAAAGGATTGGTACTGGTGGATTGCAGCACCATGCAACTGAAATATTTCAATGAGAACAACGGCTTGCGTAACAATACGGTGCTTTCTGTCTCCTTCGATACGACCGGAAACCTCTGGGCCGGTCTGGATAGCGGCATTGACTACGTCTGTCTGAGTTCTCCTTTTACGAATCTCTATTCCTATCCTTATTCTTACGGCACGGGATATACGGCGGCGGTAGAAGGCGGCTATCTTTATTTAGGCACCAATCGGGGGCTGTATTACACTTCTTATCCGGTACAGATGAACGGCGATTTGCCGGATATCCGTCCGATGCCCCAATCTAGCGGACAGGTCTGGAACCTTTGCCGTATAGGTGATGAACTCTTCTGTCTGCACGACCGTGGTATTTTCCTTATCAATGGGACTTCCGTAAAACGTGTGACGGACATTACCGGCGTCTGGTGTTGCCAGCTTGTGGCAGGACGTACGGACCTTATGTATGTCGGGGTATATAACGGTATTTATTTGGTTGGGAAAAAGAATGGAGAATGGCAGGTGGTTGGCAAGATTGAGGGTGTGAACGATTCTTGCCGTCTTTTTGAGCAGGAAAGTGATAAGGTGATTTGGGTGTATAATACAGACCACGTTACCCGTGTGGATTTGGATAATGATTTGACAAAAGCTGTCCGTATAAAGGAATATAGCGCGAAGGATGGTTTCCCGGTAGGACGTGATATGTATATAGCGAAGATAGAAGACCGGGTGTATTTTGCCACTCCCCGGGGAATCTATAAGCATAATCCTCATAAAGATGTCATGGAGCCTTGTCCGGATATGAACAACCTTTTGAATGGCACCACGGCCTATTCGCATATCTTGGAGTATCACGATAAGTTGATAAGTTTGAGCCCTCACGAAATCTGTATTGCCAATCTGGGTACCTATAAGCGGGGGGCGAATACAAGCATTAATCCCATCCAGCAATCGCTGATTGAACTGGTACCCGGTTTTGAAACGATTATTCCTCTTTCAGATTCGCTGATGGTGGTTCCTAATGAAGGAGGTTTCGCTTTGTTCAGTATCCCGGCCGTAAGGGAGCGTCAGGATCGTAGCCATTCCTTATATATAAGGAACATGTATCTGTCTTATCCCAAGGATTCATTGGTATATACCGCAAACTTTTTAGGAGAGAAGCCGGTTCCGGTGATAGCTTATTCCATGAATTCCGTTCGTTTTGACTATGCCCTTTCTTTCTTTGCGGTAGGAGATGATGTCCGTTTTCAATATCGTCTGAATAAGGGGAGCTGGTCCGATTTTACAACGGTACGCACCAAAGAGTATAGTAATCTGTCGGAAGGTGAATATACGTTTGAAGTTAAGGCGGTCTTTCCTGACGGTACGACATCATCGGATACAATTGCTTTCCGTATACTTCCGCCGTGGTATCGTAGTGCTGCTGCATACGTTTGTTATATCATCTTGGCTTTGCTTGCCTTATGGTATGTCTATCGTTGGGATGATGTCCGTGTGAAACGGAAGAAACAGCAGGCGGTAATCGAGAAAGATAAAGAGTTGCACGATATGGAAAGGGAGTACGAAGAGGAGAAAGCCCGTCAGGAAAAGCAGATTATGCAGCTGGAGAAAGAAAAATTGGAATACGATTTGCAACATAAGAGTCAGGAAATGGCCAATCTGATGATAAACTTTGTCCGTAAGAATGAAATGCTGACTGAAATCAAGTCAGAGATACTTAAAGTATCCGCCTTGCTGAAGGGTGAGGGGGCTCGGGAAGGAAAACAGCAACTCATACTTATTAATAATAAAATAGACGGTAATATACAGAGTGATGAGGTTTTGAAGCGTATTGAAGACCAGTTCGATTTGATACATAACAATTTTATGAAACGTCTTCATGCCAAGCATCCTGAACTTTCCCACAACGAACGCATGATGTGCGCTTATCTAAAGATGAATCTTTCCACGAAAGAAATAGCACCTCTGCTGAACATTTCGGTTCGTGGAGTTGAAACAATCCGTTATCGTCTTCGTAAGAAGTTCGCTTTAGAGAGAGAGGATAGTTTGACGGATTATTTAAGCAATAAACTGTAGCCTTTAGATATTAACTTCCTTTAAAAGAAGGAAGAGTATGAAAGGGAGGAATGTTAAATTTCTCCCTTTTGTGTTATATAACATGTTGTGACGTAATACTTAAAAGTATATATTAATTATTGATTATTAGTAAGTTATTTGCTGATGACGTATTGATAACGTATTTGAATTTCAGATTTGACGTATTTAAGAATGATTGTTTTTTATTTGTTTTATTGCATTTTACTCTATGTTTGCACTGTTCGATTGAGAACAAAACCGAGAAACGTTAATCTTAATTTAGTAAAACTTATGAAAAAGTTATTATCAGTTTTATTTCTGTTAAGCTTTACCTTGGCTTCTGTATATGCCCAAAATATACAGGTAAAAGGTACAGTGGTAAGCGGTTCGGATAATGAACCGTTGCCTGGAGTAAATGTGGTAGTTAAAGGAACTACCAATGGTGGAATTACTGATTTGGACGGTAATTTTACATTGTCGGTTCCTGCCGACGCAACACTTTCTATTACCTATATTGGTTTTAAGTCACAAGAAGTAGCGGTAAATGGCCAGAGATCTTTAAAAATTATTCTTCAGGAAGACACTGAGACACTAGATGAAGTGGTTGTTGTGGGCTACGGCGTACAGAAGAAATCTGTTGTGACGGCTGCTATCAGCAAGGTTGGAGCTGATGAATTGAATTTGACGAAGCCTTCGCGTGTGGAAGATGCTTTAAAAGGTAAAGTTTCTGGTGTGCAGATCACACAATCATCCGGTCAGCCTAATTCTGATTCTAAGGTGCGTATTCGTGGTATTGGTACGGTTAATAATTCTGATCCGTTATATATTGTGGATGGCATGCCTGTCGGTGGTGGAATTAATTATTTGAATCCTACTGATATTGCATCCATTGAAATTTTGAAAGATGCTGCTTCTGCAGCTATCTATGGTGCCCGTGCCGCTAACGGTGTGGTTCTGGTGACCACAAAGTCTGGTAGTAAGGGAAAGACTACCGTGAGCTATGACTTCAGTTATGGCTGGCAGAATCCTTGGAAAAAGAAAGCCGTGTTGAATGCTCATGAATATATGACTATCATGAATGAAATGCAGATAAATGATGGTAATGCTCCTCGTTATTCAGCAGCGGATATTGCTAATAATATGGTAGATACAGATTGGCAGGATGAAGTTTTCAACTACGATGCTCCAGTTCAACAACATCAGCTGAGTATTAATGGTGGTAATGACAAAATGACGTATTTTCTTTCTTTGGGTTATTTCAATCAAGAAGGTATTGTTGGCGGTAATTATGGACGTTCCAATTATGAACGTTTGTCTGTTCGTAGTAACTCTACTTATAAAGTATTCGAGGTTGAAGATCGTAAATATCTGAATGCAGTTACGGTAGGTGTAAACCTTGGTTATACTCGTGACCATTCAACCAGTGTTGAAGCTAACTCTGAGTATGGTTCTATTTTAGGTAGTGCTATTGCATTTTCTCCATTAGTTCCGGTTTATGCTTCTGAGGAAGAAGGAGAGTCAATCCTTGCTAGTTATCCCAATGCTATTGTGAAAGATGGTAAAGTGCTTTCTTTGCCGCCTTCAGGTTTCCAAGAATTGACCAATCCGGTTGCACAATTAAATAGACCGACATTGGGACGTAATAATTCAGATAAAATAGTGGGTACATTTTATGCTGAGCTGAATATTCTCCCCGGCTTAAAATTCCGTTCTAGTTATGGTGTGGATTTGGCTTTCTGGGGGTATGACGGTTATGGCTATCCCGATTATCTGGGTACAATGACCCATACAGATGCTAGCTGGGTTCAAAGTGAGATGAACCGTGGTATGCGTTGGCAGACAGAAAATTATTTCTCTTATAATCAGACTTTCGCTGAAAAGCATAATGTTTCTGTTGTATTGGGACAATCTGCTGCTCGCTATCGTTCACGTAATATTGGTGGTAAAGATTTTGATTTGTTTGATTTGAATCCTATTCATGCTAATATCGGATCTGCTACAGCTGCTGAAACAGAATCTATTTTATGGGGTGGAATAGGTGATGCAACTCATACTTCTATTGCCTCTTATTTCGGACGTATAGATTATAACTTTGCTGAACGTTATATGTTACAGGTGACAGTTCGTCGTGATGGTTCTTCACATTTCGGTGCCAACAATAAGTGGGGTGTATTTCCGTCCTTCTCATTAGGTTGGAATGTTTGGAATGAACCTTATTTGGCAAAAATGAAACCTGAGTGGTTTGATGTTTTGAAATTCCGTTTTTCATGGGGGCAGAATGGTAATGAGTCTATCGGTGATTTCCGTTATCGTGCCTTGATGAGTGGTGGCCAAAACTATTATTTTGGTGGAAGTTATAAACCTAATATGAATGATTTTACGAAACCTGGTGAAAATGGTGGCGCGATGATATATGGTACTTCTCCGGCTGCTGCTGCTAATCCTGATATCAAATGGGAAACCTCCACACAAACAGACTTTGGTATAGACATGCGTTTCCTCAATCAGCGTTTGAGTTTTGGATTTGACTATTACTATAAAAAGACAACGGATATGTTAGCAGAAATGCCGGTTCCTACTTATATTGGTCAAAGCAAACCTTGGGGTAATTTAGGCTCTATGGAGAACTGGGGTATTGAAATGGAACTCGGCTGGAAGGATAATATCAAAGATTTCTCTTATTGGGTTAATACTAACTGGTCTTATTCGAGAAACAAACTGTTGGATTTGGGTAATGCTTCTGGTGAACAGAATTACGAGAGTGCAGGTGCTTCTGGTGTAGGTGATTATGTACATGCCAAGAACGGAGAGGTATGGCCTTATTTTTACGGTCGTAAGACAGATGGTATTTTCCAGAATTGGGATGAAGTGAACAGTTATGTGAATAAAGATGGCGAGCTCTTGCAACCTAATGCACGACCAGGTGATGTTCGTTTCGTGGATGTTACTAGTGATGGTGTTATCAATGACCAAGACCGTACTAAAATTGGTAAAGGTATGCCTGATTGGACCTTCGGTTTCTCGCTTGGTGCAGAGTGGAAAGGCTTCGATTTGAGTCTTTCTTTCCAAGGGACTTTGGGTAATGATGTATTTGATTTTGCGCAACGTGGTGATGTTCCAGCTATGAACCGTCCTTCTTGGATTATGGACCGTTGGCATGGGGAGGGTACTTCGAATCGTATTCCTCGGATGACTTCTGCCAATCCTAATGGAAACTGGACTTCTTCTGACCTTTATATTCACGACGGTTCTTATCTCCGTTTGAAGAATGCTCAGATTGGTTATACGCTTCCTGCAACTCTTACTCGCAAAGCTTCTATTCAGCGCTTGCGTCTTTATGTGGGAGCTGAGAACTTGATTACCATTACTGGTTATGAAGGATTTGATCCTGAACTGGCATCTGGTGGTTATACCACGTTGGGTGTAGACAAGGGTATCTATCCACAATCTCGTACAATTACAGTAGGAGCTAACATCACATTCTAAACATTAAAATTAATCAGATTATGAACAAATTTAAATTCTATATAGTAGCGGCAGTTTTGGCATCAGGCATGACCTTGACCTCTTGCGGCGATAGTTTCTTAAATCCTGATCCGGCGTCAAAGGGTGCTGCTGGAGCAGCAGGTGACCCGATGAATATTAACTCTGGTCTAGCAGCAGCTTATCAAATTCTCTTGTTGGATTCATACGCAGGCGGTTCTTATGAATCATCTGTTTATATTGGTGACATTCAAAGCGATGATCTTTGGAAAGGTGGTGGTGATGCTCAAGATGGTATGTCAGGTATGAACTTGAATGTGTCGATGTTTACTACTACGGGTAATAGCACATTGCATGGTACTTGGAATATTTATACTTCTGGCATTACTCGAGTAAATAGTGCTTTGGGACTTTGTGAGACTGCTACGACAAACAACCCTGCAGAGTTGAAACTTATTTCACAGTACCGTGGTGAAGGATTTTTCCTGCGTGCCTATTATCTCTATATGTTGTGGAGAAGTTTTGGCTCTGTGCCTTTCCAGGAAACATTGTATGAACCTCCCTATGTTGGTCCGCAACTGAGTCCGGATGAGGTATATGCTCAAATTATCAAGGATGTGGACGCTTCTATCGCTAGCTTTAAAGAAGCTGGAGTGAAGTATTCTACAAATGGTGGAGCGAATAGCGGACGTGCTAGTCTTGCTGCTGCCTTGATGTTGAAAGCTCGTGTTGTCATGTATCAGAAAGATAATGCTAAATATGCGGAAGCAGCCAGTGGATTGGCTGAGATTATTGCCAGTGGTGAGTTTGAATTGACTTCTAAGTATGCTGATATTTGGGTAGATGAAGGCGAATTCAACAAAGAATCTATTTTTGAAGCCAATCACATTGGTGAAGGTAAGGACTGGGGAAATCAGTGGGCTACTGGTGGTACCAATCTTCCGGCTTACATTTCACCAAGTACTTTGAGTGATCCTACTAATACTTACGAAGACGGATGGGGATTTGGACCGGTGCGTGAAGAAACCTATGAAATGTTTGCTGCTGGTGATACTCGTCGCGAGGCCTCTATCCGTGATTATCGTGGTAAAGGTACTGGTGGTAATGTGGGTGACAAAGTGGAAATTGCGTCAGGAGGTTCTTATGTTATTCGTTTTCAGGATACGGGATTCTGGTTGGCAAAATATGCGGCTCGCAAGGGTTATCATAAACCGACGGGTACTATAGCTTTAAATTATTGTAATAATTTGCGTATTTTCCGTTATGCCGAGACTTTATTGGCATATGCTGAACTTGTAGGAGTGGAAGGTGTGGCTGAACAGAAAGGTATTTCTGCACAGCAATGCTTAGATATGGTTCGTGACCGCGCGTTTGGTGATACTAACCACCGTGTTGCAGTGAACAAACAGAATATTATCAATGAGAATCATTATGAATTTGTTGGTGAAGGACACCGTTATTATGATGTAGTTCGTTGGGGTATCACAGAGGTGTTGAACGTAGGCAATGTACCGGGAATAAATAGTGCGCGTACTTGGAAATCTCACAATAAATACGTAGCTATTCCGCAAGGTGATATTGATGCTACTAAGGGAACTGAATTTGAATTGAAACAGAATGAAGGTTATTAATCATCTATCAATAAAGGAATCATTATGAAAAAGAATCTATTATATGGCTTTTTTGCATTGAGCATGGCTATTATGGGGATATCGTCTTGTGCCCCAATGGACAGTGATGACCATAGTTTGGGAGGCTCTGTCGTTTCTCAAGATGCTTTGTCGCTGACAGTTAGTGAAGGAGCGGATAATACTTATACTATTACTAACTCTTCACAAGACTTGGATGATATTCGTTATTTTATCAGTACTGATGGTAAGAAATTAGAAGAGTTTGCCGTTGGCGCTTCCATCACTTGCCAATTTAAGAAGAAAGGTAGTTATCCGGTTTATTTGTATGCATTTTCTGCTTGCGATCAAAAGGTACTTTCTCATAATATCGAAGTAACTGAAAATTGGGTAGATCCTAATGCTCCTACAGATGATCCGACTGAATGGCTTGGTTTTACGGCAGGAACAAATCTCTTTGAGGGTACGTCAGCAACGCTTCGTTTTTGGTTTGCAGATGGCAGTTGGACTCAGATAGCAGATCCGGACAATGAAGGAGATGTGGCAACGGGCATTACTTTTACAATGAATGGCTGTGGTTCTGAGAGATGGCAGGCGCAGATGCAGGTTGAAAATACGGGTATCGTACTGTCGGCAGGTAAGACTTACGACTTCTCTGTTGTGATTAATTCGAGTGTGGATGGCGTTGGTGCGACGGTCAAGCCACAGAAAGAAGGTGATGATGGTACGTTCTTTACCGAAAATATATTCCCGTTACATAAGGGAAATAATGTAATAGCTTTAACTGGCTGTGTCGGATTTGATGGAAATCTCAAAGTGGCTTTTGACTTTGCGGGTGCACCAGAAGGTACAGTATTTACTGTTAAGAACTTTTTTATAACAGAGCATAATGATGCAAATGTCATTCCGTTGGATTATAATTCAGCTGATAATATCTGGAAAGCCATAGACGATACTCAAGCTTTTGAAATGTCTTTCTGGTGGGCAGATGCAGACTGGGCTCAGATTGGTGATCCTGGATTCGAGGCTAATGGTCGTATATATACTATTACGTCTAACTCTGCTACTGCTGCAGAGTGGCAGGCACAGAATGTGTTTAATACAACATCACTTGGTTTTTCAGCTGATGATGTGTTTGATTTCTCTTGTGTGGTAATGGCAACTGCAGATAGCCGTGTGACAGTGAAACTTTGTCAAATAGATGACGATGATAATCAGGCCTTTTATAAGAATGATGTTCAATTGAAGGCTGGAAAATTGCAGGTTATTAAGTTTGCAGATTGTAAGTTTGCTAAAGGTGCTGCGTCTCCTGTAAAATTGATTTATGATTTTGGTGGTTGTGAAGCTGGTGTTGATTTCGTAATTGCTAATATCACTATAATTAAGAAGTAATTAACTGTATACGAAAGCTACTTCTTTCTGGCATGAACTTACCGGAGAGAAGTGGCTTTTGTCTAAAATACATATAATGAAAAATATGTCTCTATTTTCTCTTTTATGTATGGCTGGCTTGTTACTGGCCTGTGGTGGTGGAGATGAAGGTTCAATACCTTCTGGAACACCGGATATACCCGAAACTCCGAATGAAGTGAAGCTGTCTGTATTACCGTCAGTCTTGGATGCTATGGCTTTAGAAGACACTTATGAGATAAAGGTAACAACGACAAGCGAGGGATGGACTGCTCATTCTACAGATGGATGGATAAGCCTTACTCTGGAAAATGGGGAAAGCAAGGAAGGAGTAATTAAAGTAACCGTAAAGGAGAACAAGGATGCCGAGCGGTATGGAAGGATAACTGTGACTTCCGGCACCCAAAGTGAATATGTGCAGGTAAAGCAGAAAGGTGGAATCAGATTTTCTGTACAAGAGGTACTTTGTACTTCAGGAGCAGGTAATGCTGAGGTGACGGTGTATGACAGTGATGATTGGACTGTCCAATCTGATGCGGATTGGGTGACTGTGAGTCGCGATAAAGCACGCGTGATTGTTGCTTATACCGCCAATACTAGTTTGACAAGCCGTACGGCTACAATGGCGGTGACAGGAGAGGGACAAAAACGAATGTTTTTTGTCATTCAAGAGGGTGCTGGAATTACTGCCATACCAGAACGTGAAGGATATGAATTAGTTTGGCATGATGAGTTTACTGAAGGTACAGAGCTCAATGCCACTCATTGGAGACATGAAGTGCAGAATGCAGGTTGGGTAAACAATGAACTCCAAAATTATGTGGATGGAGTAGTCAATGGCAAGCGGGTGACAGAATTGTCAGATGGGAAGTTACGTATTCATTGTTTTAAAGGAGATGATGGAAAGATATATTCCGGTCGTGTCTATGCCCATGAATCGGAGGGCTGGCAGTATGGATACATTGAAGCTCGCATGATGTTGCCTAAGGGTAAGGGGACTTGGCCGGCATTTTGGATGATGCCTTGTAATGTAGATTGGAATAAGGAGGGATGGCCAAAATGTGGCGAAATAGATATTATGGAAGAAGTAGGTGTGGTACCTAATGAAGTGTCTTCCAGTCTTCATGCTGAAGGACATAATCATACTAACGGCACACAAGTGACTCATGCTATGACGATTGAGAAAGCTGAAGGAGAATTCCATACTTACGCCATAGAATGGACTGCACAAAATATTACCACTTATGTGGATGGTAAAGTTCAACTCACTTATGATAATGATAATAAAGGGGTGGTCAATTGGCCATATGATAAACCATATTATATTATTTTTAACCTTGCCTGGGGAGGTAGCTGGGGTGGTATGCAGGGAGTTGATGAGTCTGCACTACCTGTTACATGTGTTATAGATTATATACGTGTGTTTCAGAAAAAGTAGTCATTAAAATTTAGGAGAATGGAAAAAATATTTAATAAGGTTTGTTGTTTGTTCTCTCTTTTCTTTTTTGCTTGCTCTCCTTCTGTAGAGAACGGCATTAAGATAATAGGAATGGGTGATAGTTATGCGCTCTATATCGACGGAAAAGAAACCTATATTAAAGGCGTAGGCGGCACATATCGGTTGGACATTGCCGCCCAGAGTGGTGCCAATGCCTTCAGAACCTGGGGAGGTAATGTGGAGGAGATAAAGAAAAACCTGGCATTGGCTTCGGAGCACAACATGTACGTAATGCAGGGAATAGGCATGACCAAAGACTCCATACGCTATTACGATGATGAATATAAGAACAAGATGCGCGAAGAAGTCCGCTTGTTGGCAGAAACGTTCAAGAATGATACGAGTTTGCTGGCTTGGGGTATTGGCAATGAAATTGAGTTGGAAAATGCCAATATAGCTGCCGCATGGAATTTTGTGGAAGAACTGGCACAGCTGATTAAGTCGATAGACAAGCGTCATCTGGTTTCGACAGTGATTTCCTACAATCCGTCGGCATTGGACTCTGTGGCAAAGTATGCTCCATCTCTCGATTATGTGGGCATCAATGTATATGGTCCGATGGGAGAGGTACAGATGGTTGTTGACAAGTCGGACTACAAGGGTGCATTTATGATTACCGAGTGGGGACCGACCGGTTGGTGGGAAACAGCTTCTACCGAGTGGAAAGCACCCATAGAGCAGACCAGTGAAGAAAAACGGCAGGTGTACGAAGAGCGTTATACGCAATATATTTCTGCCAATCCCCGTTGCTTGGGCTCTTTTGTATTCTTGTGGGGACAAAAAGAAGAACGTACGCCTACCTGGTTCAGTATGTTTGTAGAAGACACGGTGGATATGCTGCCTCTGAAAGGAGAAAAGACTCCTATGGTAGAGGCTATGCAAAGAGTGTGGACTGGTAAGGAACTGGATGAAACGGCTCCGGTAATTCTGGGTATGATGACTGTCAATGGGAAGAGTGCTATTGATAATGTCCGCATCAAGGCAGGTGCTTCATTGAAAGCAGAGGTTGCGGCCATAGACAAGGAAAATGATTCTCTGACTTATGTTTGGGAAGTGCTTAAAGAAGCTACAGTGCTGGGCTTTGGAGGTTCTTATGAACCGCGTCCGGAAAGAGTCGGTGAGGTGGTTATGTCAGATAAAAATGTGTATGAGACTGCAATTAAAGTTCCCGGAGAATATCGTTTGTACGTATATGTACTTGATAATACGGGCTTTGTCTCAACAGCAAATATTCCATTTCAAGTAATAGATTAAAGATGAAAACAATGAAAATGCTCTCTGCTTGTTTGTTGCTGCTTCCTTTTATATCTTGTACTCAAGTGCAGGATACAAAAAATGACGCAGTCATCGAGCAGAAAATAGAAGCGCTGTTGTCCCGTATGACATTGGAAGAAAAAATTGGGCAGATGAACCAGATTTCTTCTTATGGTAACATAGAGGATATGAGCGGATTGATAAAGAAAGGTGAAGTCGGGTCTATCCTGAATGAAGTAGATCCGGTGCGTGTCAATGCCTTGCAGCGTGTGGCAATGGAGGAGTCCCGCTTGGGCATCCCCTTGCTGATGGCGCGTGATGTGATCCACGGTTTCAAGACCATATTCCCTATTCCTTTGGGACAAGCGGCATCTTTCAACCCGCAGGTGGCTAAGGATGGTGCACGGGTAGCGGCTGTGGAGGCTTCTGCCGTGGGTATCCGCTGGACATTTGCGCCGATGATAGATGTGGCTCGCGATCCCCGTTGGGGGCGTATGGCCGAAGGATGTGGCGAAGATACTTATTTGACTTCAGTGATGGGTGTTGCTATGGTCGAAGGTTTCCAGGGAGATTCGCTGAACAGTCCGACTTCCATAGCCGCATGTCCTAAACATTTTGTAGGTTATGGTGCTGCCGAGGGCGGGCGTGATTATAATTCCACTTTCATTCCGGAGCGTCGTTTGAGGGATGTATACCTTCCTCCTTTTGAAGCTGTGGCCAAGGCAGGGGCAGCCACTTTCATGACTTCGTTTAATGACAATGACGGAGCACCGTCTACCGGAAACACTTTTATTTTGAAAGATGTGCTTCGTGGTGAATGGGGATTTGATGGAATAGTAGTGTCAGACTGGGCTTCGGTAGCCGAAATGATGGCACATGGCTTTGCTGCCGATTCTAAAGAGGCAGCAATGAAGGCGGTGAATGCTGGTGTGGATATGGAGATGGTCAGCTATACGTTTGTCAAGGAATTGCCGGAATTGATAAAAGAAGGTAAGGTCAAGAAGTCTGCTATAGACGATGCCGTGCGGAATATTCTGCGTATCAAATTCCGGTTGGGACTGTTTGATAATCCTTATGTGGATGAGAAACGGATAGAGGAACTTTATGCTCCTTCTCATCTGGAGGCTGCCAAGCAAGCTGCTGTGGAATCGGCCATCTTGTTGAAGAACGAAAAGGAGACATTGCCTTTGCAATCTTCGGTAAAGGCGGTTGCTGTGGTAGGTCCGATGGCAAATGCACCTTATGACCAATTGGGTACCTGGGTATTTGATGGTGACAAGACAAAAACCGTGACACCGTTGAAGGCTATCAAGGAACTGGTGGGGGACAAAGTGCAGGTGATATACGAGCCGGGTCTGACTTATAGCCGTGACAAGAATATGGCAGGTGTTGCCAAAGCCGCTGCTGCCGCTGCACGTGCTGATGTTATTTTGGCGTTTGTAGGCGAAGAGGCTATTCTTTCAGGAGAGGCGCATTGCCTGGCCGACCTGAACCTGCAAGGTGCGCAAAGCGAACTGATTGCCGCTTTGGCGAAAACAGGAAAACCGGTGGTTACTGTCGTAATGGCAGGGCGTCCGTTGACCATAGGAAAGGAAGTCGAACTCTCGTCAGCTGTACTTTATTCGTTCCATCCCGGAACCATGGGAGGACCGGCATTGGTCGACTTGCTGTGGGGTAAGGCTGTGCCAAGTGGCAAGACTCCGGTGACTTTCCCGAAGATGGTAGGACAGATACCGGTTTATTATGCTCATAACAGTTCCGGACGTCCGGCTACGCGGAATGAGGTTTTGCTGAATGACATTCCGTTGGAAGCGGGGCAGACTTCGTTGGGATGTACTTCTTTCTATATGGATGCAGGTTTCGATCCGCTGTATCCGTTTGGCTACGGTCTGTCGTATACGACGTTCAAATATGATAATGTGAAACTCTCGTCTGCCAATCTGAAGAAGGAAGATGTGCTGACTGTGACTTTCGATCTTGAGAATACCGGAAAGTATGAAGGTACCGAGGTAGCCCAGCTTTACGTGCAGGACAAGTTTGCTTCGGTGACCCGTCCGGTGAAAGAGCTGAAACGCTTTGCTCGCGTCACATTGAAGCCGGGTGAGAAGAAAAATGTATCGTTTGAACTTCCGATAAGTGAACTTGCTTTCTGGAATATAGATATGGTGAAGACGGTGGAAGCCGGAGACTTTGCTCTTTGGGTGGCACCGGATAGCCAAAGTGGAGAAGAAGTTTTCTTTAAGGTAGTAGATTGATTGTTGATTTAAGGTTAAAAAGAGAAGGGGCGGACCGTGACGGTTCGCCCCTTCTGCTTTCTTCTTTATAAGCCCCGCCTTCCGGCAAATAACTCATCACTTATTACTTATAACTTTCTTATATCCATACACCGCATTGCTTCCCAGTTCTTCTTCGATGCGAAGCAGTTGGTTGTACTTTGCCATACGGTCTGAGCGGCTCAGCGAACCGGTCTTGATTTGTCCGCTGTTGGTAGCTACGGCTATGTCTGCGATAGTCGCATCTTCCGTTTCACCGGAACGATGGGAAGTTACGGTAGTATATCCGTGGCGGTGTGCCATTTCGATGGCATTCAGTGTTTCGGTCAGCGAACCTATCTGGTTTACTTTAATCAATATGGAGTTGGCACAGCCTTTTTCGATGCCCATTGCAAGGAAGTCCACATTGGTGACGAACAAATCGTCTCCTACCAACTGGCAACGGTTGCCGATACGGTCGGTCAGTTTTTTCCAGCCGTCCCAGTCGTTCTCGCTCATGCCGTCTTCGATAGAGTCGATGGGATACTTGTTGATTAACTCTTCCAGATAGTCAATCTGTTCGTCGGCAGTACGTTTCTTGCCTTTTTCACCTTCGAATTTGGTATAATCGTAGATGCCATCATGGTAGAACTCGGAAGAAGCGCAGTCCATGGCAATCATTACATCTTTGCCCGGTTCGTATCCGGCAGCCTTGATGGCGGCAATGATGGAGTTCAAGGCATCTTCTGTACCCTCCAGATTAGGAGCAAAACCTCCTTCATCGCCTACTGCTGTGCTGAGGCCACGGTCTTTCAGGACTTTCTTCAGTGCGTGGAACACTTCGGCACCCATACGCAAACCTTCGCGGAAGGAAGTGGCACCTACGGGGCGTATCATGAATTCCTGGAAAGCAATGGGAGCGTCACTATGCGAACCGCCGTTGATGATGTTCATCATCGGTACAGGCATCACATAGGTATTTGTACCACCGATATATCGGTAGAGTGGGATGTCAAGGTAAGCGGCGGCAGCCTTGGCTACAGCAAGAGATACGCCGAGGATGGCATTGGCACCCAGATTGGCTTTCGTTTTGGTTCCGTCCAGTGCAAGCATGGCATGGTCGATACCCATCTGGTCGAGGGCGGACATACCGATGAGCTTGGGAGCAATGATATTATTGATATTGTCCACGGCTTTCAGGACACCTTTGCCTCCGTAACGTTTTTTGTCACCGTCACGCAGTTCCAATGCTTCGTGTTCTCCCGTGGATGCTCCTGACGGGACAGATGCACGGCCTATGAAGCCGGATTCCAAGGTTACGTCTACTTCTACAGTTGGGTTACCTCTTGAATCGAGGATTTCACGTCCGATAATCTTCTCTATTTTCATATTCAGTCAATTTTAATTATAAACTATCTTACTAACAAATGAAAACAAGGAATTGTTTTTCGTTTTTAATCCTTTATTGTAATGCCTAAAAGAGCAGTCAACTCCATGGCTTGGGAAGTATTGACGATGGCTCCCCGTATGTCGGGCAGGTTGAGGCGTATACCTCCTATGTGCGAGTCGCTCAAGTCGATTCCTCTTAGAGGGGTGTGTGAAAACTCGGATTCTACCAGCTCACAGTTTTCAAAGGCGATGGAGGCAAGTTTGCAGTCGTTGACGTCGCTGTTGCGCAAGTCACAAGAGGTGAAGCGGGCTTGATTGATTTTACTCATGGAAAGATTGAGGTATCTGGCATTGCAGTCCTTCATTGTCAGATGGTTCAATATTGTTTCCGGCAGATTGGTTCCCACCAGTTTGCAGGATATGAATTCCACTCTGAACAGAGAACTTTCGGCAAATGAGATGTTGGAAAGGTCGCAATGTTCAAAACGTACATCAGTGAAATGGCAGGATTTCAGTTTGCAGGCGCTGAATTGGATATGACTGAAAGTACAGTTGGTGATGCTTTTGTAGGAATACTCCATGTGTTCCTCTGTCCGTTTACCGAAGTGAAGGTCTCTGACAGTTTCTTCCGTATTCAGCCATTCTTCCAATGATTTGGAACTTTCACTTTGTCCCTCTAAGGTAGGAGGGATGATGCGTACGGGAGGCATGACAAAAGGCTTGCTGGGTTTCATAGGGGTGTTTGGGTTATATACAGCGTCCGAAGGCGCCGCCGGCGAAGGCTGCCAGGACTCCTAATGTGATACTTAATAAGGTATATAAGGCAAACATTCCGTAGAATTCTTGCTTTATCAGAATCAGTCCGTCATTGCTGAAAGTGGAGAAGGTGGTGAATCCTCCGCACAGACCGGTAGTCAGCAACAGCCGTACCTCAGTAGAAAGGTTGAAACGGGCGGATAAGGTATAGAATAGCCCGATGAGGAAACTTCCGAGGATATTGACTGTGAATGTAGCCCATGGGAAAGAGTAGGGGACTATGCGCTCGTGGAGCATCATCTGCACGCAGTAGCGCAGTACGCTGCCGGTACCGCCGCCAAGGAATATAGCTATCAGTAATCTAGTCATAGGTTTTCTGGGGTTGGTTTTGGCTGCAAAGGTAGTGAAGACAAAGGAATTTCAGTAAATCATAGCCCGAAATTTCATAAAGCGATTCTGTACTGGGGGAAGTAGTTATTGGTGGGATGTATATAATTTTGATATTTGATATGAGTGATTGCCAATCTTGGTTCCGGATAGTTCGTGATGGGGCAGAAGCGATTTACTAAATCTTGGAGGAAGATTTAGTAAATCGTTGCCGGAGATTTAGTAAAATGTCCGGGAGATTTTAGTAAACGAGTAGAAGGGGCTTTGGAAGGATGACTGGTTTGTCTGTATTTTTGGATACGGTAATAACTTGTGAAACTTGAGCCACTCTTGAAATTGAGGTCTTAACCGTTCAAATGCCATATTGTAGAGACCTCTCTAGAACCTTGTCTTGATAATCAGCGATTTATTTTCATTGGCTGTAGAGATTGTATCCATTCCTTCTCATTCTCTTCCTGCCTTTCTTTCTTCACTTGTAGAGAAGGGTTGTTCTTAATTTGTTGTTTTTTAGAGTTTTAACGAAATTGGTTGTAGATGTCATTTCCTTGTATTCCCGTCATTCACACCCTAACTTTGCAACATCGAATTCAAGAGAATGAAAGTTTATCGTTGAGGCCTCACGATGGATCTCCACTTCTTGAAAGAGAGGAAAAGGCTTCGGCCTATTTATTACATTATTATATTAACTTTCTAAAACATTAAAAATTATGGGACTTCAGTATGTAGTGGCAAAGAGAATCTTTGGTTTTGACAAGGACAAAAATGTAAAGTATGTAGCTAAATCCGTAGGAGCGGGTGAATTGGATTTTGATAAGTTGTGTGCCAAAGTGAGCCGTATTCTTGGTATTCACAGAAAGACGGTGGACTTAGTGGCTACAGGACTGGTGGACATCATGTCGGAAGAAATAGACGATGGAAAGACTGTTCGTTTAGGTGATTTCGGATTGTTCCGCCCTTCTTTTGTAGGGAAGAGTGCTGATACGGAGGCTGGCGTTTCGGCCAGTAACATTGTCCGTAAACGTATTCTGTTTTTTCCGGGGAAAGCTTTTAGTCAAATGTTGGGCAATATGAGCGTCACCAAGATGGTGGTTCCCGATACGGACTATACGGATGGAAGTAGCAATGGTGGAGGGGATAACTCCAATCCTTCGGGAGGCAATGACGGGGACCAAGGTGAAAATCCTTTGGGATAATTCCAGTGCACGATTAAAGTTGTAAAAATATGGAGGGCGAAGTTTTCGTAGCGATACTTCTCCTTCTATTTTGTTTGTAGGCAGGATATTGTTCAAGGGAAGTTGGTTTTCATGCAAACGTTTGCCGACAAATCATCTATCATTTTAGTTTAATTGCGTCAGAGTGTATTTCTTTCCTGCCTATATTTGCATCTGGAACATAATTTTATAAATATAGCATGAGAAACATGAAAGCAATCTGTACAAAATTAGCCTGCTTCCTGCTCGTTTTGTTGGTGAGCGGCGTAGCAATGGCAGAGAGTATTACCTCTCCCAACGGACAACTTCAATTGAATTTTTCGGTAAATGCGCAAGGCGAACCCGTTTACGAACTTTCTTACAAAGGAAAGCCGGTGATTAACCCTTCCAAATTAGGACTCGAACTGAAGAACGACCCCGGTCTGATGAATGGCTTCACGATGGAGGATGCAAAGACTTCCACTTTCGACGAGACTTGGGAACCGGTATGGGGTGAAGTAAAGCAAATCCGTAACCACTATAATGAGCTGGCTGTGACGCTCAACCAAAAGGCGCAGGATAGGAACATCATTATCCGCTTCCGTTTGTTCGACGATGGTATGGGCTTCCGTTATGAGTTCCCTTTGCAGAAGAACTTGAACTATTTCGTGATTAAGGAGGAGCGTACTCAGTTTGCCATGACTGGCGACCATACAGCCTTCTGGATTCCGGGCGACTACGATACGCAGGAATATGATTACACAGAATCCAAACTTTCTGAAATTCGCGGGCTGATGAAAGGGGCCATTACGCCTAACTCTTCGCAAACCCCGTTTTCGCCCACCGGTGTTCAGACTTCTTTGCAGATGAAGACTGCTGATGGTTTGTACATCAACTTGCACGAAGCTGCTTTAGTGGATTACTCTTGCATGCACTTGAATCTGGATGATAAGAATTTTGTTTTTGAATCTTGGCTTACTCCCGATGCAGTAGGCGATAAAGGTTATCTGCAAGCTCCCTGCACGTCACCGTGGCGTACGGTTATCGTAAGCGACGATGCTCGTGACATCCTTGCCTCTAAAATCACGCTGAACTTGAACGAACCTTGTGCTTACGAGGACGTTTCCTGGATTAAGCCCGTGAAATACGTAGGTGTATGGTGGGAAATGATTGCAGGTAAGAGCACCTGGGCATATACAGACGACCTTCCCTCCATCAAACTGGGTGAAGTGGACTACTCCAAAATGAAGCCCAACGGCCGTCACGGTGCCACTAACGAAAATGTAAAAAAGTACATCGACTTCGCAGCTGAGCACGGTCTGGACCAAGTATTGGTAGAAGGCTGGAATGAAGGCTGGGAAGACTGGTTTGGCAAATCCAAGGATTATGTATTCGATTTTGTGACCCCTTATCCCGATTTCGACGTGAAGATGCTGAATGAATATGCCAAGAGCAAAGGCGTGAAGCTGATGATGCATCATGAGACATCCGGTTCGGTGCGCAACTACGAACGTCACATGGACAAGGCCTATCAGTTTATGGTGGATAATGGCTACAATGCCGTGAAGAGCGGATATGTAGGTAATATGATTCCCCGTGGTGAACATCATTATGGGCAATGGCTGAACAACCACTACCTCTATGCCGTGAAGAAGGCAGCCGACTACAAAATTTGTGTAAATGCGCACGAAGCTGTACGCCCTACCGGTTTGTGCCGTACTTATCCTAACTTGATTGGCAACGAATCTGCACGAGGAACTGAATATGAGGCATTCGGCGGTAGCAAACCGTTCCATACCACATTGCTTCCATTCAACCGCTTGATTGGCGGTCCGATGGATTATACACCGGGTATCTTCGATACCAAACTTGACTTTATGGGCGATTTGCCCCACGGACAAGTGCAGACTACACTTGCTAAGCAACTCGCTCTGTATGTAACTTTATACAGCCCGTTGCAGATGGCTGCCGACTTGGTTGAGAACTACGAAAAGCACATGGATGCTTTCCAATTCATCAAGGATGTGGCAGTAGACTGGGACGACAGCAAGTACATTGAAGCAGAACCGGGTGATTACATTACCGTGGCCCGTAAGGCAAAAGGAACCGGCAACTGGTTTGTTGGAGGTATTACAGACGAGAATGCACGTACAGCCAACTTTACGCTCGACTTCCTTGAACCGGGCAAGCAATACGTAGCCACTCTCTATGCCGACGGTAAAGATGCTGATTACAAGGAGAACCCTACTTCTTATCAGATAAAGAAGGGTATCGTAACCAGCAAGACCAAAATGTCCGTGAAGGAAGCGCGTAGCGGTGGTTTTGCATTGAGCTTGATTGAAGCGACTCCGGCTGACAAGAAAGCTGTGAAGAAGTGGAGATAATTTAGGGTAGAAAGAGTTTTTATTAGGCATTAGTGAGGCCCCGCAGAAGTCCAATCTTTGCGGGGCTTTTTTTGTGTTAGGGTAAGCTCATTCTTATACCGTAAAAATAGCATCAAGACCCGAGTTTTTGGTAAGTTCGTTCTTTGGGGAAACCTTTATTTTTGCACTCAGATAACAGATTGCATAATCATTAAAAATCAGAGATATGAATACGGATAAGAAAATCAGTCGTCGGGAGGCTTTAAAGCGTATGGGATTTGCCGTGATGAGCGGTGCTATCGCATCTTCCGGCCTACTCTCGTTGGCATCCTGCGAAACAAAAAGGAGTAAGCGTATCATCTTTTATTTTACCGGAACGGGTAACAGTCTTTACATCGCCCGTCAGTTGGCTGGAGAGAACGCAGAATTGTTGAGTATCCCTCAGATGGTGAAACGGGGGAAGTATGAATTTGAGGCAGATGAAATCGGCATCGTTTATCCCATCTACGGTCATATGCCTCCCTATATGGTACGGCAGTTCATTCAGAAAGCAAAACTGAAGGCAGAATACAAGTTTGCTGTCCTCACCTATGGTGCAAGGAAGTGCGATGCGGTAGAGATTTGGGACCGTATATCCCGTAAAGCCGACAATGCGTTCGACTATATCAACACTATCATCATGGTGGATAACTGGCTACCCAACTTCGACATGAACGAGCAACTCAAGATAGACAAGCACATCCCCGAGAACTTGCAGAAGATAACGGCAGATATCAACAGTCGGCAGCATTGGCACGAACCGGTGACGGAGGAGGAACGGCAACAGCACCAAGGTTTTATGCAGCGGAGTGGACTCGACCCCGAGGTGGGCTTCCTGATGAAAAGCGAGAAGTTCTTTACCGTGACTGATGCTTGTATTGACTGTGGCATCTGCACCTACGTTTGTCCGCGCGGCAATTATGAGCTGACGTCGAGAGGAGTGAAGACGTCCGGTGACTGCGAGTTCTGTTTTGCCTGCATACAGAATTGTCCGCAGAAGGCTATTCAGTTCATAAAGCAGGAAGATGGCTCTTTTCCTGACGGAACGGAGAAGAACCCCAATGCCCGCTATCGTAATGAGCATATTTCGCTAATAGATCTGAAACGGGCAAACAATCAAAAACTATAATCATTAACCTCTGTATTTTGTCGGATTTACACCCAGATGTTGTTGTACGTAACGGCTAAAATAAGCAGGAGAGGAAAAACCGAACATATCGGAAATACGGACGAACGTTAGTGATTTGTCGCGCAGCAAACGCGAGATGTCGAGTGTGGTATAACGGTTTATCCAGTAGTTTGCTGTATAACCGCTTACTTTCTTGGAAACTTCCGAAAGATATTTGGAGGTGACACATAGGCAGTCGGCATAATAGGTCACTTCACGATGCTCGCGGAAAGTTCCGTTCTCCAGCATGTTGAGGAAACGGCTCATGATGGAAGCATTTTGTACAGAGATATTGTCCTCGCCATATAGATGGGAGTGGAAATCGAAGAAGTCGAGTATCAACATCTGTGTGGAGGCGATAAGCATATCGCGATGGAAATGATGGTCTGTATTCCGGAGTCTGTATTCCACTTGTTCAAAATCCCGGAGACATAGCTCTTGCTGTTCGGTAGTCAGGGACATGATAGGATTGAGAAATAGGGAAAGTTGCCCTTTCATGCCGTAGTTGTTCTGTGGTGTACTCAGCACCACAAAGCCCGATGCGATATAGATGACCTTTACGCGAAAATCTTCTGAAGGTTGAATTTTCTCTACCAGTTTTCCTTTGCGGACAATCATCAGGTCGCCGGCACGTAGCTCGCGCTCCTCTCCATTGTACTTCAATCGGCAGATTCCTGACAGACAGAGGGCGTGTGCAAGATAGCCACTGTATGCGTCCGTCCCCAGACCTTGAAGAGTATCGGCTATTATAATATTTGCGGTTTCTCCCATTATACAGTTGTTTGGTTTCGATCACAAAAGTATATGTTTCCAATAATATAACTTCTATTGTGGGCAAGAAATATATTGCCTTTTTTATTCATTTCAAATCTGCCCGAATTTCGCAAATTCTTCATACCTTTGCATCCGTTAATTTTAGAAACCAATAACAAAACAGAACTTATGGGAGGTTTTTTCGGAACAGTCGCCAAAGCAACAAGCTGTGTGGCGGATTTGTTTTACGGCACAGATTATAATTCACATTTAGGGACAAAACGTGGTGGGTTGGCTACATACGATGCAGAAACGGAGCAGTTTACCCGTTCCATTCACAATCTGGAAAGCACTTATTTCCGCACGAAGTTTGAGGATGAACTGGACAAGTTCAAAGGAAATTCCGGAATAGGAATCATCAGCGATACAGACCCTCAACCCCTTATCCTCAACTCCCACCTTGGTCGCTTTGCCATTGTAACGGTAGCCAAAATAGTAAATCTGCAAGAACTGGAAACAAAACTGTTGGCCCAAAACATGCACTTCGCCGAACTCAGTTCGGGCAAAACCAATCAGACGGAACTTATCGCCCTCCTTATTATACAAGGAAAGACATTTGTCGAAGGAATTGAAAATGTGTATAAGCATATCAAAGGTTCCTGCTCCATGCTGTTATTGACGGAAGACGGCATCATTGCCGCTCGCGACCGCTGGGGACGTACTCCGATTGTGATTGGCAAGAAAGACGGAGCGTATGCCGCCACAAGTGAGTCGAGCAGCTTTCCGAATCTTGGTTATGAGATAGACCGTTATTTGGGACCCGGAGAGATTGTTCGCCTGCGTGCCGATGGTGTGGAACAGATGCGCAAGCCTGATGAGGGAATGCAGATTTGTTCCTTCCTATGGGTATATTACGGTTTCCCCACTTCCTGCTACGAAGGTAAGAATGTGGAGGAAGTGCGTTTTGCCTCCGGTTTCAAGATGGCACAGACAGATAAATCAGAGGTGGATTGTGCCTGCGGTATTCCTGATTCGGGTGTAGGTATGGCGCTTGGGTATGCCGAAGGTAAAGGAGTTCCTTATCATCGTGCCATTTCCAAATATACTCCGACTTGGCCTCGTAGTTTTACTCCCAGCAAGCAGGAATTGCGTTCGCTGGTGGCAAAGATGAAGCTGATTCCCAATCGTGCCATGCTCGAGGGTAAGCGTCTGCTGTTCTGTGATGACTCTATTGTCCGGGGGACTCAGTTGCACGACAATGTGAAGGTGCTGTATGAGTATGGTGCCAAGGAGGTGCATATCCGGATTGCTTGTCCTCCATTGATATATAGCTGCCCGTTTGTAGGATTCACGGCTTCCAAAAGCGACATGGAACTGATTACCCGTCGTGTCATCAAGGAACTGGAGGGTGACGAGAATAAGAATCTCGATAAGTATGCCACTACCGGCTCACCCGAATACGAAAAGATGGTGGACGTTATCCGCGAGCGTTTCGGACTTTCATCCTTGAAGTTCAATACGTTGGAAACTCTGGTTGAAGCTATCGGATTGCCTAAGTGTAAGATATGTACGCATTGTTTTGATGGTAGCAGCCATTTTTGATTGACATTTTGTCCTTAAGGAATAAAAAAGGGGCGTGAATTGCTTGGCAGTTCACGCCCCTTTTTTTATCTTTACAGCACAAAATAGTGGTTAATGATTAGTGATTAATGATTAATGCCATTCGGATAATGCTTTTCGCCAATTACTAATCACTGACCATTAATCACTAACCATTAATCACTAATCATTATTCATCATGACTTTAGTAGAACGTTTTTTAAAGTACGTAAGCTTCGATACTCAGTCCAGTGAAGAGACTGAGATTACTCCGAGTACTCCGGGGCAAATGGTGTTTGCCCGGTATCTGAAAGAAGAATTGGAATCTTTGGGTCTGGAAGAAATCACGTTGGACGAAAATGGTTATCTGTTCGCCACTCTTCCTGCCAATACAGACAAGCCGTTGCCCGTCATCGGCTTTATTGCCCACATGGATACAAGCCCCGATATGAGTGGCAAGAATGTTTCTCCGCGTATCGTGCAGAATTATGACGGTAAGGACATTGTTCTTTGCGCCGAAGAGAATGTGGTTCTTTCTCCTGCCCAGTTCCCCGAACTGCTCGACCATCAAGGGGAAGATTTGATTGTGACCGACGGCAAGACCTTGCTTGGTGCCGATGATAAAGCCGGTATTGCCGAAATTGTATCGGCGGTGGTATATCTGAAGGAGCACCCCGGAATCAAGCACGGTAAAATTCGTATCGGCTTTAATCCGGATGAGGAAATCGGTTTGGGCGCCCATAAGTTCAATGTAGCGCAGTTCGGTTGCGAATGGGCCTATACCATGGATGGCGGAGAAGTGGGTGAACTTGAATTCGAGAACTTCAATGCGGCCTCTGCCAAGATAAGCTTCAAGGGACGGAATGTGCATCCGGGCTATGCCAAGAATAAGATGATTAACTCTATCCGCGTTGCCAACCGTTTCATGTCCATGCTTCCGGCTGACGAGGCTCCGGAGCATACCGAAGGTTACGAAGGTTTCTATCATCTGATAGGCATTACCGGCGAGGTGGAGCAGACAACAGTCTCTTACATTATCCGTGACCACGACCGCACCCGCTTTGAAGAGCGCAAGAAGGAGATGGAACGTCTTGTGGCAAAAATCAATGAAGAATACGGTCCGGGTACCGCTACTCTGGAACTTCGCGACCAATACTATAATATGCGCGAGCAGATTGAACCGGTGATGCATATTATCGACACCGCTTTTGCCGCCATGAAGGCGGTAGGTGTAGAGCCTCGTGTAAAAGCCATTCGCGGAGGTACGGACGGTGCCCAGCTCTCTTTCAAGGGCCTGCCTTGTCCCAATATCTTTGCCGGTGGCTTGAACTTCCACGGCCGCTATGAGTTCGTGCCTATCCAGAACATGGAGAAAGCCATGAACGTCATCGTCAAGATTGCCGAGCTCGTAGCAAGCAAATAGATAATTCATAACTCATAACTCTAATAGTTCCATGAAAACCACTCCGTTTACCGAAAAACACATCTCGCTGGGTGCCAAGATGCACGAGTTTGCGGGATATAATATGCCTATCGAGTATTCCGGCATCATTGACGAGCATCTTACAGTATGTCAGGGTGTCGGTGTATTCGACGTCTCACACATGGGAGAATTTTGGGTGAAAGGTCCCCATGCTTTGGACTTTCTGCAGAAAGTGACTTCCAATAACATAGCTGCCCTCACACCGGGGAAAGTACAGTATACCTGCTTCCCAAATGAAAATGGAGGCATTGTGGACGACCTTCTGGTCTATCATTATGAGCCGGAGAAATACCTGCTTGTCGTGAATGCGTCGAACATTGAGAAAGACTGGAACTGGTGTGTGTCTCATAACACGGAAGGCGCTGAATTGGAAAATGCTTCCGAGCACATGGCACAGCTTGCTGTGCAAGGACCGAAGGCTATTCAGGCTTTGCAGAAGCTGACTTCCATTAATCTTTCCGACCTTCCTTACTATACTTTTACCCACGGTGAGTTTGCCGGAGAAAAGGATGTCATTATCTCCAATACCGGATATACCGGTGCGGGTGGTTTTGAGCTTTACTTCTATCCGGAGGCTGCCATGAAGATTTGGGATGCCGTGTTCGAGGCAGGCGCGGAGTTCGGCATTAAGCCAGTTGGTCTGGGTGCGCGCGATACGCTTCGTCTGGAAATGGGCTTCTGTTTGTATGGCAATGATTTGGATGACACCACTTCGCCCATTGAAGCGGGTTTAGGATGGATTACCAAGTTTGTGGAGGGAAAGAACTTCACCAATCGCCCGATGCTGGAAAAACAGAAAGCGGAAGGCACTACCCGTAAGTTGGTGGGATTTGAAATGATAGACCGCGGTATCCCCCGTCATGGTTACGAGCTGTATAGTACAGACGGTACTGCCATCGGTGTGGTTACCTCCGGAACTATGTCGCCTACCCGCAAGATTGGTATCGGAATGGGGTATATCAGACCCGAGTACAGCAAAGTCGGTACGGAAATCTGCATTGACATGCGGGGACGTAAGCTGAAAGCTGTGGTTGTGAAGCCGCCGTTCCGCAAACAGTAATTTGAATGAATAACTAAAATAAGAAGAATGAAGAATTTGTCATGCGGCATCATCGCGCAGTCAAATTCTTCATTCTTAGTTATTCCTTTCTCTATATTCTGCTTATCCTGTCCAGCATTTGGTTTGCCCAACCTATCTCTTTATTGGTCCATTCCTTTTCGGTTCCTTCTATGCCCTGGCCTTCGTAGGCCGAAAGCAAGGTGATATATTCTTTCAGTATATCGGCGGCTTGGGCTTGTTTGTTCATGCGCATCAATAATAGTATTTTTTGTTTATATATGTCCAGATTGGGGCTTGTTCCTGCCATCTCCTGGGCTTTATCAAGCATGGCGAGGCAGCGGTTGTTCACTTCTTCCGTATTAGACAGTGCCATTTCCGCTTTTACCAGGATGATGTAGTCATTGTCTGTGGCTAGTCTGTTGTCAATGTTCTTGCGTATCAGCCGGGCAGTTTCCTTATAGCGCTTGTTGGCGTAGTTCATACTTGCGTTGAAAGAAACGACATCGCTGGTGGTCCGTAGGTAGGGGCGGGCACTCAGGCTATGGGATTCACCGGCCTTTTCTATACGCTTTTGCAGGTTGCCGATGCTGCCGTAGCGAGGAATGTCCTTGTTGCGTTGGTGCAGGTTGTAATACCCTATAATTTTACCGAGGGCCGATGCGATTCCGTCGGGATTATATCCCTTGAATGCCAGAAGTTGGCGCGCAAGGCGGTCTGAAGAGATTTCCTGGGAAGTTTTGTATTTCATCCCCAACCGGTCCGTTGCCGGAATGCTCAAAAGGGAAGCGATGGCTCCGATATCTGCCACCAGACTGACGGCATAAGCATCTTCATTATCGTCCCAGTAGGCCACATCGAGGGCTGCACTGGCGGTAGTGGCAAAGACATCTGCCCAAAAAGCTGCACGCTTGGCACGCCGCTCGGCACGGTAAATGTTGTTTACCTGATGGTCGAGGACGAAATGTCCCAGCTCACATGCGATGACGGCGGCCAGTTCGTCTTCGGAATCAAGAGTGCAGAGGAGGCCCGTACTGATAACCATGGAGCCGTTGGGAAGCATGAAGGCATCTGGTTCGGGCGACTGGATGATACGTATGTTCAGACTCTCCCCGCGATTGCTGTCAATGGTGGTGGCGTTCAACTTGGAGAACACTCCCTGCACGTACGAAACGATGTAATCTTCCTGATAGGCTATCTCATTCAGTTTGTCGAGATACTCCAGGCACTCTTCGTCGATTTCCTGGCGCAGTTTGTGCTTGTAGCCGCGGTCGCTGAAATATTCGTAAAGATGGTTTTTCAAGTATATCTGCTGCCAGAATTCCCGGTCGGTTTGCGGAGCGGATATGGCAATGTGCCCCATCTCATTCAAAGGAATGGTCTCTTGTATGCCGTTCATTTCGACAGCATAGTAAATGTTGTTGCTGCTTTCACCGGGATTCTTCATTTTGACAACCCGGCGGATAATGACCGGTGTACCGGCGGGAGATTGCCGGTACTCTTTTGTCAATTCTCCTTTGACAGCGATGTTCCCGCTTAAATCTTTGTACTTTTGGGGCTTGGCAAATCCTGCCGTTGCGACAAGGATTGTCAGGATGAATAGGGTGGCAAGTCGTTTCATGATTAGTATATGTTTTCGGTTTTGATGATACAAAAATAGGGAAGTGTTTTTTCCCTTTCTCGTTTTTTTCCCTATTCTGTGATAGGAGATTCCCTATTTATCGGTCCTGCAGTGGGAGGCGGAAACAAAAAAGGGAACCTTTCAGTGAAAGACTCCCTTTTTTCAGTTTGCTTGAAAACTGATTATTTCTTACGGTTACCGTAACGGCTCATGAACTTATCAACACGACCGGCAGTGTCAACCAGCTTAGACTTACCTGTGTAGAACGGGTGAGAGGTGCTGGAGATTTCCAGCTTTACCAGCGGATAAGTTTCACCTTCGAATTCGATAGTCTCTTTCGTGTTGCAAGTGGAACGAGACAAGAATACATCACCATTTGACATATCTTTAAATACTACCGGACGGTAATTTTCAGGATGAATACCTTTTTTCATTTTGATATTTTCTTTTAAAAATTTATATTCTGTTACTATTTTGGTAATAAATAGTGTAATGGTCTTCTTTTCAGAGCGCAAAGATAGTGCAAGTTGGAGACTCTACAAAATAAATTCAGATTTATTTTTATTTAGTAGGTTTATCGCATTTTATTTCTGATTTTTGCAGGACTTAATCTTGTGAATTTATGAGGAAACTACTTGTCTTATGCTCTTTCTGGCTGTGCGTGGCAACGCTGGGGGCACAAAATGCGGAACGGAAACTGTATAGTGTTGCGTTCTACAATCTTGAGAACTTGTTTGATACGATTCATGATGCAGGTAAGAATGACTATGAGTTCCTGCCCGACGGCAGTTACCAATGGACGGCAAAGAAGTATGAGTCCAAGCTGCAGAACCTTTCCAAAGTGTTGGGTTCCCTTTCGCGTGATTTAGTGCCGGAAGGTCCGGCATTCATCGGTGTGGCAGAGGCGGAGAACAGCCGGGTGCTGGAAGACCTCGTGAAGCAGCCGGCCATTTCCAATTATGAGTTCGTGCATTATGAAGGACCGGACAGACGGGGCATCGACTGTGCCTTGCTGTACGACCCGAAGCAGTTCAGCGTTACCCACTCAAAGTTGGTGCTTTCTACTCCTTTTGAGGGGGATACGGTGCACTTGACGCGCGGCTTCCTGATTGTGGACGGACAACTGGCGGGAGAGCGTGTCTGCGTGATAGTGAACCACTGGCCCTCCCGTGGGGCAAAGTCACCGGTGCGTGTGCATGCAGCCAGGCAGGTAAAAGCCTTGAAGGACTCTCTGATGCGTAGCGACAAGAAGCTGAAACTCATCGTGATGGGGGATATGAATGACGACCCGATGGATGAAAGCATGGAGGTGCTGGGTGCACGCAAATATCCGAAGCAGGTGAAGAAAGGCGAATTCTACAATCCCTGGTGGGAGACACTGGAAGACAAGGGAGTGGGGACATTGCTCTATCGGGGCAAGTGGAACTTGTTTGACCAGATTGTCATTTCGAAACCGTTGCTGAAGGCTAAGAAAGGGTTGCGCTATGATCACAATGAAGTTTTCATCCGCGATTATCTGATTCAGCAGGATGGCAAATACAAAGGTTCCCCCTTGCGTACGCATGGGGGCAGGACTTGGCTGAACGGTTACAGTGACCATTTGCCGACCATCATCTATCTGAAAAATTAGTATTACATAATAATGTGTAAACAGATGCCGGAGAGCAAACATGTTCTCCGGCTTTTTTGTTGATAGAAGTATAGATGGCAAAAGTATGACTGGCAGAGATAAATGCAAAGAGTTTGTAATATAGAGATTACAATAATCTGTTAAATGAAGCCAATAGCTTTAAAATAGAATGGATTTGGTAGGATGAGCCGGATATTTTATTCCTCTCAAGTTCTTTACTTTAAAGGATAATGATTACTTTTGCGTAGAATTTTAATTCACTAACAATAAAATTTAAACAAAATGGTTAATTACAAAGATTTAGGACTGGTAAACACAAGAGAGATGTTTGCTAAGGCTATCAAAGGTGGATATGCTATTCCGGCATTCAACTTCAACAATATGGAACAGATGCAGGCTATCATCAAGGCTGCAGTTGAAACAAAGTCTCCGGTTATTCTTCAGGTATCTAAGGGTGCCCGTCAGTATGCCAACGCTACGCTGTTGCGTTACATGGCTCAGGGTGCTGTTGAGTACGCTAAGGAATTGGGTTGCAAACATCCTGAAATTGTTCTTCACCTTGACCACGGAGATACATTCGAAACTTGCAAGAGCTGTATCGACTCCGGTTTCTCTTCAGTAATGATTGACGGTTCACACCTTCCGTACGAAGAAAACGTTGCACTGACTAAGAAGGTAGTTGACTATGCCCATCAGTTCGACGTAACTGTAGAAGGCGAACTCGGTGTATTGGCCGGTGTAGAAGATGAAGTTTCTGCAGAACACCATACATATACTAATCCTGAAGAAGTTATTGACTTCGCTACCCGTACAGGTTGCGATTCACTGGCTATCTCAATCGGTACTTCTCATGGTGCATACAAGTTCAAACCCGAACAATGCCACGTTGACCCTGCTACCGGTCGTCTGGTTCCTCCTCCTTTGGAATTTGCCGTTCTGGATGCTGTAATGGAGAAACTTCCGGGATTCCCCATCGTTCTTCACGGTTCTTCTTCAGTTCCTCAGGAAGAAGTTGATACTATCAACAAGTATGGTGGTAAGCTGGAAGCTGCTATCGGTATCCCCGAAGAGCAGTTGCGTAAGGCTGCCAAGTCTGCTGTTTGCAAAATCAACATCGACTCTGACTCACGTCTGGCTATGACAGCTGCTATCCGCAAGACATTTGCTGAAAAACCGGCAGAATTCGACCCGCGTAAGTATCTGGGTCCGGCTCGTGACAATATGGAAAAACTGTACAAGCATAAAATCATCAACGTGCTTGGTTCAGAGAACAAATTGGCTCAATTGGACTAATCACAAGATAATCCGAATATTATAGGTCAGCCCTTGCGATATTGATATTGCAAGGGCTGATTTTTTTGCAGTGTAAGGATGGGCCTTTTCAGTGGTCGAGCCTGTTTGTCTTCTTCGGTGCAAGGATGCACCTGGGATCGGGGTAATCCCAATATTTCTTTCCATATGCTTTGGTAATATTATTCCAGCAGCGGTTGCCATATCTGAAACATTCTTCAAAATGAGTACAAGCCTGGCATTTATTGTGTTGCCCTATGTCTTGGCGGGAGAGATTGCAGAGGTACAATGCTTCTTGTGATTGCCAGATATCCTTCAGATTTGTCCTTTGCACATCTCCGATGATGAAATGGGAATTCCAATATAGTTGTTCGCAAATGGTGACCTTTCCATCAGGAAGTATGAATAAGCGACTGCTTAGTACAAAACTTGCGGCACCGTGAAACTTTTTACTGCTTCCTTTATCGGAGTAATACCTTTTATTTATTATGTCATGCTTCATTAGGAAATCTTTGCATGAAATTCAGTACGTTTATAATAATATTTCGCTTATATACTATATTATAAATGTACTGAATTTCTGCAAAGATAAAAAATACTATTATGTAATAGTTTACCAAATATTTATCTGACGTTAAATATATTAACGAGTATCATATGGATAGTGGTTTTATTTAATATTGTTTCCATTAAGGGAAACTGTGCTGAGCAAAGACTCTTTGAGAATAATGGCTATGTAAACAGGGGCAAACTTGCTTTTGCCTATCACTTCAGTCTTTCCAAAATTTATCGACATCAGGTGTGCCTCGGCTATAGCCAACAGCCATTGGGTCGAAATTCAACAAGCCAAATAAATACCATGCGCTCGACGATATGCAAATATTTGTGTCTGCTCCCTTCCAAAGTTGCGAGCTGCCATAGGTAGTGCCAAGATTTGATGCATAGGGCAATCCTACGGAATTAGGATAGAGCGTGCTTGATATCAGTAACTTTCTCATTTCTGCCAAATAGGTTGTCGACTTGTAGGAGTCGGCAGCTTTTTGGTAAGCCACCACCATCTGTCCTGTGCCCTCAAGCCATACAATGTCTTTGTCGATGTCGGGTGCAAACCCTGTTATCAAGGCGCCATTGGCTGTGGCTCTTTGGGTGTTTGCATACATTGTTGTTTTTTCGAGCACTGTTTTGGGGAAATCCTCAAATGTGCAATATCCCCAACTGTGGTTGTCGAGTGCATATTCATAATAATTTCCTGGCCATGACACCAACAAGCCATCAGTACTGTTGTATCTGTTTTCTTTAAGGTGTGCGAGGAGTTTTTTGTGAAAGTCGTCATATCCCTGCACTGCACAGTAGGCATCAATCATACCTTCGGTATTTTTCGAGATAGTACTATTGCTTGCAGTGATGCCTCCCCAAAGTCCACCATCTTTGTCTTGCAGTGAACGAATCCAAATCTCCAGCGTCGACTTTAGTTTGTCATATTTTGTAGTCTCCACCTTTGCCATGTAGTTGTTCAGTGCTATTAGCAGCCAGGCATTGTCACCAAGCCATCGGTCGCCCGAAGTGGTACCGTCGGTACTGCGGAACTGATAAAAACCACCATTGGTTGTGAGCTCACTACCTATGCGCTGATTAAAGAAATTGAAAATAGATTCAGCCTTGGAATACTTGCCCGTGGCAGTGAACACAAGTGCTGCTAGGGCGTTGTCGTAGAGCGACATCGTGCTGCTGCTCTCGGTGCTTGGCAGTAGTCCGTTGGAGTACTGCACATTTTCAAACCATGCCACGATGTTTTCGGCCTCTGCCGACAGGTCGATGGCTGTTTTCTCTGCAACGAAGGTAACAGTCAGTGTCGATGACGCTGTTGCCGATGCTGGCGTAAAGGTGTAGCCATCGGCCATAGGAGTTATTTTCACACTGTCCTTCAAGTTGGATACGCTCCACTCGCCCGATGCTGAACTGTAGACCGTCTGGTTTCCAATTGTTAGGCTTATGTTCGCAAGTCCACTGCCATCCGAATCAACAACTTTTCCTGAAACAGTAAACGTTTCGTCTACTTCCGAACTATTGTTGTCGCTTGAACATCCAAGTAGGAAAATGTTCAGTATAAAAAATGATATAATGTTTTCTTTCATATTATCTGATGCTATGTTTTTTAATTGTAAACAAACGAGGCAGATATTACATCGCGGCTATTAGGACCAATCATCACCTCGAATTCGCCTGGCTCGCAAACATATTCTAATTCATGATTGTAGAACTTTAAATCCTCTGATGTTATCTCGAACGACACTATCTGGCATTCACCAGCCTGTAGCTCAATTTGCTTGAAGCCTTTTAACTCCTTTACAGGTCTTGTGCTAGAACTTATAACATCGTGGATATATAACTGCACCGTTTCCTTTCCTGCTCGTGCTCCGGTGTTCTTCACCTGTATGCTTGCTGTCAGTTTTCCATCTTTAGAGAGTGTGTTGGACGACAGTTTCATGCGGTCATAAGCAAAGGTAGTGTAGCTCAGTCCATAGCCAAATGGATAAAGTGGGGCATTCACTACATCAATATAATTGCTCTTGAACCGTATATATGGAGCATCGTCAGCAGAGTGAGGACGTCCGGTGTTCTTGTGATTGTAATGAATCGGAATTTGTCCAATGCTTCGAGGGAATGTTACCGTTATCTTTGCTGAAGGATTCACATCACCAAACAGAACATCGGCAATAGCATTGCCTGCCTCTACACCAGGAAACCAAGCGTTCAGTATGGCAGACACATGTTGGTCGGCCCATGTCAGCTCCAATGGACGGCCGGTAAAAACTACCAAAACAATAGGTTTACCTGTAGCTACTAGTGCCTCAAGAAGCTGCAACTGTGGCTCTGGCAGATTTGGGGTGGCACGCGATGCACCCTCGCCATTCATATTCATGTTTTCGCCTAGTGCAGCAATAATAACATCACTTCTTGATGCTACGACAAGAGCTTCACGCAGCAGTTCACCATTGCTTCGCCATGTTGACTCCTTGGCATTTCCAGCCTTAGCCAAACCCATAAAAGAGCCTGCAAGGATTTTCTCCAATTCTGGATCTTTTACAAGATGGCTTCCGGTGGCATATTCCACGCAGCCTTGGGTACCCACTGCTGTTTTCAATCCGTCAATCAGAGACACGGGCAATACTTTTTCCGAGCTTCCACTCCAGCACCCCAGCATGTCGTTTGCGCTGTTGCCCAATGGACCGATAACAGCTATGCGCTGATTACGCTTCAGCGGCAGCAGATTCCCATCGTTTTTCAGCAACACTTGGCATTGCTGTGCAACTTTGCGGGCCTGTCTCACATGTTCCGCTTTTCCCAAAGTGGCTTTGGCTCGTGCCACATCGCAATATTTGTATGAGTCGTCGAAAAGGCCTAGTTTATACTTCGCTTCAAGTACTCTGCGGCATGCCCTGTCAATATCGTCCATCTTTACCATTTTCTTTTCAATGGCCTCTTGTAGGTGGTTGGTGAAATATTCACTAACCATGTCCATGTCGATGCCAGCTTTCAAGGCACGTGCTGTTACCTCCAGTTCGTTGCCTATTCCATGATTGGTCATCTCCATTATACCTGTGTAGTCTGTAACCACAAATCCCTTGAAGCCCCATCGCTTGCGAAGCACCTCATCGAGCAGATATTCGTTGGCGGTGGCAGGAATGCCCTCAAATTCATTAAACGATGCCATGAAGCTTCCTGCACCCTGCTCGGTTGCAGCCTTATAGGGCAACATAAACTCGTTCATAGCCTTTTGGCGGCTCATATCTACAGTGTTGTAGTCGCGGCCGGCCTCACCTGCGCCATACAGGGCATAGTGTTTCACGCAGGCCATGACGTTGTCAGGGGCATCCAAAAGGTTGTTTGTTTGATATCCACGCACCCAAGCCTTTGCAATCTCGCCACCCAGATATGGATCCTCACCGGCACTTTCGGCAATGCGCCCCCAGCGGGCATCGTGGCATACATCCACCATTGGTGAGAATACCCAGTTCACACCATCTGAACTAGCTTCTATAGCAGACGTTCGTGCAACCTGTTCTATCATGTCGGGGTTCCATGACGACGCCAATGCCAATGGAATAGGAAATGTTACATCATAGCCATGGATAACGTCCATTCCAAACAGCAAAGGTATGTGGAGACGGCTTTTTTCCACTGCCACTTGTTGCCAATGCTTTATCACTTCCACATTTTTCAAACCAAAAAGGCCGCCAATCTCACCATTTTCTATTCGTTGCTCCAGTGGAACAGTGTTGCCATTGATACCTTCTCCTGCAACAAATCCTCCACTCACATTCAGATTGAGCTGACCAATTTTTTCCTTTACAGTCATTTCGTCCATCAGTTGGTCAATGAAAATGTCCATCTTTGATGTGTTTGACTTTGAACACCCTGCAAGCAACAGACTTGCAACACTATATAGTAAAATGTTTTTTAGTTTCATATCTAATTTAGAATGTTCGTTTCGCTTGTAAAATCGGACACACAGTTGATGACCGTTGCTTGGTTACCAACGGTAATTTTGTACTCACCTTTCTCTAAATGCCATTTCCCGTCTGAACCTATAAAGGCTAAGTCCTTTGCATTTATTGAGAATGATACAGTCTGGCTTTCACCAGGGGTAAGCTCAATTTTTTTGAAGTTCCTTAGCCGCCGATTGTCAGGGATGATTGATGCACTGAGATCTTGCGAGTATAGCATTACTGTTTCCTTACCCTTTCGGTTACCAGTGTTTTTAACCATGATGCTGAATTCTATTATGTCACCAGCATCGAACGACGATTTATTTATTTCGAGGTTGCTGTATTCAAAAGTGGTATAACTCATTCCCTCACCAAACCACCACTGCGTGTTTGTGTGAGCCTCATAGTTATATGTTCCGGGCATAGTTTCTCTTGCCTCGCATACTTTAAAATCGTAGGTGGTGAACGAATTAGGGTGTGAAGGATATGTAAATGGCAATCTGCCGCTGAAGTTCTCATCGCCCGAGAGGAGATCGGCAAGTGCATCGCCACCATAGTTGCCTGGAAGCATTATGTTGACAATGGCTTTACAGCCATCTACGAGGTCATGAATCAGTCGTGGTCTTCCCTCGTTCAGGATGAGTATCACAGGCTTGCCTGTTTCTTGCAGGCGCTTTACTAACAGTTTCTGATTAGATGATAGATTCAAATCGCTGATGTTGCCGGTTGTCTCGGCATAGGAATTCTCACCAACACACGCAATGATGTAGTCAACATCCTTGGCTTGAGCCACAGCCTTTTCTATGCCCGAAGCATCTTCGGCTGTCCACTCTTTGTGTTCCTCATAAGCCACTCCATGTTCAAAAATAATGTTGTCACTGCCAAACTTATTAGTCATGGCTTCCAGAATGGTGTTATATTGCTCTGAGAATTTCTCTACATTATTGCCCTGCCAAGAGTAGCTCCAGCCACCATTTAGTCCACGTATGGTATTTGCATTAGGTCCACACAGCAATATTTTTTTGCCATGTTGCAAGGGTAGGATGTTATCTTCGTTTTTCAGAAGAATCTCCGATTCTACAGCCATCTGCTTAGCCACAGCTGCATGAGCTGCACTTCCAAATAGTGGGTACTTGTTGTCATTACTATAGGGATTATCAAAAAGATTTAATCTGTATTTAAGTCTAAGAATTCGTCTCACTGCATCGTCTATTCTTTCTTGTGCCACACAACCATCTTCCACAAGCTGTTTGAGTGTTTCGCCATAGTTTAGTTGAGAAGGCACCATCATCATGTCTACGCCTGCATTGATGGCCATCCTAATGGCATCTTTCTGTGAGGCTGCAATATGGTCACGGATATAAAGATTTTCTATGTCTCCCCAGTCTGTTACAATCAGCCCATCCCACTCAAGGTCATCCTTCAGCCATTGTTGCAAAAACTTCTTGTTGGCAACGCCATTCATTCCATTTAATATTGAGGAGTTGGTCATTGTTGCAATGGCGCCATTCTGAAAGGCTTTCAGAAACGGCGTGAACAGTTTTTCTCGCAAGTCCTGTTCGTTTACATTTGCCGGAGTGCGGTCTATGCCATTGTCAGGTACACCATAACCGAAATAGTGCTTAAGACATGTCCCCACATGATATTCATCAATATTGTTGGGATCGTCACCCTGAAGACCCTTAAGATAGGCCTCCCCCATAACAGATGCCGCGTAGGGATCTTCACCCATGCTTTCATATAGTCTTGGCCATGATGGCTTTCGGCAGATGTCCATTGATGGCGAGAACAGCCACCTCACGCCACAGGCTCGTGTTTCATAGGCGGAAATTTCTCCCATGCGCTTGGCGAGCTCGGGATTGAAGGTGGCCACCATTCCTATCTGGTGTGGAAATAAGGTGCCTTTTGCCGTATATGTGGTACCATGTAGCTGGTCTAAGCCATAAACCATTGGTATACCAGAATATTTTAATGCCGCTTCTTGAATGGTATTGGTCGCTTTGTTCCACACGTCAACTTCGGCAGCACAAGTGCCTCCGAGCATGTTCAGAATAGATCCAACACGATAAGTCTGAAACACGTTCTGCAGTTTGGTTTTGTCTAACTTAAAACCTAACTTATAGTTAATAGCTTGTGACAAACATTGATATTGGTAGTCATTGCTGCTTTTGGGTTTTCCATTGCTAACAACCATCAATGTGGCATCATATTCATTTGTCAAGTCAAACTTTGAGATTATGTCAGAGAGTTCTTTGACAGATAGTTTCTGAAGTGCAGTAACGGTGTAACGCTGATCAAACTGTGTAATCATGTTTACTTCCAGTTGCACCATCTGACCTATTTTCTGTTCTAAAGACATTGAGGAAAGTTGCTTTTCAATCTTCTGCTCTCTATCTTTAATACGGTTTTTGTCAGACTTAATAGATGCTGTGCCGCTTATAGCGACACAGCTTGTTAATATGATGATTGTTGTTAGTTTCCTTAGCATATTTATCAAGAGTTTAATTCTGTTTATTTAAATATCACTCTGCAAGCAAAGGATTCTTCTGCTGCTCAGTCAAAGGAATTGGCAGGAAATAGTGCTCGCCAGTAAACACTCGTTCCTCAATCTGTGATATCTCATAACGACGAGTCACATTATTGTCGTAGCAGTTGATACCCATGATAGGATTGGCCAGCACATCGCCATCCAGCCAACGACGGAGATCATAGAAGCGATGCTCTTCCATAAAGAGTTCCACACGGCGCTCGTTTTTAATGCGCTTGCGCATCTCGTCCTTTGTTAGTCCGTCGGGAAGTGCAGGCTGACCGGCACGTGCACGTACTTGGTTGATGGCGTCGTAAACACTTTGATCAGGAGTACTGGAAGCCTCGTTGCGAGCCTCGGCATAGTTAAGAAGAATCTCAGCATAGCGGAAATAAGGGAAGTTATTGCTCTGGGCATATCCACCATAGATGTTGGTAGAGGGATCCAGTTCTTCTATGAATTTGCGGAGTCCATATCCACAACGCGCCTTACCTAAACGAGGTTTGCATGATCCGTTCTTTGATTCGTCAACGGTGTTGGTTACAATGTTTATCTCGTAAGTCTCCCACATCGAACCATTGTAAAGCAAACTCTGGTAGAAGCGCTTGTCGCGGTTTTCATAAGGATTTTGTGGGTCATATAATGTGTTGGTTGGGTCGTCAATCAGTTTGCCGTCGGTTGTTTCATATGCATCAACAAGATTTTGTGTTGGATATACACCATTCCATGAACCTGCATCGTAGGCATCCAGACTCCACATCATGTGAATGTTGTGAGGTCCTTCGGGGTAGGAGAAGCGACGCTCGAAAATAATTTCTTTGTTAGCAGTGGTCTTGTCGAATCCCATGCTATAATATGGTGTAGATCCATTGTTGTAGAGTTCATAAATATCCAGATTGATGACGTCTTGTGCAGCCTGTGCTGCAGCAGCCCATTTCTGTGAGTTGTCTGAACTGTTGAGTGGGCTTGCTGCGTAGAGTAAGGCACGGGCTTTCAGCGCAAGGAATGCACCACGGGTAGCATGCCCGGTTTCACTTTCACTATATGTCAATGGAAGATCTTGGGCATAAATGTTGCATTCGTCAACAATGAAGTCTACTATCTCATCAAAAGACGATGGGGCAACTTGCAGATTGTCGTCCAAGCTCTGTGCCTCGACAATTAATGGAGCCTTGCCAAATGTGCGGGCCAATTCGAAATAGCAGAATGCGCGTAGGAAACGGGCCTCTGCAGAAATTCTAGATTTAACGTTTTCTGTTAATACCTGTGTACTGACGTCAGCAATACGTTCGATCAGCTCATTACAGCGACGAATAACTACATACTCCTGTGTCCATATTTCGTTTACAAACGGACAGCTTTGAGCAGTGATGGCATCTTTATTAAGTTGGGTGTAAATAGGGCTGTCAGCTACAACTGCTATGTCATCGGTGCCACCATCGAGGTTGCCAGCCCATGACATTGACCAGTCCTGACCATATCCTGCCGTACAGCGGTTAAAGCCGCACAACATAGAGCCATATATGTTGGCAACATATTTGTTTATCAGTGCCTGATCCTCCCAAACGGTGGCATCTGAGATAAACGAAGTAGGCTTAATATCTAGGTCGTCAGAACAACTTGTTGTTGCTACTGCCAATATAGAGAACAAGAAATAATATATTTTTTTCATAATGATATGTCTTAGAATGATATGTTTTAATATTAGAATTGAAGTGTGAGTCCGAAATTGAATGCTTTCATCTGTGGATAGGACCATCCTTGCGAATGGATGTTCTCTGGGTCAATTTGTGGCACCGATGTAAACGTGAGCAGATTTGTGGCATTTACATACACACGTAGTCCTGTTATGTTCAGTGTGCTGAGCCACTTTTGGGGAAGGTTGTAACCTATCTCAATATTCTTCAGACGTAAATAAGATGCATCATAAAGATATGTCTCTACACAACTGACGTCGGTTGCAGGCAGGTTGTGTGTCGTATTCGCTAACCTTGGATAACGGGCATTGCGATTGGTTTCGCTCCAACTATCGGTTATCCAGAGCTGTGGCAAGTTACCCTGGTTAAAGTACGGCTGTATGATACTACCATTGAGATAAACTTGAACACGACCTGCACCTTGTAGCAAGAAACTGAAATCCACATTCTTCCACTTCAATGCTCCGTTAATGCCATAAACTATTTCCGGCACATTGCCGTTGCCAAGATACGTCATGTCGTCAGAATTTACTACATTATCACCATTAACATCAACATACTTTATGTCGCCTGGCTGAGTTACATAGTTGGAACCAGCCACCTCTTGTTTTGCATAGTTATCGATTTCTTCTTGTGATTGGAAGAGCCCGTCGGTTTTGTACCCGTAGTATCCGTTGATGGGACGTCCGGTTTTGCGCATATATTCGCTTGTGCCGGCAGCCTCTGCCATTTCAACTATCTCATTGTGAGCATAGGTGAAGTTTCCGCCAATACTCCAGTCGAAGTCACCCATACGCTTGTGATAGGTCAGTGACATATCAACACCTTTGTTCTTTACCTTTCCAAGGTTTTCCAAAGGCAGAGTAGCTCCAAAAGATCCCGGCACCTCGTCGTAGCGTTGTAGCAAAATGTGGCTGCGGTTCTCAGTAAAATAGTCAATACTGAAACTCAGGCTATTCCATAGGTCTATGTCGAGTGCGATATTGAATTTTGTAGCGCGTTCCCATGTTGCCAGCTCATTGGCAACGGCTCCTGGTACTAACCCCTTTGTGACGTTGCTGCCAAATGCGTAGTCACCGCGGTTGTTGGGAAGATAGTTGCTGGCAGTGCCACCAGAATAAAGCTCGTAGCGACTGTAGTAAGGGTATGCCACACTGCCGGTGTTGTCATTACCAAGTGTGCCATAGGATGCACGAATCTTTAGGAAGTCGATTGTCTGACGAAGTGGCTCGAAGAATTTTTCTTCAGAGATGACCCATCCAAGAGATCCCGACATAAAGGTACCCCAACGGTGCGATGGTGCAAAGTTCTCGGATGCGTCACGACGAATGTTGAATTCTGCCAAGTAGCGGTTAGCGAAGTTGTAGTTCAATCGTCCAAGGTAGCTTATTCGTGCAGTCTTGGTATCGTAAGCGCTGAGGGTTTGGTCTGTAGAGTTGCCTGCATCCATTTGGTCGAGCACCTCTGAGTCAAATGAAACGCGCTGCATACTTGAATTCTCATAACGGCTCTTTTTCTCGAGAGCCATTGCCATAGCACTGATGTTGTGGTTGCCGAAAGAACGGTCATAATTCAGTTGTAACTGATATTCTTGGTTCTCTATATTGCTCTTGCCTAAACCCAGGCTTGGGCTGGTGCGTGGAGCTAACAGATAGCTGCCATCTGCTTGTTTTGAATAAATGTAAGGCGATACGGTCCAGTTCTTACTGCTGCCGTTTTGATAGCTATAGGCCATGGTACCCTTTATAGAGAGTCCTTGAGTTATGACGTTTAGTTTCTGCTCGAGTTCAACCACAGCATCTCCAACAAATGTCTTGCTCTTACCGTAGCTGCCTCCTGGCTGGTTGTAGGCAACCACGTTAGTGTGTGTGGCATCGGGCACAGCAAATCGTCCATCATCATAACGGCAGAGCAGAACGGGGGTGTTGCGCATCAATGCAGCAAAGATGCCTGAAGCTGAGCCAGAGTTAAGACTTTTTTCAACACGTCCAGAAAGGTCAACCTTCAGGTGGGTAGTGCTGGTAATGTCGGAATCGATGTTGCTGCGAAGGTTGTAGCGTTTGTAATTAATGTCGTCCCAAAGGCCTCCCTGGTTGAGAAAACCACCGCTGACATAATAGCGCATTTTGTCGCTACCACCCGATACAGATACATTATGTTGCTGCTCGACAGCATAGCTTGATAGCATCTCGTCGTACCAGTTCGTGTTAGGATAGGACTCGCGGTCTGAACCATCGCGGAATTTCTCTATCTCCTCGGCACTGTAGATTTCTTGTCCCATGAACTGGTTGTAAAGGCGTGCATAGTCATAGGAGTTTGCATATTTAGGAAGTTTTGTGGGAGATGTGAGAGAGAGGTTTCCCGAGTACTTTATTGTTGGCTTTGCTTGTGCGCCGCGCTTTGTTGTAATCACGATAACACCATTGGCACCACGCATACCGAAGATGGCAGCCGAGGCCGCATCTTTCAAGACGTTTATAGATTCAATGTCATTTGGATCCATGCGTGCGAAGTCACTGGACGAACGCTCCACGCCGTCAATGATATAGGCTGGTGAGGTGTCGCCACGGAATGTTGCTATACCGCGGATATATATTGATGAATAGTCTGCACCAGGCTCTCCACTTGCTTGCTTAGCTATGATTCCAGGCATGCGTCCAATCAGAACATTGGTGGAGTTTGCAGCCTTGGCTTTCAGAAGATCATCGTTCTTCATGGATGTAACAGCACCGGTGAGGTTGGCTTTCTTCTGTGTGCCATAGCCCACAACAACAACTTCCTCAAGAAGTTCTGAATCTTCGTTCAGTACGATGTCAATATTGGTATGTCCATTTACAGACACCTCTTTTGTTTTATAACCAATGTATGACACCGATAGAACAGCGTCAGATGCTACCGATAGTTTAAATTTGCCATCAATGTCTGTAACCGTTCCTTGGGTTGAGTTTCCTTTTACACTAACAGTTACTCCAATGAGAGGTTCAGAGTCAATGGCACTTGTTACACGGCCCGTCACACTTACATTACCATTTTGGGCGCTTATGCCTTGAGCGATAAGACTTAGCAATGTGATTAATAGAAAGATTCTTTTCATAACATAATTCATTAGTGTCCACTAAAAATACAATAGTCTTTTGATATATTTGAAATATAGTTAGTTACAGAGGTTTCCAGAGAGAACGGATTTGATTTTGTAGATTTGTATCATATTAAATATGATAGCAGATGCATCAAGATAAATACGTTTTCTCACAGTTGGTATCATTCCTTGACTGAAGTAAATTTAATCGCATTGTTGCTGAGTATGATGGAGACAAATATGTGAAATTCTTCACATGCTGGAATCAACTACTAGCTCAAAATAGAGATTACTATATCTTTGAACCCTTTGTTTTATTACATGGTTGAACAGGCACAAAGAAACTCAAATATCTGCATTCTTCCATATAACAACAACTTCGGTTCACGATAGCAAAGTTATGACTGAAGTTCCTTATGAGACAGGTTCTTACTATATTTTTAACCGTGATTATAACTATTTTAAGAGTCTTTCCTAAATAGAAACTTCAGACTCCTGTTTCGTTTTAAGAGTAAAATCAAACTTGCAGTTCAAAGCTATAAATTGGAAACACCGTTTACCCCGAAATATATTCTCTGGTGCAATTGGTGAACTCACTATTTATAAAAGCTCCAAGGATTATCCTTTTCATATACGAAAGGTTTGTTGTGGAAATGAAGAGTAAAGACGTAAGTTTACGTTCCTTACCAATGCTATGGATTTATCTCCGCTACAAATTGCAGAACTTTATAAAAACAGGTGACAGATTGAACTTTTCTTTAAATGGTTTAAGCAACATCTGAAAATAAAGAAGTTCTAGGGCAATACAGAGAATCCCGTAAAAAGACAAATATACTCTGCAATCATTGCCTATTGCCTTGTAGCAATTATTCAGCATGTCATTGAAATTGAAAGAATCACTTATGAGATTCTTCAAATCCTGAGCATATCGCTAACTGATAAAACCATATTTAGAGACCTCTTTAACAAAACTAATTTCAATAATGACAAAGAACGATGCGGTTTTAGTGAACCAAGTTTATTTAATTTTTAACCGTCCGCTTTTTTAGTGGACAGCAATGAACATAATTTAAAATTTGATTGTAAATGATATTCTTTAGCTTTAATTTTAATTTTTCATAATCTCAGGCGCAGCTTGAAACGTTTGACTTGCTGTAACCAGTGCAACTGATTTATTGTGGTTGCAAAGTTAGCATATCAAAAGAAAAATAACTTTCATTAAGCAACAAACACTTATAATACAAATCCAAAACACTATAATAAGAATCTAAAACACTATAACAAAAATCCAAAAGTCAACAATAATAGGCTTTCCAGGGGAAAAATATTCAAAAAGTTATGTGATTAGCGTTTTATGTATTACTTTTACATTATCTAAATCTAATAAAATACTGATGAAAACTAACAATCTATTAATGTTAATTTCTATCTGCATTATTGTTTCATGTACTAACAGAACAAAACAGTCTGTTGCTGACGTATCTGTTACACGTCAGCAACTCATAGATTATGAAAAGATAAATGATATTATAGAAGATGCAAACGGATATATATGGTTTGCTACATCTGGTGGAGTATTTCAATATAATGGGGAAATTTTCTATCAATATCGCTCCACTGTTGACACTACAAGCCTTTGTAACGATGCTGCCTTGCAGTTCTATCTTTCAAAGAAAGGGCAACTTTATGTTCTTACCGAGTTTGGCACATCCGTGTATAACAATGACGGGAGTTTTCGCACAGTCTTTAAAGAGGGTGAATATCCATACTCACACGATATTGATGAGACGGGTGATGGACGTGTGTTCCTCAGCGTGGCTGACAATGGTACATCTATCTATGAATATACTCCATCAACAAATGCTCATATAAAGCGTATGGCTGGCTTCTCGATGGATATTGACATGAACAATCGATTATGGGTGTGGCACACAGGCGAGATTTGCTGTTACTCAACAACAGATTTCAGCAGAGTTAAGGGCATTCCTGTCGATGGACAGCTATATACATCGTGTTTGATTCCCAATGGTCTTCTGGCTTACTTTACATCACTAGGCGTCGTTTTTGTAAATACATCAACCCTCGACATCGAAAAAAATGTTTCTACATCAAGAGTAGTGACGAAACTGCAGGGAAAGCGTATAAATAGGGCGAAAAGATATGATAATACATCTATGATTTTGTTTGGTGATGACGGAAAACTCTACTGGTTCGACGTATCTGGTATGAATGTTATTGCTCAAAACGAAGCGGGTTTTCCATTCGCCTGCGATGTCGACGATATTACAAGCGTACTGAAAGACTCGCATGGCAATATCTGGATTGGTACAAAACTTAATGGCTACAAGGTTATATATAATAAGGAGAAACGATTTCAAACTAATAATGATGTAGCACAGTACTTTCAAGGGAAAGACATCACACACGTTGCGAGGGGTGTGCAAGGTGACTACTATGTTATAGTTGCACACAAACAGTTATTCCGAGTAACTAATGGTAATTTTACCCAGCCAATAGTTACAGATATAGCATCGGGCAGAGGTGGTATGGATCAGATTTTTGTAGATAGCAAAGGCTTTGTGTGGCTCATCACCAACACCTCGCTATTGAAGTGTACCCCCAATGGTAATATGCTAACGTTAGTAAAAGAGTTTCCGCATCATTGCTACACTGTGGGCGAAGATGCCCAGGGAAACATCTGGTTTGAAACAAACCAGACACTTTGTTGCTTGTTCTTTGGCGAGGATAGTCCAACAAAGGTAAAAGAAAACGTGGGCTTGGTGAATGTTATTCGGCAGGTAGATGCTCAACGCATTCTTGTCAGTGCGTATGCCGGTAACCTATATCTCGTGAATACTGTAAACATGCAGATTGATGAACTGACAATTCCCCGCACGCGCAACACCGGCCTATCGTGCACAGACTTCATTATAGACAAAAATCACAATGCTTGGGGGGTATCACATGGACTCGGACTACTTCATATAAATCTTGAAAATAAGCAAATCAAGACCATTAACAGCGATGATATATGTCCACAAATGAATAGCATTGTAGAAGACAATGTTGGTAATCTTTGGATTGGAACTTTGAATGGATTGATTCGTTTTGATCCAGAAAAAAAACATTTCTTGGCTTACCATTCTGAAGATGGTACGGGAAATGATACCTATGCTCCAATGAGTGCGGTTGCAGGGTGGAGTGGCGATGTGTTGATGGGAGGTACCAAGGGACTTACCGTGTTCAATCCTACCGAAATAAAGCCAAGTGAAAGGAGTAATATACATCTGGAATATGTAGCATCAAACGAGGAACTATATAAAGGTGGCGATAAAAACAGACTGAAGTTTGTTGGCGACAGTATTACAGACGTGTATCTGCCCTACAACAATAATGGGGTGTATTTCTTTTATTCTACTTTGGACTTTGGTCACTTTAACAAGCAGAAGGTTGAATTCATGCTCGATGGCGTTGACGACAAATGGAACTCCATTGAAAATGCATCCTATGCTTATTATTCGCACATTGGTTCGGGGAGTTATCTACTTAACTTGATTGCTCTAAACGAGAACGGTGATGAGATTTGTCGCCGTAAAGTAAATGTACACGTTGTTCCTGTGCCATGGGCGCAGCCTTGGTTGGTATTTGGCTTTTATCCATTACTTACTATTGTCTTATTCTATGTGGTATGGCGAATATTAAGGTGCATGAGAGCAAACAGGGAGCAGATAAAACGTGTCACCATGCAACGTGAGCAGGAGAAGTATGCGTCTATGATGAATATGAAGTATTTCACCAACATCTCACATGAGTTCAGAACACCTCTCACAATGATTTATGGTGCAACAAGAATGCTACGAGGAAGCGAAAGTGATGGAGAGACAGGCAATCTGCTAAATATTATCAGTCAGAATGCAAACCGAATGCTTAAGTTGGTAAACCAAATTCTGGACTTTAATAAAATGGAAAATGGCATACTTAAACTAAAAGTGACCGAGGTTGATGCTGTGCCTGTACTTAACAATACTATTAACCGTTTTGCTGTGGGCTTTAAGCAGAAACAAATTTCTGTACAATGCTTCACTCAGGATTCAGAAATGCTGATGCCATTAGATGTGGATAAGTTCGACAAAATCCTTACCAATCTTGTGTCTAATGCATTAAAATATTCGCCCGAAGAAAGCTCTATAAAGATTGACATGGCCTTTGTCGACAAAACCTCTGTTGAAACTTTGTTTGCAGATTCATCAGGTATCGACTCCGACAGTTGGCTGAAGGTAGTGGTGGCCGATACGGGCATTGGCATTCCAAAAGATAAGCAGAAAGCAGTGTTTGAACGATTCTATCAGATAGAACACTCTACACGCCAGAGCACATGGGGTACGGGTATAGGACTGTTCTATACGCAGCAACTTGTGAATCTGCACTATGGATTTATAAAATGTGAAAGCAATACTCCAAAAGGAACAGTATTTACTTTTGTGTTGCCACAGAACATTGAACTTTATAAAGACTTTATCGACAATACTAACGAAAGTCCAATGGACGATATTATTGACGATAGTACCCCTCCCGAGCTGGCAATTTCTGAAACTTCAGTTACACAGCTAACAGATGAAGAAGGAAAGCCAAAGATACTGGTAATAGACGACGATACTCACGTGCTGAATTTCATGAAGCTGTTGTTGAAAGATTACAACGTGGAATGTCGAACCAATCCCATAATAACCATTAATGAGATTGGCGATATAAAACCCGATTTAATTATCAGCGATGTTCTTATGACCGACATCGATGGCTTTGAGGTGTGCAATCGCATAAAGTCAGACCCCACAACATGTCATCTACCTGTGATTCTGTTAACGGCATACAGTCTTCCTGAACATCAGCTTCAAGGAGTTAATGCTGGTGCTGACGCCTATGTAGTAAAGCCTTTCAGCCCCGACTATCTTCTGGCGCTAATAAAAAACATCTTAAGTAATCGCCGGAAGATCCGCCAGATGCTCACTTCGTCAACCCAGATAACAACCGAAGAGAAGCCTATGCTACAGTCGCAGGATGGCGAGTTCATAGAAAAATTCTATGAATACATGAAGTCACACATGACTGAAGCCGAGATAGACATCGACGAGATTTTGGATATTTTCTCCATTAGCCGCTCTAAGTTCTACTATAAGGTTAAGGACCTGACTGGGTTGAGTCCAAACGCGTTCTTCCGTACCTATAAATTAAATAAAGCAGCAGAAATGATAAAGAACAGTGACGAGAAACTCACATATATCGCGGATATTACAGGTTTCTGCAGCCAGGCATATTTCACTGCTTCGTTTAAAAAACAATTTGGTTGCTCGCCAAGTAAATATCGTGAGGCCAACAGGATTTAATAACTTTAAAGTAAAGATGGGCAACAGCAGCTTATCTTTACTTTTTGTCATACAAGATTATGAGGACAATACATTGCACCATCTTACAGAGATAATAGATTCTATTAAAGATATTTTTAGGAATAGAATAACAATTCATTTTAAACGTGTTTGGCAGACAATTGAGCATTGTTCTTCTAATAATGAAGAACTGAAAACAGTTTTTAGGACTTTCATTAAAGAAGGCTTTAATAGTCTGTCAGCCCGGAGGACATATTATCGGTGGATGTGACACAAACGGCCTCTGCAGAATTCATGCGGGAGGGATATACCAGCGTAGTGAACATCAAGATCAAGAAAATAGACCGGAAATATACTGCCTTTAACGGCGGAATCAATTCTCATTCTGTCCGGCGCTTTGGAATTGCCGATGCTTCATATGAAACAGGAACAGCAAATATTCTCTGTACCCGACAGCTCAAAGTTTTGCCTTCCTCAATAATAAGTCGAAGGTGCAGGAATCCACTGCCACTGAAAGCTCTGTACGCAATTGGGCTTATCGCCGCAATTCCCATTATAACGATACTTATGTTGCTTTGGGAGGCGACCGCCTCTGGAGTGATGTCGATTATTCTTCGTTCAGCGTTACCTTCAATTATATTCCCCAGCGGAGTGAGGCCTATGGAGAAGACTTGCTGACAGACAATAAATCCGGCATAGTGACTCCCTACCAACATTGGCGCAAATTGAACGATAAATTGTATGTGGGTTCCGTGAATACCTACCATAAGCACCGTTTCGGCAATGCCTCTGTCCTCGATTTCTTATGGCAGCTCAGCCTGGGGTGGAACATAAATAAAGTGAATCAGACGGAAGATAATGACCGGGAACTTCATTCTTATCTTTATGATTTTCACAATAGCAGGGTGGGTGTTTCCTTTACTCCATCCTATCAGTTCCACAGGTTGGGGTTTGATGCCAAGATAGGTTTGAATACTTATTTCCAGTCCAACCGGGTCAGGGAACAGAAGGAAGTTTCTTCCATCTTCAAACACCGGGAATGGAATGGGATGAATACCTTTATCTTGATGTCAATCGTGCCTGGGGTGACTTCTCGCTGGCCGCTTCGTTGGGAATGGATGCCGTGTTCAGGAATGTGTCGGGCTATGATGACCGCTACTATAACCTGCGGCCGGTGGCAAATTTGAACTATCGTTTCAATACCCACCATTCATTGGTGCTCAACTTTAGCAGGCAGTCTGTTTTTCCCAGTGTGGTGCAGCTCAATCCCTATAACAGTTCATCTGACACATTAACAGTCTCTACCGGGAATCCTTATCTGAAGCCTTATCGTGTCAGTAAGCTTCGTTTGGCCTACACCCTTACGGGAGGTGGTTTCTTTGTGGAGCCGTCCGTAAGTTTTCCAATGATTTTGATAACAAGTTCACGAATAGGGGAAATATCATGATGTTTGGAGTACGCTATAAGTATCAAGGTTGTAGCAAACCTAAGCGTGAGCAAAAGAAACTACAGAATGCAGACAAGGGATTCAGGATAATTTCGGAGTAAGTAGTCTGAATTATTTGTTCATCCAACTTATTACAAATGTTGCACGCAGTTTTACCCTCATACTCTCATGAGTTGCTGTATCCCGTTATTCACCGGGTGTGCAGCTATTAGAGCAACCATGAGGGAAGCATGAGAGTAAGACGTTACTCTCATGGTATAAAGCGATTTGTCTGATAGCGGCTCACGTTAGTGAACAAAGCCATTCACTGAGGTGAGCAAAGCAAATCACGATAGTGAACATTTATGTTCACTATCGTGATGCTAAGGCAGACACCATACTTCCAAAGGATGATTGCCTTATTGTTTTCTTATTTTTGCTATAGGCTGACAGATAAAAGTGCAGGTTTGCCCTCACTTACCACTCAACAGCCGATGAACAAGCTGGTACGGGAAAGAGTGAGGGCAATATGCGAAAATATTATTTCTGATGGGGAAGGGAAGTATCGAGCCTTAACTTATGTATATGAATAATGGCTGATTATAGTTCTATCACTAACGATTCTCTGGGAGCCATCTTTAGCTCTTCACCGAAAGCAATGGTCTTTCCGCTAAGAATGTCTTTTCCCTGCTTGCTGTCTTTCAAGATTTCCTTGTAGAATTTCAATGGAACAGTGGTCTCTGCATCTGTACCATTCAGCATCACGAATACGGTTTTTCCTTCGTATTGGCGTGCATAGGCATAAACACCATTCTGTACCATGAACTGCACCATGCTGCCTTTGGCAATCACATCGTTTCCTTTGCGCCAGTTTAGGATGGTCTTGTAGAAGTCGTAGCACTCGTTCTGTATTTTGGTACGTCCGGCTGGGGTCAGTGCGTTTGTTGCGTCACCGGTCCATCCGCCGGGGAAGTCCTTGCGGACATAGCCGTCGCTCTTGCTCTTCACGCCATTCATCATGACTTCCGTTCCGTAGTAGAGTTGCGGAATGCGGCGGGTGGTAAGCAGCAGGGTAGAGGCTTGCTTCAGCATCGGAAGGTTGTTGCCTTCGCCCAGGAAGCGGTCGGTGTCGTGGTTTTCGATGAATGCCAGTACGGAAGCGGGGTTGGGGTAGAGGAAGTCGTATACGAAGTTATTGTATATGCGGTCCAGTCCCTTGAACCAAGTTTCGGTCTGTTCATTCTTGGCGGTGTTTATCTTGTCGAAGAAGCTGAAGTCCATAACGGTCTTGAGGTTACTGTTCTTGGGGGCTGATAGCTTGGAATCCTTCTGCCACCAGGCGGTGTAGGCGGGTTCGGTAACCCAGGTCTCGCCCACGGTGTTGTAGTTGGGATATTCTTCGTTGAGCTCTTTCATCCAGTTGCTCATGGCATCATAGTCGGCATACGGGTAAGTGTCCATGCGGATGCCGTCGATGTTGGCGAATTCAATCCACCAGAAACTGTTCTGTACCAGGTAGCGGTAAACGTGAGGATTCTTCTGGTTGAGGTCGGGCATGGAAGGTACAAACCAGCCGTCGTTCATCTGGTCGGCATCGTACTGGGAAGTATAAGGGTCTACGTGCGGGGTCAGTTTGAAGGAGGTCTGCACGAAGTTGTTTTCGTGGTCGGGGTTGTTGAACCAGTCTTTGGAGGGCATGTCCTTAATCCATACATGCTCTACGCCGCAGTGGTTGAAAATCATGTCCATTACGATTTTGATGCCGCGTGCATGGGCTTTTTCAATCAGTTGCTTGTATTCTTCGTTGGTACCGAAGCGCGGGTCTACCTTGTAGTAGTCTGTGGTGGCATAGCCGTGATAGGAACCGCCGGTCATGTTGTTTTCCAGTACCGGAGTAAACCAGAGGGCTGTGACGCCGAGGTCGGAGAAGTAGTCCAGGTGTTGTTCGATGCCGGCAAGGTCACCGCCGTGGCGTGCATTGGGGTCTTTGCGGTCTATCTTGTACTCGGCCATGCCCGCAATCTGGTCATTGTCCGGGTTGCCATTGGCAAAGCGGTCGGGCATCAGCAGGTACAGTGCGTCGGAGGCGTCGAAACCTTTATGTTCGCAACCTTTCTTGTTGCGTGCCTTCAGTTCATATTCCTTTACGAGTTTCTTTTTTCCTTCAGTGAAGGTGAGGTTGAATTTGCCGGGTTTTACATCCTTGTCCAGTTTCAGATAGACCAGGAGGTAGTTGTTGCTTTCCAGCTTGACGGTGCTGCTCAATGAGACGCCGGGATAATTGACGGATACTGCCGCGTTGCCGATGCCTTCGCCATAGACCATCAGCTGGAGTTCCGGGTTCTGCATGCCGGTGTACCAAAACGGAGGGTCGATTTTGTTCACATTCATAGCTGCATACGTACTGAGGGAGAGTAAGAGTGTTCCCAAGATTAAGAATACTTTTTTCATGATAGTAACTTTACGGTTAATTTTTGCGCTAATTTAAAACAAATAACGGAGAAAGTTAATCTTTCTCCGTTACTGTACCTTATTATATTATGCAAACGTTTTCATTGGGGCTATTTGATGGGGGTTACGCTGGCGGTATCGACCTTTCCCTTGAAGAAGTCCTCTTTCTTGCGCTTTTCTCTGATGTCCTTCAGCCAGTTTTCGGCGGCATTGTATCGGTTGTCTTCTCCGATGATGGGAACTCCGTCCGCATCTACTTCCTGCACTTTGTCCTTGCTGTTTTTCGGACGGGTTTTCAGGTATGCCGTCAGATATCTCTCTGCTTTGGACACATCTTTCAGATAGTAATAATAGATAAAGGCTGCGTCGTAGAGCAGTTTGTGTTTCTGCCGGTCGTATTTTTCGTATTGCGTCAGAAGGGTATTCGCCTGGTCGGTGTATTGAAATGCCATCTTGTAGCAGTCCGCAAGCCCCACATATAGGCGGGACATGACACTGTCGCTGGGCATGGCGAGGCTTACGGCAGTTTCCAGATAAGTCACTCCATCCTCTTTCCATGATGTCTTGGAGCAGGCGCGTCCCAGATAATAGAGAACGTTGATGTTGGTATTGTCATCTTTAAGAGCCCTTTCCAGCAGGTCGTGTGCTGGGTAGAAGTCTTCGAGGGCATAATAGCTGATTCCGGCGTAGAAGCAGGTTTGGAAAGAACTGTCTTTTTCCTGTAACAGTTGTTCATATCTTTCTATTGCTTTGGGGTAATCTTTGTTCAGGCAATAGGCTTGGGCATTGATGCGGTTCACAAGGACGTTGGTGGAGTCTATGGAACGGTATTTCTCCGTTATGCTTATGGCGTCTTCATACTGGTGGCCTGCTACATAGATGTTGCCGAGTTTGGCAGCAGACAGGTAATCATTGGGATATCTTTTCTGTATGTCCAGGTAGGCATCTATCACATGCATGATTTCTGTGTTGTCATAGACTTGCCCCATACTTTCGGCTCTAAGGTGTAGTACATAGGCGGAACTGTCCCTTTCTGCCAGCAGGTTGCTTTCCTTTAGAGACTCACGGTATCTCTTCATGTTCATCAGCAGACTGATATACTGGATGCGTGCGTATTTATTGTCCGGATTTATGTGGAGCGCATTCTGGTAGTAATCCAGCGCCTCACTATATTTGGCGAGTGATTTGCAGCATTCGGCAGCTTCAATGTATGCTCGGGGATTGAGAGAATCCTGAGCTACGACTTCCTGAAATACGCTCAGAGCTTCAAGGTTATTGCCCAGCCCTTTCAGCGCTTTCCCTTTTTGGTAGAGTAGGGGGACGGTCGGGGTTTCTTGATCGATTAGTATCAAGGCTGTTTCATAATCGTAGTTGGCCATCGCCTCTTGAATGGGATTTGTGGTCTGTGCCGCCAGAAGCGAACAGCATGCACTGAAACATAAGGAGATAAAAAGCTTTCGCATACAGTATATCATTTATATGAGGTTAAACTGACTGCAAGTTACTAAAAAGAATATATTTACGAAATAATCGTAATCTGTTTTAGATAGATTAACGAAAAAGCCCCTCCAAAAATGAAGGGGCTCTAAAATAGTTCGGAATTCAAGCCGGATAACGGAATGAATAAATGTATTACATTAAGAATCCCAGCAGGATACCTGCTGCTACAGCGGAACCGATTACACCGGCAACGTTCGGGCCCATGGCATGCATCAGCAGATAGTTGGTAGGATCGTATTCCAGACCTACTACTTGGGAGATACGTGCAGAGTCGGGTACGGCAGATACACCGGCATTACCGATCAACGGATTAATCTTGTTGCCTTTCTTCAGGAAGAGGTTGAAAATCTTCACGAAGATGACACCGGATGCTGTGGCAATGACAAATGATAAGGCGCCCAGACCGAATATCTTGATTGAATCAAGGGTTAAGAACTCGGATGCTTGCGTAGAAGCACCTACTGTCAAACCAAGCAGAATAGTAATGGTATCAATCAGCGGACCACTGGCTGTGTTTGCCAGACGACGTGTAACTCCACTTTCTTTCAGTAAATTACCGAAGAACAGCATACCCAGCAAAGGCAGACCGGATGGTACAAGGAATGTGGTTAGTAACAAACCGATAATCGGGAACATTACTTTTTCCGTATGTGAAACCACACGGGGAGGTTTCATACGGATAAGACGTTCATTTTTACTGGTCAGCCAACGCATAATAGGCGGCTGTATCACCGGTACTAATGCCATATATGAATAGGCTGATACCGCAATGGCACCCATTAAGTTAGGAGCCAGTTTGGAAGAGAGGAAGATGGCAGTCGGACCATCGGCACCACCAATGATACCGATTGCACCAGCCTGCATCGGGTCAAATCCTATGGCAAGGGCAATCATATAAGCACCGAATATACCGAATTGGGCTGCTGCACCAACCAACATTAATTTGGGGTTCGATATCAAAGCAGAGAAATCCGTCATGGCACCGATACCCAGGAATATGAGTGGCGGGTACCAACCGGAGGTTACTCCCTGGTACAGAATATTAAGTACGGAACCTTCTTCATAGATACCGACTTTCAATCCGGCTTCCATATTGAAAGGTATATTACCAATCAGCATACCGAAACCGATAGGAATTAATAGCATCGGCTCAAATTCCTTGGCTACAGCCAAGTATATGAAAAACAAACCTACCAGAAGCATTACCACATGTCCTACCGTTGCATTGGCAAAACCTGTATAAGTCCAGAAGTCGGCAAGGTTGTTTCCTAAAAATGTGATAAATTCTCCCATATTATTCAATAATTACGAGGTCAGTACCTTCGAGAACAGAGTCCCCTTTGTTTACATTGATGGCTGTAATCTTACCGTCTTTATCAGCATTGATATTGTTTTCCATCTTCATGGCTTCCAAAATGATGATAACTTGTCCCTTCTTTACTGTATCGCCGACATTTACTTTGATATCGAGGATTACACCGGGAAGCGGAGATTTTACACCTGACTTGCCGGTAGAAGCAGCGGCCGGTTTTACTACCGGAGTAGCAGGAGCAGCAGGAGCGGATGTGGCTGCCGGACGTGCTACCGGTTTAACGACTACCTTCGGTGCTTTTTCCATTTCAACTTTGTAGGGAGTACCGTTCACTTCTACATGAGCGATGTTGTCTTCAATATCTCCAATGGCAACTTTATATACGTTACCGTTAATTTTATATTTATATTCTTTCATCGTTTTATTTTATTATGGGTGACTTACTTTTTGTGAGGAGTCTCACGCAACGTATAAATCTTTGAACTCCACGGTGAGTAACTGCGTTTTACACGGGTAATGGTAAGTATCGTGTCTTCCACATCGTGTACATCGCTTTGGAATTCGTGCATGGCCATTGAAATGGCAGCAAAAACTTCTCCCGGAGCCTGCCCCAGTTGTTTCTCTTTTGCTTCTTGTTTATCAGTAATACCTTTAGCTTTCATGGCATTGCGTTTGCTGAGGTTAACTGATATTTTACCTATAATCTTGAAGGAGATGTAGAGTAATATCAGCCCGCAGAATACAACGCTCATGGCAGAAATAGCCATACCGATACCTACGCTGTCATGCTCTTCGAATTTTTCCATTTTGGCATTGCTGTCGATAGTCTTGTTGTTGGTACTCGGAGTGACATATTTATCTTCGCTTCCACCCTTTACTTCCCATTGGTCGGCTGCATCACTGACACGGGCATAGGATTGGTTGGCTTTTAAAGTACCGGCAGGCACTATGACTTGATCAAGCAATTTCTTGCCGGAATCATACAACCCAATCCAGTTGGCATTTGTGGCATCCAGTTTGAAGTTCGTATGAAATGTACCGCGTCTTGGTTCTCCATCAGCCCAGAAAAGTGCATGCTGACGTGGTTTTATGAGTGTCAGAACGTCACCTTTGGGAATGAAATAACTGGCAGTATCACCCGGCTGGCTGCTGAATTTCAGATAGCAACCTGCAAGGTCGGCGCTGCCGTATGATCTGTTGAATATTTCAATCCATGCGCTGTGCACACCGTAGTCATCCTGATAGTTGCTTTCGTTGTTGACCAGCACTTCATTCAGCAGCAGTTTGTTGTTCGATTTCTGTTCTTTGCAAGAAGAGCAAAAGCCTAACACCAGCATCAATGAAAGGAATATTCCGATTTTTGTTTTATTCATAATCGTTCTTGTTTTAGTGTGAAAAGCTTGATTACAAGGGAATATTACCATGCTTCTTAGCCGGGTTAGTCAATTTCTTGGTTTGCAACTGTTGCAGGGCACGAATGATGCGGAAACGTGTGTTACGCGGTTCGATAACATCATCAATGTAGCCATATTTAGCTGCATTATAAGGATTGGCAAACAACTTGGTGTATTCAGCCTCTTTTTCAGCCAGGAATTGAGCCGGATTTTCCTGCTCTTTGGCTTCGCGGGCATATAATACTTCTACGGCACCTGCACCACCCATTACAGCGATTTCAGCAGTAGGCCAAGCATAATTCATGTCGCCACGCAGCTGCTTACAGCTCATCACGATGTGCGAACCACCGTAGGATTTACGCAGTGTGATGGTAACCTTGGGTACAGTAGCTTCACCGTATGCATACAGCAGTTTGGCACCGTGCAGGATGACGCCGTTGTACTCCTGGCCGGTTCCCGGAAGGAATCCCGGTACGTCTACCAATGATACGATAGGAATATTGAAGGCGTCGCAGAAACGGACGAAGCGTGCGCCCTTGCGGGATGCGTTGCTGTCGAGCACACCTGCCAGATACTTCGGCTGGTTGGCAACGATACCTACGGACTGTCCGTTGAAACGTGCGAAACCGATAATGATATTCTTTGAATAATCTTTTTGGATTTCGAGGAACTCACCATTATCTATGATAGCGCCAATTACCTCGTACATATCGTACGGTTTGTTCGGGTTATCAGGAATGATGTCGTTCAGGGAATCTTCCAGACGGTCGATAGGGTCTGTGCAGTCTACATAAGGAGCTTCTTCCAGATTGTTCTGTGGAATGTAGCTCAACAGTTTGCGGATAAGAGCCAAGCCTTCTTCTTCAGTCTGTGCAGTGAAATGAGTAACACCTGATTTGGTGGAGTGAACGCTCGCGCCACCCAGGTTTTCCTGGCTTACGTCTTCTCCGGTTACAGTCTTTACTACCTTCGGACCGGTAAGGAACATGTAGGATGTACCTTCCATCATCAGCGTAAAGTCAGTCAATGCAGGAGAGTAAACGGCACCACCGGCACAAGGACCGAAAATACCGGAAATCTGCGGGATGACACCGGAAGCAAGGATGTTACGTTGGAAGATTTCAGCGTAGCCAGCCAAGGCATTGATACCTTCCTGAATACGTGCACCGCCCGAGTCGTTGATACCGATACACGGAGCACCCATTTTCATGGCTTGGTCCATAATCTTACAGATTTTCAGAGACATGGTTTCGGACAGTGAACCGGCAGAAACTGTGAAGTCCTGTGCGAAGATATAAACCAGACGGCCTTCGATTGTACCGCAACCGGTTACTACACCGTCACCGGGGTAGTGTTTCTTTTCCATGCCGAAGTTGGTGCATCTATGTTCTACGAACATGTCCATTTCTTCGAAACTGCCTTCGTCGAGAAGCATGGCTATGCGCTCGCGAGCTGTATATTTACCCTTCTCGTGTTGCTTTGCAATCGCTTTTTCACCACCACCGAGACGTGCTGCAGCGCGGCGGTCTATAAGCTCTTTAATCTTTTCAAGTTGATTACTCATGAATTTATATTCTTTAATGTTTATACAATTTATGGTTGGACGATTTATGGTCGTGCTTATTCCGGTTTTTCGCAAAGTTCAGTCAGAACGCCGAGGGTTGACTTCGGATGCAGGAATGCAATGTTCAGACCTTCTGCACCTTTGCGGGGAGCTTTGTCTATAAGGCGGATACCTTTTTCTTCGACTTCGGCAAGCGCACCGGCCACTCCGTCTTCAACGGCGAATGCGAGATGATGCATGCCACCGTTACCGTTGTTCTTTTCGATGAACTTGGCAATTGTGCTTTCGGGAGAAGTAGGTTCCAACAATTCGATCTTTACATCGCCCACTTTCAGGAAAGCGGTTCTAACTTTCTGATCTTCCACGGTTTCGATGTTGTAGCATTTCAAACCTAAAACGTTTTCGTAGTACGGAAGGGCTTCTTCAATGCTCTTAACGGCAATGCCCAGATGCTCAATGTGTGAAATCTTCATAACTATATAAATTAATGTTAGTATTGTATCCTTTTTAATAAAGGTATAAAGCAGCACAAAGAAAGAGAATTCTTCCTTAATAAAGAAATTTTTCATCAATTAATTCATGGATAATTGAACTTTAGAAGGATTTTTTCAGACTTTAGATAGAGACCGGTTGTTTTCCTGATATCGTCCGCTAACGGACATCCCCACTGTCCGAAAATGAACACTTACCCCTCTATGAAATCTTCCCGGCCACTTGGCACACTCTTTGCTTTTCTGTTTGCGACAATTTTAAAGATTGAACATGAAAAAGAATATTTTACTTGCAGTTTGTTTTTTGATGCCGTTGGCAACCATGGCGCAGAATGATACTTTGGGACATGAACGCAATATTACGCTGTCGGAGGCCATTGTACTGGCCCGTACGCAGTCTGTGGATGCTGCTGTGGCATTGAATGAATTGAAAACCGCGTATTGGGAATACCGTACATTCCGTGCGGACTTGTTGCCGGAAGTGAATTTCACCGGTACACTACCCAACTATAACAAGTCCTACAGTACCTACCAGAATTCCGACGGCTCCTATAGCTTTGTCCGCAACAATACACTGGGGCTGTCCGGCCAGCTTTCGGTAGACCAGAACATTTGGTTTACGGGGGGTAAGCTGTCACTGACTTCTTCGCTGGATTATCTCAAACAACTGGGTTCCGGAGGAGCGAAGCAGTTCATGTCAGTCCCCGTGAGCCTGGAGTTGACGCAGCCGGTCTTCGGAGTGAATACCTTGAAGTGGAACCGCCGTATAGAGCCCGTACGCTATGCTGAGGCAAAGGCCGAGTTCATTTCAGCTACGGAAGAGGTGACGATGAAAACCATCACTTATTTCTTTGAGTTGCTGCTGGCCAAAGAATCGCTCGCTACCGCCATGCAGAACAAGACGAATGCCGACCGCCTTTATGAAGTGGCCATAGCCAAACGTAAAATGGGACAGATATCCGAGAATGATTTGTTGCAGCTTAAACTGAATTCATTGCAGGGCAAGGCCGACGTGACTGAGGCAGAGAGCAACCTGAATGCAAAAATGTTCCAGCTCCGTTCTTTCCTCGGGGTGTCCGAGCAGGAAAGCCTGAATCCGGTGTTGCCCGCCACTGTTCCCGATATAAAGATGGAGTATGACCGTGTGCTGAACAAGGCACTGGAACGCAACTCCTTTGCACAGAACATTCGCCGCCGCCAGCTCGAAGCTGATTATGAAGTGGCAACGGCACGCGGAAACTTGCGCAGCATCGACCTCTTTGCCAGTGTGGGCTATACGGGGCAGAACCATGAATTCTCTTCAGCCTACCGGGACTTGCTTGATAATCAGATTGTGCAGGTAGGCGTCAAGATTCCTATCCTTGACTGGGGCAAGCGCCGCGGCAAGGTAAGGGTGGCAAAGAGCAACCGTGAAGTGGTCTTGTCCAGAATCCGTCAGGAACAGATGGACTTTAATCAGGACATCTTTTTGCTGGTGGCTAACTTCAACAACCAGGCGCAACAGCTGGACATAGCCGAAGAGGCGGATGTCATTGCTGAGAAGCGTTACAAGACCAGTGTAGAGACCTTTATGATAGGTAAAATCAGCACCCTGGACCTGAACGATGCACAGAACTCTAAAGACGAAGCCCGTCAAAAGCATATTTCAGAGCTGTACTACTATTGGTATTACTTCTATCAGCTCCGCAGCTTGACCCTTTGGGATTTTGAACGCGATACGGAATTGGAAGCTGATTTTGAAGAGGTGGTAAGAGGATAAGTCGACGGGTTGCAAGTGATAAGTTATGAATTATTTGCCGGTAAAAGTACCGTATATGCGATATTATAGGTAAATAACTTATAACTTATCATTCATAACTCTGCTTTTTTACTTATTTTTGCGGGAAACAAACTACAATTTTTATGATACTGATAATAGACGACGATAGTGCTGTGCGCTCTTCCCTCAGCTTTATGCTGAAGCGTGCCGGATATGAGGTGAAAACGGCTCCGGGCCCTCGCGAAGCTATGGATATAGTTAGGGCCGAAGCTCCCGCCTTGATTTTGATGGATATGAACTTCACTCTTTCCACTACCGGAGAAGAGGGACTTACCTTATTGAAGCAGGTAAAGGTGTTCCGTCCCGATGTGCCCGTTATTTTGATGACGGCATGGGGAAGTATCCAGCTTGCCGTGCAGGGTATGCAGGCCGGCGCATTCGATTTCATAACCAAGCCTTGGAACAATGCTGCTCTTTTGCAGCGCATCGAGACGGCCCTTGAACTTACGGCCGCCCCGAAAGAGGTGCCGGAAGAGCAGACTACCGCATTGAATCGCAGCCATATTATAGGTAAGTCCAAAGGGCTGATGGAAGTGCTGAACACAGTGGCTCGCATAGCCCGTACCAATGCTTCGGTGCTGATTACGGGCGAAAGCGGAACGGGCAAGGAGCTGATTGCCGAAGCCATCCATATCAACAGCCAACGCGTGAAGCAGCCCTTTGTCAAGGTGAACCTTGGTGGCATCTCGCAGAGCTTGTTCGAGAGCGAGATGTTCGGCCATAAGAAAGGGGCGTTTACCGATGCCAGTGCCGACCGTATAGGGCGTTTTGAAATGGCAAACAAAGGTACCATCTTCCTCGACGAGATTGGTGACCTCGACCCTTCCTGCCAGGTGAAACTGCTGCGCGTGCTTCAGGACCAGACATTCGAAGTGCTGGGCGATAGCCGTCCCCGCAAAGTCGATGTGCGCGTCGTTTCCGCCACTAATGCAGACCTCCGCAAGATGGTGTCCGAACGTACTTTCCGTGAAGACCTTTTTTACCGTATCAACCTGATTACCGTAAAACTGCCCTCCTTGCGGGAGCGCCGTGAGGATATACCTTTGCTGGCACGTCATTTTGCCGACCGTCAGGCAGAGGTGAACGGCTTGCCGCGTACGGATTTCTCGGCCGACGCTCTGAATTTCCTTTCCCGCCTGCCTTATCCGGGCAACATTCGTGAGTTGAAGAATCTGGTGGAGCGTACCATTCTGGTCAGCGGCAAGCCGGTGCTGGATGCCACGGATTTCGATGCCCAATATCTGCGTCACGACGAACCGGCCAAAGCTGCCGAAGGTACTTCTTTTGCAGGTATGACCTTGGATGAAATAGAGCGGCAGACTATCTTGCAGGCGTTGGAACAGCATAAAGGGAATCTCAGTCAAGTGGCAGTGTCATTAGGCATCAGCCGCGCTGCGCTTTACAGACGTTTGGAAAAATATAATATTCAAGTCCCGTGCGCATAAAATTCTTTTTCTTCATACTTGTCCTTTTTCTGCTCGGTCTGGGTGGAATGCTGGTATATCTGCTGAGTGGGAAGCCTTCTTTGTATCTGTACGTATTGGAGGGGCTCATCGGGTTTATCCTTATCTATCTGATAGTATTCTATAATAAGATAGTGAAGCCGATGAATACCATCGGCAGCGGTATGGAGTTGCTGTGCGAGCAGGATTTCAGTAGCCGTCTCAGCCGGGTAGGGCAGTACGAGGCAGACCGCATTGTGAATATCTTTAACCGAATGATGGAGCAGCTCAAGAATGAACGGTTGCGCATGCGCGAGCAGAATCACTTCTTGGATTTGTTGATTCAGGCATCTCCAATGGGGGTTATTATCCTGACAATGGACGATGAAGTGTCGCAACTGAATCCGATGGCGGTAAAGATGCTCGGTGTCCGTATGGAGGAGGCGATGACAAAACGGCTGGACCAGATGGACTCCCCGTTGGCTGCCGAACTTTCGTCTATTCCCAAAGACGAGACGGCGGTGGTCCGTCTCAATGATGCGAATATTTATAAATGCACCCATTCTTCTTTTATTGACAGAGGGTTCAAACATCCTTTTTTCTTGATAGAGCGTATGACGGAAGAAGTGATGCGTGCCGAGAAGCGTGCCTATGAAAAGGTAATCCGCATGATAGCTCATGAAGTGAACAATACCACTGCGGGCATCACTTCCACACTCGATACAGTGGAGCAGGCACTTTCTACAGAAGATGATATGGAGGACATCTGCGACGTGATGCGCGTTTGTACGGAGCGTTGTTTCTCGATGAGCCGTTTCATTACCCGTTTTGCAGATGTGGTAAAGATACCCGAACCTACCCTGGCACCCGTCCAGCTGAATGAGTTGGTGTCCATGTGCAAGCGTTTCATGGAAGGAATGTGCAATGACCGCAATATAGAGCTACGTCTGGAATGCGACCCAGAGGTGGGAATGGTGCGTATGGATGCTTCTCTTTTTGAGCAGGTGCTTGTGAATATCATCAAGAATGCCGCCGAAAGTATAGAGGGGGACGCCGGAGAAAACGGACAGCAAGGTGAGATAATAGTAAGGACCACTGCCCCCGCTTCTGTCGAAGTCGTTGACAATGGTCCGGGGATAAGTAAAGAGACCGAAGCTAAACTCTTCAGCCCCTTCTTTTCCACCAAGCCGAACGGGCAGGGAATTGGCCTGGTGTTTATCCGGGAAGTTTTGAGCCGTCATGGTTGCACGTTCTCCCTGCGTACCTACAGCGATGGATTGACCCGCTTCCGTATACTATTTAATTGAAAATTGAAAGTTTTACCTTTCACCTTTCAATTTCTGCTTTTAAAGAATTCTTTTGCATATTCGTCCAATATCCTTTTAATGCCTTGGCCGATGGTCGCATAGTCTTTCTCGTCCAGATTGGCGAGTGAGGCGCGCACGCTCCATTCGGGGCCGTCAAAACCACCGCCGTTCAGCAGCACCAGAGAGGTTTCTTTGGCAAGGCGGAAGACTACGTTCAGCGGGCTGTAGGTACGTTTCAGATATTCTACAAAGTCGTCCCCATAGAACTTCTTTGCCCAAACCAGCATGTCGATTTCTGTATAATAACCTACACGCAACGGGTCTTCCGTCAGCGTGAAACCGGTATTCTCCCAAAGGGCATGCAATCGGCGGCGGATAATCTCCTGCATCTTTTGCTTGTATTTGTTTTCCTTGTCCAGCAGGGCAAAGGCGGCGAAAAGGCCCATCTGCATCTGTTGTGGCAATGACAGTCCGGCGGTATGGTTCAGTGCCACCTGGCGACTGTCGGCAACCATACGGTCGATAAACTTCAGTTTTTCAGGTTCCAGAGTGAGGGTGGAGTAGCGGCGGTGCAGAATCTCCCGTTTCTCTTTCGGCAGTTTGGCTATCAGCTTGTCGAACAGATTGAATTCGTGCAGGGCGATGACCGCATTGCGCCATCCGGTGGCACCGAAGTATTTGGAGAATGAATAGACGCAAAGCGTATTGTAGGGAATTTCTGCCATGAACGAACGGAAGTGCGGACTGAATGTACCGTATACGTCGTCTGTAATAATCATCAGATTAGGGTTGTCATTTCTGACGATACTCACGATGCGCGCCATTGTATCCGGACTGAGTGTGTAGCTGGGCGGATTACTGGGATTGGTGACAAAGAGGGCCTTGATTTTAGGGCTTTTCAAGCGGTCTATGTCTTCGTCGCTGTACTGCCAGAGGTGCATCCCTTCGTTATTCATGCGGTTGGCATGTATTTTGGTCACTCGAAACTGGTAGCGGCTGAGTTGTGGGATTTCAATATAGGGGGTAAAGGCAGGAACCATGAGGACGATGCCGTCCCCTTTGTTCAGCAGGAAGTTTTCCTGCAGGGAGTCGAAGATGTAGCACATGGCGGCTGTTCCACCTTCGGTGGCAAACAGGTCATAGGCACCCCGGGGAGGACGGTTGTCGCACATCTCTTGCGAAAGGTAATCTTGCACAAGGATTTCCGTAAAATGAAGGATGCGGTCGGGCACGGGATACTGGTCGCCTACAATGCTTTCGGCCCATTCGTGTACAAGGCTGTCGGGGTCGGCGGCATGCTGCATCAGCAGGTAGTTGTAGGTTTGTTCCAGCAATTTGGCGCCCGGTGCGTTATTGTTCTTTTTCAGGAAGGCTTCGAAGTGGGAGGCAATGCCTTTTTTTTCGGGGATGCCTGCAATGCCCTCGGGCAAATCCATGATGCGGCGGCACTCTTCCAGGCCGAAGCTTCCCAATAGGAAGAAGGCTTCGCGTGGAGCGGTTGCAATCCAGTTGGGGTTGCCGCGCCCTGCGTTCAGCATGGTACGGGCGGTTTTCTTCAGACTCTCGTCTGCCATGTCTATCAGGCGGTTCTTCAGTTCGAAAGGACTGATAGATTCCATTTTCTTTTCTAAAAGTTTTGTATCCATAAGCTCAAGTTTAGGCTCGTTATTTATTGTTTTCAGTCATTCGGTGAATAATCTCTGTTCATGTGGCGGACTATTTCTTTCCTTGCTTGAAATTAATCGTCCGATATATGTTTCCTTTTCGTCCGACAGTTGTTGAATCATCGTCCGACAGCTGTCGGACGAATAGCTATTAGTGAATGGGTATATAGTCGCTTGCATTTCCGGCAATAATTCTTTGAATGCTCCGGATTAGTAAGCATTGGTACAGAATCGTCTTATATTAGCAAAACGATGACTACACCCCATATTATTAATAAGGTATTGCCCACGGCATAGGTCACGGTGTATCCCAGAGCAGGTGTCTCACTCTCAACGGCATCCTGCACCGCGCCTAAAGCGGCCGTAGTGGTACGTGCCCCCGCGCAGACGCCCAAAGCCAGTGCCGGATGGAACTTGAAAACATCCCTTGCCAGCAGCAAGCCGATAATCAGCGGCAGGGTGGTGGCGGCTGCTCCCACCAGAAACAGGCTGATACCTACGTCGTGGAAGCCCTGCACGAAACTGGGACCTGCCGAAATGCCCACTACCGCAATGAACATGTTCAGACCGACATTGTTCAACACCCATTGTGAAGGTTCGGGAATGCGCCCGAAGGTGGGGTGCTTACTGCGGAGCCAGCCGAAGAACAAGCCCGCAATCAATGCGCCGCCGCTTGTGCTCAAGCTGATGGGGATGCCGCCGATATGGACGGAAAGTGCTCCGAACAAACCTCCGACAAGGATACCAAGGCCTACGAATATCATATCCGTCTGGTTGGTAGGGCGGTCTATATACCCCAGACGTTTGGCTGCTGCTTCCACTTCCTGCCTGGTACCTACCACTTCGATGACGTCGCCGGCATCTACTACCGTTTGTGCCAGCACGGGAATGGATATTCCGGCGCGCTTGATGCTCCGGATACTGACACCGTGCATGAACTTTTCCCTTCGGATAACTGCAACCGTCTTGCCGGCAACCGTCTTGCGTGTGATTGTAACCGGTAACTTTTCGGCAGGAAAATCCAGGAGCTGGGCATCTTGTACTTCCGGCCCTATCCAGCTTTCTTCGCCTATGATGTATTCGCGGCGTCCGCTTAGCACTACTTCGTCTCCCGGCTCTATCTGTATGTTCATGCTGACTTCCACCACAACTCCGGATTTGCGGAGGCGTTCCACAAATAGACGTTTGTCGTGCTGCCGGAAGTAGACTTCCAGGTCAATCACCCGCTTTCCATTCTTGAACCATTCGTTTTCGACCCGGTAGGCACGGAAAGTGACGGGGCGTGCCGCCGGCATGAATCCCGGTTCGTCAGCCAGAGAGCTGCCCATTTTCGCCTCCAGCTCCTTGCAGGCGGCTTTCACCTTTTCCAGCCCGCCCAGCATCTTGGGACCGATGGATGATAGGACCCATGCCGAGCCTGCCGTACCGAAAATGTAGGTGACGGCGTAGGATACGGGAATGATGTTGACGTAACTTTGTCGTTGGGCCTCGTCCAGTCCCATATTGGCCATGGTGTCTTCTGCCACTCCGATGACGGCGGAGATGGTTTGCGAACCGGCCAGCAGTCCGGCAGCTTCACCGGCATTGTAGCCCATCATCAGGGCCAGCAGCCAGGTCACTAACAGTACGGATACACACATCAGTACGGCAAAGCCCACTTGGGGCAATCCGTCCTTTTTCAGTCCGCGGAAGAACTGGGGACCCACTTTATAGCCCACGGCAAAAAGGAAAAGCAGAAAAAATACCGACTTTATCGGACCCGGTACGGCTATATTCAGTTGCCCTACCAGTACGCCTACAAGCAGTACACTGGTCACTGTGCCCAGCGTAAACTTACCGATACGCAGTTTCCCCAGCCAGAATCCCAGGAATATAGTGAGGAAAATGGCAAGTTCGGGGCGTTCCCTGAGCTGGTTGAAAATCCATTCCATAATCAAGTTGTTTAGGTTATATATTGGTTGTTCCGATGCTTTCTGGAGCGTCGTTTCGCTATACAACGGCTTTTAACGGGAAGTGTTTTGTACAAAAGGAGTTTTTTAGAACATTTATTCCGTAAAACCGAACTTTAAGAAAAAGTTTTCTTCCGTACCTTTGCCATCCAAATTAGGTAAAACAAGGTATGAAGTTGTTTTTTAGGGTATTTCTGCTTATCCAGCTGGTTACTCTTCCATTGAGAGCACAATATATGGTGCAAGGCGTTGTCACCGATTCGTTGACGAAGGAGCCGTTGCCTTATACGTCAGTTTATCTGAAAGGAACTACGGAGGGAGGGATGACGGACAATAACGGCCGTTTTTCCTTCAAGACCTATCGCCCGGAGGCCACGCTGGTCATTTCGGCCGTGGGATATAATGAATATGTCCGGCTGATTCATCCTGCAAAGTCTTCTAAGTTCAATATAGCCCTTTCGCCAGCCACTTATGCACTGGATGAGGTGGTGGTGAAGCCGAAGCGTGAACGGTATAAGAAAAAGGATAATCCCGCAGTGGAGTTTGTACGCAAGATGATAGAGCATCGGGATGACTACTCGCCCGACGAACGCGACTTCTGGAAACGTGACCGCTATGAAAAGATGACTTTTGCTATCAATAACTTCGACAGCTTGAAGCAACAGAAGTGGCTTTACCGTAAGTTCAAGTTCCTGACGGATTATGTCGATACCTCTGCCGTTACCGGCAGGCCGGTATTGGCCATCTCCAACCGTGAGTTGCTTGCCACAGACTATTACCGCAAGTCTCCGCATAGCCGGAAACAGTGGGTCACCGCCCGCAGGCAGGCAGGAGTGGACGAAATGCTTTCGCAGCAGGGTATGGAACAGGCTATCAGTGTCACCATGACCGATGTAGACCTTTATGAGAACAACATCACCTTGTTCACCAATAAGTTTGTCAGTCCGCTATCCTCCCTTGGGCCGTCTTTCTACAAATATTATCTGATGGATACGCTTACCGTTGCCGGAAAGCCTTGTGTTGACTTGACATTTGTCCCTTTCAACTCCGAGTCGTTCGGTTTTACGGGACATTTATACGTCATGCTGGACAGTACCTATTTTGTAAAGCGTGCCGTCATGAACTTTCCTCAGAAAATAAATCTGAACTTTGTGGACTACATGAAGATTGAACAGAATTTTGACCGCGCGGAGGACGGTACGAGGCAGTTGCTCAATGAGAGTATCACTACGGAATTCAAGTTGGTGGACAATAGTGACGGTATTTATGCCAAGCGGGATGTGTATTACAGAAACTATCAGTATGAACCGGATGACAAGGCTCTGCAGGCTTTCCGAAAACCGGAAAAGGTGATTGAAGAGACATCGGCTTCCGGCTATTCGGAAGCATATTGGGATGCCAACCGCCAGGTGGAGGTCAGCAAGAAAGAGACTTCGGTGGACAAGATGATGGCCCAGTTGCGCAGCTATCCCGTTTATTTCTGGACGGAGAAAGTGTTGAAGGTGCTGTTCACGGGGTATATTCCCGCTCCGAAGGAAAAAGAACCTTTGTTCTATATCGGTATGATGAATACCACTATCAGCGGAAATACATTGGAAGGGGTGCGCTTGCGTGCCGGCGGTATGACGACGGCATGGCTCAATCCGCATTTGTTCGGCAGGGGCTATATGGCATACGGTTTTCGCGACCATCGTGTAAAGGGACTCGCCGAACTGGAATATTCTTTTCATAGGAAGAAGGAATATGCCAATGAATTTCCTATACATTCGTTGAAGCTCCGTTACTTGTCAGACGTCAATCAATATGGACAACACTATCTTTATACCAGTCAGGATAATGTTTTTCTTGCCTTGAAACGTCAGAAGGATGACCGTATCGGTTATCAGCGGAAGGCGGAACTGACCTATACCAATGAGTTCCATTCCGGCTTTTCCGTGCAGATGACGACGCGTCTGCGTAAAGATGAATCATCCCATCTGATTCCTTTCGTCAAGCAGGACGACCATAATACGTATGTAAAAAGTATTTCGACCAGTGAACTGGAATTGAAGCTGCGCTATGCTCCCAACGAGAAATTCTTCCAGACCCAATGGAACCGTTTCCCCGTTTCGCTGGATGCTCCGGTCTTTTCGCTTACACATACCATGGCTGCCAAAGGGGTACTGGGAGGAGACTATACCTATCACTATACGGAAGCGGGTTTTCAAAAGCGTTTCTGGTTCTCGGCATTCGGTTATACGGACGTTATCCTGAAAGCCGGAAAAGTCTGGAATAAGGTTCCTTTCCCTTTGCTCGTCATTCCCAACGCGAACTTGTCCTATACCATACAGCCCGAGTCCTATTCACTGATGAATGCCATGGAATTCATGAACGATGAATACGCTTCCTGGGATGTGACCTATTACTTGAACGGCTGGCTCTTCAACCGTATTCCTTTGTTGAAAAAGTTGAAATGGCGTGAAGTGCTTTCCTGTCGCGGCTTGTATGGGAATTTGAGTGATAAGAATAATCCGGCTTTTCAGCAGGATTTGTTCCGTTTTCCTGCCGGCAGCACTACAATGGGGCATACGCCATACGTAGAGGCAGGTGTAGGTGTTGAAAATATTTTCAAAGTATTGCGTGTCGATTATGTATGGCGTTTGACTTACCGAAATTTACCAAATATCGACAAATCCGGGCTCAGAATCAGTCTACACATGACATTTTAACTTAAATCTTACTAATAGGACATTAAATCGGATAAAATGACTAATCCCAATTGAGTAAAATACCCTAAATTTGAGCAATTTTTTAAACTCTAAATAATACAATGGCAATGAAAGAAAACATTAAGCCGGCAACCGGACGCCTGGGCGTGCTGGTAGTCGGAGTAGGTGGTGCGGTTGCAACCACCATGATTACCGGTACATTAGCTGCTCGCAAGGGCTTGGCAAAAGCTATAGGCTCAATCACACAAATGGCTGCTATGCGCATGCAGGATGGCAAAGAGAAACTTATCAAAGACATAGTGCCTTTGGCTGATTTGAATGATATCATTTTCGGCGGTTGGGACATTTTCCCGGACAACGCCTACGAAGCTGCTATGTATGCCGAGGTTTTGAAAGAGAAAGACTTGAATTTGGTAAAAGACGAACTGCAAGCCATCAAGCCGATGCCTGCTGCATTCGACCACAATTTTGCAAAACGTTTGAACGGTACGCATATTAAGAAGGCTGCTACTCGCTGGGAAATGACAGAGCAGTTGCGTGAGGATATCCGTAACTTCAAGGCAGCCAATAACTGCGAGCGTATTGCTGTGCTGTGGGCTGCAAGTACCGAAATATATATTCCTCTGTCCAAGGAGCACGAATCTCTCGCTGCTTTGGAACAGGCAATGAAGGAAAACAATACTGAAGTAATCTCTCCGAGTATGTGCTATGCATACGCTGCCATTGCAGAAGGCGCTCCGTTTATTATGGGTGCTCCTAATCTGTGTGTGGATACTCCGGCTATGTGGGAATTCTCCAAGAAAATGAATGTGCCCATTTCCGGTAAGGACTTCAAGAGTGGCCAGACTTTGATGAAGACGGTGCTTGCTCCGATGTTCAAGACCCGTATGTTGGGTGTAAGCGGCTGGTTCTCTACGAATATTCTGGGTAACCGTGACGGCGAGGTACTTGACCAACCGGAGAACTTCAAGACAAAAGAGGTCAGCAAGCTGTCTGTTATCGACAATATCTTCGAACCGGAGAAATATCCTGACTTGTACGGTGATGTTTATCATAAGGTACGCATTAACTACTATCCTCCTCGTAAGGATAACAAGGAAGCATGGGACAACATCGATATTTTCGGCTGGATGGGCTATCCGATGGAAATCAAGGTTAACTTCCTGTGCCGTGACTCCATTCTTGCTGCTCCCATCGCGCTCGACTTGGTTATTTTCAGTGATTTGGCATTACGTGCAGGTATGTGCGGCATCCAGACGTGGCTGTCCTTCTTCTGCAAGAGCCCGATGCACGATTTCGAGCATGAGCCGGTACACGATTTGTTCCAGCAATGGCGCATGGTGAAAGAGACTCTCCGCAACATGGTGGGCGAAACTGCACCAAGTTATTTGGATTAAAAAAACAGTGATAAGGTGATAGAAATAAGGTGGTAAGGTGATAGAGTGATAGCACTTTACCACTTTATCACTTTTATTACTTTATTGCATTTATCACTTTACCGTTTTTATCGCATTTATCACCTCATTACTTTTTTGATGAAGAAACCCTCCCTCCTCCCAGTCATTATCGGTACGGGCTTTGGCTCGGGCTTTTCTCCTTTTGCACCCGGCACTGCGGGAGCTTTGCTGGCTACGCTTATCTGGTTCGGGTTGTCTTATCTGGTTTCAAGTGCCTGCCTTTTGTGGCTGACAGTAGCATTGATTTTGGTATTTACACTTGCCGGTATCTGGGCTGCTAACCGCCTGGAGGCATCTTGGGGCGAAGACCCTTCGCGCGTGGTGGTCGATGAAATGGTCGGTGTGTGGATTGCCTTGCTTGCGGCGCCCGCCGGACATGTATGGTATGCATTGGGAGCATTTGTCTTGTTCCGTTTGTTTGATATATTCAAGCCCTTGGGCATTCGCCGTATGGAAAGTCTGCCGGGTGGAATCGGGGTAATGATGGACGATATTCTGTCTGGAGTCTACGGATTTATAATTTTGATTGTGGCAAGATGGATAATCAGTTGAAATCAAATGGCAAAGGTGTGTCGTGGCGCCATTCTGTCTGGATCTTCTTCAAGGCCCAGATTTCTGCGCAATTCGCAAGCTTTGTCGATTTTCTGGTGACTATCCTTCTGGTAAAGGCTTTTGCTGTTTTTTATCTTTATGCCACATTCACGGGTTCCGTGGTAGGAGGCATTGTAAACTGTGCCATTAATTACGGATGGGTGTTCCATGCCGAAGACTGTAAGAAAACGCATGTTGCCGTGAAATATCTCTTTGTCTGGGGAGGCAGCATTATACTGAATACCTGGGGCACTTTTGCACTGACCGAGTGGCTTACGGGCATGACATGGGTCAATGGGCTGTTGGGATATTATATAGACAATGTATTTATTCTGTCAAAGATAATAGTAGCAGTGCTGGTAGCTTTTTTTTGGAACTACCATCTGCAACGTTTTTTCGTTTATCGTAATCACAATATAAAAGGCTTTCTGAAACATTATTTAGAGAACAAAAAAGACGAATATGAATTATAGAGATTGGTTGCAGCAGGTGATATACAAGATTATCAATCCTGTGGTGCATGGTATGATTAGAATTGGCATTACGCCTAACTTTATTACGACTACGGGGCTGGTGCTGAATATCGTGGCGGCTGCCTTGTTTGTGTATGCCGGGGTGTACAAGAGTGGTGAACTGGCCTATGTAGGCTGGGGAGGCGGTATTGTGCTCTTTGCCGGGTTGTTTGACATGATGGACGGACGTGTGGCACGCGTGGGTAAAATGAGTTCTACTTTCGGTGCGCTCTACGACTCAGTACTCGACCGTTACAGCGAGCTCGTGACATTGTTCGGCATCTTCTATTACCTGATGCTGCAAGGCTATTTGTGGGGCTCCATCATTACATTCATTGCGCTGATAGGTTCGCTGATGGTGAGTTACGTGCGTGCCCGTGCCGAAGGTTTGGGGCTGGAGTGTAAAGTGGGTTTCATGCAGCGCCCCGAACGCGTTGTGCTGACTGCCCTCGGTGCCATGTTCTGCGGTATCTTTGGTGATTGTACTTTATTCGACCCGATGCTGATACTAATTGTGCCTATGGCAGTGATTGCAATATTGGCGAATTTGACGGCATTTGCCCGCTTGGCGCATTGCTATAAACTACTGAAAGACAAGGAATGAAAAATAGTTTGTTTCCCTCTGTGAGAGAGGCGGTGCTGGTGATTGTCATCACAGCGTTTTTCCTGATTCTGACAGCGGTCTGTATCGGGCTTCGTCCGGAACATTTCCTGATGGCGGGTGTATTTTTGGTATTGTTCTTTGCCGGACAGACAACCCGTAAGTTGGCAGTGGCGCTGTTGCCGTTTTTCATATTCGGCATTTCGTATGACTGGATGCGCGTATATCCCAATTACCAGGTGAATCCCATTGATGTAAAAGGACTTTATGAGGCAGAAAAATCCCTTTTTGGCTTGTCTGTAGACGGTGCTGTCCTTATCCCTTGTGAGTATTTTGCTTTGAACCATTGTCCTGTTGCCGATTTCTTTGCCGGGATATTCTATCTCTGTTGGGTACCGGTTCCCATTGCATTCGGGTTGTGGCTCTATCTGAAGGGTGACCGTAAGGTATATCTTCGTTTTGCGATGGTGTTCCTGCTGGTTAATCTCATCGGTTTTGCCGGCTATTACATCCATCCCGCTGCTCCGCCCTGGTATGCCATGAATTATGGTTTCGAGCCGATACTCGACACTCCGGGCAATGTGGCCGGCTTAGGACGTTTTGACGAATTGCTGGGATGCTCCATCTTCAACTCCATTTACGGAAGGAATGCCAATGTATTTGCAGCAGTGCCCTCGCTCCATGCCGCCTATATGGTGGTGGCTTTGGCCTACGCGGTTATGGACCGCAGCAAAAAGTGGTTGATAGCGTTGTTTGCGGTGATTATGGTCGGTATCTGGTGGACGGCTGTCTATTCGGGACACCATTATCTGATTGATGTGATGCTGGGCATCTCTTGTGCATTGCTGGGTATTTTTGTTTTTGAGAAAGGACTGATGAAGTGGGGAGCGTTCGGACGCTTCTTTGAAAGATACAGTCGATACATTAAATAAGGTATACAATGAATAATTTTGTTTTTTATAGTCCTACAGAGTTTGTCTTTGGCAAGAATACTGAAGTGCAAGTCGGTGCATTGGCGCGTAAGTATGGTGCACAAAAAGTGATGATAGTATATGGAGGCGGTTCTGTTGTACGGAGTGGTCTGCTGGATAGAGTGAAGCAATACTTGCAGGAAGCCGGTGTGGCTTATTGCGAAATGGGAGGTGTCCAGCCCAATCCCATTGACGGTAAGGTGTACGAAGGTATTCAGCTTTGCCGTCGTGAGCAGGTGGATATGATGCTTCCTGTGGGAGGTGGTTCGGTCATAGATACGGCAAAGGCCATTGCTGCCGGAGCCCTCTATGATGGGGACTTCTGGGATTTCTTTATCGGTCGTGCCAAGGTGGAGAAAGCGTTGAAAGTAGCCGTGGTGCTGACTATCCCGGCTGCCGGAAGCGAGGGTTCGGGCAATACGGTAATTACCAAGACAGAGACACTCCAAAAACTGGGTCTCTGTGCCCCCGAGCATTTGCGTCCCGTATTTTCCATCATGAATCCTGAACTGACCTACACCCTCCCGGCTTATCAGACGGCTTGTGGCATTGCCGACATGATGGCCCACATCATGGAGCGTTACTTCACGAATACACCGGATGTGGAAATCAGCGACCGGCTTTGTGAAGGCACCTTGACAGCTATCATTAAAGAAGCTTACCGGGTGAAACAGCAACCGGACAACTATGCCGCGCGTGCCAACATTATGTGGTGCGGCACTGTGGCGCATAACGGAACTTGTGGGGTAGGGCGTGAGGAAGACTGGGCATCCCATGCACTGGAACATGAAATCAGTGCTATCTATAATGTAGCCCACGGTGCCGGCTTGGCTGTAATCTTCCCTGCCTGGATGGCTTTTATGGCAGAACATAATCCGGCAAAGATAGCCCAGTTTGCCCATCGTGTTTTTGATATACCCAAGTCCGAAGATTTGGAAGAGATGGCTTTGGCAGGTACTGCCCGACTGAAACACTTTTTCCGTTACATGGGCTTGCCGGTTAGCTTTAAGGAGTTGGGTATCGAGCATCCCGATATAGACCGTATGCTCGTCAGTCTGCGGCGCAATAAAGGCGAACTGCTTGGCAACTACGTGAAGCTGACCATGACTGATTGCAGGGAAATCTATCGTTTGGCTTTATAACGAAAGGCATGTTTGGGGAGAGCTCCCCCAAAGCAAGAGCTAAAAAAGACGGCGAAGATAAATACCCTTCGCCGTCTTTTTTATTTGATTTCGATTTCTTCCTTCATGTCTATCTCTTCCCCTTGCAGGTCGTAGAATACATATTCCAGGAATGCTAATTTCTGGTTTGGAATAATCTTGATACCGAATCCGTACTTCATCTGCCACTTCCGTTTCAAGGAGACGAGTCCCTGATTGACGTAGGCTGCGATGTACGGGTGGATGTGTAACGAGAATTTCTTTATCTTCAATTTGTTGACCAGGTAGTCAATCTTACTCTCTAAGGTGTCCGTAAAGAGGATGGACGATTTGATGGTGCCTTTACCGAAGCAGGTGGGGCAGGTTTCCGTCGTATTTACATCCATAGCCGGGCGTACACGCTGGCGTGTAATCTGCATCAGTCCGAATTTACTGAGCGGCAGGATGTTGTGACGTGCTCTGTCTTTCTGCATGTTGGCACACATACGTTCGTAAAGCTTCTGTCGGTTTTCGGCTTCATTCATGTCGATGAAGTCCACCACGATGATACCACCCATATCCCTTAGTCTGAGCTGGCGTGCCAGTTCGTCGGCTGCACCCAGATTCACTTCCAGTGCGTTGGCCTCCTGCCCGTTGGCATTCTTGGTGCGGTTACCGCTGTTCACGTCTACTACGTGAAGCGCCTCAGTATGCTCAATAATCAGGTAGGCACCACTTTTGTATGAAATGGTCTTGCCGAATGACGACTTGATTTGTTTGGTGATACCAAAATTGTCGTAAATGGGGAGTTGACCTTTGTACAGCTTCACAATTCCTGCCCGTTCAGGGGCGATGAGGGTTACGTAATCCTTGATTTCGTGGTACACAGCCTCGTTGTTCACGTGGATGTTTTCGAAGGAAGGATTGAACAAGTCGCGCAACAGTCCTACGGCACGGCTGGTTTCTTCGTAAATCAGTGTCGGAAATTTGGTGGCCTTCTGTACTTTTGTAATGGCATCTTCCCAATGTTTCAGTAATACTTTAAGCTCTCCGTCGAGCTCGGCAACACGTTTTCCTTCGGCCACGGTGCGGACGATGACGCCGAAGTTTTTCGGCTTGATACTCATCAACAGTTGCTTGAGGCGTGCGCGCTCTTCGCTCGATTTAATTTTTTGTGATACGGAAACCTTGTCATTGAAGGGAATCAGCACGAGGTATCTTCCGGCAAAGGAAAGTTCGGAAGTCAGTCGCGGCCCTTTGGTAGAGATAGGTTCCTTGACAATTTGCACCACTACTTCTTGTCCCACCTTGAGTGTGTTGGAAACCGTTCCGTCCTTTTCAAGGTCGGGAAGTATGGTTGCTTTGGTAATGGGATTCAGCTTCTTCTTGTCGCTTAAAGTTTGCTTTACGTACTTCTCTAACGAGTTAAATTGAGGACCCAGGTCCAGATAATGAAGAAAAGCGTCTTTCTCGTAACCCACGTCCACGAAGCAGGCATTCAGGCCGGGCATCAATTTCTTGACGCGTCCCAAATACATGTTGCCCACCGAAAAGGAGATGTTTCTTCCTTCGCTCTGGAGTTCCACCAGCTGCTTGTCTTCAAGCAGTGCAATGGATACCTCTTTGGGCTGTACGTCTACAACGAGTTCGCTTGTCACAATAATTGGCTTTTAAATGATTCAATTTACTACTTAAACAAAGAACAAACCCGCGAGACATTTTGCTTCACAAGTTTGTTCTTTATTTTGTCCTTCAGACTAAAAATTACTTTTTGCTTTTATGTCTGTTCTTTCTTAGTCTTTTTTTACGCTTGTGCGTAGACATTTTATGTCTTTTTTTCTTCTTTCCGCTTGGCATAGCTTCAAAATTTTTATGGGTTAATACTATTGTTTATTATTTCTTCACTGAGAGGGTGAACGTTTTTGCAGGCTTAAATGCCGGAATGTTATGTTCCGGAATGATTATTGTAGTGTTCTTGGAGATGTTGCGAGCAGTTTTCTGAGCTCTTTTCTTCACTACAAAACTACCAAACCCGCGGAGGTAAACATTTTCATCTTTGGATAAAGATGCCTTTACTGCGTCCATGAATGCTTCAACGGTTGTAAGTACGGTTGTCTTATCAATTCCGGTGTTCTTTGTAATTTCGTTTACAATATCAGCTTTAGTCATTTTTCTTTAAAAAAAATATTATTACTATAGTTTTCCTAATTTTTTGGACTGCAAATATATAGCTTTTCCGTGGCTCTAAAAAATATATTTCGGACAATTTTCTAAAAAAGTCTTGGCATTAAGCTTTGTTAGGCTGAAAATGAAGTATTTTTGCAGCATGAATATTTTTAGCGGAACATTGTTGGACTGGTATGCGGAGAACAAACGCGACCTTCCGTGGCGAAATACCACGGACCCTTATCTGATATGGATTTCTGAAATCATCTTACAACAGACAAGAGTGGCGCAGGGGTATGAGTATTTTCTGCGTTTCATAAAACGCTTCCCGGATGTGGTGTCGCTGGCTGCTGCGTCCGAGGACGAAGTGATGAAATATTGGCAGGGCCTGGGGTACTATTCGCGTGCCCGCAACCTGCATGCCGCAGCCAAAAGCATGAAGGGGACATTTCCGAAAACCTATGCAGAGGTACGTGCTTTGAAGGGAGTGGGGGATTATACGGCAGCGGCCATCTGCTCCTTTGCCTATGACATGCCTTATGCGGCGGTCGACGGGAATGTGTATCGGGTGCTTTCCCGCTATTTCGGCATTGATGTTCCCATTGATTCTACTGAAGGGAAAAAGACTTTTACCGCTTTGGCGGGTGAGGTGCTCGATAAATCCAGGCCGGCAGATTATAACCAGGCAATTATGGACTTCGGAGCCGTGCAGTGTACGCCGCAGTCGCCCAACTGTCTGTTTTGTCCTTTGTCCGGCAGCTGCCGGGCATTGTCTGAAGGAAAAGTGCAGCAACTGCCCGTGAAGCAGCACAGAACCAAGACCACCAACCGCTATTTTAATTATATATATGTACGCATGGGCGCGCATACCTTGATACATAAGAGGACGGAGGACGATATCTGGAAAAATCTCTTTGAATTGCCTCTGGTTGAAACGGAAAAAGATTTATCCGAAGAGGAATTTCTGGCATGTCCGCAGTTTCATGCGCTGTTTGCAGAGGGAGAGGTGCGGATGGTCCGTACACTGCTTCGGGGGGTGAAACATGTATTGTCCCACAGAGTGATTTACACCAACTTCTACGAGGTTACTCTGCCCGATAATTCGAGCTCCTTCTCAAGTTACCAACGGGTTGCAGTCGAAGATTTGGGTCGTTATGCGGTGCCCCGCCTTATACATGCTTTCTTGGAGAAATATGTATAAAAGTTGTTTGTATTCTTGCATGGTGTGAATATTCTCGTTAATTTTGGCAGCAAATTAATAAAATAGAAGCTTATGTCAGTAAATAAAGTGATATTGATAGGAAATGTGGGACAAGACCCTAAAATAACCTATTATGAAGGTGGAAACTGTGTTGCCCAGCTTTCTTTGGCCACTACGGAGAAAGGATACACTTTGCAGAATGGTACGCAGATTCCGGACCGTACCGAATGGCATAACCTGATATTCCGTGGCCGTTTAGGCGAAATCGTTGAGAAATATGTGCATAAAGGCGATAAGCTTTACGTGGAAGGTAAGATACGTACCCGTTCTTACGATGACCAGGGAGGCATCAAGCGTTATGTGACTGAGATATTTGTCGACAATATGGAGATGCTGACTCCGAGAACGGCAACTCCCGGTGCTGGCCCTTATGCGCCGCAGGCGGGAGCCGCCCCCCAGCCACAACAACCAGTACAACCGCAGGCTGCCCCTGCACAAGATAACCCGACGGACGACTTGCCGTTCTAATTGTTTAACTAAAACCAAAATCTTTGGACCCAGACGCTTATTTATGCCAGTTGGCAGATGTTTTTAACGGTATATCCGTACAGACTCCTTCTATTTCGGCCGTTGTAGCCATTGTGTTGGCAGGTTTGCTTTTGCTTGTTTCCGGTTTTGCATCAGCTTCCGAAATAGCCTTTTTCTCTCTTTCTCCGTCAGACCTGAATGCAATAGCGGAGAGAAAGCATCCTTCGGATGAGAAAATCAGTAATCTGCTGGACAACAGCGAACGTTTGTTGGCAACGATTCTGATTACGAACAACTTCGTGAATGTAACCATAATCATGCTCTGCAACTTCTTCTTTATGAATGTGTTCCAATTTCATTCTCCCATTGCAGAGTTCCTCATTCTGACAGTAGTCCTTACATTTTTGCTGTTGCTTTTCGGTGAAATCATGCCTAAGATATATTCGGCTCAGAAGACGCTGGCTTTCTGCCGTTTTGCCGCTCCCGGCATCACGTTTTGCCGTTCCGTATTCTATCCGATGGCATCTATGCTGGTACGTTCCACCTCTTTCTTGAACAAGCATATGGTCCGCAAGAACCATAACATATCGGTCGATGAACTCTCGCATGCGTTGGAGCTGACCGACAAGGCAGAGCTTTCGGAGGAGAATAATATTCTGGAAGGTATCATCCGCTTTGGCGGGGAAACGGCCAAGGAGGTCATGACCTCTCGCCTTGATGTGGTGGACCTGGATATCCGTACCCCTTTCAAAGATGTGGTGAAGTGCATCGTAGAGAATGTCTACTCCCGTATTCCCATCTATGCGGATAGCCGTGACAATATCAAGGGGGTGCTTTATATCAAGGATTTGCTTCCCCATCTGAACAAAGGGGATAATTTCCGTTGGCAGTCGCTTATCCGGCCCGCCTATTTTGTGCCCGAAACCAAGATGATTGATGATTTGCTGCGCGATTTCCAGGCAAACAAGATTCATATAGCCATTGTGGTCGATGAGTTCGGTGGTACGTCGGGCATTGTCACCATGGAGGACATTATTGAGGAGATTGTGGGCGAAATTCATGACGAATACGATGATGAAGAACGTACATATGCCGTACTGAATGACCACACTTGGGTATTTGAAGCCAAGACCCAGCTGACTGATTTCTATAAAATAACGAAGATAGACGAGGAAACGTTCGATGAGGTGGCAGGGGATGCCGATACGCTTGCCGGACTTCTGCTGGAACTGAAGGGGGAATTTCCTGCTCTCCATGAAAAGGTGACCTACGGCCGTTATGAGTTTGAGGTGTTGGAGATGGACAACCGCCGTATCCTGAAAGTGAAGTTCACAGTAAATGCCCCGGCAGAACCCAACTCTTCTTCCCTTTAATTTTTAATTATTAATTTTTAAATTGTTCCGTGCCCCTCTTCTTGCAACATACCGCTCTTCCCTGTCGATGGGGAATTTGGAAAACGGAGGAATCTCCGGAGGAATTGCTGGCCATGCTTCCTCATCAGGAAGTATACCGGGAAGGTATGCGGCGCTTCACCGCGGCACACCGCCGTTTGGAGTGGTTGGCTGTCCGCGTATTGCTTTATACTCTGTCGGGAGAAGAGAAAGAGATTGCCTATCATCCCAGTGGGAAACCTTATCTGGCGGATGACTCCGCCTCTCTCAGTATTTCGCATACGAAAGGTTATGTGGCTGTTGTCTTGGGATTGCCGGGTCGGGAAGTGGGTGTTGACATCGAGCAGTATGGTGAGCGGGTAAGGAAGGTGGCACATAAATTCATGCGCGAAGATGAACAGCCATCCGTGTTTCGCGGAACAGACACTTGGTCACTGTTGCTGCACTGGTCGGCTAAGGAGACCATGTTCAAATGCCTGAATGCTTCCGAGGTTGATTTTCGCGGGCACATGCGCATTCTGCCTTTTGCTGTAAATGAAAGCGGCGTATTCTCCGCCGAAGAATATCGTACGGTGGAGAAACGCCGGTTCACTATTCATTATTATTTGTTTCCGGATTTTGTCTTGACATTGAGTCTGTAAATCTCTTACAGCCTTTCCAGTTGTACCGTGAAGTGTCTCATCAACGGAGCTTCCCAGGTGATGCGCACTCCGCGGGTAATACTTTCCCGTTTGTCATATACATTTTTCAAAGCGGCTGCCACCACATCCATGTGGTTGTTGGTATACACGCGGCGGGGGATGGCAAGCCGAAGCAAGTCCAGGCCGTTGAAGCGGTTTTCGCGGGTCACCGGGTCGCGGTCTGCCAGCAGATACCCGATTTCGCAGCCGCGTATGCCTGCTTCCAGATAGAGCTCAGCGGTCAGTGTTTGTGCCGGGAATTCTTCTTTGGGCACATGTGTCAGCACTTTGGGGGCATCCACAAATATGGCATGGCCGCCTGCGGGACGTTGGTAGGGTATCCCGTACTCATCCAGTTTCATGGCTAGATAGCCCACCTGGTGAATGCGGGTTTCCAGATTGTCAAATTCAGTATTTTCATCCAGGCCGATGGCAAGGGCGTTCATGTCACGACCGTTCATGCCTCCGTAAGTAAGGTAGCCTTCGAACTGCACGCAGAAGCCTTTGGCACCTTCATACCAGTCTTTCCGGCGGGTGGCTATGAATCCGCCCATGTTGACAATACCGTCTTTTTTGGCACTCATCGTCATACCGTCGGCAAGGTCAAACATCTCGCGGGTAATTTCCTTTATGCTCTTGTTGCGGTAACCTTCTTCTCTCATTTTGATGAAGTAGGCATTTTCCGCAAAGCGTGCCGAGTCAAAGAGAACGGGCTTGCCGTACTTGTCGGCAATGGCGCGGACTTCGCGCAGGTTCTGCATGGAAACCGGCTGGCCGCCTGCAGTGTTGTTGGTTATGGTGACGATGACGAACGGTATCCGTTCGCTATGTTCCTGTAATGCTTTTTCCAGTTTTTTAGGGTCTACATTGCCTTTGAAGGGAATTTCCAGCTGTGTCTGTTTGGCTTCGTCTATGGTGCAGTCCAGAGCCAATGCCCGGCGTCCCTCGATATGTCCTTTGGTGGTGTCGAAATGGGAGTTTCCCGGCACAATGTCGCCCTCGTGCACCAAGTAGGAGAAGAGTACATTTTCGGCAGCGCGTCCCTGGTGGGTGGGGATAATGTATTCAAATCCGGTGAGGCGGGTGATGACTTCCTTCAGTTTGAAGAATGAGGTGGCTCCGGCATAGCTTTCGTCACCCAGCATCATACCTGCCCATTGGCGGTCGCTCATGGCTCCGGTGCCCGAGTCGGTGATGAGGTCGATATAAACTTGTTCCGATTTGAGTTGGAATACGTTGTAGTGGGCCTCTTTCAGCCATTGTTCGCGTTCCTGGCGGGTACTTTTGCGGATAGGTTCCACCATTTTGATTTTCCATGCTTCGGCAAATGGTAATTCCATAGACTCTGTATCTTTAATAATTTGACAATAGGTTAACGGATAAACCGATTATTGCGGTTTAATGTGCCGAATTTAGACAAAATCTATGTAATAACCAATTTAAATATGACTTTTTGTAATGTAAATGTCCGGACGAAATCACTTCGGCCGGACATCATCAAATAAACTTGGCAGAGTTTATTACCTTCTTTACTTTCTCTGAATTAGGTTTGATGAATGAAATGATGGACGGTTTGTCCGGCTCATTAGACTCAACGCTTTTTCCTCGAAAGCAATGATAAAGTATGCATGGCAGGTCTTCTGACTTGTTTCTGTTGCAGGCGCCTTCCCGGAAGAATATTCCAGTGGCATAGAGTAATTGTCTGCAACGTTGCACGAAACTTACAGCAGCGGGACTGTCCAGGATTTACACCTGATTCCCTTTTAATCGCTTTCCCAGAAGAGGGGGAGCGAACCAATGCATGACAAAGATACGGATTCTTTTTGAGAAAACAATTCTATGAGTGATAAATTTTCTTCCCCTCTCTCTTTCTTTTTGCCGACAAATTGGCAAGGTTTTGCCACCCTCTTGGCAAGACTTTGTCACCGCGTTGGCAAAACTTTGCCATAGGCATGGCAAAAGTTTGCCAAAAGCATGGCAATAGGTTGGCAAAATTACTCTCTGATTGATAGTGACTTAAGGCGATTTAAGCAATCCGTCATGTCGGTAAGGTGAAAAGATACCAATACAAGCCACACTTGCCACAAGAACCTTCTCCAGAGGTATGCAAAGCATTTTGTTTGGTGTGGTAAAACGGGCTGTTATCTCTCTTTTGCCAGTGTGAATACAAACTCCAGTCCTCCACCTTGGTTGTTTTTGGCAGAGATGGTGCCTCCGTGAATAAGGACTGCATTCTTCACTATGGCGAGCCCCAAGCCGGTGCCGCCCAACTTGCGCGAGCGTCCTTTGTCTACACGGTAGAAGCGTTCGAACAAACGGTTCAGATGTTCGGGAGAAACGCCGATGCCGGTATCGGCAAAACTGAAATAGTAGTAATTCTCGTCTTCGCGGAAACAACTGATGTTGATGTGTATGTTGGTGCCGGCATAAGCGATGGCGTTGTCCATGAGATTGCGGAAGATGGAGTAGAGTAGAGAGTAGTTGCCCCGCAACTGTATCTTCGGTTTTAGGGAATTGACAACGGTGATTTGCTTCTGTTCCAGTTCCAGGGACACTTCGTTGACGATGTTTGAAACCAGCATGCTGATGTCCACCTTTTCCATATCAATCATGTTGGCGGCTTCGTCCATGCGGGTCAGTACGGATATGTCGCGCAGCAGGCGGCTCAGGCGGTTGCTTTGCGCGTAGCAGCGTTCCAGGAAGACCTGCATCTTTTCGGGTGCAATGTTTTCGTTGTTCACGATGGTTTCCAGATAACCTTGTATGCTGCTTACGGGGGTTTTCAGCTCGTGGGCGATGTTCTGGGTCAACTGCCGTTTCAGCCGTACTTGCTCTTCTTCCTGGGTGATGTCGTTGATGGAAATTTCAAAGCTGAGGTCTTGGAAGATGATGCACTCCACGATGAAGGTGCGTCCGTTCTTGTTGATGTGTACGGACATCCTTCGTTCTTCGTTGTAGGAGGGGCGCTTCTGCGCCTTGTTGATGAAATCCGTTATCTTCTGGAATTCGCAGATGGAGAATATCTCTTCGGTAGCCTGCAGGTTGGAGTCTGAAATCAGATTGCCGTATTGGGTGAACAGATTGTTTACCAATATCTCCTTTTTGTCTCTGTTGAATACGCCCAGTCCTTCGCGGGAGGTTTGCAAATGGGTGATAAGCTTTTCGCGCTCAATGTAAAGCGCCTCTTTGGTTTCGCGCAGGCGCTTGTATATCTGTATGATATGCTGCGAAATCTCTCCAAGCTCATTGTGCGGGAAGGCGGCTTGTATGTCCATGTCTATGGGTTCGTTCTTGTCGGCCCTTTTGGCAAACTCGCGCAGGTGGTTGATGGCGCTGCCCAGTTTGGAGGTGAATTTGTAGAAGACGGATATCAGCAGCAGTGATACAATGACCGTGAACCAGATGTAGTGTGGGTCGGCAGCCAGATTGTTCATCAGGTTGACGTTGTAGGGGAGGGCTGAGCGGATGATACAGCCTTCGTAGGCGGTGGCAGAATAGAAATAGGTCTTGCCGGTGGTTTCGGAGATGCGCCGCAGGTCATAGCCCTTGCCGTCTTTCAGCGCTTTCTGTACTTCGGGGCGTTTGATGTGGTTGTCCAGTTCATGGCTGTCGTTCTGGGAGCTGTCGAACAATACGTTGCCATGAAGGTCTACCACAGTGACGCGCAATTCCTTGTTCACATGCTTGGAGATGTAGCTGTCCAGCATGGAAGTCCATAGGCTGTCGGGGAGGTAGCGAAGCTCCTGGTGCAGTCTGTCGTTATAATCTTGCAGCTGCATGTCCAGCAGCTCCACTTTGTATTCCTTTTCCCGCTGATACTGGTAGGCGATGAAGCAGGCGGCGAATACGAGGAACAGCGAGATGACCGAAAGGAAAAGCTTCCGGCTGAAGGACAGAAAGTGTCTGTCGTTATTCGGCTTCGAAACAATAACCATATCCCAAGCGTGTTACGATACATTTGCCATAAACTCCGATTTTCTTGCGCAGACGTGTGATGTTCACGTCGATGGTGCGGTCCAGCACATATACTTCGTCGCTCCAGATGCGGTTCAGTATATCCTCGCGCGAGAATACGCGTCCTTTATTCTGCAAAAGCAGCAATAAGATTTCAAATTCTTTTTTGGTGAGCGGTGCCTCTTCGCCGTCAATGCAGACTTTCTTCTTGATGATGTCCAGTACCAGCGTCTTGTAGACAATCTGTTCCGGTGCATGTTCCGTTTCTCCTTGTCGGGTGCGTCTAAGTACGGCTTTGACACGTGCCGCCACTTCGCGCAGCGAGAAGGGTTTGGATATGTAGTCGTCCGCTCCCAGGTTGAAACCGGTCACGGTGTCATTTTCCGTATCTTTGGCGGTAATGAAGATGATGGGTATCTGGGCTGTCTTCTTGTCCTTCTTCAGCATGCTCGCCATTTTGAAGCCGGAAATTTCTCCCATCATCACGTCCAGCAGTAGCAGGCTGTAGCTGCCAATGTCCATTCTCAGAGCTTCTTCAGCGGAGTTTGCCGTATCCACTTCGTAGCCTTCGTTTTCGAGGTTGAACTTCAGAATTTCACATAAGTCTTCTTCATCGTCCACTACTAAAATCCGGTAATCGTTCATTGCTTTGTTGTTTATGTATGACAAGGATAAAACAATTCTCTTGTCACAAAGTTAAACTTTATTTCTTTTTATCGGCAAAAATAGTGCAAACCGAATGCAGAATTTTCATGTTTGCATGAAAACTTGTGCTGAGATGCAGGCCATTTCTACTTTCTGGGTACAAAAGTGAGGCTAATTTGTTACGGAATGATGAAACAAGTGTTACATTTGGGTTACATTAAATTCTCGTTTATCTAAAAGCCCTGTCACATATAAAATATTATCTTTGCTTCGTAAATATTGAATTGTATGAAAGAACTTATGTATATCAGGAGTTTCTCTAAAAGGCGTTTGCCGGTTATTGTGGGAACTCTGCTTTTAGTGATAATCGGCTCTGTCTGGCTGAATACGGCTCCTTTCCGTTCGGGCTTTGATATCGCGGATGAGCTGGGCGGTAATATATTCCCTTCCAGTATCCTTTCAGTGGCTACCACCGATGCTCAGGTCATAGTGCCGGTAGACTCCATGTATGTAGGTAATCCGAAGTCGTGCATCGCTGTCCGTGTCCGTTCGAGGAATGCTTATAGCCGGGTGCGGGTAGAAGTTGCGGAGACTCCGTTCTTTTCCCGTTCAGTGTCGGAATTTGTGCTGGCAAAACCGCGTACGGAGTATATTATCTATCCTGATATCATATGGAATTATGAGGCTCTGAAGAATAACAACCAGGCGGAACCCATTAGTGTGGCCGTTATGGTAGAGATGAACGGTAAGGATTTGGGGCAGAGGGTGCGTACTTTTTCCGTTCGCAGCATTAATGAATGTCTGTTGGGGTATGTCACGAATGGTACAAAATTCCATGATACCGGCATCTTTTTTGCAGCATATGTAAATGAGGAGAATCCTATGATTGACAAACTGTTGCGTGAAGCGCTGGATACGCGTATCGTCAACCGTTTTTTAGGCTATCAGGGAGGTGCCGAAGTGGTGGACAGGCAGGTTTATGCCTTGTGGAATGTACTGCAGAAGCGTAAGTTTCGTTATAGCTCGGTCTCCAATACGAGCCTTTCCAGCAATGTGGTCTTTTCACAGCGTGTGCGCACGTTCGATGACGCCTTGGAGTCCTCGCAAATCAACTGTGTGGATGGAAGTGTGCTTTTTGCTTCTCTGCTCCGTGCCATCAACATAGAACCTATATTGGTGCGCACCCCGGGGCATATGTTTGTAGGATACTACACGGATTCCAGTCATAAAGACATGAATTTCCTTGAAACGACCATGATTGGTGATGTGGATTTGGATGATTTCTTTCCGGACGAACAGTTGGATTCGACGATGGTGGGAAAGTCGCAGAACCAGATGTCGCGCATCACCTTTGACAAGTCCAAGGAGTATGCCAATAAGAAGTATGCCCAGAATAAGGAAGGCATTCATTCCGGCAAACTGAACTATATGTTTCTGGAAATATCCAAAGAGGTGAGAAGGAGAATACAGCCGATAGGGAAATGAGGCGTAGAATGCAAACAGCCGATTTTCACGAACCGGCCGTTCCAATCATCATCTATGAATGAAGACCGTTGAGAGGCTTCAATGAATTAAAACTGAACACTAGTGATTTCTATTATAAAATTTATCAGCGCTGAAAGTATATGTAGCAGGTGTATATGTCTCTTTACCCTCAGTGTCTTTTCCATTAACAATTACCCTCTTGATTGTTGGATTTTCACGGTTTGCATTTCTCACACTCATGCTACGTGCTGTCATGAAATAATCTGTACCATTATATATGTCACCACTGATATGGAAATTCCACAACATGGAAAGAGACCAGTTTTTATAAGTGAAACTTGTATATATTAGTATTATGCTGAAAAATAAAATGTTAATGTAGATTATATGTGGAATTTATTATTGTTAATAGTCTAACACTATTTTTTGATGAACTTATGAATCATTTTAACTAATTTGCTTTTTAGAATCCTTATCCATACCAATATCCCCACGTAATCAAGTTCTTTTTATATAAAAAGATTTATGAATATGCTTTAATGCGTAAATCAAATAGTTCAAAACATTGCTATATATAAATGATAAATGTGATGTGTTTTTCGTTTTTTCGCATCATTGAGATATATTATATACAAGTACGGCATTAATATGATTAAGAGTTAATGCTTTGAATAATTACTAAATAGATATTTAAAACTTTGCAAAAATATAAATGCAAATGTTTTAATATTTATTTAGTAATTTTTAATTCGATTGATGATAGAATTTCTAAATTAATTCATATGTTTGCAAACAAATCCAAATAATAGAGCTTATGAAAAGAAATTATTGCTTATCATTAGTGTTGCTTGCATTGTTTGGGGTGTCTGCACCTTTTGCTGCTAATGCAGCTGTTGAAAGTGTGCTAAGTTCCCAAAGTACTCAGCAAGCCAAGAAAATCACAGGTAAAGTTTTAGATGCGGCAGGCGAACCCATCATCGGCGCCAGCGTGTTAGTAAAAGGTTCTGGTACCGGCGCTGTGACGGATATTGATGGAAATTTTTCTGTAGAGGCGCCGGTGGGTAGCACATTGGAGGTATCTTTCATTGGCTACAAAACAGTGACATTGAAGGTGACGAACGCCACTACTTATACTGTGAGTTTGCAAGATGACTCACAAGCGCTGGACGAAGTGGTTGTGACGGCAATGGGTATCAAGAAAGAGCGCAAGGCTTTGGGATATTCAATGGAGGATGTGAAGTCGGATGAATTGATGAAGATGAAAACTGCCAATCCTATTTCATCCCTTTCGGGGAAAGTGGCCGGTGTGAATGTTACTCAGTCATCCGGTGCCGCTGGTGCGGGCGCTCAGATTATATTGCGTGGAGGAACGTCGGGTGCTGAAGGCAAAGACAATCAGCCGCTCTTTGTGGTGGATGGTGTTATTTTTGATAACTCTTCATCAGTGGTGGGCAATTCGGCTTTCGATGGTTCCATGCGTTCTGCCTCTACTACTTCCAATCGTTTGATGGATATAAACCCCGAAGATATAGAAAGTATGTCGGTGCTCAAAGGCCCTGCAGCTGCCGCTTTATACGGTTCACGTGCAGCCAACGGAGTTATTCTTATCACTACCAAGAAAGGTAAAGAGGGCGTGGTTGAAGTGAATATCAATTCTAAGTTTACTGCTTCATGGGTAAAGAGCCTGCCGCAAACGCAACGCCAATATGCCCGTGGATATATGGAAGACCAATATGATTCAAAGAAGAACTATACTGGTACTGTGTTTAATGACTTTGCTTATACTTCGTGGGGAGAGAAGTCGAACGCAGCTACTTATGATAACATAGGTGATTTCTTTCAAGGCGGAAACATTTTCGATGAAAGTGCCAGCGTAGCCGGGGGTACCAAGAACAGTAAATTCTATCTTTCAGGGTCTTACTATGATCAAGTAGGTGTTGTACCCGAAACAGGATACAAGAAATATGCTTTCCGTTTCAATGGTGAGCAGAAGGTGGGGATTTTTACCTTTAACGCCAGTGCCGCTTATAGCGATGCTCATACAGACCGTACTTTGACGGGTGCCGGGCTTTATAATTCGAGTGGTAATGGTGCTCTTTATGGTGTGTACAACTGGTCTCCTTTCGACCGAATGACCCACTATCAGAACGAGGATGGTACCCGTTATCGTTTGTTTGGCGATCGTCTTGATCCATGGGACGAACGCGACAACCCCTATTGGATTGTCAATCGTAACCACATGTATGACGACATCGACCGTTTCAATGGGATGCTCAGTATAAAAGCCGATATTGCCAAATGGTGGTTTGTTTCTTATAAAATAGGTATTGACCGTTATACCCAAACTGCTTCCAACCGTTTGGCTGCCAATGGCGTGCTTAAACAAGTGTGGCAAAAAGGTATGATGAGTGACAACACCCAGCAGTTCCGCTATATGAGCCATGACTTTATGTCAAACATGAGCCATAAGTTCGGTGATTTCGATTTGAATCTTTTGTTGGGTGCCACAATGGACGAAACCAAGACAGACCGTAGCTCGATGATGGCTTGGAACTTTTCCGTTCCTGATTTCTTCTCATACGCCAATGCCAGTAAAGACAATAAGCAATTCACACATGCAGCTACTAAGAAACGTTTGGTAGGAGCTTTTGGAGAATTCCGTGCATCATGGAAAAATATGCTCTATCTCACTGTGAGCGGTCGTAATGACTGGACTTCTACTCTTCCTCTTGAAAACCGTTCGTACTTCTATCCTTCGGTAAGCGGTTCATTCGTATTTACTGAAGCCTTGCAGCGACTCGGTTGGCTGGATGACAGTGTGCTCAACTTTGGTAAATTGCGTGCATCGTGGGCCAAGGTAGGTAAAGATACCGGTGTGTACGAATTGGAAACTGCCTTATGGCCTACGGGTACCTATCTTGACGGTACGGTAGGTGTGGGAAATACTTGGACACGCGGTAATGACAAACTGAAACCGGAAATGACCAAGTCTACCGAAATAGGCGTGGAATTGAGTTTCTTCAAAAACCGCCTGCACATAGACTATGCTTACTATACCAACGATTCATATAATCAGATTCTTGCTCCTCGCGGTCCGCAATCTACCGGTTACATCTTTTGGAGTATCAATGCGGGCAATGTGTATAACAAAGGTATGGAACTCTCTATTTCGGGAACTCCCATACAGACTAAGGACTGGACATGGGACATTGGCTTGAACATGGCAGGTAATCGTGGTACTTTGGACGGGCTTCCCGAAGGTATGGGCGTGATGTATGTTACCGATGTGCAATATGCCGGTATGCAGGCAGCCTCGTTCAGCGGTGGAGATTTTATGGGTATTGCCGGTACCAAATGGAAACGTAATGACGCCGGTGAGGTGATACTCGACAAAAACGGTATGCCTACTTATGACAAAACCCTTGTAGCAGTAGGTAATCGTGAGTCATCGTTTACCGGTGGATTGAACAACACCCTTACTTGGAAGAATTTTACTTTCAATATGCTATGGGAATTCCGTGTAGGTGGCGATGTGGTCAACGGTACTCAATATGCTATGGATAACAGCGGTGTGAGCCAGTTCTCTGCCGATGTACGCAATCGTTCTCTCACTGTAACGGGTGTCAATGCCAATGGTGACCCAGTGACCAATACTTGGGAAGCCGATAAAACCTATACTTTTAATGGAGTACAAATGAGTGGCTACAACATCATTAAGGATTACTATCAGAACTATTATTCTAAGGAGTCAGCCAACTATATTACCGATGTCAACTCTTTGCGTTTGCGTTCTGTTTCATTGAGCTATGAGTTTCCTAAAACGTGGCTTTCCAAGATTGGATTTGTAAAGCGTGCTTCGGTATCGGTAGCTGCTACCAATCTATTGCTCATCACCAATTACGACGGTGATCCTGAAGTGGCTGCCGCCGGTGCGGGTGTAGGTGGCTCATCATCAGTAGGATTTGACTACTGCGGTGTACCTGCCACTTCTACCATGTCGTTTGGCTTGAATCTTACTTTCTAACTCTTAAAAAACAGAAGCAATATGAAATTATTCAAATCTATGATATTATGTAGTGTGGGTGCCCTTATGACTTTGTTCTCGGGGTGTAGTGACTGGCTCGATGTAAATGTCGATCCCGAAAATCCCACAGCCGGAAATGCGACCTATGATTCACGATTGGCACATATTGAATTTTATACCAACAGTGCCACTCAGTTTGCTGCTTGGCGTTCCAGTATGTCTATGGGCGATTGGACACGCTATTATGACGGCGGTACTTATTGGAGCATGTCTTATTGGAGTCCTCAGACCGGTGCCGTTACCACTCCCTACCAATGGTGGTTCTGTGGAGCTGCTGTAAATATTCCATTTTTGATTGACAAGGCTACGGCAGCCGAGGCTTGGCATTATGTGGGTGCAGCTCGCGTAATTCGTGCCTATGGTTTTATGCTTATGACAGACCTTTATGGAGAAATGCCTTACAAGTCGAGTGAGGCTGAAGCCGGTGTTACTCCTACCTATAATGACGGAAAAACAATCTATTTGGGCTGTTTGGCCGATCTTGACACCGCTATCGAGATGTTCCAAAAAGAGCAAGGGTCTGCGACAGCTTCGTTGGCTGTAGGCGATATTTGGAACGGTGGTAGTGTAGACAAGTGGCTTAAATTGGCATACTTACTTAAAGCACGTTACATTAACAAGCTTATTAAAAAGGGTGAAGGCAGTTATCTTGAAGGGAAATACGATGCCGCAGAAATCTTGGCTTGTCTTGACAAGGCTCAGCAAAGCAATGCCGACAATACCGTATTCAATCATATTGATGCCAATAATTCGCATGATGTATTGGGATGGGATGAACCGGTTGATTATTCACCGCTCTTTTCTGTATGTGGCATGAATGCCGGCTATATGCCTACCAAGATGCTTTACGATAATCTGACAAATTTTGCCGGAAGTGGAATAGAAGATCCGCGTGCCGATAAGATTTTACCTTGGGCATATTCGAAGCAATCAAGTAATTCACCCGCAGAGGTGAAGTTCAAAAACGGTTGGCGTCGTTCTATGGGTGTAGACATGATTGGCAATGATAGTCCCAGCCTTACCGGCGGACCGTTGCGCTCGAACTTCTCGGCAGCTAAAGGTTGGTGGATTGACAGTGAATCTTCTACCCGTAAGGGGGACACTATTTATGTAGAGTGTACCAGTCAGTGCAAAGCTTATCAAGGACGTCCTGATTTACTTTATCGTCGCGATGGCACTGATGCCTCTCGCGAATCGGGAACTTTCTATACTCGCGTGTCTTCTCCCACCTATATTGGAACCTATGCCGAAGCTTGTTTCATACGTGCTGAAGTACTCTTTAACCAAGGTAATAAAGGAGCGGCTTTTAATGCTTATAAGAAAGGTATTGCAGCCAGTATCGACGGTATGAACGATAAATTGAAAGTGTGGTGCCGTGAAGATGCCAATTTGGAAGCATGCCCCTCGTTCTCTCCTATGACGCAAACCGACATTGACAACTATTTGAACAATGGTATCGGCACTGAAGAGAATATTACTTTGGGCAAGATTCTTACTCAAAAGCGTTTGGCATTGCATTTTTCCATGGAAATTTGGAACGATATGCGTCGCTACGATTTTAATCCGGAGCTTTTCTTAGGCTGGGGTATTCCTGCACGCTATGGCGTTGATGCTACTGCCCAAAAGAATATTCCGCAAGGTAAACAGTTCCGTCGTTGGCAGCAATGCAGTCATGAACTCAACTACAATACGGCCAATCTGCAAGCTATCGGTGCCACTGTTCCGGGAGCTGATACTTCAATTGCACTTTGGAATGCTGCCGAGGACGTATGGACTTTACCCGTATGGTGGGACAGTGCCCAAAACTAATTTTTCATTGCATTTTATTTTGTGATACAAATTCATTATCTTTACGCCCAAAATGTGGATTTTAAGATATAGTTAAGATATTGAAGGCTCTAATGGTCTTCATTCATAGATGATGATTGGAACAGCCGGTTCGTGAGAATCGGCTGTTTTTTTGTTTCGTTTGTTTGCATATCAACGGCGGTAATATGTTACTTTTGCCCTAAAACCGAAGATAGGCTGCACCTCAGCATAAAAAATGGACAAGTTCATTTTATTTTGCATTCGGTTTGTACTATCTTTGCGAGAAATAGCTGAGATGGTGTGAACTGTCTTTGCAAAGATTAGTCTATATATGGAACAAAGCAAGAAATTTATCTCTCCGGGGGCATGGTTCTCCATGACTTATCCGGTAGACTGGAATGAATTCGAGGACGGGGAAGGCTCTTTCCTTTTTTATAACCCCAATGAGTGGACCGGTAATTTTCGCATTTCGGCTTTCAAAGGGAATGCTACATATGGCAAGGACTCCGTGAAGCAAGAGTTACGGGAAAACTCCTCTGCCATTCCGGTTAGGATAGGCCGGATGGAATGTGCATATAGTAAGGAGATGTTCGAGGAAGAAGGTGCGTACTATACTTCCCATTTATGGATAACGGGCGCGGATGAAGTTGCCTTTGAATGTTCGTTTACGGTGAAGAAAGGAGAGCCGGTTGCAGAAGCGGAGAAGATTATCGCTTCGCTGGAAACGCGGAAGGATGGAGTGAAGTATCCAGCGGAGATAATTCCGGTGCGCCTTTCGGAAATCTACCAGATTAATGAAGCATACGAGTGGGTGGATACTACTATAAAGGAATTGTTGAAGAAGGATTTCCAGGGAGCCGAGGAAGACATTGCCAAGATGCAGCAGATGATGGAAGAAAGCAACATCGGTCCTAAGAAGAAGGATGCATGGCTGGCTTTTGGCATCGCGCTTTGTGTTATTTTTGCCAATGAAGTGGACGGTATGGAATGGCGTACCTTGGTGGACGGAAACCGGGAAGCGCCCATATTGCTGAACACGTCTACCGGTGAATGGATAGACCCCATGAAGCTGGTTTGGAGCAAAGTAAAGGCAGGAGGTAAAGTGAATCTGCCGGAGATATACAGCTCCTTGTTCTAAGGTCCGGTCATCTCGGTACTGTGATTTTCAACTTTCAATTTTCATTTTTCAACTATTAAAGCATTGGCAGCAGTAAATTCAATTCTTCAGGTGGAAAACTTGACCAAGTCGTTCGGTGACTTGGTACTATTCGAAAATATTTCTTTGGGCTTGTCCGAGGGACAGCGTGTCGGGTTGATAGCCAAGAACGGCAGTGGCAAGACGACATTGCTCAATATCCTTTCCGGCAAGGAAGGGTATGACAATGGCACCATTTCCTTCCGTCGTGATTTGCGTGTGGGTTATCTGGAACAAGACCCGCAATATCCCGAAGAGCTGACCGTGCTCGAAGCGTGCTTCCATCATGGCAACAGTACTGTCGAGTTAATCAAGGAATATGAACGTTGCATGGAAACGGAGGGGCATCCCGGCTTGGACGAAATTCTGGTGCGTATGGACCATGAAAAAGCTTGGGAGTACGAGCAGAAGGCGAAACAGATTCTGTCTCAACTTAAAATACGTGATTTCAGTCAGCACGTAAAACATCTGTCCGGCGGGCAGTTGAAGCGTGTGGCACTTGCCAATACCCTTATCACTGAACCCGATTTGCTGATACTGGACGAGCCTACCAACCACCTCGACCTCGATATGACGGAGTGGCTGGAGGAATATCTCCGCCGGAATAACCTCAGCTTGCTGATGGTGACGCACGACCGTTATTTCCTCGACCGGGTATGCTCCGAAATCGTAGAGATAGACAACCGGCAGATTTATCAGTATAAAGGCAATTACAGTTATTATCTGGAGAAGCGCCAAGAGCGTATCGAGGCCAAGACTGTGGAGATAGAACGTGCCAATAACCTCTACCGCACAGAGCTGGAATGGATGCGCCGCATGCCGCAAGCCCGCGGGCACAAGGCACGCTATCGGGAGGATGCCTTTTACGAGTTGGAGAAGGTGGCTAAGCAGCGTTTCAACAACGACAATGTAAAGCTGGACGTTAAGGCTTCTTATATAGGCAGTAAGATATTCGAGGCAGACCATCTGTACAAATCCTTTGGTGACTTGAAGATTCTGGATGATTTCTCCTACATCTTCTCCCGTTACGAAAAGATGGGTATCGTAGGGAATAACGGTACGGGCAAGTCGACCTTCATCAAGATACTGATGGGGTTGGAGCAGGCAGACAGCGGTACGCTGGACATTGGCGAGACGGTCCGCTTCGGTTACTACTCGCAGGACGGCTTGCAGTTTGACGAGCAGATGAAAGTGATTGATGTAGTGCAGGACATTGCCGAAGTTATAGAACTGGGCAACGGCAAGAAGCTGACGGCATCGCAATTCCTGCAACATTTCCTGTTTACTCCCGAGACACAGCACAGCTATGTCTACAAGCTGAGTGGGGGAGAACGCCGCCGCCTCTATCTGTGTACGGTCCTGATGCGCAATCCCAACTTCCTGGTGCTGGATGAGCCGACCAATGACCTCGATATTGTGACGCTGAATGTGCTGGAAGAGTATTTGCAGAATTTCAAAGGATGCGTGATTGTGGTGAGCCACGACCGTTATTTCATGGACAAAGTGGTAGACCATCTGTTAGTGTTCAACGGACAAGGGGACATCCGCGACTTTCCCGGCAACTATACACAATATCGCGACTGGAAAGATGCGAAAGTCCATCAGGAAAAGGAGAAAGAGAAAGAAGCCGCCAAGGCTCAGGAGGACAAGACGGCGAAGGTGCGTCTGAACGAGAAACGGCGCATGTCTTTTAAGGAAAAACGCGAGTTTGAACAATTGGAACAGGAGATAGCTGACCTGGAAACCGAAAAGAATGCAATTGAAGAGGCTCTGTGCAGCGGTACTTTGTCTGTGGACGAACTGACGGAGAAGTCGAAACGTTTGCCGGAATTGTCGGACTTGATTGACGAAAAAACATTGCGCTGGCTGGAGCTGAGTGAGATAGAATCGAACTGAAGTTCGAAATTGAAAATTAAGAATTAAGAATTAAAAATTAGAACTGAGAAAGTGGGAAATCTGACGAATTATCATAGCCATAGCCTTTATTGTGACGGGCGTGCCGGCATGGAGGACTTTGTGCGTTTTGCATTGAGTGAAGGTTTTACATCTTATGGCTTTTCATCGCATGCTCCATTGCCTTTTTCTACGGCATGGACTATGGAGTGGGATATCATGGACGACTATCTATCTGAATTCCATCGTCTGAAGGAGAAGTATGCCGGACGTATCGAACTGTATATCGGTCTGGAGATTGATTATCTGAATGAAGCGAGTAATCCGTCCATCGCCCGTTTCAGGGAGTTGCCGTTGGACTACCGTATTGGTTCTGTACATCTTCTCTACAATGACAAAGGGGAAGTGGTGGATGTAGATGTACCTGCGGATACCTTTAAGACCATTGTAGACGGACATTTCTGCGGTGACTTGGAGCATGTGGTCCGTCTCTATTATGGTAGGTTGACGAGGATGCTCGAGCTGGGTGGTTTTGATATTGTGGGCCATGCCGATAAGATGCACTACAATGCAGCATGCTATCGCCTGGGATTGCTGGACGAGCCTTGGTATGATGAGCTGGTTAGGGTGTATTTCGCAGATATTGCCCGTCGCGGCTATCAGGTAGAGGTCAATACCAAAGCCTATCATGACCTGGGTACTTTTTACCCCAATGAGCGGTATTTCTCCTACCTGCATGATTTGGGTGTACGTGTGCAGGTAAACAGTGATTCACACTATCCGGAACGGATAAGCAACGGACGTCCCGAAGCTTTGTGTGCCTTGAGGAAAGCTGGATATGAATCGGTGATGGAACTACACGGAGGAGAATGGAAAGAGATGCCTATCGTGTTTTGAGTGAATAGGATACAAAAACTCCTGACTTGCCTTTTTGTAAAGGTAGTCAGGAGTTTTTTCTTTCTATTATGAACTATTCTGTTTTCAGTAAAAAGTCGTCAATCGCCTTTTTGTAGGTAGCCTTATCGGCTGCTCCGCGGAAGAGCTGAGGCTCTCCATTCATAGGGATGAATACAAAAAGAGGGATGCTTGTTGCATTGAACAACGCTGCCAGTTCCTTTTCCTTATCCACATTGACTTTGTAGACAACGATTTTATCGGCATACTCTTTGGCCAGTTCCTTCATAATGGGAGCCACCATGCGGCAAGGTCCGCACCAGTCGGCATATAAGTCTATGATGGCAGGCTTGTTTCCCTTGTATTTCCAGTCCTGGGATTTCTCATAGTCGAACACATCCTTGATGAACATGGCTTTGTTCATGACGATAACTTCTCCGTTTGTTTGAGCATAGGCCAGCATGCAGGAAAACACGAGGGCAACCATTGCTATAATCTTCTTCATTTCTTCTTGTTAAGAGTTTTGTTCTATAACGGCTTTCAAATCCTTACCGCTGATGACACCCGAATGGCGCCATACGGCTTCACCTTTCTTAAATACGATAAATGTCGGTACTGCTTGTATGCGGTAGCGGGCAGCAAGCTCTTCGTGCTGGTCTACATCTATTTTGGCGATACGGGCAGCATCTCCTATTTCGTTTTTGAGTTCCTCCAGTACCGGATGCATGGCCTTGCACGGGCCACACCAGGTTGCAAAGAAATCAACTAAAACGGGCTTTTCTGATTGTATCAATTCTTCAAACTTTTCCATAATTTTTTCCTTTCTGTTTTTATTTATTTGTAATGATAACAAAATAGGAGGAGGATTTGTTCGCTAAATCATTATTTAATCGTCATCTCTTCAATGAGATGCGAAGCTCCCGCGTATTTGTCGATGATGAACAAGGTGTAGCGGATGTCTACACATGCTGCTCGTTGGGAGGACGGACGGAAGGCAATGTCGCCAGTCAGACCTTCGTAATTGCGGTCAAAGCCGGTACCTATCAGTTCTCCTTTGGCATTGAACACTGGGCTGCCGGAGTTTCCACCGGTATTGTCTGTGTTGACAATGAAGCAGATGGGCATTTCGTCGTTCGGCATGGCATAACGTCCGAAATCCTTTGCCTGATACAGCTGTTTCAGTTTGGCGGGGACTACAAACTCCCAATTGTCGGGATCTTCCTTCTCCATAGCTCCTTTCAGAGTGGTGTAGTAATCATATTTCACACCGTCTGCCGGAGCGTAGGGGAGCACTTGACCGTAGGTCAGGCGCAAGGTGGAGTTGGCATCCGGATAGATGGGCTGGCCGTTGGCAAGCTTCATGGCCATCATTCCCTTTACCCATACCTTGTGGGCGGCATTGTAGTTTTTATTGGCATCCATCATGGCAATGGAGGTCTGAAGCAGGCCGTCTGTGATGGAATATTTCAGCAAGACCATCCAGTCTGTATTAATCTTGTAGAGGCTGGGCTTGCGGATGAACTTGGCAAAGTTCTCTTTGTTGCCGAAGATGGAATGTTCAAAGCAGGCGTCGATGAAAGCGTCGCTGTTGCCCTTGAAACGCTTGTCTATGATTTGGAAAATACCGATGCGTTGTTCGGCAGGGATATACTTCATGTAGATTTTCAGCATTTCCTTGCCAACGATACGTTCCACTTCGGGGAAGGGGACAGAGGCGAAGTAGCGGTCGGCTGCCTTCTGAAGGCTGTCTTTAGCTGCTGCAATCTGTTTCTTGTCCTTGTTCTTCAAGGCAGACACCAGTCTTGCGGTACTGGGGATACGCATGAAATCGAGTCCCGTCACCAGTGCTTCCTGAATGGCTTGCTGGTGGTAGAGGGCTGGACGGCGTTGCTTTACGATGGCGCGTATCTGGTCGAATGCCTGCTGATAGCTATTGTCGTTCAGCGAGCGTCCGCGTGCCAGGAGTGCCTCTTGCTGTGCACGTTTGGTGTCCAATACTTTCAGACGGACGAGACCTTCGTTCATACCAATGGCATTTTTCCAGTAGTTGGCAGAAGATGCATACTTGCTGGCATAGTGGATGCGTACGGCATCGTCTTGCAACATTTGTTTCATCAGAGCTTTCTGGCGGACATCGCGCACGTGGTGGCGCATGAAGTTGGTGGTTTGCATACGCTCTTCCACCTCGTCGGAAATCATGTAGCGCCAGTTGCGTCCGGGGAATCCCATGACGAAGGTAAAGTCGCCCTCGCGATAGCCGTCAAGGCTGATGGTGAGATGTTTCTTCACTTTTAGGGGAACGTTGTCTTTGCTGTAAGCGGCGGGTTTCCCGTCTTTGTCGGCATAGATGCGGAAGATGGAGAAATCTCCCGTGTGGCGGGGCCACATCCAGTTGTCGGTGTCTGCGCCGAACTTGCCGATGGAGGAGGGGGGAGCGCCTACCATGCGGATGTCGCTATAGGTGGTCTTTACGAACAGATAGTATCTGTTTCCACCGTAGAAGGCTTTCAGTTCCAGCTTGCGGCCGGGTATCAGGGCGATGCCTTCGGACTTGGCGAAGCGGTCGGCTACTGTCTTCAGGTATTTGGGAGACAGATAATTGGTGCCGTTCGGGTCGTCGTCGGTTTTCAGTTGTTCGTTTACGTAGTCTGTCACGTCCAGTATCCGGTCGATGTAGGTGACGGTGAGTCCCTTGCAGGGAAGCTCCTCTTCGCGGGACATAGCCCAGAAACCGTCGGTCAGGTAGTCGTGTTCCACCGAGCTGTGTTGCTGTATGGCGCCATAGCCGCAGTGGTGGTTGGTCAGTACCAGGCCTTCGGCAGAGATGACTTCGCCGGTACAGCCACCGCCGAAATGCACCACGGCATCCTTCAGGGCAATGCCGTCGGGATTGTAGATTTGGTTGGTGGGGATGAGCAGTCCGAGTTCCGTCATGGCTACTTCGTTCTGCTTTTGCAGGTCGGTGAGCATCCACATACCTTCGTCGGCGTGTGCGGCAAGGACAGAAGATGTAATGAATAATGATAATAGGATTCTTTTCATGGTGATGTGCGTTAGAAGAGCATCTGAGAGGGGGGCTATTCAGTATACGACTGAATAGGGTTAAGTATACGACTGAATGGCATTCACTATACGACTGAATGCCATTCAGTATGGGAGGTAATCTCTCAGAGGCTTTAATTTATTCTATAATGTTCATTTCTTTTATCAGATGACTGCAATTGCCCAGTTTGTCGAGGATGAAGAGCACGTAGCGTATATCCAGTGCAATGCAACGCTGCAGGTCATTGTTGAAGTTGATGTCACCGCTCAGAGATTCCCAGTTGCCGTCGAAAGCAGTACCGATGAGCTGTCCTTCGCCATTGATGACGGGGCTGCCGGAGTTACCGCCGGTGATGTCGTTCGTCGTGAGGAAGCAAACCGGCATGGTGCCGTCTGCCATGGCGTAGCGTCCGAAGTCTTTCTTTTGAATCAGTTCTTTCAGCTTGGCGGGTACCACGAATTCACGGTCTTCGGGATTCTCTTTTTCAAGGATACCGTCGGTAGTGGTATAGTAGTCGTAGTGTACGGCATCGCGTGGGCTGTATGATTTTACATTACCATAGGTCAGACGCATGGTGAAGTTGGCATCCGGATAGGAGGGGACGGGCTGTTTCATTTCACCCAAGCCACGGATGTAGGCCTTGTGGAGCAGTTCCATTCCGCTTTCCAGTTCCATGTATTGCTTTCCGAGTTCCTGCAGCTTTTCGTTCTTGGAGCGCGAGTAAGCCGTAGCAGGGTCTTTCTCGATGGCTTTCACGGTGGGCTTTGCCAGGAATTTATCCAGGTTCTTGCGGTTGGAGAGGATGGAGTTGTCGTAAATGTTGTCTACGTATGTGTTGTAGTCGCCCTTGAACTCTCCGTTGATGGTTTGGTAGAAGGAGGGCAGCTCGTCGGCGTTCAGTGCCTTGGCAAGGGCGGGCAGGATGGCTTTGGCTACGGCGCGGTCCACTTCGTGGTCGTAGTCTTTATTGTGGATACCATCGTATGCATTTTCCAACTGCTTCTTCGAAGCTTGCAGCAATGAGTCGTTCTTCTCTTCGAGCGCTTTCTTTATGTTATCCATGATAAGGTAGGTACTGCCGAATTCGATAGCACCGCGCAATGCTTCGTTGGTATAGTAGAGCTGGCGCAGCGTGGGGGTGCTTTTCTCGATGATGGCATCAATTTTCTCTACCACACCCTCGTATTCGGGTTTTCCTTGGGCAAAGGCGGCATACTTTTTCTCGATTTCGGCTTTGGCGCCCAACACGTCATTGTCGATGATTGCCTTGTTCATACCGATGGAGTTCTTCCAGTAGTTACTGCTTCCGGCAAACTTGCTGGCATACTGGATGCGGGTCTTGTCACTGGCATCCATATACTTGCGCAGCACTTCGAGGCGTACGCCGCGCATATCAATCATTGCCTGATTCACGGCGTTCATGCGTTGCTTCACTTCGCTCTGGGTGAGGTAACGTTCTGTGCTGCCGGGGAAGCCCATAATCATGGCGTAGTCACCTTCGTTCAGACCTTTGATGGAGATGGGCAGGAACTTCGGGGTTTTCAGGGGTACGTTGCTTTCACTGTATTCAGCCGGCTCTCCGTTGGCATCGGCATAGATACGGAACATGGAGAAGTCGCCCGTGTGGCGCGGCCACATCCAGTTGTCGGTCTCACCGCCAAACTTACCTACCGAGGAGGGAGGAGCGGCAACCATACGCACGTCGCTGTATACCTTATAATAGAACATATAGAATTTGTTTCCTGCATAGAAGGGGAGTGCGCGCACTTCAATGCCCGGTTTACCCTTCAAATCGCTCTTCTCCAGTTCCTCTTTTGCCAGTTTGTTGAGGAACGGGGAAGTCAGTGCATCGATTTCCGTCACTTCGCCTGCCTTTATTTTAGCGTTGACAAGGTCGGTGATGTCTACAATGCGGTGCACGAAACGGAATTTCAATCCCGGGGTGGGCAGTTCTTCACTGCGGTTCATGGCCCAGAAACCATCTGTCAGATAATCGTGTTCCACGCTGCTGTGCTGCTGTATGGCACCGTATCCGCAATGGTGATTGGTCAGAATCAGTCCTTCCGGAGAGATGATTTCGCCGGTACAGCCACCGCCAAAGATACCTACAGCATCTTTCAGTGACACGCCGTTGGGATTATAAAGGTCGTCAGCCTCCAGCTTCAGTCCTTGCTTTTTCATCATGTCGATGGAGTTCTGCTGCTTCATCAGTTGCAACAACCACATTCCTTCGTCTGCACGCGCAGAGCAGACTGTCAGTGCGGCAATGGCCGCAAGCAAACCTTTCTTAAATGTAATCTTCATATAATCAATTATTAAGTAATGTCTTTGAATTTCATTGTCATCGCTTGTGGGCTTATGGCTTTATGGCATTGTTTCTTATTGCTTCCATAATGTTTGCAGGCGGACGCCGGTTCATCAGTTCGTTCTTCATAAAGTCCATGTATGGGGCTGCGTGACTGAAGAACTTATGATATCCTGCACAAAGGTAATTCAGTCCCGGCTCTCCGTCGGCTGTACGTGCAAAACGGTTCTTTGGACATTCGCCGTTGCAGGCAAACAGCCATTCGCACTCCCTGCATTGGGTGGGGAGAGATTGTTGCTTCATCAGTCCGAAGGCTTGTTGCCGTTCTCCGTACATCATCTCCACCAGTGTATTCTGATGGATGTTGCCCAGTTTATATTCGGGGAAAACAAAATGGTCGCACGCATATACGTCTCCGTTGAACTCCATGACGCCTGCATGGCCGCAAGTCTTTGCCATGGAACATACACCCGGTTGTTCGCCTATCCAGTTGGCAAGGGTAGAGTCGAATAACTGTATGTAGTAAGTACCCACGTCCTGCTTTACCCATTCGTCGAACAAGGCGCATAGGAAGTCTCCCCATTGTTCCGGCGTGACGGAAAAGTCTGCCAGCTGCGTGCTCTTTTCCTTGTCTGCCAGGGAGGCAAGATGGCGTCCGTCCCCATGAGGGGCAATGCGCTCCACGATGGGGGCAAACTGGATGTAATGGCATCCTATCTCCTTGAAGAAATTATAGAAGTCCAGCGGATAGTCGGCGTTGTAGTCATTGACCACTGCCATTCCGTTCCATTCCACACCGTGCTTTTTCAGCAGGTTGATGCCCTGCATCACCTTGACGAAAGAGGGCTTGCCCTGCTTGTTCTTCCGGTATTCGTCATGGAACTCCTGAGGCCCGTCTATGGAGACACCCACCAGCCAGTTGTTTTCTTTGAAAAACCGGCACCATTCATCGGTCAGCAACGTGCCGTTGGTCTGTATGCAGTTGTCTATGGTGCGTCCGTTGGCATATTTCTTTTGCAGCTCCATGGCACGTTTGTAGAAAGAGAGCGGACGCATCAGCGTCTCTCCGCCATGCCAGGTGAACAGAACCTGGGGCATGGTCTGCGAGTTGATGTACTCCTCGATGAACTTTTCCAGCAGTTCCTCGCTCATCACATGCTTGGGGTTGTCTCTATATAGTTTGGATTTCTCCAGATAATAGCAATAATCGCATGCCAGATTGCATACCGCACCTACCGGTTTCAGCATTACATAGAGCGGTTTGGCAAAAGGTGCATAGGTTGACATGTATATTTTCTCTATTTTTATGATTTATAATTGTGCAAAAATACGTAAACCGAATGAAAAATCCTTTCTTTCTATTCGGTTTATAAGGAATATTAATACCTTTGCTGGGTGTAATTCAAAAATCGTTTCTTGCATGATTAGAATGAGTGTGAACCGCATTTTACCCTTTTTGCTCCTGCTTGTGCTCTTTACTTCTTGCAACCGCAAGTATAAGATAGAGGGCAGTTCCTCGGTAACCAGCCTTGACGGAAAGATGTTGTTCCTCAAGACGCTTCGGGACGGGCAATGGGTGAACGTCGACTCGGCAGAGGTTATCCATGGGCATTTCAAGATGAAAGGCCGGGCCGATTCCGTGATGATGGTGACTCTTTATATGGACCACGAGGGCATTATGCCTTTGGTGCTGGAAGACGGCAAAATCGTGGTTTCCATCTCCAATACTCAGTTGATTGCCAAAGGGACTCCTTTGAATGACAAACTGTACGAGTTCATAGACAAGCGCAATTCCCTGGAAGTGAAGATAGAGGAGCTGGAACGGAAAGAGGCGCGTATGGTGCTGGACGGTGCCAATCTGGATGACGTGCATGGGCAGTTGGCAAAGGAAGGCGAAGCACTTGTGAAGGAGATGAACGACTACGTCCGGCAGTTCATTGTAGATAACTTTGAGAATGTGCTGGGCCCCAGTGTATTCATGATGATGTGCAGCACACTGCCCTATCCGGTGATGACTCCGCAGATTGAGGACATCATGAGAACTGCTCCCTTGTCTTTTAAAGAGAATACTTTGGTGAAGGATTTCCTTACAAAGGCGAAGGAGAACATGCAGCTGATTGAAGAGCAGAAACGCATGAAGCAAAATGCTTCTGTAGGAGGACAGAAATAAACAGGAATGAGTTGATAATGACAAACGGGAATGCCTGAATATCCTATCAAGATATTCAGGCATTCCCGTTTGTCATTATGTCTTTATCTGTCCTGGTCTTCGTTCTTCACCATCCCTTTATACTTTTCCGGCAATGCACTCTCCACCGCCGCATAAGCCTCGTTCATGCTTGCCTTGATGTTTTCTGCCCCTTTCCCTTTGGGAGGAATAGGTTCATGGATGGTCAGTATCATCCGGTGGCGGTGTATCCACTTTCCGGTGCGTGGAAGAATCTCGAACGAGCCGTCTATAGTGACGGGCACCACTTCCAGTTGCAGTTCATCTGCCAACTGGAAAGCACCTCTCTTGAAGTACCCCATGTGTCCCGTGAAGGTACGTGCCCCTTCGGGAAATACTACCAGTGACACGCCGTCTTTCAAAGATGATTCTGCCTGCCGCATGGTGGCAAGCACCTTCTTGGGGCTGGAACGGTCGACGAAGATATGTCCTGCGCTCTCGCATGCTTTGCCGACAAACGGGATTTTGCGCAGGCTCTTCTTCATCATCCATTTGAAGTTCCGTCCCAGGAATCCGTATATCAGGAATATGTCGAAGGCACCTTGGTGATTGGGCACAAACACGTAGGAAGTACGTTTATGTATTTTCTCCCTTCCATGTACCTCCACCGGAATAAGCAGTATATAGCAGATGAGCTGTGACCAGATTTTACCGGGATAGTAACCCCAGATATGCGCTCCTCCTATCAGCGAACCGATGATGGTGACCAATGCTGTAAGGATAGTCAGTACCAATAAAATGGGCAACGCAAAGCAAACCTGATAAATAATATAAAGTATCTTCATAGGTGTCGGATTTTTTATTGCTACAAAGATATACCTTTTTCTTATTTCGTCACTCTTTCTCTCTTACTAATTTTAGTACTGTAATTTCCGGCCATGCCCCGAACCGGAACGGCAGTCCTACATAGCCGATGCCAATATTTACGTACAAAGCCCTCTTGCCTTCGTAGTACATTCCTCTCCATTCCGGATAGATAAGTTCGGCAAGGGAGTGCCCGAACAAGATGCCTTGCATGGCGTGGGTGTGTCCTGCAAGCATCAGTGAAATATCCGATCGGGGCAGTACCTCGCGCCTCCAGTGGGTAGGGTTATGGCTGAGCAATATTTGGAACATTCCCTCCGTGCCCTGCATGGCTTGTGGCAAGTCTGCAAATTGGGAGAAAGGAGGCTCCCCGTCGTTTTCCACACCGATGAGGGCTATGCTGTCACCTTTGTGATGAAGGATGTCATGCTCATTGTTCAGCAGTTTCCATCCCATTGCTTTCTGCTGCCGGATTAAATAGTCCAGATTGGCGATTTCTGCTTTCGGGCTTTGCCAGTGATAGTATGAGCCATAGTCATGGTTGCCGAGGATGGAGTATACTCCGTCCGGTGCGTATAGTTGGGAGAGTATTTCTTGGAAACCATCCAGTTCATGGCTCTGCTGGTTCACGAGGTCACCGGTGAAGACAATCAGGTCCGGCTTCTGTCCGTTGACTAAATCGACCAGCTGTTTGATGGGGTCCGGATTGCCTTGCCAACTGCCGATGTGTATGTCCGATATTTGCACGATGCGGTAGCCGTCGAAACCTTCCGGAATATTTGCAGAACGGTATTCCACTTCTTTTGTATCGAAACGGGTGATGCCTGCCAGGGTACCGTAAAGGATATTGAAGAAGCTGACGACAGCCAAAACCAGTCCTATAGCGGTGAACGGGCTGCGGGGACAACGACGGATGATGAAGTGTGCCAGTACTCCCACCAGCGAGCAAAGCATGAATATGGTTTTTGGAAAGACAAATAGCATGATGGTAATTGCCAGTCTGCCTATGGCCTGCGTATGGTTTGACATCGCATTGTCGCCCGTGAGGAACATGAAGTAAACATAGCCTGCCGCTAATAGCAAGGTGGGAAGCCAATAAAGGCAGTGAAGGACTGCCTTTCTGGTTTTTCTTACTACATAAACCAAGTAAATGTAAAGGTCGGGGATGAGAAGGAAAAGGATGAAAACAAGAGTTACTCGGTGCATATATCTTTCAATTCTTCAATGTTCTTTTTAATATTGTCCAGATGTTTGTAAATCACTTTTTTGTAGAGAATATAGATAATCAACGCATCAAATACTACAAAGAGGGTAATCAGTATGGCTTGCACGCCAACGGACATCAGATGATATTCCATCACCCAATAATTGAGGATATTGAAAAGGATAATCCAGATGGAGATGCCCATCACCTCATATTTGGTCCATTGGCGGAAAGTGGTCATACGGCGGCTGACTTCGGCAACACTCATTTCTTCAATATGTGTATTCTTATTCCAACGGTATGTTTTCCAGTCCCACCACATGCCTGCGAGAATGCTGATGGCAATGAATCCTAAAAAGGGAACAATCTTTTCTTGTAGTTGTTCGTTGAAACCGAAGGTGGGCAGTAGCAGCCATATAAGAAGAAGGGTAGCCAGACATATCGTTCCTATTCCGATAGAGAAGCGTTGTATGACTACGAGGCGTCCCAGACTTTTGCGGGTATTTGCCTTGTAGCCGGCAATCAGTTCTGTAATCTGCTGTTCATCAGCAATCGGTTCTTTCTGCAACTGTTCATTCAGTGCGTTCCATGATTTCTTCAGTTCATCCAGTTCCATATATCTATTCCTCCTTATTCATTCTTTTCAATTTGTCTTTGATGCGGCTGAGCTTGGTGGCAACGTTTGTCAAAGTCAGCCCGGTGATTTCGGCAATTTCTTCGTAGCTTTTCTCTTCCAGATAGAGCAGGATGATGGATTTTTCCAATTGTCCCAGCCGGTTTATCATCCGGTAGAGTTGCCGTAGCATGGCTTGTGTCTCGTCGGTTTCTTCAGTCCGGTCGGCTTCTTGGTTGAGGGTAACGATTTCGGGGATGTTCTTTTCTTTGCGGATAAAGCTGATGCACGTGTTCAGTGCGATGCGGTAAATCCATGTTGAAATCTTGCACTCCCGCCGGAACTTGGGAAATGCTTTCCATAAGTTGAGTACCACTTCCTGATACAAGTCGTTGAGGGTAGCGTTGGGCGTGGTGTACAGATAGCACACCTTATATATCACGCGCTCATACTCTCGTACCACGGATACAAACTCTTGTTCTGCATTTTCCATCTTTTTGCTTCTTTCGAGTTGCTTTGCACTGTTAGTCGCGGAAAGGGGCGATAAATCACAGTTCAAAAGGATTATTTTTTATGGCACATAGGTGACACAGATTAAACAGATGACCACAGATGAGAAATTCATGATGAACAAAATTATCAGTGAAAATCTGTTTAATCTGTGTCGTCTGTGTAACTCCTTTTTCAATGTACCGAATTATCAGCATTATGATACGCTTTCTAAATTTCCTGCCAGAAACTTCCGCATATTCCCTATTGGCATTCCTCGGCGGCGGGCGTAGTCGTCCAGCTGGTCTTCTCCAATCTTGCCCACTGAAAAGTATCGGGATGCGGGATGTGCCAGCATCATGCCGCAGACGGAGGAGTGAGGGTGCATGGCTCCATGTTCAGTCAGCGTGATGCCTATCTGCTTCATGCCGAGCAGTTCGTCCAGCAGGAAATTCACGGATTGGTCGGGTAGGGAGGGGTATCCCACAGCGGGGCGGATGCCTTGGTATTTCTCGACCAGCAGATCCGGAATGGACAAGGATTCGTCGGGGGCATACCCCCAAGCCTCCTTGCGGACATATTCGTGCATCTTTTCTGTGGCGGCTTCGGCAAGGCGGTCGTTCAGAGTCTGTACAAGGAGATGTTTGTAAGGGTCGCTTTTATAAGTCTCTTCGGCCTCTTCACTGATGGTGGAGGCGAAAAGTCCTACGATGTCGGGCGTGCCTGAAGAGAGGGGACGTACAAAATCGCTCAGACAGAGAAATGGACCGCCATCGGGTTGGGGTGTCTGCTGGCGGAGCAGTGGGAAGGTTGTTCCTTCTATCAAGAGGTTATCTCCGTCTGCATTTGCCTGGCAAAGCCTGAAGATGCAATGGATGGAGATTGTTTCGTCCAGTCGGTCGAGCATTCTATTGGCCTCCTTGAAGAGCTGCATGGCTTCGGAAGCCTTGGTGCGTTCCTCTTCGGGAAAGGTCGTCAGCCAAAGTGCACGGCAAGAATCGCAGCCATGGATGTTTGCGATAGCTGCAAAGCGAGGCTGGAAGCCCCAGGCATGGAAGAAATAAATCCAGTTGATGTAAGGGGTTACTTCATGAATCCGATACGAAAGCAATTCATGCCCCAGTGCCAATATTGTCCTTTTCATCCCATTTCATCCCTAATCCTTAATCCCTAGCCTTCACTCTCCAAATCTCAGTTCCTCGCCACGATAAGCATCGTCCACCATGCCGTCGCTATAAACGGGATGTCCGTTGGCAAAAGTCCTTTCCACTTTCCAGTTGAAGGTATGTCCTTCCAATGGGCTCCAGCCGCATTTGCTCAAAACTTTGTCGGCTGTCACTTCCCACGGGGTATCGGGGCGTACCAGCACAAGGTCTGCCCGGTAACCTTCACGGATATAGCCGCGCTCGTTGATGCGGTAAATTTGTGCGGGAGCATGGCACATTTTTTCAACGATGGTCTCGAGTGTGAATATTCCCTCATCTACCAGTTGCAGCATGCTGACAAGCGAAAACTGTATCATCGGCATGCCGGACATGGCCTTCAAGGCACCTCCTTCTTTTTCGGAGAGCAGATGGGGCGCATGGTCGGTGGCTATAACGTCTATCAGGCCGGAGTTGACGGCTGCACGCAGGGCATCGCGGTCGGCTTGCTTCTTAATGGCAGGATTGCACTTGATACGTGTGCCCAACGTGCGATAGTCACTGAGCGTGAAGAGGAGATGGGCAACGCATGCTTCGGCGGTGATATGCTTCTCGGAAAGTGAATAGTCATTGAACAGTTGCAGTTCCTTGGCTGTGGACACATGCAGAATATGCAGCCGTGCACCGGCAATCCTTGCCAGCCGTACTGCCAGTTCAGAGGATGCATAGCATGCTGCCGAAGAGCGGATGTAGGGATGCTTGCCTATGGGAATATCATTCTCTCCGGCAAACATTTCCTTATACTTGGCAATATTGTTCTTGATGGTTTCCTGGTCTTCGCAGTGGGCGGCAATCAGCATGTCTGTACCGTTGAAGATGTTCAGCAGGCTGTTCATCTTGTCTACCAGCATGTTTCCGGTACTGGAGCCCATGAATAGCTTGATACCGCAGACGCGGTGCTTGTCCAGCTTGCCGAATTCGCTGTAATTGTCGTTTGTTGCGCCGAAGTAGCAAGAATGGTTTACGATACACTTCTCGTTCAGCAAATCAAGTTTGGCGTTCAAGGCATCCAGCGTAGTGGTCACCGGATTTGTATTGGGCATATCCATGATGGAGGTCACACCACCTGCGGCAGCCGCACGGCTTTCGGTGAGGATGTCCGCTTTGTGGGTCAGCCCGGGATCGCGAAAATGTACATGGTCGTCGATGATGCCAGGCAACAGATAGCATCCGGTGGCATCTATGGTCTCGTCACAAGGGGCGGAGAGCGGTTTCCAGTTGGTCAGTACCTCTGCAATGCGCCCGTCTTCTATCACTATGGAACCTTTCACGGATTGTCCTTCGTTGACAATCGTAGCGTTATGTATCAATATTCTTTTCATATCTTCCTAATATTTGTAGTAAACCCCTATCACTCTATCACCCATCACTTCATCTCCTTATCTACGGTAGGATATTTATGGAACCAACTGTTCCATTTCAACCGAATCACTCCGAATACGGCTTCACCAAAAATACTGCTGTTCATTTTGGAGGTGCCCAGTTCGCGATTAATGAAGATGACAGGCACTTCCTTTACCTTGAAGCCACATTTGTAGGCGGTGAATTTCATTTCTATCTGGAAGGCGTATCCTTTGAAGCGGATACCGTCCAGATTGATGGTCTCCAATACCCGGCGGCGGTAACATACAAATCCGGCTGTAGTGTCGTGGATGGGCAGCCCGGTGATGAAGCGCACATACTTGGAGGCAAAATAAGACATCAGTACACGTCCCATGGGCCAGTTCACTACGTTCACACCACTCACATAACGTGAACCGATGGCTACATCGGCACCCTCTTCGGAGCAGGCGCGGTAGAGTCGCGGCAGGTCTTGGGGATTGTGGCTGAAGTCGGCATCCATTTCGAAGATATACTCATAACCTCGTTGCAATGCCCACTTAAAGCCGGCTATATAGGCTGTTCCCAATCCCAGCTTTCCTTTGCGCTCCACCATGAAGAGGCGTTCAGGAAACTCCTGCTGCAAGGTCTTTACAATGGCAGCCGTTCCGTCGGGCGAACCGTCTTCAATGACAAGGATGTGAAAACCATGTTTCAGAGCAAAAACGGCACGGATGATATTTTCTATATTCTCCCGTTCATTGTAGGTGGGGATGATGACAATGCTGTCTGATGTTTGCATACTTATAGGTAATGGGGGTTATAACTGGGAACAAATGTAATACATTTCTTTTTTATCTGGCAGCATTTTCACACAAATCTTGATTTTGCAAAGTTCTGGCACCACGACTCTTTCATTTATGTAGCTCCTTCTAACTCCTGACTATAAGGAATGCAGGTTAAATCAAAGAACCGTATGCTTGACTTTGAACTTTAGCCTCAATCTTTAGCTATTCCCGTTTCAATCATTAACAGAAAACATTCAAACTATTAAAGAAAAACTTTCGAAGTATAAAGGATAAAGTGGGTAGATATAGGGAGAAAAAAGTGCTCTTCAGTCTTGGTCTGTCTATCCCAAGCCTTGGGATAGACAGACCAAACCCTGGGATACATGTCTGCAGGCTGGGGATAAACTTTGTGTAATATAACTCCTGAATAGGGATTGTGCAGGCTGTGTTATTCATAATTGGAGGAAAAGAAGTTTCATTGCCTTCCCCGATAAATAGGGCGATACAGAAAAAAGGTGAAGGATGTGCAGGCTGACAGCAGAAAGATTATTTCAGAGAACATAGTTGCCGACAGGTCAAAGCTAAAGATTATTTGTGTATTTTTGCACCGAATTTATTTCGGTAGGATACCTTATGAGAGGCAATACCGGGGGAAAAAGCGCAAAGCAATGAATATAACTGAACTGCAACAATCTTATGCTTCCCATCCCAATGTAGAGGGGGTGTGCAGGCTTCTGAAAGATAACTCTGTCCGTCACCTATATTGCGGAGGTTTATATGCCTCTGCCGCTTCTTTGTTTTCGTCTGTATTGGTTCAGCGGGCTACTTGTCCGCTCGTTTTCATTCTGGGCGATATGGAGGAAGCCGGTTATTTCTATCATGATTTGACGCAGATATTGGGGACAGAGCAGGTATTGTTTTTTCCTTCTTCGTTCCGCCGCGCCATCAAGTACGGGCAGAAGGATGCGGCAAACGAAATACTCCGTACAGAAGTGCTGAGTCGCCTGCAAAAAGGAGAAGAGGGGCTTTGCGTGGTGACCTATCCGGATGCGCTGGCCGAAAAGGTTGTCTCACGTAAAGAACTTGGAGACAATACACTGAAACTGCATGCAGGAGAGAGGGTAGACATGAACTTCGTGACGGACGTGTTGCGCAGTTACGGTTTCGAATATGTGGACTACGTCTACGAGCCGGGGCAGTATGCCGTTCGTGGCAGTATTATCGACGTCTTTTCCTTCTCTTCCGAATATCCCTTCCGTATAGACTTTTTCGGCGATGAGGTGGAAAGCGTCCGTACTTTCGAGGTGGAAACACAGCTCTCGAAGGAGAAGAAAGAAAGCATCGTGATAGTTCCCGACTTGAGCCATAGCCTGGAAAAAAAGGGAAGCGGCGGCATGGTGTCGTTCCTCGATTTCCTTCCGTCGGACAGCTTGCTTGCCATGCGCGATTTCCTCTGGCTACGCGAACGCATCCAGACCGTGCACGACGAATCGCTCACCCCACAGGCCATCGCCGCCCGTGAGTCGGAGGAGAATGGAGCCATCACGCTGGAAGGCAAGCTGATTGATGGTGGCGAGTTCACCCTGCGCGCCCTCGATTTCCGCCGGATGGAGTTCGGTAACAAGCCAACCGGAACGCCGGATGCTACCGTCTCGTTCCATACTACGGTACAGCCTATCTTCCATAAAAACTTCGACATGGTGGCAGAGAGTTTCCGCGAATACCTCTCCCGTCACTACACCATCTACATATGCAGCGACAGCCTGAAACAGACCGACCGCATCCGTGCCATCTTTGAGGACCGTGGAGACAACATATCCTTTACCGCCGTGGAACGGACACTGCACGAAGGCTTTGCCGACGACACTTTGCGTATCTGCGTCTTTACCGACCATCAGCTGTTCGACCGCTTTCACAAGTATAACTTGAAGAGCGACAAGGCACGCAGCGGCAAGGTGGCCTTGAGCCTGAAGGAGCTGAACCAATTCACCCCCGGCGACTATGTGGTGCATACCGACCATGGTGTGGGGCGTTTTGCCGGACTGGTACGTATCCCCAACGGTGACACCACGCAGGAGGTGATGAAGATTGTCTATCAGAACGAAGATGTGGTGTTTGTCTCCATCCACTCTCTGCACAAGGTTTCCAAGTACAAGGGAAAGGAGGGTGAAGCGCCCCGCCTCAACAAGCTCGGCACCGGAACCTGGGAGAAGCTGAAAGACCGCACCAAGACGAAGATAAAGGATATTGCCCGCGACTTGATAAAACTCTACTCGCAACGCCGCGAGGAGAAGGGGTTCCAATACAGTCCCGACAGCTTCCTGCAACGGGAGTTGGAAGCCTCCTTCATCTATGAGGATACCCCCGACCAAAGCAAGGCTACTTCCGACGTGAAGGCCGACATGGAGAGTACCCGTCCGATGGACCGCCTGGTGTGCGGTGACGTGGGCTTCGGCAAGACGGAGGTGGCTGTTCGTGCCGCTTTCAAGGCTGTGGCGGACAATAAGCAGGTGGCTGTACTGGTGCCCACTACCGTACTTGCCTATCAGCATTTCCAGACCTTCAAGGAGCGCTTGAAAGGCTTGCCTTGCCGGGTGGAGTATCTGAGTCGTGCCCGCACCGCTGCTCAGGCAAAGGCTGTAGTGAAAGGGCTTGCCGAAGGGGAAGTGAATATTCTTATCGGTACCCACCGTATCCTGGGAAAAGACGTTAAGTTCAAAGACCTTGGTTTGTTGATTATTGATGAGGAGCAGAAGTTCGGCGTCTCCGTCAAGGAGAAACTCCGCCAATTGAAGGTGAATGTGGATACGCTGACCATGACGGCTACACCCATTCCCCGTACCTTGCAGTTTTCGCTGATGGGTGCGCGCGACTTGAGCGTCATCCAGACACCGCCGCCTAACCGCTATCCCATCCAGACGGAAGTGCACACCTTCAACGAGGAAATCATTGCCGACGCCGTCAATTTTGAGATGAGCCGTAACGGGCAGGTATTCTTCGTGAATAACCGTATTTCCAATCTGTTTGAGTTGAAGGCCATGATAGAGCGGCACATTCCCGACTGCCGTGTCTGTATCGGACACGGACAGATGGAGCCTGCCGAACTGGAGAAGATAATCTTTGATTTCGTCAATTACGATTACGACGTGCTGCTTGCCACTACCATCATCGAAAGTGGCATCGACATACCCAATGCCAATACCATTATCATCAACCAGGCGCAGAACTTCGGCCTCAGTGACTTGCACCAGATGCGCGGACGTGTGGGGCGGAGCAATAAAAAAGCTTTCTGTTACCTGCTGGCACCGCCTTTGTCCTCCCTTACTCCCGAAGCAAAACGACGCCTGCAAGCCATCGAGAACTTCTCCGACCTGGGCAGTGGCATCCACATTGCCATGCAGGACCTTGACATCCGTGGCGCAGGCAATATGCTCGGTGCCGAACAGAGTGGTTTCATTGCCGACCTAGGCTACGAGACGTATCAAAAGATTCTTTCCGAAGCTGTGCACGAACTGAAGACCGACGAGTTTGCCGACCTTTATGCCGAAGAACTGAAAGCAGACGGAGGCGTCATCAGTGGAGAACAGTTTGTCGACGAATGCCAGGTGGAAAGCGACCTTGAACTTCTGTTGCCTGCCGATTACGTGACTGGCAGCAGCGAGCGTATGTTGCTCTATCGCGAGTTGGACGGATTGACACTCGACAAGGATGTGGATGCTTTCCGTTCCCGCCTCGAAGACCGCTTCGGCCCGATTCCTCCCGAAACGGAAGAACTGCTGCGCATCGTTCCCTTGCGACGCCTGGCTGCCCGCCTCGGCGTGGAGAAAGTCTTTCTGAAAGGTGGGCGCATGTCCCTGTTCTTCGTCTCCAATCCGGACAGCCCGTACTATCAGAGCCAGGCTTTCGGTAAGGTCATTGCCTACATGATGAAGTACACCCGGCGTTGTGACCTGCGCGAACAGAACAACAAACGGAGTATGTTGGTGAAGGATGTCAAGACGGTAGAAGAAGCTGTCTGTGTGTTGCAGGAGGTAGTGGCAATGCAGGTGGAAGAGTAAACTGTTGCCACTCCTGCCACTAACGTCCGAACTGCAAGGCGAATCCCAAATTGAAGAAAGTGATGTTGTTTTTGAACCAGCTATGGTCTACTCCGTCATCATACCCGTCTGTGTTATAAAGTCGTGCATCGGGGTTGGCAAACCAGTCTGCTGTCAGGAAATCACAGCGAATCATGCCCGAGAGTTTACGGCTGATGCGGAACTCATAGCCTGCTGCGAAAGTTATTCCACAATATCCTTTATGGAAAAGGTGTCCGTTCCGTTCACCGCGTTTATATGTCCGTTCCTGATAGTTCATATACCCGATGCCGAACGAGAGGAACAGTCCTTGATTCCCGTTGCTCCACAAGGGCCGGTATGTGATGTTGGGGCGTATGCAGTGCAGATGTGCCTTATCCGGCAGGCGTGCCATGCGTAGATAGTCATATTGAAGTCCTGCGGCAAATAGGGGCGTGATGTAGTAGCGGCCTTCTGTCATCAGGTCATATCCCACCCGGTTGCCATTCTTGCTGAAGAAGTCGTTACGGTTTCCCTCTACATGAGGTAAGGATACACCGCCACCGAAGATGATACTGTAATTTTGCGGCAGGCATTCGCTTTGTGCCAGCAGACCTGTCGCTCCAATGGGGAGTAGGGATAGGCAGAGGAGGAGGAATCGTTTCATGCAGTTGCTGTGAGTTTCTTGGAAATATCGTATTTTTATCGTTTCCCGTATAGCTTGTCTATCAAATCCGTCCGTCCTATCCGGCGCAGTTCGTTTATGATGTTCCTGCGCTCTTCGGGTTTGTACCAGAAGAAGAATTGGCGTTGAGCCAGTTTCTCGCGCTGCGTTTTGGCACTGAATACCGGTTCCAGCGTATAAGGATGGAAGCCCGTGTACCATGCTTCGGTGGCAACGGTCATGGGAGTAGGGGTAAAGTCTTGCACTTGCTCCAGATGGAAGTCCAGTCGTTTGGTGATGACGGCAAGTTCCGCCATATCTTCCTCCTTGCATCCGGGATGGCTGCTGATGAAATAAGGAATAAGCTGCTGGCGTAGTCCTTCTTCATGGTTAATCCTGTCGAATATCTTCTTAAACTCACCGAACTGGCTGAACGGAGGCTTGCGCATGATGTTGAGCACGCGGTCTGACGTATGCTCCGGTGCTACCTTCAGGCGACCGCTGACATGGCGGGCAATGAGCTCGCGGGTATATTCCTGCGTACTTTTGTTAGTGTTCGGGTCCTTGCTCTGGTGCAGCAGCAGGTCATAGCGTACACCGCTGCCAATGAAGGACTTCTTGATGCCGGGCAGGGCATCTACGGCATGATAGATGTCGAGCAGCGGACGGTGGTCCGTATTCAGGTTGGGGCATACCTTGGGGTAGATGCACGACGGGCGTTTGCATTTCCTGCAGACGGCCTCATCCCGTCCCTTCATGCGGTACATATTGGCCGACGGGCCTCCCAAATCGCTCAAATAACCCTTGAAGTCTGGCAGCTCCGTGATGGCTTTCACCTCTTTCAGAATGCTCTCCTTGCTGCGGCTTACGATGAATTTGCCCTGGTGTGCGGAGATGGTGCAGAAGGCACATCCTCCGAAACATCCGCGATGCAGGTTGACGGAGAACTTTATCATGTCGTATGCCGGAATACGTTTTCCCTTGTATTTGGGATGGGGCAGGCGCGTGTATGGCAAGTCGAAAGAACGGTCGAGTTCAGCTTCCGTCAAAGGGGGATAGGGAGGATTGACTACTACCGTCAGCTTGCCGCTCTTTTGCAAGATGCGGGATGCTGTATATTTGTTGCTTTCCTCCTCGATATGACGGAAGTTGGCAGCTTCTTTCTTTTTATCTTTCAGACATTCTTCATGGGAAAAGAGGGTGATATCCCCTTCTTGTACCACTACTTCCTTGTCAAGGTAAACCATTTGGGGAATATCGGCGATGAGCTTTTTGAAGCTTGGGGCGTCCATCTGTGTCTGTTGGCGTTTCAGCCTTTCCGCAAGTTCCACCACCGGTTTCTCTCCCATGCCGTAGATGAGTGAGTCGGCTCCGCTGTCGAGGAGGATGCTGGGGCGTACACGGTCCTGCCAATAGTCATAGTGCGTCAGGCGGCGCATGCTTGCCTCGATGCCGCCCAGTACGACGGGGACATCGGGGAATAGCTTCTTTAATATCTGGGTATATACAATGGAAGGGTACTCCGGACGCATATCCGGACGTGCATCCGGGGTATAGGCGTCATCACTGCGCAAGCGTTTGTTGGCAGTATATTTGTTGACCATCGAATCCATACAGCCGGGACTGATGCCGAAGAACAGACGGGGACGTCCCAGTTTTTTGAAGTCGCGCAAGTCGTCGCGCCAGTTGGGTTGGGGGATGATGGCTACGCGCAATCCTTCTGCTTCGAGGATGCGGCCTATGACGGCGGCTCCAAAAGAAGGGTGATCCACGTAGGCGTCACCGCTGAAAAGTATTACATCCAATTCGTCCCAACCACGCAGTTCCACTTCTTTCTTGGTAGTAGGAAGCCAGTCTGTAAGGCGATATTCTTTCATTTGCACATTAAAAACTGTAATGTCATCCGTTCTCCGTCGTAAATCTCACGGAAGCCTATCTGCTGCTCGGAAAGATACTCTTTCATGTCATTGAAGGCAGCAGCGTCGTCCATGATGATTTCCAGCTTCTCGCCTTTTCCGGCCTCGCACATGGCTTTGATGGCAGGGATTAAAGGGCTGTAATGCTGTTGTCCGCAGGTGTCGATGGTTTTCATTTATTCTTCTTCTATGGTGTCTTGTTGGGAAAGCCATTGCAGATAGAGCTTGATGAGCTGTTGTAGTCCGAAGGCCTTCATGTTGTTGTGATAGATAACGTCGATACAGAGGTCGAGCAGGTCTTTGCTGTCTTCCTCTTGCGAGGCGATGAGGGAGCGGATGTTCAGTTTCAACTTGTCGAGCACGGTTTCGTCCACAATACCGTTGCTGTCGATGAGATGGCGGAAGAGGCCGTATTTCTCGATGGTGGCAAGATTCTCTTCAGAAACTTCTAAACTACGGGTTCCGCTGGGGTTGGCTTGTATAGTGTACATGATGTTTAATGTTTAGTGGTTAATGTTTAATGATTAATGGAAGCAAAGATAGTTTTTTCACTACAGATTACACAGATTTTCACAGATTATTTATAGGGATTGCTATTTTGTCTGTGTTAATCTGTGTAATCTGTGGTGAGAAAGCGGAGTATGGATGCCATAATTACATTTCTGGATGTTTCTTCCCGGATGCTTTCAAAAGGGAATCCCATGACAAAAGTGCGATAATCACTGCCTTGATAGGCTACGGCGGCGGGTGTGTTGCCGATGGCATAGGTCATGACTGGAAAAGCGGGAGACATGGGCAGGATGCAATCAGGGGAAGTGACCGGATAGCTTTGCTCATTCGGCAGGCGGGGAAGGGTGAAGGTATGCCCCAGTCCCCGGACAGCGATTTTGTCCCCGTCTGTTTTCAGAGAGTTGCCATGCCGGTACTTCAAGATATTCTGAATAAATTCTTTATTGCCCTGCGAGCTGTCCATATCGCTGCCTACGTAGGCACCGCTGACCAGGAGATGACCTCCCGACTGGCAATAGGAAGTCAGTATGCGCTGCATGGGCGAGGAGAATGTTTTGTAGTAGGTATTGCGTGCCGGATTGCTGGAATTGTCTTCTTTCTCAAGTCCGAGGATATAGTCCACTATCGGATAATCCTCTAATGAGAGGATGCCCTTTTCCACAGCCTCGTCGCTGCATGAGACGAAGCTGTAATTTCCGGCTGCCTGGATGGCTTTGCCATGTACGAAGGGGTAATCGAAAGTGTTTCCGATGATTTTCATGCCTTCGTATTCGTCACTGCTCTCTCCCAGACGTCGTCCTGCTTCCTTCCGGCTAAAATTCTGCTGGGCGCCGCAGAGGGAGATGTCATAGAGATAGGGTACGCCGGGATCTTGTGACAAGTCGAAGCCTGCCGCATCGGGGGTGTCTATAACGGCAGGCCCGCTGATGCGGTCGAATCCGTTGACGATAAGTATCTGTCCTTTTTCACGCTTTGCCTTGTAGGCGGCAAGAATTTCCGAAGGGAAGCTTTCGCCACCCCGGTTTACGGCGGTTACTTTAAAGGAATAGACGATGCCCGGTTCTATTTTTACGGTGTGGGATGGGGAGCTGACGCGTACGCCATTGTCAAATCCTCCACGACCGATACGTGTATATACAATGTATTCACGTGGTTTGGCAGTCGGCTCCAACGGGTCTTCCTCTCCTTGCCAGGAAAGCTCTAAAGTATTCTTCTTTTGACCGAAGCGGATGGCAAAGTGGCTGACGGGAAGGGGTTGGACAACGTAGTCTCTGCCGTGCTGGCTGCATATGTATTGCAGAATAGCTTTATAGAGCGCACGCCCGACGGTGAACTTGAAGTTAGGGTCATGTCCCAAGCGCATATCTGCGAAGTTCTGGTGCGACAACAGTTCTACGATGGTGGAAGGGACGGCGGGCAGGCGTGTTTCACTGTAGTTGCGGTTCCATAGGCTGCGGCGTGTCCAGTCTACGTTGAAGGTAGAGCGGATATCACGCTGCAACTGCGTTAGCAGAATGTCCGAAAGGTCACGGGAGGCATGGCGGTCTGTACCGGCATGCAGCCGGCCGTTGTTGAAGTTGGTGGTATAAATGCCGAGAGTGCCTATAATCTCATCTTCCTTACTGAAACCGGCATCGCTATGCAGGGCCATACTCATTTCAAAGGGGATGCCCAAACCTTCTTCCGTCGGGTTGAATAGTGATTTTCCTGCAAGGTAATTCACTGTACGGGAACGTACGTTGATGTCGTCGTTCATATCATTCTTTCCCTCATAGCCTCCATAGACGGGATAGGGCATGCCTGCCCATTGGGCAAAGTAGCGTGCGCCTTCCAGGTATCTGGGCAAGCCGCTGGTTTGTCCTCCGCGGGCAATGTTGCCCATGCCTCCTCCAAAGCGGACGGCATCGGCACAGACCACGCCTTTCTCTTTGCTTTCGTTGCTCAATACCACCATGCCATAGTCATTCCGGCCTTTGTCGAAAGTGAATGTGCCGAGGTACACCCATGTGCCGCCTCCTATTTGCTGGTTCACCTTGAACTCCGTGACGCCTCCATTGTGAAATACAAGATATTTGGCATCGCTTACGCTGCCCGGCAGTGTTTGGTAAGATACGTATACAGCATATTCTCCCGTTTCCGGAATATCGGGTACCCATTCGGCAAAAGCCTTGTCTTTCTTCTTTTCAGTTTTGGCAAAGCGTGCCGTGCCGGAGAGGAAAGGGTTTTCATTGTCTTGATAGACTCGTTTCCGTTGGGCAAATCCGGGTCGGGAGGTCTGTTCCCAACGTGCTTTCCGGCTTTTCACGTCCAGATAAAGGGAACCTTGTCCTCCATGTCCGCTCAGGCTACCGTCATTGTCTACGATGACTTCCTGCTTCTGCGTGTCCCTTTCGCGGGGAGTGAATACATTGGCTCCTGCATTCTCTAGCATGGGCAGGAGGTAGGGCAGGATGAAGGATTGGGTGAACTGGTCTTCTGTAGTGCAGAACAGCCTCGGGCGTTGCCATCCCCATTTGTCCTTGTCATTGATATAATATTTCCCGTGGCTTTGCCAAAGGGCGATGTGGCGTCCTTCCAGTCCGCGGGTGATGTCGTAGGGGCGCGAGGTACGGGTTACCCAGGGGGTACCTTTGTATTCCAGGTGGCTGAACAGACGTGCCTTGTCTTTCTTCCCTTTCCGGTAGAGGTTGGGGATAAGCTCTTCGATGCTCTTCCCGTCAGCAAAGACGGTGAGGTCGAAATAGTTCACCGGTCCTGGCAGGATTTGTCCCAGATGGCGGTAAATGGCATCAACGGTTTCAGGCCGTAGAGGCTGGTAGGCAAAGCGCTCGTTTGTATAGACAAGCAATTTCTTCTTCCGGAAGTCAATGCGGAAACTATCCAGCTTGCAGGTACCGATGTTGGCCGTATGGGTGGTGTATTCCCTAAAGAATGTCTGGAGGCGTTCTTCCACATTCTGCTCTAGTTCTTGTGCCGGAAGGAGGAATCCACACAAGAGCCATATGCCGGTTAGGATAAGTTTTTTCATACTGATGAAATATTGAAGTTGCCAATATCTGCTTTTACCAGACGGTGGTGCGTGCAAAAGTACATAAAAGAAAGCTTCACTGATGAGCGGGTTACTTTCTTTTTATTATTTTGCAGACATATAAGTAAGTCTTAAGAATTAAAAAGCATTAATCGGCAATCTTTTTCAGTTCTGTCAGTTCCGTAACTTTGTCCGGATAGAGGATGGCGTTGTGCGCAGCCATTTGAGCTGCTTTCTTATGGATTGGGTCCATTCCTTCGGGAGAATATGGGTTTTCTGTTACATTCTGATGGGTCAATGCCTCAAACCATGTGCAGGCAGCTGTATATCTGCCTATGGTTAAGTCAAGGTGGTATCCGTCCCTATTCATATGGTCGCCGATAAAGGAGGTACGTGCATTTTGTATGGCGGTTCCCGAAGGGATAATTTTCTTGATACCCACCAGGTTGGCGGCTTTCTTTACTGCATCCACAATGCTGGTGTACATTTTCATTTGGTTCTGGTCATAGTTTTTGAATCCGGTGTGGTTGGCATTGGTAGCATAAGCCCATGTCTGGTGCATCATTAATACGGTTTCCTTTCCAATTCGTTCCCTAATATAGTTAACCAATTCAGGTAGGGAAGCTTTGTAGCTGTCATAGATACCAGACAAAGGGCTGGCCTGCTGAACACTGATATAGTCCCATTTCTCATCGGCCAGTGCTTTCTCAATAGTCATTGACCGGGTTTCTGTTTTTTCCCCGTCTTTCTCTACTTTGCGATAGGCATAGGCCGGAGCGTTGTTGCGTATGTTTTGTACGTGCCGTTCCAGTGAACATCCTCCGATAAACATATTGCCGATAATCATGGTGATACCTTCAGCTTCTCCCAGTTCGTGCAAATATTGCTCTACTGCATCTTGTGAAAAGCTGTTGCCTATTGCCAATACTTTGATGGTGTCGTTATTGGCATGGCATCCATTTGCAAACAATGTAAATGGTGTGAGTAGGAATAAAATGACAAGGATGTTGATAGCATACTTTTTCATAATGGGGTTTGTTTTTAAGTTTTGTCGTTTCGATAAATAAGTAACAAAATTATTTGATTGTTTTTATATCTGCAAATATTCTTTGGGAATATAAGAAGGCTGAGACATGAAAAAATGAGATGCATTGCCGGAGCAATACATCTCATCCTATTGTTAATATTTTATCCGTTTATAGCGGAATGTATTCCACAAAGGCTTCCATCGCCTCATAGGAAGCAAGTCCGAGGCTGTCATACAAGGCAGCTGTTCCGCGGTTACGGTCCTCGCTGCGTTGCCAGAACAGACGTTCGTCATTGCCCAGGAACGGTGCGCTTTCCATCTGCGATTGATGCTTCAGGATAGAGTTACGCTTGGCACGCAGTTCTTCCGGGCTGATGGGCACAGCCATCTCGATGTTTTCGATTTCCCATTCGGCCCATGCACCGCGGTACATCCAGATGCGGCATTCCTTCAACCATTTGGCACCTTCTTCTTTTTCCAAGTCAATGGCGGCAAATACGGCGTCCGTACAAACACGGTGTGTGCCGTGCGGGTCGGCCAGGTCGCCGGCAACGAAAATCTGATGGGGTTTCACTTCACGCAATAGGTTGCGTACAATTTCCACGTCTGCTTCGCTGATAGGATTCTTCTGTATCTTGCCCGTTTCGTAGAATGGCAGGTCAAGGAAATGACAGTGATCCAGAGGGATATTATTGTATGTACATGCAGTGCGTGCCTCGCCACGGCGAATCAGTCCCTTGATGGTCAAGATGTCGCGTGTATCCATGTCACCGTCTTTCTTCTCCTTCAAGTATTTACGGATTTCAGTATATTTGTCATTGATGACCTGGTCTTCGCTGTTGTTGAAGATTTGGTTGAACCCGTTGATGAAGTGCAGGAAGCGGATAACTTCTTCATCGCCTACGGCAATGTTACCGGAAGTTTCGTAAGCCACATGCACGTCATGTTTCTGCTCTACCAGACGACGGATGGTGCCTCCCATGGAGATAACGTCATCATCGGGATGCGGAGAGAATACGACCACGCGTTTGGGATAGGGCTTTGCACGTTCAGGGCGATAGGTGTCGTCTGCGTTCGGCTTGCCGCCCGGCCATCCGGTGATGGTATGCTGCAGGTCATTGAATATCTTGATGTTCACGTTATAGGCTGAGCCGAACAATGCCAGCAGTTCACTCAAACCGTTTTCATTGTAGTCCTTGTTGGTCAGCTTCAGAATGGGTTTTCCGGTGAGTTGGCATAGCCAGACGATGGCGCTGCGGATGAGCTTGTCGTTCCATTCGCAGGAAGTTACCAGCCAGGGGCGTTGGATACGTGTCAAGTTGGCGGCGGCAGACAAGTCGATAGCTACATGTGCATTGTTGTGGGTCTGTAGATAAGATGCAGGGATAGTATCTGTTACCGGACCTTCAACGCATTCTTTCACCTTTTGTGCTTTCTCCTCACCCCATGCCAGTAGATATATTTTCTTTGCCGAGAGGATGGTGGCTACTCCCATGGTGATGGAGCTGATGGGGGTATTTTCAATGCTACCGAACATTTTGGAAGCTTCATTGCGGGAATCGCTGTCCAGCAATATCAGACGGGTGGTAGAGTTCTGGCGTGAACCCGGTTCGTTGAAACCGATGTTACCTACACGACCAATGCCCAGCAAAGCGATATCTAAGCCACCGAAACTTTCAATGCGCTGCTCGTAAAGACGGCAATATTCAAAGATGGCGTCTTTGGCGATGGTGCTGTCGGGGGTGAAAACATTCTGTTTGTCAATGTCCACATGGTCTATCAGCATTTCCTTCAATGCGTTGAAGTTGCTGTTGATGGCATTGGGAGCTAATGGATAATATTCGTAGAGGTTGAATATGACTACGTTGCGGAAACTTAATCCCTCTTCCTGGTGCATACGTACCAAGTCTGCATATACATTGCGCGGAGAGTTACCGCCTGCCAGTGCCAAGACACAGAAACGTCCCGCCTTTTGCTTGTCACGGATTAACTGTGCAATGTCAAGGGCAATCTGGTTGGCGCCTTCTTCCGCAGACTCATAAATATCTGTCGGGATTTTTTCCAGTCGGGTCAATACCGACCGTTCAAATGCATTCTCAGGTCTATAGTACCTGGGGGAGACTCTGTTGAGAGTGATTTGAGAGCTTAGATTGGTTTTCATAAAATTTATTATTAATAAATGATTAAGTATTGAACTGTTCTTTCAATCAACAAATATACGAAAAACAATGTTCATCCGCATATTGCTGAAGATTAATTAAGAAATACTGGTCGTCCCATATCTCATATGGGTTTTGACGGTTGTACGGAAAGTGTCTTCGGTCATTCCATAAAGTCACGGCCAACCGCCACCGTGAGTATGGATTTTACGTTGGGTCAACATAGGATTTAGGGGTTAGAATTATTAAATTAATCATGTTGTCGCTTTGACATTGTTTCGAAGGACAAAAATAGGTACTTTTTGGAGAAGATGTACTCCTTCTTTTGGGTATTTTCATTAAATACTCTAAAAAAGAGGATTTGGTGCATTTTGTATAATGTCTCGTTCGTTTGGGGTATAAGTGAGGATAATCATATAAAAATAGACCATTCATCGCACTTTTTGTCGTTTGGGTTTGTTATATTTGTGTGTGTTTATAAACTCTAAAATATCAATGTATGAAAAGCTGGAAAGTAGAAGCAGCCATCATAGCCGTGGGGCTGCTTTTGTTGGGAATCATGGTAAAAGGCGGTATCAACAATTTTGTGAATAAGGACCGTGTGGTCAGTGTGAAAGGGCTGGCCGAAATGGAAGTGCCTGCCGACAAGGTAGTCTGGCCTCTTGTCTACAAAGACATAGGTAATGACCCTGCACTGCTTTATGCCAATATGGAGAAGAAAAACACTGCCGTCGTGAGTTTCCTTGAAAACAACGGTATTGAGAAGGAGGAAATCAGTATTGCACCGCCCGAAGTGATTGACATGCAGGCCGAACGTTACGTTGACCGCAACGTGGCCTATCGTTATAATGCCACGTCTGTCATCACTGTCACTTCCAAGAATGTGGATAGGGTGCGTAAGCTCATGTCGGGGCAGGCTGAACTCTTGAAGCAGGGTATTGCCATCACGGGAGGGGATTATAAATATAATGTGTCTTATGAATTCACCGGTCTCAACGAAGTGAAGCCCAGAATGATAGAGGAGGCCACGAAGAACGCTCGTGCTGCAGCCGAGAAGTTTGCCAAGGATTCGGACAGTGAACTGGGGAAAATCCGCAATGCCTCGCAAGGGCAGTTCTCCATAAGTGACCGCGATGCCTATACTCCTTATATAAAAAGCGTACGTGTAGTGACTACTGTGAACTATTATTTGAAGAAATAACGAACTCGTCCGCATCTTTCCAAGCGGGAAACTTTAGCCTGAACTCCTGCAGGGAGGAAAGGTTGAGGGAGGCGGTGGCAATCGCCTCTTCGTTGTCGGGCACAGTGGCAAGCACTTCCCCCTTCGGAGAGTAGACCACACTGCCTCCGCTGTGTGGAATGTCTCTGCCGTCCTTGCCGATACGGTTGACACCGCAGACATAACTGATGTTTTCCAGCGCGCGCGCTTGCAGCAGGATGTCCCAGACTTTCCGGCGGGGAATGGGCCAGTTGGCGACGTAAATCAGGAGGTCGTATTCATTGCTCGTATTGCGGCTCCAGACCGGGAAACGAAGGTCATAGCATACAAGCAGCAGTATATTCCAGCCGCGATATCGGATGATGGGACGCCGGTTGCCGGGGGTGAAATGTTCTGTCTCGTGCCCCATCCGGAAGAGGTGGCGTTTGTCGTAATAGTAAGCATTGCCTTCGGGCGTAAGGAAGAATGCGCGGTTGTAGTAGGATGGCTTTCCGCCTTCCGAGGCTGTTTCGCAGGCAATATAGCTGCCGGCAAGAGCAAGCCGGTACTCTTCGGACCATTGGCGCAGTGTTGCGATGGTTTCTCCCGTTGTGGGTTCGGCCAAGCTGGCGGTGTCCATACTAAAGCCGGTGGAGAATGTTTCCGGTAAAACAACAATCTCCGTTGTTCCACGAAGAGTTTCTAACTTCTCGCGGAGACGACGGAGATTTTCTTGTTTATTTTCCCAGACAATGTCTGTTTGCAAGATGCTTATTCGCATGGCATTAATGCTTAATACCTGATTAGATATTTCCTAAATCAAAATTTTCGGGATTTTTTCCTTTAAAGTTCTTGAAGTACAGTTTTATCTCGCGCATATCCTTTTCGATGTCTCCGGTAGGCATGACAGCCTTGGTAGAGGAGATGGTCTTGGAAGGATAATCAATCCCGATAAGCATGATGGGCACTTGTGCTTTAAGTGCTATGTAATAAAAACCTTTCTTCCAGTTGGGATTGGCTTTACGGGTTCCTTCCGGTGTAATAGCCAGGTGGAAATGCTTGCTGTTTGCAAACTTTTCGGTCATTTGGTCCACTAAGGAAGATTTACGTCCCCGGTTCACCGGAATGCCGCCAACGGCTTTGAATATCAGTCCCAGAGGAAAAAAGAACCATTCCTTTTTCATCATGAAACTGGTCTTGCGGCCGATGGCACCATAAAACAATTTACCGATAAATAAGTCCCAATTGGAAGTATGGGGTGCCGCACAAATTACACATTTGTCGTAGTCGGGCACCGTCACGTTTGTCTTCCAGCCCAGCAGGCGATAATAAATGAAGCTATAAAAGGCTTTCTTCATCTTATTTCAGTTTGCCCATTGCGTCAATAATTTCGTCTACTTTTGCATTGAAGTCAGCACGAAGTTTTTTGTAGAAACCTTTTACATTTCCTGGCTCGGTGTGGCTGATGCGGCTTATGAATTCATCTTGCATTTTCAGAATTTCAGCCATCAGTTCATCGGCTTTTTGTTTGTCTGTTCCAGGCACATATAAGCTGTTTACAAGACACTCTGTGAACAATTCACCTGCAATATAGTTTATATTCTTCTTTAGTTCTTTTCTACTTGCCATAATCTTTACGTTTAAAATGAATAATCTGAATTATTTTCGGTAAAGATAATGTTTTTCTTTGTTAGTGTAGAGCAAAAAAGGGTTTTTATGTGTTTTTAATTTAGTAGTTTTGTGGAATTATTCCACAAACTGTGGACACATTCCACAGGGAAAAATGGAGGATGCCACCATGAATAAAGAACTGCCGTCTGCTTTTCTGCTTGATATATAGTTTGTTAGACGTAATGGATGAGATGGTGATAGATTGGCATCGGATTTGCTTTAATAGAAAGAAACAGGGTTAAATTTAATATACAAACAAGCATGAGACAGTTTTTTACGAAAAAAGAATTGAAACTAAAGAAGAAGAGGTTGCTGATGATGGTTGCCTGCATGGCGGTATTGTTGGCAGGTTACGTTATTCTGACTTGGCCTAAGAAGGTGGAATCGGAAGCTCCTACCGTGATTGTGGAATCTGCGGAAAAAGGAGATGTGGAGATATATGGCGAGTACGTGGGACGTATTCGCGCTCAGCAGTTTGTAGAGGTACGTGCGCGTGTGGAAGGGTATTTGGAGAATATGCTTTTCGCAGAAGGAACATATGTCACCAAGAACCAGGTACTTTTTGTGATAAACCAGGACCAGTATAGGGCAAAGGCTGACAAAGCTCGTGCACAGTTAAAGAAGGATGAAGCGCAGGCATTGAAGGCAAAGCGCGATTTGGAGCGTATCCGCCCCCTCTATGCGCAGAACGCTGCCAGCCAGCTGGATTTGGACAATGCCCAGGCTGCTTACGAGACTGCAGAAGCCTCAGTAGCGATGAGCCAGGCCGATTTGGACCAGGCTGAATTGGAATTGGGATATACGTTGGTCCGTTCTCCGCTATCGGGACATATCAGTGAAAGAAATGTGGATTTGGGAACATTGGTCGGACCGGGAGGCAAGTCCTTGCTGGCTACGGTTGTGAAAAGTGATACGGTTCTGGTAGATTTCAGCATGACGGCATTGGATTACCTGAAAAGCAAGGAACGGAATATCGATATAGGGCGTCAGGACTCTACACGTTCCTGGCAGCCGAACATTACGATTACTTTGGCGGATAATACCGTCTATCCTTATAAGGGCTATGTGGATTTTGCCGAACCTCAGGTGGACCCTCAGACCGGAACATTCTCCGTGCGTGCCGAAATGCCGAACCCTAACAAAGTGTTGTTACCGGGGCAGTTTACAAAGGTTAAGCTATTGCTGGATGTACGTGAGGGTGCTGTCGCCGTTCCTCAAAAGGCGGTTACCATTGAGAAAGGTGGTGCATATATTTTTGTGATGCGCCGGGACTCTACGGTTGAAAAGCGTTTCATTGAACTGGGACCTGAATTTGGCAACAATTGGGTGGTTGAGCGTGGTCTGGTTGCCGGAGAACAAATTGTGACTGAAGGTTTCCACAAGCTGACTCCGGGTATGAAAGTACGTGCCCAGGCTGCCGTTCCTAAAAAGGAGGAAGAGCAGACGAGTGATTCTCTGAACAAGCAGGTTGTTTCCGAAACGAAGCAGACTACTCCGGCTGAGAATAAATCAAAGGACAACAACCCTTCAAAGTAATGATGTTATGAAAGTAAGTTTCTTTATAGACCGCCCGGTATTCTCGGCGGTGATATCGATTGTGATTGTAATTGTCGGTATCATTGGCCTGACCATGCTGCCGGTAGACCAATATCCGCAGATAACGCCTCCCGTAGTGAAAATCAGTGCTTCCTATCCGGGAGCCAGTGCATTGACTGTTTCGCAGGCGGTGGCAACCCCTATCGAGCAAGAGATAAACGGTACTCCCGGTATGCTGTACATGGAGTCCAACAGTTCTAATTCCGGAGGATTTTCAGCTACGGTCACTTTCGACGTGTCTGCCGACCCGGATTTGGCTGCCGTAGAAATACAGAACCGTGTGAAACTGGCGGAGAGCCGTTTGCCAGCCGAAGTGATTCAGAACGGTATTTCTGTGGAAAAGCAGGCTCCCAGCCAATTGATGACTATCTGTCTGACTTCCAGTGACCCGAAGTTCGACGAAATTTATTTGAGTAACTTTGCTACTATCAATGTACTCGACTTGTTGCGCCGTATCCCCGGTGTGGGACGTGTTTCCAACATCGGTAGCCGCTACTATGCCATGCAGATATGGGCGTTGCCCGACAAACTTGCCAACTTCGGACTGACGGTGCAGGATTTGCAGAATGCCCTGAAGGACCAGAACCGTGAGTCTGCTGCGGGTGTTTTGGGACAACAGCCGGTGAAGGGACTCGACATTACTATCCCTATCACTACCCAGGGACGCTTAAGTTCGGCAAAGCAGTTTGAGGACATTGTGGTCCGTGCCAATGCCAACGGTTCCATTATCCGTCTGCGCGATGTGGCGCGTGTTTCATTGGAAGCATCTTCATATAGCACGGAGAGTGGCATCAACGGTGAGAATGCTGCCGTTCTCGGTATCTATATGCTTCCCGGGGCCAATGCAATGGAAGTTGCAAAGAGCGTAAAGGCTGCTATGGAGGAAATCAGTGCAAATTTCCCTGAGGGGATGAGTTATGAGATTCCCTTCGACATGACGACTTATATTTCCGAATCCATTCACGAAGTGTACAAGACGTTGTTCGAAGCGCTGATTCTGGTGGTGCTGGTTGTATTTCTATCCTTGCAAAGTTGGCGTGCGACGGTGATACCGATTGTTGCGGTACCTATTTCCCTGATTGGTACCTTCGGTTTCATGCTTATTTTCGGTTTCTCTCTGAACATACTGACTTTGCTTGGATTGATTCTCGCCATCGGTATTGTGGTGGATGATGCCATTGTGGTGGTGGAGAATGTAGAACATCTTATGGAGACGGAGAAATTGAGCCCGTATGAAGCTACCAAAAAGGCGATGAACGGATTGGCAAGTGCCTTGATTGCCACATCGTTGGTGCTCTGTGCCGTGTTTGTGCCGGTAAGTTTCTTGAGCGGAATCACCGGACAGTTATACCGTCAGTTTACCATTACTATCGCCGTTTCCGTATTGCTTTCTACGGTAGTGGCCCTGACGCTTAGTCCCGTCATGTGTTCGCTCATATTGAAGCCCGACAGTGGAAAGAAAAAGAACATAGTTTTCCGCAAAATCAATGAATGGCTGAACTTGGGCAATCACAAATACGTGGCTGTCATTAACCGGGTCATCAGGAATCCCCGCCGCTTGATGAGTGCGTTCGGCCTGGTACTGGTTGCCATTTTCATTATCCACCGGTTGGTGCCTACCAGCTTCCTGCCGGTAGAAGACCAGGGCTATTTTAAGATAGAGTTGGAGTTGCCGGAAGGTGCTACTTTGGAGCGAACCCGTGTGGTGACCGACCGTGCCGTGCAATACTTGGAGAAGAATCCCTATGTGGCCTATGTGCAGAACGTGACGGGTAGCAGCCCCCGTGTGGGTAGCAACCAGGCACGCAGTGAGCTGACGGTTATTCTGAAACCGTGGGAAGAGCGTAAGGGGATTTCCATCGATAAGATAATGGAGAATGTGGAGAAGGATTTGAAGGAATATCCCGAATGCAAGGTCTATCTTTCCACGCCTCCGGTCATTCCGGGATTGGGTACCTCGGGAGGTTTCGAAATGCAGCTTGAGGCGCGTGGAGAGGCGACGTTTGACAACTTGGTGCAGGCGGCAGATACGCTGATGTATTATGCCCAGAAGCATAAGGAGCTGACGGGGCTTTCATCATCCTTGCAGTCTGAAATACCGCAACTTTATTTTGATGTGGACCGTGATAAGGTGAAAATGCTGGGTGTGCCCCTGGCGGATGTATTCTCTACCATGAAGGCCTATACCGGTTCAGTATATGTGAATGACTTCAATATGTTCAACCGTATATATAAGGTGTATATCCAGGCCGAGGCTCCTTATCGTGAGCATAAGGACAATATCAACTTGTTCTTTGTAAAGGCAAAAGACGGAGTGATGGTGCCGCTTACTTCCTTGGGAAATGCCTCTTATACCACCGGTCCGGGCAGTATCAAGCGTTTCAATATGTTTACCACTGCCGTCATCCGCGGTTCTGCGGCACAAGGCTACAGTTCCGGCCAGGCAATGGAGATTATGGAGCAGATTGCACGTGACCACTTGCCGGACAATATCGGTCTGGAGTGGAGTGGCCTTTCCTATCAGGAAAAGAAGGCGGGAGGACAGACGGGTCTTGTGCTTACGCTGGTATTCCTTTTCGTATTCCTCTTTTTGGCTGCGCAATATGAAAGTTGGACGGTGCCTATCGCTGTATTGCTTTCACTGCCGGTTGCCGCTTTGGGTGCCTATCTGGGCGTTGTGATATGCGGATTGGAGAATGATATTTATTTCCAAATCGGCTTGGTGATGCTGGTGGGGCTTGCGGCAAAGAATGCCATTTTGATTGTGGAGTTTGCCAAGGTGCAGGTTGACAAGGGAGGAGACTTGATACAGTCTGCCATCCATGCTGCCCAACTCCGTTTCCGGCCTATCCTGATGACTTCCCTCGCCTTTGTATTGGGAATGCTTCCTATGGTGTTGGCAAGCGGACCGGGCTCGGCGAGCCGTCAGGCCATCGGTACGGGTGTTTTCTTCGGAATGATATTTGCCATTGTATTCGGTATTGTGCTTGTACCGTTCTTCTTTGTCCTGGTATACAAGACAAAAGCCAAAGTGCAGCATAAGATTAAGAAAGACTGATTTTAAAGACAACGTTTATGAAAAGAAAGAACATATATATTATTTTGTTGCTGAGTATGTTTGCCCTTACCTCATGCAAGGTGGGCAAGAGCTATGTGCGTCCGGAGATGGCATTGCCGGATAGCCTGGCACAGCAGCAGGATAGCATGAGCATAGCCGATGAACAGTGGCAGGCAGTTTATACGGACAGCACGCTGCGTGCTTTGATAGACCGTGCTCTGGAATATAACAAAGACATGCTGATTGCAGCTTCCCGTGTCAAGGAGATGGCTGCCCAAAAACGTATCAGTGTTGCCAACCTTCTGCCGCAGCTCACCGGAAAGGTGGAGGCTGAGCGCGAGGTGGAGAATTACGGTGGTCATAGCCGTGATGTAGGCAATACTTACGAAGCCAAGGCGTTGCTCTCTTGGGAACTGGACCTTTGGGGAAACTTGAGATGGAAGAAAGTGGCTGCTGTGGCCGAATATTTGCAAAGTGTGGAGGCGCAGCGTGCGTTGCGCATGACCATCGTTGCCGAAGTGGCGCAGGCTTATTATGAGCTGGTAGCCCTTGATACGGAACTGGAGATTGTGCGCCAGACACAAAAGGCGCGTGAAGAGGGAGTGCGCTTGGCGCGTATCCGTTTTGAAGGAGGGCTGACCTCGGAGACCTCTTATCAACAGGCTCAAGTGGAGTTGGCTCGTACGGCTACTCTTGTTCCGGATTTGGAACGCCGTATCTCTCTGAAAGAAAATGATATATCCTTCCTTGTGGGGGAATTCCCTACCCGTATCAAGCGTGTCAATTTTCTGCAGGAACTGGATGTGCCGGAGTCCTTACCGGTAGGTCTGCCTTCCGATTTGTTGGAACGTCGCCCCGATGTCCGTGTGGCGGAGCAGCAGTTGAGGGCTGAACATGCCAGAGTGAAAGTTGCTTATACCAATATGTTCCCCCGTTTGGCCCTGACCGGACAATTTGGATTGGAAAGTGATGTGTTATCCAATTTCCTGGAATCTCCCTATTCCTTATTGAATGGGGCAGTCTTGGCACCACTTTTCGGTTGGGGAAAGAACCGTGCTGCATTGAATGCACAGAAGGCTTCTTTTGAAGCCGAAGTGCATAGCTATGAAAAGACAGTGCTGAATGCTTTTAAGGAAGCGAAGAATGCCATTGTAGATTTCAATAAGATAAAGGAGGTCTACCAACTGCGTGCCAAACTTGAACGTTCTGCCAAGGGATATGTGGATTTGGCACAGTTGCAATACATCAACGGCGTCATCAATTATATGGATGTGCTCGATGCCCAGCGTGGTTATTTCGATGCCCAAATAGGGGTGAGCAATGCCATCCGCGACGAACTTATTGCCATGGTAAATGTCTATAAGGCATTGGGGGGTGGCTGGCAAACCGAATGACGTGTGATTAAAGAAGACAGCAAGGGCGTGTATGTACCGAAATATTTGATGGTATATACACGCCCTTGTTCTATAATTGGCTTATTTCATCTAGGATTCTGTATTTAGAGTCTCCTTGTTTTCTTTCTTTTCCTTTGCCTTTTCTACTTCAAGAGCTACGTTTACAGCATTCATGCCTTTAAGGCCACGTTCGAGGTCGAACGTCACAATATTGTTTTCTGCTATATCTGTCAGCACATTGTTAATGTGGAAAAAGTATTTTTCGACCCCGGATAAGTCCTTGATGAAGCCGAAGCCTTTCGATTCATTGAAAAACTCGATACGTCCTCTGCGGATGACCGGTTCTTCCTTGTCTTTTTGGGGAGTTGATATGACGATTTCTTCCAGCTTTATTTCTTCTTTGGGAGTGTTTTCTGCCGGAGGAGTAGAGGTTATCATGCCGTTTTCGTCAACATAGGCAATCATATCTTCAAAGCTATTGGCTTTGTTGGATAGTTTTTTTTCTTCTTTCTTTTTTTGTTTTTCAGCTCGTCGGGCGAGTCTTTTCTTTTCATTTTCACGCTTGTCTGCGGAGATGGATTTGGCCATGTATTTTTATTTATTGAGTTATAAAAAAAGCAGGGGGCATTGCTACAACACCTCCTGCTTTTGTCAGTAGTTAAGAATATTAATATCTTCTAGAGTTGTAACCGCCTCTTCTGTCGCGATTGCCGCCATTGGAAGGTCTTTCTTCGCGGGGGCGTGCCACGTTTACCGAGATTTGTTTGTGGTCAAATTCAGCACCGTTCAATTCGTCAATGGCTTTTTGGCCTGCTGCATCGTCCGGCATTTCTACGAAACCGAAACCTCTGGATCTTCTTGTTTCTCTGTCTGTAATGATTCTTGCAGAAGAAACTTCTCCGTACTCTGAAAATAAATCGTTTAAGTCAGCGTCTGTTGTGCTGAAATTTAAACCTGAAATGTAAATGTTCATTTGAAATTTTAATTAATTGTAATTATTAAATTGGAGTATGGAGAATAATTATGGAAGAGACCGCCTAATAATAGTTGTATATTAAAAGAAGAACAATGCGATAACGACTCGTAACTCAAACTTTGCGGCAAAGATAACACAATAAATCAGTTAATTGCTTTCTTCTCCTTTTTATTTTAGGATAAAAAACGATAAATGTCATTTTATACATTATTTCGGCCTCTCGTTTGCATATCTTACGAAAAAAAGCGAAATTTGCGACGCTTTTAAACGGAACTTTACTAACACCTTTAAATAATTAAGAGAAATGACTAAAAGTGCATTGCAAATTGCAAGGGCTGCCTATCAGCCCAAACTTCCGAAAGCGCTGAAAGGAACTGTTAAGGCTGCAGAAGGCGCAGCTACTCAGTCTGTTGCTGACCAGGAAGAAATCAAGAAATTGTTCCCCAATACGTACGGAATGCCTTTGATTAAGTTTGAAACTACCGATGAGGTGGTTAACTTCCCCGCAATGAACGTGGGTGTTATCCTTTCCGGTGGACAGGCTCCTGGCGGTCACAATGTGATTTCCGGTATTTTCGACGGTATCAAGAAGCTGAACAAAGACAGCAAATTGTATGGCTTTATTCTGGGTCCTGGCGGCTTGGTTGACCATAATTATATGGAACTGACTGCTGACATCATTGATGAATACCGCAATACGGGTGGTTTTGACATCATCGGTTCGGGCCGTACCAAGCTGGAAAAGGAAGAACAGTTTGAGAAAGGTTATGAAATCCTGAAAGAACTCGGCATCAAGGCATTGGTTATCATCGGTGGCGATGACTCCAACACTAATGCTTGCGTACTGGCTGAATACTATGCTGCCAAGAATTATGGCGTGCAGGTAATAGGTTGCCCCAAGACCATCGACGGTGACTTGAAGAATGATATGATTGAAACTTCTTTCGGTTTCGATACTGCTTGCAAGACTTACTCTGAAGTAATCGGCAACATCCAACGTGACTGTAACTCTGCCCGCAAATACTGGCACTTTATCAAGCTGATGGGACGTTCGGCTTCTCATATCGCTTTGGAATGTGCATTGCAGGTACAGCCCAATATGTGTATCATCTCTGAAGAGGTTGAAGCTAAGGATATGTCTTTGGACGACATCGTGACCAGCATTGCCAAGGTCGTTGCTGAACGTGCAGCCCAGGGTAACAACTTTGGTACGGTTCTTATCCCCGAAGGATTGGTTGAATTCATCCCGGCCATGAAGCGTCTGATTGCTGAGTTGAACGACTTCCTTGCTGCCAATGCAGAAGAGTTTGCTCAAATTAAGAAATCTCACCAACGCGATTATATCATCCGTAAACTCTCTCCGGAGAATGCGGCCATCTACGCAAGCTTGCCCGAAGGCGTGGCTCGCCAGTTGTCTCTGGACCGCGACCCGCACGGAAACGTACAGGTATCTCTGATTGAAACAGAAAAGTTGCTGTCCGAAATGGTTGGCACTAAGCTGGCTCAGTGGAAAGAAGAGGGCAAGTTCGTAGGCAAGTTTGCTGCACAGCACCACTTCTTCGGTTACGAAGGACGTTGCGCTGCTCCGTCTAACTTCGACGCTGACTACTGCTACTCTTTGGGTTATGCAGCATCTGCATTGATTGCTAACGGAAAGACCGGTTACATGTCTTCTGTACGCAACACTACTGCTCCTGCCGAAGAATGGATTGCAGGCGGTGTGCCCATCACTATGATGATGAACATGGAACGTCGCCACGGTGAAATGAAGCCGGTTATCCAGAAGGCTCTGGTGAAGCTGGACGGTGCTCCGTTCAAGGCATTCGCTGCTCAGCGTGACCGTTGGGCTATGGAAACAGACTACGTTTATCCAGGCCCTATCCAGTACTTCGGTCCGACAGAAGTTTGCGACCAGGCTACGAAGACTTTGCAGCTGGAGCAGGCTAAATAAGTTGATGCATCAACAAGTTGACAATAAAACGGAGGGGCGGTTCATTCCGCCCTTTCTTTTCCTTTGCTCATGGCAACCAAGACCTCCACAAATATCCGGCGTAAAACTACTGCCGCCCGTCGTTCTTCCTCTCCGCGGAGCAAGAAGAAAATGCAGCCGCGTACCATGCCCGTATGGTTGCGCAATCTTTTGGCGGTCTGTATCATTCTTGTTTTTTCTACCGGCTTTTACTGGTTTTTCATTCGTCCTTATGCTTATCGCTGGAAGCCTTGTTATGGTCAGAAAGGTTACGGTGTATGTATGCCTTGCAACTATGAGGTGCATGGCATAGACATATCCCACTATCAGGGAAAGATAGATTGGGAACTCCTGACACATAATAGAGAAGCCCAATTTCCCATTCACTTTATTTTTCTGAAAGCTACCGAAGGCGGCGATCATGGTGACGATACGTTTACGCAGAACTTCGGCCAGGCGCGTAAATACGGTTTTATCCGTGGTGCCTATCATTATTTTATCCCTAAGACCGATGCCCGCAAGCAAGCCGATTTCTTTATCCGTACCGTGCAGCTGGCAAAGGGAGACCTGCCTCCCGTACTTGATGTGGAGACTACCGGCAAGCAGTCACCGCAGGAACTTAAAACGGCAGTCAAGACTTGGCTGGATAGGGTAGAGGCGCATTACGGCGTAAAGCCTATTCTTTATACTTCCTATAAATTCAAGAAACGCTATCTCAGCGATTCCATTTTCAATGCTTATCCTTATTGGATAGCCCATTATTATGTAGATTCCGTGCGTTATGAGGGCAAGTGGCACTTTTGGCAGCACACGGATGTAGGCACTGTGCCCGGTATTGAAGAAGAGGTGGATTTGAACGTCTTTAATGGTACAATGGAGGAACTTTTGGAGCTTACGTTGAAAACTCCTTGTATAGAACGCTAAAGGTCAACTTTAGCTTCCTGATATTGACCTTTAGCTTTTTAGTATTGACCTTTATTATTTTTGGAATTTCACTGCTGCCCACCGGTTCTTCTCACGATGGTGGACAAAGTGCAGCCCGTTGCGTTCGGCTTCTTCGCGGATGACGGGAATGTCATCTATGTAGAAACCGCTCATCAACAATTCCGCTCCGGGATTCATGCGGGCTATGTAGTGCTTCATATCTGCCAGGAGGATATTGCGGTTGATGTTGGCGATAACCATATCAAAAGGACCTTTGCTTTCCAGAGAGGAGGCATCGCCTTGGGATACGGCAATATTGTCCACTCCATTCAATTCTATATTTTCGAGGGAGTTGCGCACACACCATTCATCTATGTCGATAGCTGTACAAGGGGAGGCTCCACGCATGCGTGCCAGTATGGCAAGGATGGAAGTCCCACAACCCATATCGAGCAATGCTTTGCCTTGCAGGTCACTATCCAGCAGTTCGCCTATGATGAGGCTTGTTGTCTCGTGGTGCCCTGTGCCGAATGCCATTTGCGGATTGATGACGATGTCATATTCTGCTTGTGGGACATCGTTGTGAAAAGTGCTGTGAATGACACAACGGTCTCCGATAACGATGGGCTGGAAGAAGTTCTTCTCCCATTCCTCGTTCCAGTCTTTGTCTTCGGCTTCTACGAAATTATATTCTATCTGTGTATCGGGCAGAGGGAAGTCTGCAAGTGCTTCTTTGAGTAGAGATTCGTTATACAGCTCTTTCTGTATATAGGCAGTGATACCGTCGGTCTGCTCAACAAAACTTTCAAAGCCAGCTTCACCCAAGACTCCGGAAAGTACATCGTTGACTATTTCTGTGCACGGAACAGTGCGGAATGTAAATTCTAAATATTTCATCGGAATATGATTGTTTGTTAAATGCAGAAGAAGATTTTAAAGAACAAATCTATTTCTGCGTATCTTTGTTTTCACACTGCAAAGGTAATGTAAACCGAGGGCAGAATAAAATGAACTTGTTCATTTTTTATGCGGAAGTGCCGCTTGCCTCGTCAAAAGGCGGGGTATTTAGGGAATTCCCTATAAATCTTTGGGGAAAATCTGCTGCATGGGATAAAATCCGGCGTTATCTTTGTGACGTGAAGAAATAGATAAACGTAAAATCCATAAACCAAACTAATATGAAAAAGATTGTTTTTTTATCGCTTTTTGCCTTGTGCCTCCCATGGACACTGGTGGCACAAAGTATAGATGACGACCTTTACTACACTCCTTCCAAGAATAAGGAAGAGAAAAAAGAAGAGGTGAAGCAGGAGAAGAAAGTCGCTGCTCCCGTAGAAGAGATTGTAGTAAAGTCGAATGTACCGACCACTGTCTATTCATCGCCGGGAAGCACTACTGTTGTAGTAAAAGACCGTAAGGGAAACACCCGCGATGTGGACGAATATAACCGCCGTTATGACTCCCGCGACAATGATTTCGTGATGGAGAACGATACCCTTTACATCAATGAAAAAGAAGATGACGGCCTGGACGGCGAATGGGTGAACGGTGAATTTGAAGGTTCGCAGGATGATTACGAGTATGCTACCCGTATCATCCGTTTCCGTAATCCCCGTTATGCCATCAGCATCAGCAGCCCGCTATATTGGGATGTGGTCTATGGCTTGAATTCCTGGGATTGGAACGTGTATACCGACGGATTATATGCATATGCTTTCCCTACATTCACCAACCGCTTGTGGTGGGATTGGCGCTATAACTCTTATGGTTGGGGCGGTTATCCTTACTATGGCTGGGGATGGAACAGCTGGTACGGTCCGAGCTGGAGCTTTGGCTGGGGCGGCTGGTACGGCGGTGGCTGGTGGGGACATCATCATCACCATCACTATCATCCCGGATATTATCCCGGTGGCGGTGGTCATTGGGGAGGCGGCCATTGGGGAAATGCATATACCAATAGACGTTCTTATGGTCCGAGCCGTTCTTCTTATGCCGGAAACAGAGTATCGTCCTCTACTTCTCGCCGTTCTTCTACTGTAAATGGAGGGCAGGCTGTACGTCGTAGCAGTACTACTTCCGGTCAAGTGAGACGTAGCAGTACCGGTACGTCAACCCGTCGGGTGGTAGGTACAAGAAGTTCGTCTACAGTTCGTTCAAGTTCTTCTGCAACTCGCTCAAGTGTAAACCGTTCGAGTGCGGCTTCTACCCGCCGTTCCACTTACACCCGTCCAAGCAGTACGCGTAGTAGCTCATATAATAGTAGCGTAGAAGGAGTTCGTAGCAGTCGTTCTTCCGGTGTACGCTCTTCTGTTGGAACTTCCACTCGTAGCAGGACTTCATCGACTTATAACAGAGGTTCAAGCGCCGCACCGGCACGCAGCTACTCCAATGACAACAATCGTAGTAGCAGTCGTTCATATTCTGCTCCAGTACGTTCATCCAGTAGCACCCGTTCTTCTTCCAGCTTCTCTTCAGGCAGTAGCTCACGTTCCAGTTACTCCAGTGGTGGTGGCGGTGGTGCCAGTCGTTCCAGTGGCGGCGGTGGTTCCAGAAGACGGTAAGTATAAGCATGTTTTAATCTAACAAGACTAAGAATTATGAAGAAGATAACCATGATAGCCCTTGCTATGTTTACAACTGTAGGCGCGGGGGCACAGACAATATATGATGCAACGAATATAGCACAGAAGGAATTGAATGGAACCGCCCGTTTTGTCGGAATGGGCGGAGCTATGGGAGCATTGGGTGGTGATATTTCTACCATAGGAACCAATCCTGCCGGTATCGGTATTTATCGTAGCAATGATGCTATGCTTACCTTTGGCTATTCAATGACGGGTACAGAAAGCAATTATGTAGGTAATAAATTTGAAACGAACAAGAACCGCTGGAGTTTTGATAATGCTGGTTTTGTGATAGCTTCGAAGATAGGCAATCATACTCCTTTGCGGTATGTGAATTTTGGTTTTAATTACCACAAATCAAAGTCATTCTATAAGAATATGACGATGCAGGGGTTGATGGGAAGCATAGATAATCAATATGTATCTCAAGTGCGGAGTATGGCGCAGCAGGCTACGGATGCAGCTTATGCGTTCTATCATCGTCCTCAATATGATTACCCGGATCAAGGAGCTTATTTGGACTATGGTCGCAAGGATATTTATCAACATAATTATGCTGGATGGCTGGGGACTATGGGGTATCAAGGTGCACTTGTTCTTGAGGATATAGAAAGTGAGGACTATAATACTTATCTTCCTTATATTCCTTCCGAAGCGGATGCTTATTTCTTGTCGCGTGAGCGTGGCGGTATTGACCAATATGATTTCAATATCTCCTTCAATATAAATGACCGTTTTTACTTTGGTGTTACTCTGGGTGCTTATGATGTGGATTACAACAAGTATTCCCTTTATGATGAAAAGTATGCCTATACATTGGAAGGAGATACACATGTTTATGATGACGAAGGTTATTCCTTGGAGAGCTTTAATCGTATACATGGTTCGGGTTTCGACTTTAAATTCGGCGCCATTTTCCGGCCGATTGAAGATTCTCCGCTTCGTATAGGTTTAGCTGTGCATACTCCTATCTATTACAAACTGACTTATACTACGGGGGCATTACTGACTTCGGATTTGTATTTGCCTGATGATGCGGGGAATGAACGTCTTACTCGTACAACTGTAGATACTTATTCTGCATTGGGCGGTAGAGACATGGACCGTGACTTTAAACTGCAAACCCCGTGGGTGTTTAACGCCAGTTTAGGCTATACGGTAGGTAATAATCTGGCTTTGGGAGCTGAATATGAATATGAGGATTACTCAAGCATGAAGTTCAAATATCCTGAAGGTGATGAGATGGCATGGGAAACGGGTGAGGCTGACCTCTGTATGAAGGGGGTAAGTACGCTTCGTTTAGGAGCAGAATACAAGCCGATACCTGCTTTCTCTCTGCGTGCCGGTTACAATTACAGTACTGCAGCCTATAAAAAGGATGCTATTAAGGCATTGCCTTCCAATTCTATAAATACAGATACGGATTTTGCCAATAGCAAATCGATGAATACTTTCACTTTAGGTATCGGTTATCGCTTTTCTTCGTTTTATGCGGATTTGGCTTATAAATTCGATACTTATAAATCTGATTTCTATCCGTTTTATAATGATATAAATGGCTTGGTAACACCGCCAACAACGGAAGTTACCAACACTCGTAGTAAAGTGCTATTTACATTGGGCATGCGTTTTTAGAAGAACAATTTTTATTGCAGATAACCTTTCATTGTCAATACCTTAGGGTATAAAAGAACTCCCCGGAATGTACAAATACATTTCGGGGAGTCTTGTGTTATAGGGGAGGGATTACAGATACCATGCCACGCCAAATGAATAGGGAGATACTTCCGGTCCCTTGTCTTTCTGGAATAATCCGTATGTGGAGTAGCGCAGGTAAATGCCGATATTACCATAACCGGCTTGTGCCAGCAGGTTTATGCCGACGGGCTGCACATACATACCTTTGCCTACGGTTTTCTTCTTGCCTCCGTTGATGTGTGAGAATGACTTCACGCTGTGACGTATCTCAAATTCGGGACCGGCATTGAAGAACACTTTGTTTCTTCCCACTCTTTGCTGCCATTCCATCAATACGGGTACACGGAAGAAGAAATGGCGCAGACGGCTTTTATTGTAACTGGTGTCTTCGTTGCCTGCGGTGAAGATGCTGGTTCCGTTTTCCTTCAGCAAGGCATAGTTACCGTCGATATTGAAAGAACGGTATCCCCAGCTGACTCCCAGGTTGATTCCCCAATGCGGGTTCTTCTTGAAGTTGTGATATACGGAGAGGATGTTGAAGCCGAATTCCCATGACTTGGATAAGTCGAGTCCCATCTTGTCGCTTGCTCCGAAGGAAAGGAAGTCGTTAGCCAGCCGGCTGTAGCCAATATACAGACCGGAACAGTGCGGTTCGTAAGCATTGTATCTTCTCTTTTTGGGGATGAATGGCAGTGCGTCGAGGAAAGTGCGCTTGTCTGCATCCACTTTCTCGAGATAGACTCCTTCATAAATTTGTACTTCTTTCTTTTCTCCGTCTTCCAACTGCTCTTCGTACACCTTGATGCGCATGTCTCCTTTTCCTTTCCGGATGATGATGGAGTCGCCTTGTGTCTGTACTGTAGCTTTCTGTTCAGGGTCAGTCTGTTGTTGTGCTGCCATGCGGCCGGCCGGCACAGCAAGCAGGCAGGCCAAAATCATAATTCTGGTTTTCATATCGTATATTGTTTTTAGTGTTATTCCGATTTGTAAAGCATATCCATCATTTCCTTTTCACTGAGCAGACCCTCTATGTAAATCAAAGTGCCCATGGAGTCTTTTCCTATCTTGAAAATGATGTAGCGGTTCAGCTTCTTTCCATTGCGTTCCACCTCTTTCAGTTGGTAATAAGCGCTACGCAGCACACCGCTTTCCATTACCTCCTGCGCCTTCTTTGCGTTATCTTGCTTGTCGTGTACAATGGCCTGCTGAATTTCCCGGCGATAGGGGGATACATTCTTGAACACAAGGCTCTTGTAGGTAGTCATGCGGTAAGATTTCAGGATACTGCCGTTCAGTTCTACCCTGGTCACGTCCTTTTGCTCGCCATACTTGCTGAATAGGTCAGCTATTTGCAGTCTCTCTTGTGCATGTACAAAGGCTGGCAGGCAAATCAGCAGGGAAAAGAGGCACAGACTACGTATGCAAATCAGTATAGATGTTTTCATAACCTTGTTATATTAGTGTTGAAACAGTAAGTTGCTTAAATCTTCATCCGTGAAGCTGGCGTTCTGCAGGGCTTCCAGTGCTTTGGCTTCCACCAGTTTCTCGTCTGTATACCGCTGGCCGTCGATGACGACATAATTTTCGGGAACACCGGAAAGCGGAAATATAATCTTGGCTATCCCGAGAAGCAGGAGCAATCCGGCGGCAATGCCGCTGACAGCATAGAATGTGCGATAGAGACGGAAAGGCTTCCGCTGTGCGGGTACTTCCTTTGCCGATTCTGTTGTTACGGATTTTTCCTCTGTCGGTTCTGCCATTGAAGTTGCTTCCCGGTTCAGATAAGCGAATAGGGGGCGGTACGTTTGCAGGTGCTCCGGCACTTCCTCTTCGGTAAAGAAACGGCGCAGTTCACGCTCTTCTTCGCAGGAAGTTTCCCCTTCGAAATATTTATCCAGCAGTTCATCTATCTTCATGGCTCATTTCTCCTTTCTTTTCTTTCTTGTATGGTTCGCAGGTAAACGTCTCTCACTTTCTTCCGGGCTCTTGACAGATTGCTGCGGATGGCTTCCGGTCCGCATCCCGTGATTTCGGCGATTTCGTCCGTTTCGTATCCTTCGATGTCCTTCATCCGCATGATGGTGCGTTGAAGATTGGGCAGCGAGTCGATGATTTCGTGCATCAGGTGGATTTCATCTTTGATTTCCAACAGCCGTTCCGGTGTTCCGGTGGGGGATGCCGCCTGCACTATGTCGAGAGATAGGGTGTCGTTGCGTTTGCAGCGCCACATATCTATACAGATGTTGTGCGTCAACGTCATGGCAAATGCTTCGATGCTCCGGTATTGCTCCAGTTCAAGCCTTTTGTTCCATAGCTTGAGCAGTACCTCCTGGACGGCATCTTCTGCATCCTCCGGTTCGTCGGTCAACTTCCGTGCATAGTTCAACAGCTTGGCACGGAGTGGAAGAACGGTTATTTTGAATTCTTTGAGTTCCATTTACACAGATAAGACGAATGGGAAATACAAACGTGACATTGTAAAGTGAAAAAAGTTGGAATAAAAAAAGGGACTTACTAACATTAGCAGTCCCTTTTCTTCACATTACTATAAAAGTATAGGATTATTTCTTGAAATAGCGGTTGTACAGACCTTCGAAACCTTTACCGTGACGGGCTTCGTCCTTAGCCATTTCGTGAACGGTGTCATGGATAGCGTCGAGGTTCAATGCTTTGGCACGGGTAGCGATACGCTTCTTGTCTTCGCATGCACCTGATTCTGCGTTCATTCTCTTTTCGAGGTTTGTCTTGGTGTCCCATACGCAGTCACCCAGCAGTTCAGCGAATTTAGCAGCGTGTTCTGCTTCTTCCCAAGCGTAACGCTTGAAAGCTTCTGCAACTTCAGGATAGCCTTCACGGTCTGCCTGGCGGCTCATTGCCAAGTACATACCAACTTCTGTACATTCGCCCATGAAGTGGTTGTTCAGGTCTTTAATCATTTCGTCGTCGCAACCTTTGGCTACGCCGATTACGTGTTCGTCGGCAAATACCAGCGGGCCGTCAGCTGTTGCTTCTTCAACTTCTACGAACTTGCTTGCGGGAGCTTTACACAATGGGCACTTTTCGGGAGCTGCATCTCCTTCGTATACGTAACCGCATACAGTACATCTAAATTTTTTCATTTTCTCTCAGATTTTAATTAGTTGAATTAGTTATTCTTTGTTGTTCTTAAACGTTCTTCTTCTATGCAATGTTTACAGATTCCTTTATAATAGTAGTGGATTTCCTGCACATCGTGCCCGTCCATATCCATGTCGGCCACTTTCTTGATGTTGTTATTGCACATCAAGTCATAAATCTTTCCGCAACGCTTGCACAAGAAATGACCGTGCGGGCTGGTATCGGCATCATAACATGTGTTACGCTCGTCGATAGTCAGGGTTTGTGCGGCACCTTGCTCGCTCAGTAGTTTCAAGGTATTGTATACCGTTGTTTTAGACAGTGTCGGTATGGAGGGAGACAGTGCCGTATAGATTTCATCCACCGTGGGATGCGTACGATGCTCTATCAAGTAATTCATGATGGCTATGCGCTGTACTGAAGGCTTGATATTATGATTCTGCAATCGTTTTACTACATCCATATAATCTAAAGTTTCAAACTTGTAATTATTACATTTTTAATTCACTTGCAAAGATAGGAAGTTCCTATAATTCTCCAAAAGATTTTTGGAAAATTTTTAGTTGCGGTCATTAAAATTGTTTATATATGTTCCTCTTCTTGTAGGTAGGTTGCCGTATTTTTGTCATAAAAGCGAAGGCAGGATGCACCCGGTTTTAGTCAGTTTCTCGTGCCGATATAGATAAAACGTTTTTCCCTTATCTCTCTTAATCAGAATTTTGCCGTATCTTTGCACCGAATAAATAATATAGCATCCTTATGAATTACGGATATGTAAAAGTAGCGGCGGCTGTGCCCCGTGTCAAGGTGGCTGACTGTAAGTTCAATGCCTCAGAGATTGAAAAAGAGATTATTATAGCCGATGGGAAAGGTGTGCAAATCATTGCTTTTCCGGAGTTGTGCATTACCGGATATACTTGTGGCGACCTCTTTGCCCAGCAACTTCTGCTCGAAGAGGCGGAAATGGGGCTGATACAGATTCTGAACAATACGCGCCAGATGGATATCATTTCGATATTGGGCATGCCCGTTGCACTGAACGGTGTGTTGCTGAATGCGGCGGTTGTCATTCAGAAGGGGAGAGTGCTGGGCGTTGTCCCGAAGACTTATCTTCCCAATTATAAGGAGTTTTATGAGAAGCGCTGGTTTACTTCCGCATGTGATGTGGCAGAAAACAGTGTGCGCCTTTGCGGGCAGATTATTCCGATGGGGAGAGACCTGCTGTTCGAAACGGCAGATACCACTTTCGGAGTGGAGATATGCGAAGATTTGTGGGCACCCATACCGCCCAGTTCCACGCTGGCACTGCAAGGTGCGGAAATCTTGTTCAATCTTTCGGCCGACAATGAAGGTATCGGCAAGCACAATTATCTGCGCTCGCTTATCAGCCAGCAGTCGGCACGGTGCATTGCCGGTTATGTATTCAGCTCATGCGGTTTCGGAGAATCCACTACGGATGTGGTGTTTGCCGGCAACGGACTGATTTATGAGAACGGGACTCTGCTGGCGGCAAACGAACGCTTCTCTTTCGAAGGGCAGGTGGTCATCAGTGAAATTGATGTGGAACACTTGCGTACGGAGCGCCGGGTGAATACGACCTTCGCGGCTTGCCATGCAAATTGTGTTTCGGCCCTTCCGGTACGAATCTCTACGGAGTATGTCAACAGCAGGGATTTGAACCTGACACGTACTTTTGAACCGCATCCATTTGTTCCGCAGGGGATAGCGTTGGACGAACGCTGTGAGGAGGTATTCTCCATCCAGGTGTCCGGACTGGCGCAACGTCTGGTGCATACTAAAGCGAAGAGTGCCGTTATCGGCATTTCGGGTGGACTGGATTCTACGCTGGCGCTGCTGGTTTGCGTAAAGACTTTCGATAAGTTGGGATGGTCCCGCCAGGGTATTGTCGGTGTCACCATGCCGGGATTCGGAACGACCGACCGTACTTACACGAATGCCATCGACCTGATGAACTCCCTCGGTGTGACTGTCCGCGAAGTCAGTATCAAGGAGGCCTGCATACAGCATTTCAAAGACATAGACCATGATGTCCATGTGCACGACGTGGTTTACGAGAATGCGCAGGCACGGGAGCGTACCCAAATCTTGATGGATATTGCCAACCAGACCTGGGGAATGGTTATCGGTACGGGCGACCTTTCGGAACTTGCTTTAGGATGGGCCACTTACAACGGCGATCACATGTCGATGTACGGTGTGAATGCCAGCGTCCCCAAGACTCTGGTGAAGCACTTGGTGAAATGGGTGGCAGAGCATGATATGGACGATGCTTCACGTGCTACCTTGCTCGATATTGTGGATACTCCCATCAGCCCGGAACTGATTCCGGCAGATGAGAACGGTAATATCCAGCAGATTACCGAGGATTTGGTGGGGCCGTATGAGCTTCACGACTTCTTCCTTTATTACTTCCTGCGCTGCGGTTTCCGTCCTTCCAAGATATTTTTCCTGGCAGCACACACATTCAAGGGGATGTATGATGAAGAAACCATCAAAAAATGGTTGCAGACTTTCTGCCGTCGTTTCTTCAACCAGCAGTTCAAGCGTTCCTGTTTGCCGGATGGTCCGAAGGTGGGCAGTATCTCTCTGAGTCCGCGCGGTGATTGGAGAATGCCGAGCGATGCTTCGTCGGAGATGTGGCTAAGGGAGGTGGAAGGACTCTAATTCTTTACTTCGGGTATGCCGTAATATCGATATGGGTATTTGATGACTGCATCTTGTTTGCATTCTTGCTGCATGTATTTTGCAGTGCGACTGCAAACGTGTTGCAGTATCACTGCATAACTGTTGCAGTCGTACTGCATATCGGTGTGCAGTGCCACTGCAACGGCTTTGCAGTGGCACTGCAAAATGTATGCAGGATTTTGCAGTAATAAGCTGCTGATTGATAACTAGTTGTAAAAGTAGGGATATGCTGCGTGTATGGAAAAGTGCAGCTTAGTTTCGTTTCCCGTAGTATCGTTTGTAGATTTTCTTGTATTCTTTTCCCTTTTTGAAACTATCCAGCCATGTGTTGAGGCTGTCCAGCAGGATAGGGGACTGTTTGCTTACCCCCCAGGAATAGAATTGCGTGAAGCTGATGGCGGTATTGATGTCTATTTGAGGAATGCTGTCGGCTGCGGTACGGGCAATGCTTTCGTCGCATACGGCATAGTCGATGTCTCCATGGGCTACCAAGGCAATCAGTTGTTCGGAACCGTACTTCTCTATTTCCTCAACGTAGATGGTGTCGCCTATCTCATTTCCCAGGTTGCGGATGCGTAGTATGGAAGGGGAGCCTTTCACTACGTGCAGTGTCTTTCCAGCCAGGTCCAGTTGGCTTTTGATGAATAATGACGAGTCGGAAATATTCTCAAGCTTGCGTTGCACCAGCACTTGCTTGTTCAGCACAATAGGGGTGGTAAGCAGCAAGGAGTCTTTCAGCTCACTGGTGGCGAGGATGCCGTAAGCAATCACGTCATATTGCCCGTCGGCCAGGCCTTCCAGCCGCTTGTTGAAGCTCATTTCCGGTGATATGGCCGCTTGCAGCCCGTGGTCGCGTGCAAAAGCTTCTATCAGCTCGTAGTGGAAACCGGACAAGGTGTCATCATCCACATAGAAACTGATGGAGTTGTATTCCGTCGAAGCATGTATGATGCCTTCGGCAGCTATCTCGGCATAATCGCGCGGATGACCTTTCGGTTTCTCTTCTTTCTTGATGAGATAGTGGGCAATGAGAGCCGCTGCAATTCCCAGAAGTGCGTATTTGAACAGTCTGCTTTTCGTCATACAGTCATCTGTTAGTCATAGAAATTCCATGAGACGCCAATTTTGAACAAGCGCGGATTGATGGGGTAGTGCGGCACCAGGAAGGAATTGGCGCTTCCCATACCCGCGTTGACGTGATACATCATGGCAAAGATACGCGTCCGCTTCAAGTGCAGGTTGGCATATACGTTTACGATGGGGTAACCGCCTATTTCCACCAAATCGTCCGTAGGTTGCAGATGGAACTGCTGGACGCCGGGTGCATAGGCAGGTGCGTTGTACTTGGTGAAGTAACGGACATCGGCACCCAACTGAACGGTCAGCACCTTCTTGGCGAGTTTAGCCAGTATATAGAAGTTATGGTAGAGCGAGAGTTGGGGCAATGGAAGTACTGTTTCATTGCTCGTCTTCTGCCAGGTCACCTCATTGTCCAGGTGGAAGACACCGAGGCGGAAGTCTTGTTTCAGCGTGGCAGACAGCACTTGTATGTTGCCTCCGTTCTGTTCGGGCAGGGCGCTTTGGTTGAAGTAGGTGTAGTTCTTGATATTCTCTACGCCGGCACGGAGATTGGTTCCCCAACGGGAAATGTTCAGCTCGCCTTCCACACGCGTACGGAATTCCTTGTCCATGTTGTCGTTGTCCCAGTTGTAGTGGTTGGAGTGGTAATGGCGCATGTAGAAGGAAGGAAGCGTGTTGCTCACATAACCGCGGGCGTAGAAGTTCACCGTATCTTTCCATAGACGGAAGTTCAGGTCCAGATTGGCGTTGACGCGGAACTGCCCGATGGCTTTGTCTACCAACCCCACTTCACCGTTTACGTTGTAGTGCAGCAGTTTGCCTTCGCGCTTGGCGAGTTCGCCACCCAGGAAGATTTCCTGCTCGGTGTAGCGGATGCGGCGCATGTCGGTAAGTGTGTCCGTATTCATCAGGTCGTACCGGCTGAACTTGTGGGAGATATAAGCCGTAAGTCCGGCTTTGGCGTATTTGTTGAAACCTTCCAGCAAGGCTATTCCGAACACGTTCTTTACACTGAATGCCGTGGTGGAGTCGTTGCTGTAATTCTTGTAAAGCTTGTAGTCTTCCGGGAAGAATCCTTCGGGCTCGCTTCCCGAACGGAATTGGTGCCGCGACCGCTCTACTTTCAAGGTATGGATAAAGCTGGTGACGGGGACGAACTCTTCTTCGAAAAGTGAGTCGTTGTCTGCGGTAGAAACAGACGGCAAGCTGTCATTGACGGCTGCAAGTGTGCCGACCGATTTTGATGCTATGCTGTCGTTTGGCAATGCTATGTCGTTGTTCGAAGCGGATATTTTGGCTTCGGAGGACGGGGAGGAAGAAGCTTGGGGTGCGGATTCCGTCGGTTTGCCTTCCTGTGTGCTCCGTACTTTCCGCGTAAAACCAAGACGATAGCGCTGTGTCAGATAGATATAAAAATCCTTGTTGCGGTTGGAACTCCGTTCCAATTTGACCGGTATAGTGGTGGATTCATACTCTTTCTTTCCTCCAGACATGTTTTCGGGACGGGTGATATATTGGTCGTCTGCAATACCGCCGTTTTCGTTCATTTTCAGGAAGAAATTGTTGTAGACTGCTTGTACCTGATATTTTTCACCGATATAGCTACCGAACAGACCTGCATTGAAGTGCGAGGTGGACTGGTTCTGGTAATAACCACGCCCGTACAGATAGTCGATGTTGAAGCCAAATGCCAACTGCTTGTTGACGTTGACGGAGAAATAGGACTTGAAGCGTTCTTCACCGTTCACTTTGTTGCCGGCCTTGTAGTAGGTAAGATTGGTGTAAGGCACGTTGCTGTTGGTGAAAAGCACCTGGTCGGGACGTGTGAAAAAACTGGAGAAGGGAGCCATGAAGATGGTAGGTTCGCTTTCCTCCCGTTCGAAGAACAGACGTGAGAGACGTGGAGAACCTAAATTTCCCAAGTAGTTGTAGTGGCCGAACATTCCTTCCACCAGATTGGTGCTCTGGAAGTTGAGGCTGGCTGTGTCGGCAGGTATGATGGTACGGTTGCCCAGTGTCTCACTTAGTTTCCACATGTAAAGCTTGGGCGGAAGACTTTGAATCTCAGTATTGGTACTGTCTTCCAGATTGTCCGGCTGGGTATTCGGGTCAATCTGGTTACCGAACCGGTCGCGATTGTTCATCGGGTTTAAGGTGTTTTGCGCCATAGCCCCCCATATCCCTATAACGGACAGAAATATATATGTCAGTACAATTCGTCTCATAATTAGGCGCAAAGATACAATAAAAAATTATTTGCTTACTGAATTCAGCCTTTTTTGCTTCTTTTAAAATGTCTTGTTTTCTGTTTTGCCCTATACTGCTTCCGGTTCTCTGCCCTTGAATCCATGCTTTGGGGGCTTGAAATGAAATAAGCCCTTGCAATAAATCAATATCACAAGAGCTTATCCGCTTTCCTTTATCTCTTATTCTGGCGTAAAGTTTCTCCTCTTATGGGGGAGTGGCTTTACACAGCCTTTCATTTCATTTCCTGAATAAGTTCCATTCCTTTCTTGATAGCTTCTTCGTTCATCGGTATCAAGTGGTGGTGGCGTTCGGGCAGTGTCTTCTTCAATCCTCTGAGTACACTGTCCAGTGTAACCATCGGCTTGATTTTCAATAATCCACCCAATACAATCATGTTGAATGCCTTGGCGTTGTTCATTTCATTGGCGGCATCCATGGCGTTGATGCGGTAAACGTGGATGTCCTTACGCGTCGGCGGGTTGATGATGCCGTAACCGTCGTAGATAAGTACGCCTCCGGGTTTTACCTTGCTTTCGAATTTCTCCAGTGACGGCTGGTTCAGGATGATGGCGGCATCGTACTTGCTTAAGATGGGTGAGGATATTTTCTCGTCACTTACGATGACTGTTACGTTGGCTGTACCACCACGTTGTTCCGGTCCGTAAGCCGGCATCCAAGTCACCTCTTTGCCTTCCATCAATCCGGAATATGCCAAAATCTTTCCCATGGACAATACACCTTGTCCACCGAAGCCTGCTATAATGATTTCTTCTTTCATTGTTCTTCTGTCTTTAGCATGATTATTTATCTTTCAGGTCGCCCAGCGGATAGAAGGGGAACATGTTCTCTACCATCCATTCATTGGATTTCGCAGGAGACATCTTCCAGCCGGAGTTACAGGTGGAAACGATTTCCACAAGGTTGGAACCTTTGCCTGCCATAGAGTTCTCGAATGCTTTGCGGATAGCCTTTTTCGCTTTGCGGATGGCGGGAACGGACTGTACGCTTTGGCGTGTCACGTAAGCGGTTCCTTCCAATTGTGCAGCAATATCGGCCATCTTCAGCGGATAGCCGTGCAGATGCACGTCACGTCCGTAAGGGCTGGTCGATGTCTTCATGCCTACAAGGGTAGTGGGAGCCATTTGTCCCCCGGTCATACCATAGATGGCATTGTTGATGAAGATGATGGTGATGTTTTCGCCGCGGTTCAAGGCGTGGATGGTTTCGGCAGTACCGATACAAGCCAGGTCGCCGTCTCCTTGGTAAGTGAACACCAGGCGGTCTGGCCAAAGGCGCTTGATGGCAGTGGCAAGTGCGGGCGCACGTCCATGGGCGGCTTCCTGCCAGTCGATGTCTATATAATTATAGATGAACACGGCACATCCCACGGGGGAGATGCCTATTGCTTTGTCTTCCAGTCCCATTTCTTCGATAACTTCGGCTACGAGTTTATGAACTACGCCGTGACTGCATCCCGGGCAGTAGTGCATGGGATTGTCGTTCATCAGAGTCGGTTTCTTGGCAACCAGATTCTCGGGCTTTATAATATCTTCTTTTGTCATAATCACTTCTCCTATCTGTTGGTGAACCGTATGAAAAACTCCATCAACTTGACGAATATCGCCGCGCCGCAGACGTAGATGAACAGCTTGAAGTCATCTTTTGCAGCAAAATATATAATGATAGCTGCCAAGGCAAGTACCATGAAGAGAATGTTCAGTACGTTTCTTATTTTATCAGGATTCATTTCTTAATCAGTTTTTCTTTCAATGCATCTACTATCTCATCCGGATCGGGAACAATGCCGCCGAGGCGTCCGAAATGTTCCACTTTCACTTTACCGTTCACGGCAAGGCGGACATCTTCCACCATCTGTCCGGCATTCAATTCTGTAACGAGCATACCTTTCACCTTGTCGGCATACGCGGCAATGGCTTTGGTCGGGAACGGCCACAACGTGATGGGGCGGAGCATACCTACCTTGATTCCTTCTTCGCGTGCCAGCTCCATTGCTTTCTGTCCGATGCGTGCCATAGAGCCGAAGGCTACAATCAGGTAGTCGGCATCATCGCAATGAATTTCCTCGAAGCGAACCTCATTCTCTTCTATCTGCTTGTATTTGGCCTGGAAACGGATGTTGTTCTTTTCCATTTCTTCCGGTTTCAGTTCCAATGAGGTGATGACGTTGGGTTTGCGGCCATTGGTTCTGCCGGTAGTGGCCCATGGGCATTGTTCGATGACTTCCGCATCGGTGCGGCGTGGCTTTTGTACCGGGAGCACCACTTTTTCCATCATCTGGCCGATGACACCGTCGGCAAGGATAATTGCCGGATTACGGTATTTGAAGGCAAGTTCGAATGCCAGTCCTACGAAATCTGCCATTTCTTGTACGGAAGCCGGAGCAAGGGCAATCAGACGATAGTCACCGTGGCCGCCTCCTTTTACTGTCTGGAAATAGTCGGCCTGGCTCGGTTGGATGGTTCCCAGACCGGGACCGCCGCGCATAACGTTTACAATCAAGCAAGGCAGCTCGGCACCTGCCAGATAAGAGATACCTTCCTGCTTTAGGCTGACACCGGGGCTGGAGGAGGAGGTCATGACCATTTTACCACTTCCGGCACCGCCGTACACCATATTGATAGCTGCCACTTCACTTTCTGCCTGAAGAACCACCATGCCGGTCGTCTCCCAGGGTTTCAGTTCGGCAAGAGTTTCCAATACCTCCGATTGCGGAGTAATGGGATATCCGAAGTAACCGTCTGCACCGCAACGGATGGCTGCGTGGGCGATGGCTTCGTTTCCTTTCATTAATACAACTTCTTCTGCCATATTCTTCTTATTTATTCAACTTTTACTTTATAAACCGAGATACATCCATCCGGACATACAGTTGCGCATGAACTGCATCCGTTACAGGTATCTTCCAATATCTGGTGGGCATAGTTATACCCTTTCACGTTCACCTCTTTGGTGAGGGCTATTACATTGAGCGGACAAGCCACAACACACAGGTTGCAGCCTTTGCAACGCTCGGTGTCTACTACGATTGCTCCTTTGATTTTTGCCATAATTTACGTTTTTTATTGATTGTACATATCCTTGTGATAGAAGTTCAGAATATCCATTACCATGTTATAGGCTTGCCGGGCGGGGCTGTCCGGATTGAGGTCGATGGCATAGCGGTAGTTGTTCAGCGCTTGCTGCCAGTTGCTCTGTTTGCGGTATGCGTTCCCCCGGAGATAATAGGCTTCGTCTTTTTGCGGGAAATCGGTCTGAAGCAGTTCGTCAAGCAACAGAATGGCCTGCTCTACGTTTCCCTGACTGATAAGCTCTTTTATGGTGTTTAATTGCTCCATATCGTTCTGAGTTCCGGATTATTTAACTACAAAGATAGTTTTTATTTGAAAATGAGAGGCATCTTTACTGTGAAAAATAAGAAAATAAGGAGACGGTTGTATCTTGTCTTTTCTTATTCCGGGCATTTGCTTCCGAAACTCCCGGCGTTTGCTTCCCATATTCCGGGTGTTTTCTATTGGAATGCCCGGTCTTTCAGGAGTAAACTCCGGGCGTTTCGGGAGCAAATTCCGGGGAATTGGGAGATATGACAATCCCTTTGTTCCGGCTTTGATTCATTACGATGCAAAGCAGGACAAAGGGATGCTCTCCTGATGAATGTGCAGATGGAATATACTTCTTCGAACTTTTATTTTAGCAGGGATTGTCGGGGGAGACCGGCTATTTCACAAGTTCCCCGTTTATATACAGATTCTTGAACGTGACATCTTTTGCTCCGCTAATCCGGTTTTTATCTTCCTTGACGTTATTGAAGCGGCTGTCTTCCACGCTTACATTATAAACGTGCTTGTCATCATCAAGTCCGATGATGAGTACACCGAGTTTGCTCTTCTCGCAAGTCACGTTTTTGAGGTGTACGTTGCGTACGGTAGGGGCATAGCCGCGATTGCACTTTTCCCGGTTTTCGTATTGCAGGTTGATGCGCAGTACGGCTTCGCGGCATTGGCCGACAGTGACGTTGCGTACAAATACATTCTCTATCAGTCCGCCACGGCAGGTACTGGTCTTGATGCGGATTACGCGGTCCAGGTCGGGGCTGTCCATGCGGCAGTTCTCAACGAACAGGTTGCGGTAGCCGCCGGATATTTCACTGCCGATAACGACGCCGCCATGACCGTTTTTCATGAAGCAGCCGCGCACGATGATATTTTCGCTGGGAATGTTCCACTTGCGTCCGTCCTGGTTACGGCCGGATTTGATGGCTATGCAGTCATCGCCCGTATCAAAGGTACAGTTCTCTATCAGTACGTTTTTGCAGGATTCCGGGTCGCAGCCGTCTCCGTTGGGACCACGGTTGAATACGTGTACGCCACGTACGATGAGGCTTTCACAAAACAACGGGTGTATAACCCAGAACGGAGAGTTCAGCAGGGTTACATCCTCTATCAGTACCGTGTTGCAGGAATAGAGGTTGATGAGCTGCGGGCGCATGCCGTCTTCGGGTTTCATGATACGCTTGTATACCGGCGTGGATGTTTCCCCGTACATCAGCAGACGTTCGCGTCCGCCGTTGCGTTGGGCCACCATGCCTTCTTTCCAGCCGTAGCGCGGAGCGCCGCACATCGGCCACCAGGTTTCGTTGGAGCCCTGGCCGTCGATTGTCCCTTTGCCGGTGATGGCGATGTTGGTTTCGCCGTATGCATATATCAGCGGGCGGGCATTGTAGCAGTCCAGACCTTCCCAACGGGTGATGACGGCAGGGAAGTAAAGGCTCTGGTCGGTGGAGAATTTCAGTACGGCTCCTTCTTCCACATGAAAATTTACGTTGCTCTTTAGGGTGATGGGACCGGTATGGAAAGTCCCTTTAGGTACTACGACCGTTCCGCCGCCGTTCAGGCTGCATGTCAGGATGGCCCGGTTGATAGCCTCATGGCAAGGCTCATCCGGCGTATCGGGTTTTGCACCGAAGTCTGTGATGAGGTAGGTACGTTTTGGGAAAGAGGTCCGCTTGATTTGTTTTTCAATTTTGGCGCTTTCCTTGAAGGCTTTGTCAAAGTCTATCGGATTGGCGGTGGCCAGGGTTACCGATAGAAGCAGGGAGATGATTCCGATTACTTTCTTCATGCGTTTTTCTTTTATGTTCTTAAATGGTAAATAGATTACGCAGGCAAAAGTAGGAAAACTCTTCCGGTGACAGAGGTTAGTTTTTGATTGAAAGGGTGTAATAATTGACTGAGATGAAGAAAAATCCGTTCCGTAAGACGAAAAAAATCATCCCGTGAGATGAAATAAATCGTCTCGAGGGATGATTTTCTTTATCTCGCAGGGCGAATAATTCCGTCTCACGGGATGAAAACAACCGGTTAAGGGCTTCCTTGAATCCGAGGGTTATCCCTGTACCGGTATCTTGTCTATTCTCCGCTGGTGGCGTCCGCCCTCAAACGAAGTGTTGAAGAATTCGGTCATAATCATATCCGCTTCTTCCGTGCCGATGAAGCGTCCCGGCATGACAAGGATGTTGGCATCGTTGTGCTGGCGTGCCAGATGAGCAATTTCGGCAGTCCAGCAAAGAGCCGCACGAATGCCTTGATGCTTGTTGAGCGTCATGTTGATGCCGTTTCCGCTGCCGCAGATAGCAATTCCCGGGTAGCATTCGCCTGCTTCGACAGCTTGCGCCAGCTGATGGGCAAAGTCGGGATAGTCGCAGCTTTCGGTGGAGTAGGTTCCGTAATCTTTGTAAGGCCAGCCTTTGGCTTCCAGCCAACCGCGGACATACTCTTTCAGTTCAAAGCCGGCGTGGTCGGAACAAAGTCCAATAGTTTTCATATAAAATAAAATGATAGAGTGATAATGTGAAAAAGCGATAGAGCAATGAGGTGACGATGTAGTGCAGCATGTGCAGGCTTTTCTACCTTATCGCCTCATTACTCTATCATTATTTTACTGTTGTTTTATTAAATCATTGCCTTTACTTGCTTGTACACGTTTTCTGCCGTGAAGCCCAGCTTTTCGTCCAGCACTTTGTAAGGAGCGGAGAAACCGAACGATTCCAATCCCCAAACCTTACCGTGGGCGCCTACCAAGCCTTCCAGTGTAACGGGCAGGCCGGCGGTCAGACCGAATACTTTTGCATTTGCCGGAATCACGCTCTCCTGATAGCCCGGAGCTTGACTGCGGAACAGTCCCTCGGACGGAACAGATACGATGCGCAGCTTGACACCGTCCTTGCGCAGCAGTTCTGCACCGGCCACCAGCGTGGCTACTTCGGAACCGGAAGCTACAAGGATAACGTCCGGATTCTCGTCCGAACCGGCTACGATATAAGCGCCTTTGGCTGCCTGGCTGTAATCATTGCCTGCAGGCAGGTTGGTGATGTTCTGACGGGAGAATATCAAAGCGGTCGGGGTAGACATGTTCTCCATGGCAAGTTTCCATGCCACGGTTGTTTCTTCCGCATCGGCAGGACGGAGTACCAGCATGGAGTTATGCCCCTTGTGGTTTTTCAGCTTTTCCATTAAGCGGATTTGAGCTTCCTGTTCCACCGGTTCGTGCGTAGGACCGTCTTCGCCTACGCGGAATGCGTCGTGTGTCCAGATGAATTTTACGGGAGTTTCCATGAGGGCAGCCATACGTACGGCTGGTTTCATGTAGTCGGAGAATACGAAGAATGTTCCGCAAGCGGGGATAACGCCGCCATGCAGCGCCATACCGATGCAGCAGCATGCCATTGTCAGTTCCGATACGCCTGCCTGGAAGAATGCACCGCTGAAATCGCCTTTCTTGAAAGAGTGGGTCTTTTTCAGGAAGCCGTCGGTCTTGTCGGAGTTGGACAAGTCGGCGGAAGCCACAATCATGTTTTCCACCTGAGTGGCGAGAGCACCGAGTACGGTAGCCGATGCGGCACGTGTAGCGACATTGGCTTTTTGTTCGATTGCAGTCCAGTCCACTTCGGGAGCCTTGCCGGAGAAGAACAGTTCCAGTTTGGCTGCCTTTTCGGGATTGGCTTTTGCCCATGCGGCTTTGGCGGCATATTTTTCTGCCATGATGCCCTTCAATTCGGCAGCGCGTCTGGCGTAAAGCTCGGCTACTTCCGGGAATACAGTGAACGGATTTTCCGGATTTCCGCCCAGGTTCTTGATTGTATTTACATAAGCGTCGCCGCCCAAAGGAGCACCGTGTGTAGCGCAGTTGGCTTCGTAGCTGCTGCCGTCTGCCTTGCGTGCACCTTTGCCCATTACGGTGTGACCGATAATCAGCGTAGGATGCTCAGCTTCGGCTTTAGCCTCGTTGAGTGCGCCGCGGATGGCATCTGCATCGTTACCGTCGATTGTGATGACTTTCCAGCCCCATGCCTCGTATTTCTTTGCTGTATCTTCGATGGTTACATCTTTCGTTTCGGTGGAAAGCTGGATGTCGTTTGCATCATAGAACATGATGAGGTTGTCCAGTCCCAGCGCACCGGCAATACGGCCTGCACCCTGTGAGATTTCTTCCTGAATGCCACCGTCGGAGATATAGGCGTAAATCGTCTGGTTCATTACTTCTTCAAAACGGGCTTTCATGAACTTGGCGGCGATGGCTGCTCCAACGGCAAAGGTATGTCCTTGTCCCAACGGACCGGAAGTGTTTTCAATGCCGCGCATGATGTCGCGTTCGGGGTGTCCCGGAGTGGGGCTGCCCCATTGGCGGAACTCTTTCAGCTCATCCAATGTGAATTTGCCTGCCAACGCCAATGTGGAATAGAGCATCGGCGACATGTGTCCCGGGTCGAGGAAGAAACGGTCGCGACCTTCCCACGCGGGGTTCTCGGGGTCGTACACTAAGAACTCGGAGAAGAGTACATTCACAAAGTCGGCACCACCCATAGCGCCACCGGGGTGTCCGGAATTGGCTTTTTCGACCATAGAAGCAGCAAGGATACGGATGTTGTCCGCTGCAAGGTTCATAAGTTTCTTGTCGTTCATATTATAAAATATAGTTATGATTTAAATATTTTATTAGTAAGTTGATTTTCTTTCCTATTGATTTTGATAGGGACAAAGATAGCTTTTTATGTGTAAATCTACAACATAGTACCTGTCTCTTTTTTTTGTTCCTATCACCCGCTTCTTGTTTTGACTACAATAAGTCTTTATTGATGGTTTACTGTAACTCAACAGTAACAATTGATTTGGCGGGGAGTTTTATTTTCAGGATTCCTTTATTGATTTTTACCTCTTTGAAAGGTACTAATTTTACTTTGTCGGGATTTTCAAAGGAATTATAATCCGTTACCTGTGCAGAGGTGAGCATTTCTCCTGCCGCTTTTGTAGCCTGTATTCCCGGAAGATTTACAATAACTTCCTGCTCATTATCTACATCAACATTGGACAAGGAAATATGAATTTTCCCATCTTTGTTTTTGGATGCCGTAGCGCTGATGAGGGGCAATGTACGTTTGTCGCGTACGCTTACTTGCTGACAGCTTATTTCAAAGGGAAGATAGGTAGCGTCCTGATGTACCTTGTACATCTTGAAAACGTAGTAGGTAGGAGTCAGTACCATCTCTTTTCCTTTAGTCAGGATCATAGATTGCAGAACGTTGACAACCTGGGCTATGTTTGCCATTTTCAAACGGTCGGTGTATTTGTGGAAGATGTCGAGAGACAGGGAAGCCACAAAGGCGTCACGCATGGTATTCTGTTGGTAGAGGTGCCCTCTGACTGTACCGGGCTCTTCGTCCCACCATGTTCCCCATTCATCCAGCATCAGTGCTACGTTCTTGTCTTTGTCATATTCGTCCATAATGGCGCAGTGTTTGCGGATTACATCTTCTATTTCACGGCATTTACCCATGGTCCAGTAATAGTCATCCTTGTCGAACTGGGTTGCAGAGCCTTTACTGCCGGTCCATCCGCTAACGGTGTAGTAGTGGAGTGAAACTCCGTTCATGCGGCTGCCCACGCGCTCCATGAGGACTTTTGTCCACTCGTAGTCATAATCGCTGGCACCGCTGGCTATCTTGAACAGGCGGTTGTTGTCATAATTGCGGCAATAGGTTGAGTAACGGCGGTAAAGGTCGGCATAGTATTCGGGACGCATGCTGCCGCCGCAACCCCAGCTTTCGTTACCTACACCGAGGTATTTGACTTTCCATGCCTTGTCACGACCGTTTTTTCGGCGCAGATTCGCCATTGGGGAGTCACCGTCAGAGGTCATGTATTCCACCCATTTGGCAAGTTCCTCAACGGTTCCGCTTCCCACGTTGCCGCTGATGTAAGGTTCGCAACCCAACATTTCGCAAAGGTTGAGGAACTCGTGTGTGCCGAAACTGTTGTCTTCGATAGTGCCGCCCCAGTTGTTATTCACCATTTTAGGACGATTCTCTTTGGGACCGATACCGTCCATCCAGTGATATTCATCGGCAAAACAGCCGCCCGGCCAGCGAAGAACGGGAACTTGGAGGTCTTTCAGGGCATTGAATACGTCGGTACGGTAACCTTTGATATTGGGTATATTGGAGTTCTCGCCTACCCAAAGGCCTCCGTAGATACAAGTACCTAGATGTTCGGCAAACTGTCCGTAAATTTCTTTGGGAATAATTTGCTTGCCTTGATCGGCGTGAAGCGTGATTGTAGCACTTTGTTGTGCAGACAAGGATACAGATGCAGCTAATAGGATACTGCTGAATAATAACTTGTTTCTCATAATGTTTATTGGTAATAGATGTTTGTAATATGATGTAATTTCAATTCTGCAGGCACTTTACCGGACCATACGGCTATTCAAGTAGGCGGATTTCATAGATAGCCGGGGTCCATTCGGTACCGTCCGGACTGAACCGTATCGGATAATTGCCGGCGCCTAACTTCTGTGGCAAAGGATAACAGAGTATTACGAAGCCCTCTTGATCTGTTTCGCTGATTGTGGGGGCGGCAGTCAGTTTTTCATTGTTGAGAAGGATTACAACCTTCATCGGATCGTTCTTTCGTGTAGTGATCATAAGCCGGCTTGCTTCCTTGCTTGTTTTCAGAGTGTAGCCGAACCAGCCTTTGGCGCGTCGGAAATGGCGGTCTTTGTTGGTTCCGGTTTCCGCCTGTTCGTACCGGATGCCATGATCGGATTCCGGCTGTTGTTCTCCGGGGAAAATAATGTCTGCTGTCTGGTCGGCAAGTTCCATGGCCTTGCGCTCTTTCTGTTCCATTTCTTGACGGATGCTTTCTACTTCGGCTTCGCTCACCTGATGGAAGTAAATGGCATAACGGGAATCGTGCAGGCGGAAGAACGGTATCAGTCGCAACGCGTCTTTCTGCATGGGGTAGACACTTCCGGTATAGTTGAATGATAACTGTTCATCATCCGTTTTCCGAAGTTCTTGAGGCAGTGATGCGGAAGATCCTATCAACATCGGTGTCTTTTCCAAAGAGACCAGCTTGCCATGGGCAATGTGTCCGCCACGACTATCATCGGCATAGAGCCCGTTCATGTTTTCCGTACCCGTGGGGCTGGCAAGTACGATGGGACCGTACATGAAAGCATAGAAATGTTCTTGGTCGGGTATTTGCTCCAAAGTGACCTGCATTGGCAGGTTTAGCGTAATTTCGTCTCCGGCTTTCCATTTGCGGCGAATCGTCAGGTATTCGCCTGGTTGGGCATTTATATTCTGCATTTTGCCATTGACGGAAACACTTGCTCCTTTTGCCCATGAGGGGTAACGGAGTTTGAGACTGAGTGCTTTTTTGTTGCTTTTTTCTATCCGGAATCTGATTTGCTCTTCATCGGGAAAACGGCTTTCTTGTATCAGTGTCAATTTCTTCTCTTTCCAGGTCAGGCGCGAGGGTATGAATAAGTTTACATACAAGGTGTCCTCTGCATGGGCATAAATGAACTCTCCGTATTTGGTGTGGTTCTCCAGCCCTGAACCTACGCAGCACCACATGGATGTTTCCGGTTGTGAATAAACACGATAGTGTCCTGAACGCATAGGAGTGAAGTAGACAAAACCGCCCTTTACCGGTTGTTGTGAGGCAAGAATATGGTTGTATAGGGCACGTTCGTAATAATCGGCAAAGCGGATGTCGGGGGAAGTCTGGAAAAGCATCTTCGTCAGGCGGAGCATATTGTAAGTGTTACAGGTTTCCGGACCTTGTATATCATTGAGCATGGATGCGAAATTGTCCGCAGGATGAAAATGCTCACGTACGCTGTTGCCGCCGATACAGACGGAACGGTGATTGACAACTGTATTCCAGAAAAAACGTGCAGCCTGATCCCAAGCATCGTTTTGAGTGAGATCGGCAATACGTTTGTAACCGATGACTTTCGGTATTTGTGTATTGGCGTGCATACCTGTCAGATGGTCTTCACCGACGATAAGGGGTTCAAGAAGTGTCTTATGGGAGAATCTGCGTGCCAGTTCCAGATATTTTTTGTTGCCTGTGATGCTGGCTACATCGGCAAATATTTCGTTCAGTCCTCCATGTTCGCTACGTAGCATATCCTGCATTTGCTGTTCAGTGAGTCCTGACGTGATGCTTGCCATCCAATCGGTGAGGGCAATCAGCATTTGACGTGCAAGGTCACTTCCTGCATAAAGGTAAGCATCGCGAAGTCCGGCATAAGTCTTGTGTATGTTGTATAAGGGAACCCATTTGCCGTTAAGGCTGAAACTTTCGGAACGGATATTCCCTTCTTTTATTTCTTTCCAAAGTTGCAGGCTTCCGGGTGTTCCTCCGATAAATCCGTTACCTACCGCCTGTTGTGCCCGGTGTAATTCGTTCAGCATATAATTCAGCCGGTTGTATACGGTCGTGTCGCCGGTGGCGGCATACATCATGGAAAGTGCGGAAATGTAATGTCCGCCGATGTGTCCGTCCAATCCTGTGTTTTCCCAGTTGGTATAACTTGGGGCTTTGGGGGCAAGTCCGGCTTCGCGTAAGAAAGGGGCGAGCAACCGGTCAGGGTTCATGGCCATGATATAATGCAAGTCGGTCTGCTGTGCCTGTAAAAAAGGACTTTCCAATAACTTGATGTCTTGAAGGGGGAAATAGGATACTGCTTGTCTTGTTTGGGCTTTTCCGGTTAAGAAAAAGCAGAAAAGTAGTAGGCAGGTAAGTGATGATTTCATTTGTGTCAGGTGTTTATAGTATGAAGAATAACTTTATGTATGTAAATGTAGCGGGAGTAATTTCGATACCGGCGCATCTGTGCGGCAGCTTTAAGCTCTTCCCGCTACAATCACATGCATTATTGTTCTTAAGCCTTTGCTTTTTATTCAGAATGAACTTTTTTAAGGCAACCGACTTAATCTTATAGGGATTATCTTTTAGATTTAACGGCTGTTTCTTCAACAGGCAGATTCGCCTTGTAATTTTCGATGTATGCGTTGAAGCCTTCTACATCTTCAGCCGTCGGTGATACCTCAATGCCAGCATTTCCTGCAAATACTTTTTCATCCAGAAAATCGGCAAGGTTTTGTTGTTTGTCGTTGTTCACAAGATACGAGCCGAGTAGGGCAATACCCCATGCGCCGCCTTCACCAGCTGTTTCCATAACGGAAATAGGCGAGTTTATGGCTGCAGCAAGAATTCTCTGGCCCACACCTTTGGTTCTGAATAATCCTCCATGCCCTGTGATTCTGTCAACTTTGATTTTTTCTTCCTTGAACAAAATATCATTACCGATTTTGAGAACTCCGACCGAAGCGTGCAGATGAGCCCTCATAAAGTTGGCAAGGTTGAACTTGTCATTAGCCGAACGTACAAATAGTGGACGTCCTTCTGCAAGCCCTGTTACGGGTTCGCCGGAAATATAGTTGTATGAAATAAGGCCACCGCAATCTGTATTGCCGGTGAGTGCATGGTTATAGAGCTTACCATATATCTCATCCATATCCACAGGAATACCCAGTAATTCCTGATATTCTTTGAATAGGTTGACCCATGCGTTGAGGTCGGAAGTGCAGTTGTTGCAATGTACCATTGCTACGAGGCTTCCGTCAGGAGTAGTCACCATATCAATCATTTCGTATGGCTTTGACAGCTCTTTTTCCAAAACAATCATGGAGAATGAGGATGTACCAGCCGATACGTTTCCAGTGCGTTGCTTTACAGCATTGGTTGCAACCATACCTGTACCTGCATCTCCTTCGGGCGGACATACCGGTATTCCTGCTTTCAGGTGGCCTGATACGTCAAGTCTTTTGGCTCCTTCCGGCGTGAGGAAGCCTGCATTCTTACCTGCCGGCAATACTTTGGGAAGAATATCCAGAAGTTTCCAGCCATAGCCTTTTGGGGCAACGAGCTCATCGAATTTGGCTACCATTTCAGCCGAGTAATTCTTGGTGGTAGGATCTATGGGAAGCATACCTGATGCATCGCCTATACCCAACACTTTTTGGCCTGTTATCTGCCAATGTACAAATCCGGCAAGGGTTGTCAGGTAGTCAATGTCTTTAACATGTTCCTCGTTGTCCAGAATAGCTTGGTATAAATGGGAAATACTCCATCTCAACGGAATGTTGTAGACAAACAGGTCGGATAAAGCTGCTGCTGCCTGAGCGGTATTGGTGTTTCTCCAAGTACGGAACGGAACGAGGATTTCTTCTTTTTTGTTGAATGCCATATAGCCATGCATCATGGCACTAACACCTATTGCAGCCAGAGACTCTATTTCTGTATCGTATAAGTTTTTTACGTTCGTACGGAGGTTTGCATAGCAATCCTGCAGCCCGTACCAGACAGCGTCGACACTATAGGTCCAAAGCCCGTCGACCAGTTGGTTTTCCCAAGTGTGACTTCCCTGAGCAATGGGTTTATTTTCAGGATCAATCAAAACAGCTTTAATTCGTGTCGAACCGAATTCTATACCAAGAATGGCTTTCCCGGCTTCAATTGTTGATTTTGGATCTGATTTCATGTGATTTAAGTAATTATAAAGGTAAAAAAGTGGTTAGCTATAAATCACGAATTACTAATTACACATACCATAAAAGTAACCCGTAATTAGTAATTCGCAGTTATTCTTAGCAAAGCGCTTTATTCAGCATATAGTATACCTCATTCATGCGCAGTTCCTTTTTGAACTCTTTGATGGTGGTATTTTCATCGATAACAATCATTTCGATACCGGCCATTTCCGCAAAGTCTCCCCAGTCTTCTACTGTAAGGTCGTAGGAGAAGCTGGTGTGGTGTGTACCACCTGCCAAAATCCATGCAGCTGCACCTACTTCGAGGTTAGGCATCGGAATCCATAATGCACTTGCAACTGGAAGTTTCGGAAGCGGTTTGCTCTTGATGCATTCCACTTTGTTTACAATGAGGCGGAAGCGGTTGCCCAAGTCTACGATAGTTGCGGCTACACCTTTGCCTTGTTTGCTGGTGAATACGAGGCGTGCTGTTTCACTGTCGATACCAATGCTCAAACGGTGTACTTCTAGTTTGGGCTTCTGTTCAGCTATCAACGGACAGACTTCCAGCATGTGAGCTTGCAGAATGGCGCTCTTTTCACCGTCGAAGTTCAGTGTGTAATCTTCAAGGAAAGAACATCCGTTGGGCATGCCCTGACTCATGAACCAAGTGGTGCGGTAGAGGGCGGCAGTCTTCCAGTCGCCTTCTGCTCCAAAGCCATAGCCTTCTGCCATCAGTCGCTGAGATGCCAGACCGGGGATTTGGTCGAAGTCGCCCAAGTCGTTGAAATTGGTAGTGAAGCCTTTAGCACCGGTGTCTTTTAGCACGCGACGGATAGCAATTTCTGCTTTTGCAGAGTTCCATACTTTGGTATAAGCTTCCGTTCCTTCTTTTTCGAGTGCGGCATCATGGTCGTAAAGTCTGAAGTATTCGGCTATGAGAACTTTTACATCAGCATCGTCAACAGCGTTATAGTAAGTCATAACATCGTTAATGGGGTAGTAGTCCACATGGTAGCCCAATACTTGTTCGGCGCTGACCTTGTCACCATCTGTTACGGCTACGTTGTTCATTTGGTCGCCGAAACGGATGATGAGCATATCTTGTGCGTCGGCCCATGCGGCAGCTACACGCATCCATGAAGCAATCTGCTTTTGTGCTTTTTCATCTTGCCAGTGTCCTACAACTACTTTGCGATTTTTGCGCATGCGGGTAACGATGTGTCCGAACTCGCGATCGCCATGAGCAGACTGGTTCAGGTTCATGAGGTCCATGTCCATTGTTTCCCAGGGAATCTCTTTGTTGAATTGTGTGTGGAAATGCAGCAACGGCTTTTTCAGCTCTTGCAGACCATGAATCCACATTTTGGCAGGAGAGAAAGTGTGCATCCAAGTGATGACACCGATACATTTTTCATCGTTGTTGGCAGCTTTGAAAGCGGCAGTTACTTCTTTGGAAGAGTTTACTGTGCCTTTATATACAACTTTTACAGGCAGACGGCCGGAGTCATTCAGCCCCTTTACCATTTCGTTGCTGTGTGCGTCTACTGCGACAACTGCATCACCTCCGTACAGAAGCTGTGCTCCTGTTACGAACCATACTTCATATTGATCAAATGCGTTCATACTGTTCTTCATTTTAATTGTTTATATTCTTAATACTTTATATTGGATTTCACTTCTGCCCATAATAAGCGTTCGGACCATGTTTACGGCTGAAGTGCTTTTCTATAAGCAGCGGGTTCATCGTCAGTTGCGGATTAACCGCATAGGCTATTGAAGCCATTTTGGCTACCTGCTCCATTACTACGGCATTGTGCACTGCATCGTGTGCATCTTTTCCCCAAGAGAAAGGACCATGATTCTTAACCAATACTCCGGGCGTATGAACCGGGTTCAATCCTTCGAAACGCTTCACGATGACATTGCCTGTCTCCAGCTCATACGCTCCCTTTACCTCTTCTTCTGTCATATCTGTAGTGCAGGGAATGGCATCATGGAAATAGTCGGCATGGGTAGTTCCTATATTGGGGATGTCACAACCGGCTTGCGCCCATGCAGTGGCATACGTAGAGTGTGTATGAACCACACCGCCGATTTCCGGAAACGCTTTGTAAAGCACTAAGTGGGTCGGAGTGTCGGAAGAGGGCTTCAGGCTGCCTTCTACAACATTGCCGTCAAGGTCGACCACAACCATGTCTTCCGCTTTCATATCATCATAGCTAACTCCACTGGGCTTGATAACAACCAATCCCGTTGTCCGGTCAATGGCCGATACATTTCCCCATGTGAAGATGACGAGTCCATGCTTCACCAAATCAAGGTTGGCACGGAATACCTTTTTTTTCAGTTCTTCTAACATAATGTTTAATGGATTAATGTGCTAATATGGGCACATTAGCATGTTATTAAATTTTAAATTTAGGTGCTTTGCGATACGCCTTTTCATTGAATTTGTAGAGGGCGGCACCGCGTTTGGAACTTGTTTTATCGATTTTATCCGTTTTTTCTATGTAATCCATTTCGGCTATCCTTTTGCGGAAGTTCCGTTTGTCAATGTTTTCACCGTAAATGGCCTCGTATAGGCTCTGCAGTTGTGAAAGCGTAAATAGTTGAGGTAACAGGTTAAAACCGATAGGCTCAGTAGTAGTTTTTTGCTGCATCAATGCACGTGCTTTCTCTACCATTGCAGAATGATCGAAGATAAGCGGGGGCAACTCATTAATATTTACCCAAAAAGCATTGTGTTGCTGTACCAGAGCCTTGTCGTATTCATTGATGTTGACTAGTGCATAGTAGGCAATGGAGATAACCCGTTCACCCGGATCTCGGTTGATAGCTCCGAAAGAACCGACTTGTTCCATATAAACGTTGTCCAGTCCGGTCAGTTCTGCAAGAACCCGTTTGGCTGCATCGTCTACGCTTTCGCTTTCTTGAACAAATCCGCCCATCAGTGACCAGTTGCCCATTGCAGGTTCGAAGTTTCTTTTCAGCAACAACAGATTTAATTCACCCTCGTTAAAACCGAAAATGATGCAGTCGATACCTACATAGAATTTAGGATTGGAACTGTAGTAACTACCCATGTCTTTTGTTTTTATAATTGGAATATCTTAGTTTGATGTACATAAAAACTATTTCTCATGCGTATAAAGATTATTTTTCATGTACATCAAAAAAAAGTTTTTTCACTATATCTGTTTTTACCAGAAATACCAGTAGAAAGCCGCGGTAATAGCCAGAATGATTACCGTATGGATAATATCCCAGTGATTCCAGCTGGCACGTGTGGCAGCTTTTTGCTCAGGCGTAGATGTGCCGAATACCAAACCTTGTATTTTTTCAGCACTTGGGGCTTCGGTCATCAGACTGACTGCTATTACCACTATAATACAGAATAGGAACATCCAGCCGCAGAAGAATAACCAGTTCAGATCATAAAACAGATATTTAAACATTGAGCTGTCTGTAATTGCTGTATTGCTATAGTATACTTTTGCGCCCAAGCGGGTGAGACCGATAATCATACCGGCAATTAATCCCCACATGCCACCTTTGGCAGAAGTGCGTTTCCAACAGATTCCCAACAGAAATGCAGCTGCGATACCGGGAGCCAATACAGATTGAACATCTTGCAGATAAGTATAAAGAACATCACCTACACTACGCATAATAGGAATCCACAGTATACCCAGAATAACAATAACCACTGTTGCAATCTGTCCGATACCTACCAGTTTCTTTTCTGGGGTTTCCGGTTTGAAACGTTTGTAGAAGTCGATTGTAAAAAGCATGGCTGAAGAGTTGAACAGGGAAGCCAGTGAACTCATCAATGCAGCAAGAATGCCGCAAACAACAAGGCCTTTTACTCCAGCAGGAAGAAGCTTGGCTACCAGTGTAGGGAAAGCGGCATCTGCGTTTGCAGTACCATTGGCAAGCAGAGGAAGGAAACCTTCGCCACCGGCTCCGATATATTTCTGATGCAGGGCAAAAGCAATCATACCCGGAATCAAGAACAGGAATACAGGCAATAGTTTCAGGTATGCACCGAAAATAGTACCACGACGGGCTTCTTTTTCGTTTTTACCGGAAAGTACGCGTTGTACAATAAATTGGTCAGTACACCAATACCAGAAGCCAATAATGGCCGAACCAACCAATGCACCCAACCATGGGAAATTGGGATCATTGTTATCGCGGATAAGTTGGGTCATGGTATCTCCATACTCGTTGACTGTAACTGCACTGCATATGCTCATCATTTCATCCCAACCGCCCAATTCTTTAAAACCGAGAACGAGGATGATAAGTGAACCCAAAAGAAGGATAGGAGTTTGCAGTACCGAGGTATAAAGTACGGATTTCATTCCGCCAAATATTGTGTAAAGTGCTGTCAACACAACTAAGCCGATTGCTGCAATCCAAAAGAAATCTATTCCCCACAGTTCTTTGATACCGAATACCTGCTGAAATACAAGTCCACCGGCGTATACAGTTACAGCTACTTTGGTCAGCACGTAGCTAATTAATGAAATGACAGAAAGAATAGTACGCGACTGCGGATTGTAACGGCGTTCCAGAAATTCGGGCATTGTGTATACCATGCTTCGTGAATAGAATGGTACGAATACCCATCCGAGAATCAAGATCATCCAACCTTGTATTTCCCAGTGCGCCATTGCCATACCACTGGATGCTCCGGCACCGGCCAATCCGATTAAGTGTTCCGAACCGATGTTGGATGCAAATATGGATGCACCTATGGCGAGCCATGTGGCATCACGTCCACCTAAAAAATAGTCAGCCGAATCATTCTGCTTTTGTTTGACTACCCAAACAATAATACCTATCAGAGCCAGGAAGAATATTCCAATGACTACCCAATCTAATGTTCCCACGATAATAATGATTTAAAAGTTATTATTTATTTTTCTACTGAGAATTTGAAAATACATTCGCTGTTGTAAGTCTGTCCCGGTTCCAGAATAACAGAAGGCCATTGTGGCTTATTGGGGCTATCTGGATAATGTTGAGTTTCCAGACATACGGAAGCGCGTTGGTTGTAGACGATCCCTTTTTTTCCCTTTGCAGTTCCGTCCAGGAAATTCCCTGTATATACCTGTATACCAGGCTCATTGGTGTATACTTCTAAGCTGATGCCGCTTTCGGGAGAAGTGAGTTTGGCGGCAAGTTTTTTAATATCGCCATTGGTGTTCAATACCCAATTATGGTCGTATCCGTTACCATATTTCAATTGTATGAAATCAAAATTGGTAATATCCTGGCCTACGGCTTTGGGAGTAGTAAAATCCATGGGAGTATCTTTTACCGGTACAATTTCTCCGGTAGTCATATAAGTTTGGTCTACAGGAGTGTAATTATCAGCATTGACATATAGTATGTGGTCTGTGGCTGCTTTAGACGGATTGCCGGATAGATTGAAGTAGGAATGGTTGGTCATGTTGATAACTGTTTTTTTATCAGTAGTTGCGCTATATTTGATATCTATGGCGTTATCGTCTGTCAGCTTGAAAAGAACTTTGGCAGTTAAGTTGCCCGGAAAATTTGCGTCTCCGTCTGGAGAGAAGCGGGTCAGCTCCAAAGTGGTTTCATCAATGGGGTTGGCTTCATATACCTGATATTGCCATCCTTTAGGACCGCCATGCAGGCAATGTCCGAAATTGTTCTTTGGTAATTGGATCGTGTCACTATCCAATACCATTTTGCCCTGGTTGATTCTGTTGGCGTAACGTCCGATAGATGCACCGAAATCGCTTGGGACGTTTATGTAGTCGGCTATACTGTCGAAGCCAAGGACAACATCTTTCATTTCCCCGTTTTTGTCAGGTACCATAATAGATACGATACGTCCGCCGAAGTTAGTGATGCATACTTCCATGCCCGCTTTATTCTTTAATGTGTAAAGATCTGTCTGGGCATCGTTCACTACAGTTTGAAATTTTGTCGGGTTAAGGCCGGAAAGAGTAAGTTCCGTTTGATTTTTCTGAGCGCAGGAAGCTAACATTAATGTAGCTATTCCGGCAATAAGAATGTGATTCTTCATGGTGTTATTTAATTTGAAAATTAGATTATTATCTTATTTCGGGTGTAAAAGTAACACTTTTGTTTGGTGTAATATATACACTTTTGTATGTTATGTAACATAAAAGAAAAAAAACAGCTTTGAAATTTGTATATCCCAAAGCTGTTTCAATGTCTGAAAGAATACTTATTTTACTTTTTTACCCCAATATGTCTTATGGTTACTTCCGTAAGCGGCATAGACGATGGTCGGTGTTCTGGGACTGGCTTCCCAGTCAACTTCCCGTTGCAGGTAAAGGTCTGTTCCATTTGCTGTCAGAATTTGCTGTTCTGCATCATAGCTCCATCTGCCGCCTTTCCATGTTCCTTCAGTAATGGTGTGGTCGGCGGCCAGCGTCATGATTGCAGATTCTTTTTGAACCCCATAAGCGTAGGACAAGTCAATATGTTCCCAATTTCCGATGAGTTCTTCTTCGGTAATGGCTACTTGGGGTACGGCTCCGTAGCGTTCGGGCATAACCAAGGGCCAACCGTCTTTAGTCCAACGGATGTTGCGTACATGTCCTAACATAATAGCGTTGTCCACGCTTTTGGGGAGACGTGCTTGCGAAGAGTAATACCAATTACCATTGCCATCGTTGAAGATGGTGCAATGTGAGAAGCCTACCCAGCCATTGCTCTTGCTGAATTTGTACGGGTGTGTCACTAACGGCAACATTTCTGCTCCTTCGGTAACATTGGCGCCATCGATGCCGAGATAAGGACCGGTGATACTTTTAGAACGGCATACGCGTGTATTGTAAGGTATGTCCAATGCATCGTATGCCACGAATAGATAGTAGTAGCCTGTCTCTGTGTTGTAAATGATTTCAGGACCTTCACTGGCTTGCCAACGGTTGTTGATATTACGGGTGGCTATCAACTGCCCGTATTCTGCCGGAGCGTTTCCTTCTGCCCAGGGGATACCTAAGTCTTGTTTCGGCATTCCGGTTTCGGCATTCAATTCCATAGCAACAATGCCGCTATGCCATGAACCGTATATCAGCCAGTGGGTATTTTCAGGAGTAATGATGTAAGAAGGGTCGATAGCATTCCATTTGTAATAGCAATTGGCATATTGGGTGCTGGGGATGTTGAAGTTCAGTCCCTTGTCCGATGCATTGGTCACTACATATCCTTTGTCCACCCAATCGCTGTTGTTGGCAGGATTGCTATTCTCCATCAGGCCGATAAAAGCACGTTCACTCCAGGCGGTCGCTCCAGTTCCGCCGTCCAGATAGCCGGGTACTACGATGGAGTAGTACATGCGATACAGTCCGTTTCTAACTTTCTGCACACTTGGGGCCCAGTAACCGAAGTCGCTTTCTGCGGCAGTGCTTGCTGTCAATCCCATTGCTTTGCGTATCTCATTCAGCTTCGGCATCACCCAGTCGGGAAGCTTCGGCATAGTCCCGCCTAGATATTCCCAATTCACGAGGTCTTTGGAACGTCTGGCGTGGAAGTGTCCGTGTCCTGTATGTGCATTGCCGTAGGAGGCATCTGTCTGATACATATAGTAGTATCCGTCTTCGGCAAGCACAACGCTGGGATCGTGCACGTTTGCCAAGTTCCATTGAGTACGATTGGACCAGCTTGCAATGCCCGCATAATTATCTTCGTATTCCGGAGCCACATAATTCTTTAATTGTTCATTAAGGTCTGTGATTTCTATGGTCGACGTGAATGTTTCCGAGTAAGTGTACCGGCTGTTACCATAAACGTATGCACGTATATAGTAAGGAGTATTGATTTTCAATCCAGAGAGGGTGGCACTGAAATTTTCATCTGCTTCTATCACCTTGTCTTTGATAGTAGGATTTGAGACATTTACACTATAGCAAAATCCTCTCTTGACTACGCTGCTTAGATTGCCGGTGATTGATGATTTAACGTTCAGTGAGGTACCCGTTGCGGTTGCTTCGGGAGTGGTTAAAACTACATCACTGTTTCTGTTGTATTCGATGTTGTCAAGCCCGTCAGAACAAGCAGTGAAAACGAATACAGTCAGTAGGGATAGTAAGAAAAATGTTGTTTTTTTCATTTGGGTAAGTTTTTAAGATCCATATTGTTCCGTTGATAGACAGGAACAATATGGATGATAAAGAATTTAATAGTTATTCTTATTCATTGAAGACGAGGTGGCAACCGTCAACAGACAGTGCAAAGTTTAAGTCGTTTGCATCTATGGTGTTGATGCCCCAATAGTATTGGGTGGAGATTGTACTTGTAGTACCTATCATTACTGCCTGAATGTCGGCGGTACCATTACCGCAATTAGTCACGTAGACTGTAACTTTGGATCCATTCATTCCGGCAAGCCAAGTGCTCCAGTCACCTTGTGTTCCGTTATGAACGCAGGCATCATATCCATCGCCCCAGCCAAAGTTATCGGCACGGACCACTGCGTAGTGGGTACCATTATTCTTACGGAGAACTACAAGGAAATTGTTCCAATTCCCTGCCAGATTGCTGTAATTAGTAAACGAAATACACTTTGTCTGACCTGAAGGTATATTGAAATTATCTGAGTAGGTCTCGGGGTTAAACCACAGAGTTGAGTTGTCTGTATTTCCTAGCTGTCCGCTTGTATTCTTCACTACAGTAGCTTCGGAGACGGTGACATTTACCGTTGCGGTGATGTTTTCTCCGGCGGTAACGATAACCGGCTGCGAACCAGCCTTTGCAGGAATGGCGGAGAAGCTGAGTTTTGCGTTGTCAATGACTGCCAAACTCCCGTCAGAGTAGGTTCCCATAACTACCATGCCTGTTGGGTCGAAAGGCATCATGCAACTCTTGGCTTCTTCCGAGGTGTAGTAATAGGGCTTTGTACGCGAGGGTGCAGTGGTTATTGAAATTGATTGTACTCTCACAACCTTAAAAGATGCGTTAGCCACAATCGGTTTATCACAGTTTTTGCCCTTGAAGGTTTTGTTGTAGACAGCTACAAGAGTCTTATCTCCCGTTTGATTTATATCAGGAATGGCTGAGAATGAGAGTTCGGAGGCTGTTACGGTTTTAGTCACTCCCTCTTCAAAGGTTACAATGGCTGAGATGTTAGTTATGGCCTCTTCAAGTGAAGTACCCAAAGAAATTTGTGTGGGTACATCCTGCAATATCATTGATATCGGATTCTTGTCTGCGGCAGATGTGAGTCCACCGACAGGAACGATGTTGGTTTGCAGAAAGTCTATGTAAGAGCCTTCGGGGACTAAGAAGCAGCGAATGTTGGTGTTGCTTGCATCTGCGTTCAGGTTGGGTTCTTTATTCGGTTGTGCATAGGTCTTAGTAGCCACTCCGTTGGTCATCTTGACAGTGAAAGCATTTTTGCTGGTACGGTCTACGGTGAGCGTTACTTTGCCACCTAACTTTTGTACGTTCTCGTCTTTGTTATCAACGGGATCAAGAAGCAAGGTGTCCGATATGTACTGGAAGTCAATATAATCGCCCCACTGAGAGTTATAAGTTTCAGGGCTATTTGTAACATCAAAGCGGATAGCTCCGTATTCGGTATATTCTTCACTGTCACGATCCACATCATTGGTGATGATAAGGGCAAAGTTCTTGTAATATGTATTATCGACAGGGTTGATGTTAAGATTGAATACTGCATTCCATTTCTCACCGTCAGGTACCACATAATACTTGGAAAAAGCAGTCCAGAAACCGGAGGTGAAATCCGTATTCCCGATGGTGTATACATCTTCCTGCATACCTTCAAGTATTTCATCTTCCGGTTCTTTCTTGGAGTCTTCTATTTCCTGTATTTTATCAGAAATCCATTCGGGAGCATTTACGTCATAGAGTTCGCCTCCTTCGCAGCTTGCCAGGACCAACATCCACAAGGTTGCTGCACAACAGAAGAATGTTATTTTATAGAAATGTTTCATTTTCTTTATTTTTTAATAGGTAATGGTTTGAAACGTTCCCCGCCTGTTCCGGTTGAACCCGTAGGGCTGAGGGAAGTGTGTTTCTAAGTTTATTTACTTGCTTAACTCTACGACTGGACGTACTTTCCATTTGTTTTCCCGGAAGTAAATGGAATTATCTGTACTGTAATTGGCTGAGTTTCCTGTCAGGTTCGGATTGTTGTTCATCAACTGCTGTACGATAGGCAGAAACTCATGTCCAGGTCTGTAAGTATCGAAAGTGCTCTTCAGTTCGGAGTCGCTTGCTATATCGCTGTACTTCACAGGATCCTTTACTCCATTTATGGAGCGGCGCACTGTGCCATGTTCTTTTAGTTGTTGCAGGCGTCCGTTGTCATAGAAGAATCCCCAGCGGATGAGGTCGAAGCCTCGTCCGAATTCGCATCCGAATTCTTTAGGACGTTCCACGTTGGCTATCTGTTCAAAGAGCTTGTCGGCAGAATTGAAGTCTTCGAGCTTCAGATCTACCAGATTGGCGCGGTTACGCACTTCATTAATCCAGTCGATAGCTTGCTGTGTAGGACCGTTGACTTCGTTCTCGCACTCGGCAGCGCGTAGCAGTACATCGGAGTAGCGCATCAGCCGCAGGTTGATGCCATCGTGCAAGCCCGTAACTACAGTGCTATATAATCCGGTGCGGAGATTCGTGAATTTGGCAATCGGCAGACCTCCGAAAGTGTTGTTGGTCACGATATTATCAGTGGCTTTAAGTATACTTGTATAAGCCACGTTGCCATATTCGAAGTTTTCCCAATCGGTTTCATAAGTCCCAATGGTCCAATAGAGTCTGGGGTCGAGTTTCCCACTGGTGGTACGCTCTTCTTTAAAAAGCTGGTAAAGCCAGGGCGAAGCCGAGATGTCGGCCCATCCGCCGTAGGCACCTGGAGCGAAGTTGCTCTCAACGGCCGAGCCTTGTGTGGCATTGGGGCTTGTGTTTACTGGTGTCCATTCATCGTCGGTGCCTTGCGCTCCATAGTCGAGGAATTGTACTTCGAAGAGGCTCTCTGCGTTGTTCTCGTATGCCGAACCTTCACGGAAGTTATCTCCGTAGTTGTCCATCAGTTTATAAGTGCCATACTTTTTGGCGATGATATCTTTCAATACCGGAAGTGCTTCGCTGTATTTTTGACGCATCATGAGGGCGCGGGCATAATAGCCAGCCGCAGCACCGCAGGTGGCACGTCCACCGCTCCATTCACTGCCTTCATCACGGGAGGGAAGCAATTCCATTGCTTCCAGAAAGTCTTTTTCCACTTGGTCGAGCACTGCATCATAGGTGCTGTTGGCGCCATAAAGTCCGTTTAACGAAGAGTAGGTAGCATAATCCGTAATGAGAGGCGGATTCTGATAATAGCCCACTAAGTTGTAGTAGGATAGAGCGCGAAGGAAAAGCGCCTGTCCTTTGATACGTTTCATTTTTTCGGTAAGTTGGCTGTTATCTTCACCGCAGCGTGAAATGGTGAAATTGCACACATTGATAGTATAGTACCACTCACGCCAGGGCCACCATGTAACGTCTGAAGTGACTTCAGCATTAAGATCATCAAAAGGCAGATACCACACTTGTGAAGAGTTCCAGGCTTCATCGCCACGACATACATCGATGGTGTAGCCTACACGAGCATAAGAACCTTCCATGCGGATGTGGTTGTAGGCGGCAATCACACATTCCTCCAAGTCATCAGGATTAAAGCCGAATGTACTTGAGGTTTGCTGGTTGGGATTCAACAGTTCTAATCTGTCGTTGCAGGAAGTCAACATGCCAAATCCCAAAATGAGAGCAAGTGAATATTTATTTAGTTTCATAAGATCTGTTTTTAATTTAGGTACTAGAAAGGTAAAGATTAGAATGTAAAATGAACACCACACATGAAAGTACGTGCAGTAGGATAAGAACAGAAATTGTATCCCGGAGTGAAAGTTCCTCCTGCATAATCCACATTGTAACCATGATAGCCAGTAAATGTGTGGAGATTCTGTGCCGATATGTAGAAACGTACATCGGATACATATTTGTCGAACCACTTATCCGGGAAGTTGTAGCCCAATTCTACATTGGCTATTTTCCAGTAGGCTGCATTCTGAATCTTGCGTGAACTGAAGAGGTCGTTCCAACCCAAGCTGGCACTGTTGGTAACATAGGTGCGTGGCACGTTGGAAAGGTAAGTGCTGCCGTCTTCGCTAAAGCGGTTGGCATCGAGCATACCCACTTCTTTGTTTCCCCAGCCATAGCAAGAGTTGAGTGAGTTGTAGATGTCGTCGCTAACGTGATAGTTCAGTGCGCCGAACGTTGCGATGCTCAGGTCAAAGCGCTTGTATTCAAAACGGGCATTAAGGCCGAAATTGATTTTTGGCATGCCGCTGCCCAATACCACTTGATCTTCGGAGTCTACTTTACCGTCATTGTTTACGTCTTTATAGAGGCAGTCGCCAATTTGGGCGCCTTCTTGTGTGGCGTGGTTGTCAAGAACTTCTTGCGTGCGGGCGATACCTTCATAAACCCAACCGTAGAACTGACCGATTTCTTCGCCTACTTTAGTGATGTAAGAACCTGAGATATAAGAATCAGTACCGAAACCTAATGAGGTTACGCGGTTGCGTAATGTGCTAAGGTTGGCCGATACTTCATATTTGAAGTCATGGTCGCGGTTACGGTAGGTAGCGGAGAACTCAAAACCGGAGTTGTTCATCGAAGCGGCATTCATCGTTACGGTGGTATTGGACACTCCGGCTTGTTCCGGAACAGGAACAGCATACAGAAGGTCTTCGCTGGTATTCTTGTACCACTCAGCTGTAAACTCCAAACGATTGCGGAACAAAGCAAGATCAATACCCACATTGTAGGTCTTCTTTTTCTCCCATGCAAGGTTATTGTCCACGAAAGTGGAAACGGCAGAACCGGTCACTACGTTACCGTTGAAATTGTAAGTCATATTATTGCGTGACATGACGGCCTGATACATGTACTCACCGATGTTCTCATTACCAAGCTCGCCATAGCTTGCACGAACTTTGAACATGTTCACGACGTCCGGATTGAAAGGGAAGAAGCTTTCTTTGTCGAAGCGCCAGCCCACAGAGACGGAAGGGAAAGTTCCCCAACGGATACTTCTGGTCAGGCGTGAGCTGCCATCCCGGCGTACTGTTGCCGATAATAAATACCTGTCATCGTAGTTGTAATTGATACGACCGATGTAGGACAAGATAGCATGCTTGTATTCGTAACTTTCGGAATACGTGTTGGCGGCATTCTGAAGTTGTAGGAAATAAGGTTCGGTGAAGTTGATTCCCCATCCGGTCAGCAGGTCGGTGTTTTCTTCTTCGTAAGTCTGACCTGCCACTACGTTGATGTGGTGTTTGCCTATCGTACCATCGTAAGTGAGCACATTCTCTATCAAGGCATCCGAATAAATACGGGAACCCTTGGTCAACCGTTCATTACTCTTGGACAGATAGACGCGGTTACTCTGCACCCATGCCGGAATCCAAGTGAAGTCCTTGCAGAAAGCTTTGCTGTAAGAGAGGTTTATTTTATAGTTGAGTTTGTGGTTTTTGCTGTTGAAGCCGAACATATTGAAGATGTCTACGTCTGCCGAGCCTGTTCCCACGAAACGGTCCACACGTGTGTTGCGTTGCAGCAGGTTGTTTACCAGTAATGGATTGGAAGCGGAGATATCACCATGTATGGTATCGTAGTATACGCCATAGCCGTAAGCATCATAATTGAAGTTGTTGGCAATTCCCACCAAATTGTCGAGCACCCATGTTGAAGAATCGTATGCCTTGATGGTGGGCTGCATCAGTAAGGTTCCGCGCAGAATGTTGGTTACGTCGCCATACAGACCTTGAACGTATTCGGAAGCATTGGACAGGCCCATGTTATCTTGGTCGGAGTGGGAGTAAACAAGGCTGGTCTGGAACTTTATGAACTTGGTGTCCATACTGTTGTTGACACGTGCGGTGTAACGTTCGTAGTTAGGACCGGCACCTTCGAGTGTTCCTTTTTGGTTGAAATAGTCTAATGCTATATTATAGGTGTTGTGAGCACCACCTCCGGAAAGGTTTACATTATGGTTTTGACGGATACCTACTTTGAATACTTCGTCGAACCAGTTGGTATTGGTGTCATCTTGGAAATGGTATTTCCCGGTTTCGCTGTTGAGCTTGTATCCCGATGGCAGTGGAGTGTTGGAGTTTACACAAGCCTGACCGATGTATTGGCTGTATTGGTCGGCATCCATTACATCATAGACTCCCTTAGGAATATAATCCATACCGAAATATCCATTGTAGTCCACTTTCAGCGGTTGATCTTTTTGTCCGCGTTTGGTGGTGATGATAATCACACCGTTGGCAGCACGTGAACCGTAGATGGCGGCAGCCGAAGCATCCTTCAATACCTGGATGGTTTCAATATCGTTGGAAGAGAAATCGCGGATGGAAGTTCCCATGGGAACGCCGTCAATGACATAGAGGGGAGAAGTACTGCCGAAAGATCCTACACCGCGAATACGTACGGTAGGATCGGCACCTGGTTGTCCGTCGGAGGTAACTTGTACGCCGGAAACCTTGCCTTCAAGCATGGTGGAGATGTTGGAGTTTGATGTCTGTTTCAAAGCTTCTGCATCTACTACGGCAACAGAACCGGTTAAGTCGGATTTCTTTTGTGTACCATAACCTACAACAACCACTTGTTCCAGCATTTGGTCATCAGCCTGTAATTGTATGGTATCAATAATAGCGCGGTTGCGAACTGCTACTTCGCGTTCCTTGAAACCCACATAGCTTATCAAAAGGATAGCGTTTCCGGGAACTTCCAACTGGAAGTTCCCATCCAGATCGGTAATGGTTCCGCCTTGTCCGCCTTTAACTCTGACGGTAGCTCCTGGCATAGGTTCACCTTGTTCGTCGACAATCTGACCACGAACCTTGATAGTCGGAGATTGTGTCACAGTAGCCATGGCAGATGTAGGATACACCGTCATGCTACTAAAGGCACACAGACCAAGCATTACGGAAAGAAATAAATGTTTCCTCATTTTTAAAAGAATTAAGATTATTAAATTAATAGATTAGGTCACCGTTAACTATATTATAATATTATATTAGTCAATATACGATCCTATATTGACCGCCGGGAGAGTCAGGTAACAGACTTCACAAAACTGGGGGAGGTTGAATTTAGCCAATGCCATCTACGATAGACAGCTGTTCTCTTGTCGTTCTTCATATTATTAATATTAAAATTAGATTTCCAATCATTGCTTTTCCTTGAGAGATTTCCTGAAGAAATAAGCAATGATTGTATGGCAAAAGTAGGGCTTATGGTGTAAATGGGGGTGGACAAATGGGTTTTAGAGGTGGATAAACGAATTTTAAGTGTAGAGAATACAGCTTATTATGTAGGTTTATTGTTTATTGCTGTAAGTAAGGCTCTTCTCTTTCATTAAGCAGTGAACTCGGTGTCGTATTGAAGTATTTGGTGAAGCATCTCGTGAAGTATTTAGGGTCATTAAATCCTACTTCATAAGCAATTTCTGCAATGCTCATACTTTTATTCTCCCGGTTTTTCAGTACTAGTTCGCGGGCAATGTTCAGGCGGTAGTTGCGTATGAATTGTCCGGCGGACTGCCCAACAAGACTTTGTAGCTTTTTGTTCAACAGGCTTTTGCTCACACCTGCCGCTTCGCAGAAATCGCTCACCTCGAAATAGGAGTTTTTGTAGTTCTCCTTAATGACATCCATGATGCGGTTGAGGAACTTCTTGTCGCCCGATTCCTCTTCCATATTCAAGGCATCCACATCCATGGCTATGGCAAACTTCTTTTGATAACGTTTACGGTTCTCAAGGATATTCTCGATGCGGGTAAGCAGTAATATCTCGTCAAAAGGTTTCAGTAAATATTCGTCAACTCCTATGCGGTAGCTTTCCAGGCGTGATTCCTGCGATGTCTTGGCTGTCAGCATAAGGAAAGGGATATGGGAGATAGCGAAATACTCTTTTACCCGGCGGGACAGTTCAATGCCGTCCATTACGGGCATCATCAGGTCGCTGATGATAAAGTCTACCGAATGTGAGTTTAATATATTCAAGGCCTCTGCTCCATGGGCAGCTTCGAACACATTGTATTTATCCCGTAGGATGGAACGGATATATCCACGCATATCCGCGTTGTCCTCAACCACCAGGATTGATAAACCTTTTCCGAAAGTATTGGATGGGGGTAGCGCATCGGAAGTCATAAGTTGCGGGGCACTTTCGACCAGTGTTTCCACCGTATTGCTTTCCGGTGTTGTTGGCAGGAGGATGCGTAGCGAGCAGCCTGTCGTATGGTTGTTTTGCGCATGGATTTCACCCCCATGCATCTGTACGATGCGTTTACACAAGTAAAGTCCGATGCCGCTTCCGGCCTGTCCGTACATAGGATATTTGGTTTGTCCTTGCGACTGGTAGAAACGGTTGAATATTTTGATTGTGTCATCATCAGGAATACCGCTACCTGTGTCGCTGACACAGATGTAAAGCATGGATTTGTGGTTATCGGCAGGAGGTAGCAGGGCTATGAACAAAGACACACTTCCGCCGTTTGGCGTAAATTTAATGGCATTGCTCAGCAGGTTCGTCAGCACTTTGTGCATCGCTTCTTCATCGTAAGAGATTTCCGGTGAAGGCATCCGGAAATAACGTTTCACTGTGATGTCTCTTTCTTTGGCAAAGACTTCAAAAGGTATGATCAGTTCATTGGCAAATTTCAGAAAATTATTCCGGGATTTTACGATTTCCAGTTTGCCCGACTCCACCTTACGGAAATCCATAAGCTGGTTGACAAGCGATAACAGGTATTTAGAATTGCGTTCCACGAAATGTAGCTGTTCGATGACTTGAGGGTTGTAGCTTAACTTTAATGCACGCTCTATCGGTCCTATGATCAGTGTGATTGGGGTGCGGAATTCGTGTGTGATATTGGTGAAGAATGCTATCTTATCCAAGGTCAGCTCTTGTATCTTACGTGTCATTTTAGTAAGCTGCGCTTTCTGCCGGGTAATTTTTTCGTTTTGTTGCTTCAACATCCGGTTCTGACGGGACAACTCTTCGGTCTGTTCTTCCAGTAGTTGTTTTTGCTTTTTCAGTTCATGGGTGCGTTGTTCCACCTTTTGGTGTAATCTTGCTTTTTGCTCTTTCAGGCTTCGTATGCGCCATTGGTAGAATTGCCATGTAGCGAATGTGGCAAGGATTATTACAAGCAGTATAAACCAGGTTGTCTTGTAAAAATAGGGCTGGATTGTTATTTGCAGTTCCGTTATATTATCCTCTTCGGTTGGGGTGTAGGGCGTGTACTTCACTTGCAGCGTATAGTTTCCCGGAGACAGATTGGTGTAAGTAGCAAAACGCCGGCTGGCAGGCACGTGTATCCAACGGTTGTCAAAACCCAGTAGGCGATAACTGTAAGTGGCGGTATTGTCGGACTCGTAGTTGAGTGCGGAAAGTTCCAGTGAAAAAGATTTTTCACGTTCGTGGATGCGGATAGCCTTACTGACGGCAATATCAAGCGGCAAGTATTCGTTGCCGGGGAATATTTCCTCGTTTCCTACTTTCAAATGGGTGAACCGTACTTTGGAAGACTGGGTTGTAAGGGAAGGTAGGTTGCAATCTATGGCAACCAGCCCGGATACGGTGCCGAGATAAAGCTTGCTGTATTGTGAACGGTGAGCAGCATTCCAGTAAAACTGGGTATCGGCAAGACCGTCTTGTCGGTTGTAGTTGATAAAGTGGTTTTCTGTGGGTTGAAAGCGCGACAGCCCATTGTTGGTTGCTATCCAGATACATCCTTTATCATCTTCCAGGATACTGCGGATACTGTTGTCTGGCAGGCCATGAAGGGAGTTGTAACAGACAAACTGTTCTTTTCCATCTTCGTTCTGCATACGTTTATAAATGCCATAACCGTTGCTGCCCAACCACAGTGTGCCGTCCTGAGTTTCGTAAAAGCAACATATCTTTTCTATCAGTCCGGAAGACGGATCATCCAGTTTGTACTTCAGATGACGGTAACGGAATGTTCCCTCAGGCAATGAGACGGAGCGGGAGTGCAGGTCGATGATATAAACGCCGTCCAGACATCCCATCCATAATTGCCCGTCTTTGTCTATGATAGAGCCGATGCAACCTCGTATGTCTTCGGCGGCACGCTTGGCAAATGGTGAACAAAGCTGTTTATGCGCTAGGTCATAGAAGAATAATCCCTGGTTTGCTCCGATCCACATACCGTTGTTTATGGAGTCGTAGGCCAGAGCTCCGATAAAGTCTATGGGGTAGTTGTCTTTATTCCGGGCTGTGATTGCTTCTATTCTATGCTGTGGGTTTTGTGGGTTGATAAGGTTGATGCCGCCGCCCCATGTACCAATCCACAATCTTCCTTGCCCGTCGGCGGTGATGGCGCTAACAGAGTTGTGGGTAAGAGTGCCGCTTTCGTATGTATAATGGATGAAGCTGTCGCTTCCTACCGCCTTTTTATTCAGCCCCCCTTCTACGGTGCCTACCCATAAGTTTCCGCTATTATCTTCGTAAACGGCGTTCACCGGATTGTGAGAGATTGTTTGGAGATTCTTGTTATCATGCTGATAATTTTGTATGGACAGACGCTTGGCGGTCATTTTATTGATACCACCACTTTCGGTTCCTACCCAGATATGCTGCCCTTCTACGATGATGCAGTTGATAAAATTGCTGTTCAGTAGCTTGCTGCCTGTGTTGGATGCCTGGTCACTTATGCGTTCAAAATTGTCCTTTATGGGATTGTATATGTTGATGCCTTTCAGGCTGGCAACCAGTAATTGTTTGTCGTTGGTTATGGCGAGACAGGTCAGGAAATTTTGTGAGAGGGAATGAGGATTGTCAGGGGTATGCATATATTGTTTCACTATACCTTCGTTTTTATTATATCGGTACAAACCTTTGTCGGTGGCGATCCATACTTCATTTTCTTTGGCTATGAAGTCTGTAAAATATAGATCCGGTGCAAAACTCAGGCAATCGTCGATTAAGGTTGCCTCTAGTTTGCTTTGTGCAGTGATACCTATTTTGTATAGTGCGCCATTGATACCTATCCATACTTTTCCCTCATTTTCCACGTCCTTAAAGATGATATCGTATCGGTAAGGATTAGGAATCTCTAGTGAATGAATACTTTCTATATCTCCATTAGTGCGGAAAGCAATACGGTGCAGGCTATTGCTGCAATACAGCCAAATACATCCATTGGCATCTTGTGTAACCATGAATGCCGGTTGCTTAATGAGTGTCTCCAGTTTCTTTCGGGGATCATGAGGCAATACGGACTGCATGGTTGTTAGGTCGATAATATCAGTGCCCCCTTCTGATACAACCCAAAGCCGCTGAAAGTTGTCTTCGTAGACTTTGCGTATGAAGTTGCTCTTGAGCCGGCAATGTGGGGTAGCCGGAGTGAAGTTGACGAATTCATAGCCGTCGTATCGGGATAGTCCACCTCCCGACATGGAAATCCAAAGGAAGCCTTGCCGGTCTTTGTAGATATCATCAACAAAATTATTGGGAAGCCCCTCATTCATGGTTATGTAGATTGTGTTATACCGGTTGGTAAAAGACTCCTGAGCCCACAAAATAGCGGAGCTTGCCAAAGCGATATATAATATAATAATACGAAAAAACTTATGCATTGTTTCATCATTTGGTATTAGCACAAGCAAAGTTAATGTATTACTTGTGATGATATATGCGGGCGGTAACTTAGCTGCATCAAACATTCGTAATCTGGAATGTCCCAGTTACGAAGTCTATCTAATAGATTATGGATGCGGCAAATTTAACAAAAAAGTACACATTATGGAATAATGTTCATGATCTCCGTTCGCGAGGTCTTAACATAACAAGGACGGCGCAACGTCTTGGCATCTCTCGTGATACTGTCAGACATCTTCAGCATTTGAGTTCAGAAGAACTTTTCCAGAAATGCCGGAGCATACGTCCATGCAAACTTCATGCCTATGAGCAGGAAGTCTTATCCCTTCTCAACTGTTTTCCTTCCATTTCCAGCAGTCGTGTCCATGACTATTTGAAGGAACATCATCCGGCCTTTCCAAAAGTCTGCGAAAAGACTGTATATAATTACATGCAATTCATTCGGAGGAAATACCATATTCTTTCGACAAGATAAGCAGGTTCCGCCGTTTATGGCGGAATCCGGATTTTCATGTACCTATCCTTTAACACAACAATATTATACATTATCATATATGAATACCCAAAGCTTTACAGACGGAACAAACCATTCCCTTTCCAAGACGCTGCAAGTAAAGTGCACTACACGTCCCTGTTATGAGATAAGCACTTCGCAATTTTCAGACATGAAAATCAGACGGCTCATGCGTAAGTACGGTTTCGGAGGATACAGCATCTACCGGTATCTTGTAAACGAGGCTCTCCATCAAGGGGACTATTTCCTTCCCTGGTGTGAGGAGACAGCCCGGAAAACCGCTTCCTACTGGAATACTTCTTTGGAAGATGTTACCCGGATTGTGAAAGGTTGCATACAAGTCGGCCTGTTCAATGGCGGACTGTACAGGAAGTACCGGGTACTTACTTCGGAGGACATACAGCAGAACTATCTAAAGACCTGCTGCATGCTTTCCCAGCTTCCCAACATATCCGAAGAGCTGGAGCTTGCGGTCAGTTGATTCATAAGACTATTATCCACTTTAAATAAATAAGCTTATGCCAAAAACAGCAAAAAAAGGTTTCACCTATTTCAGATTTGAAACCGACCATTTTTATGATCCGAAAGTCAAGCGGCTAAAGAACAAATTCGGAATGGAAGGCTGGGGCGTTTTTCATTTCATCGTGAATGAGATCTTTCGTGTGGAAGGATGCTACATGGTGATGGATGCCGACGGCCTGTTCGACATAGCGGACTATTCCCGCATGGATGAGTGCCGTATTGCCGCCATCATCGATTATTGTACAGACCTGGGACTGTTCGACAAAAGGCTCTGGCAAGAGAAACAAATCCTTACCAGCAAATACATACAGGAACTGTATACCGGTATCTGTAAAGCCATTCACCGCAGGCCTGCCATTCCCGGAGAACTTCTTCTTTATTCACCGGAAAATTTGCAGGAAACAGTGCCCGCATCATATCCTGTCCCGGAAGAGCGGGCATCCACTATGGAAGCCAACGTTTCCGTCTTATCCGAGAAAGAGAAGGCTTCCCGACCGGAATCTCCCTATACCCATCCGTTACCGGCTTCAGGAGTATCACATGAGGTTCTTCGCGAAAAAGCTGAAATACTTCGCGAAAATAAACCACAAAATAAAAACAAAGAAAACATATCCTCCCCAAACCCCTCAAACATTCCTTCGGGAAATTCGGATGAGGAGAATTTTCTTTCAAGGAAGCTCAAAAGCATGGGCGTATCCGAGAACAATATCCGGTGGGTACATTTCCTGAGAGGATATTATCCGGATTTTCCAGTCGAGACAGCTATCCGGGAGATTGAGCAGAGCCATTTCCAGCTTACCACATTCAATTATCTGGAACCCCTGATAAACAACTATATCGCCAAGTACAATGCCGAATACGGACAGGCGGACCGTGAAAGGAAACAGGCTGAGACGATGCGCTCCATGCGCAAGACTCTCGATCTTCTGGGGATAGCCGCAAGAGACCAGCAGGAGATCATGCAGCTTGCCGCCGTCGCACCTGTGGTACTGGCTTCCGTCCTGAAGGAAACCTGGGGCAACAGGAGAATTAAAAGCCCCACAAGGTTTATCCTGAACCGTATGCGCCAGGCCGTACCCATGTCGGCATAGAGAATGAATTTTAGGAACAATCAAACATAACAAGTCATGACATCACAGGAAGCCAATTCGATACCGTTGGAAGATATTCTCTCCTATTACGGGCATAATCCTTCCCGGCACTTCGGGGGATATGACATGTACAGTTCGCCTTTCCGGCGTGACAGCTCGCCGAGTTTCAAGGTTTTCAAAGAGGAAAACCGCTGGTATGATTTTGGCGAGGGCACTCATGGCAGGGCCGTAGACCTGGTCATGCGCATTGAGAACTGTTCCTTTCCGGAGGCTATGCGCCGTATCGGGGAAATGGGCCTTACAGGACAGGCCGGTGCTACCTCCGGACAGACTTCCGTCCGGGAGAAGAGAGCACTTTCGGGAAGTTCGATGAAGATTCTGGGAACCGTTCCCTTGGGAAACTGCCATCTGCTTGAGTATGCGGCCTCGCGTGGTATCGATGCGGACGTCATCCGTAAATATTGTGTGGAGGTTCACTACTGTTTTGAAAAGAACCCCCGCGAGAAATACGCGATTGGATTTGCCAATGACCATCAGGGGTTCGAACTTCGGAACAGCATGTTCAAGGGGTGTGCCAATGCCAAGGACATTACCAGCATTGCAGAGGGCAACCGTTCCTGTGCCGTTTTCGAAGGTTTCTTCGACCTGCTCAGCTTCAAGCAGTATGCAAAGGACCATCCTGAATTGCCGGCACTGAGGAAGCTGGATGTATGTGTGCTCAACTCCACAGCCATTGTCGAACGTTCGAAAGATTTCCTTTCAAGGTATGAGAAAGTACACGCTTTCCTTGACAATGACGGCCCGGGACGGGAGGCTTTCCGAAAAATGCAACGGTTCCTTCCAAAAGGTACGATATTGGTGAATGAGTCCGAGCGTCTGTATCCGTTATGCAATGATTTTAACGAATTCCTGCAGAAAATGAAATGTCCGGTAAGCGGGCATGAGATGTGAAGAGCAAAAAAAACAGAATAATGAAAACATTTGAAGAAATATACCGGGATGTAACAGAACGTAGCGGCTGCAATTCCGGAGAGACATTTGCAAGAGCCATGTTTGAAGAAGGTATGAGACAAAACCTTGAGTGTTGCATGGATAAGGCAGCCGGTTCCTATACGGATCTCATGGTCTTTGCAGGATGGTTCGGAAACCGTCTGGCCAGGGAGTCGGTCAGGTGTAATGCCGCCCGCGTAAGTTTCTCCCAGAATATTACAATTGAAGGGAAAAGATACACCACCCGGTTCGGGACTGTGACTTTCAGTACAGAAGAAAAGAAGAGCCTTGAAGAGCGGGCGGAAGAGATTGCCGAAAGACTGTTGTCATCCGGTCCGGCGCATGACCTGAAAGCGGTATTGAAAGAAGCCGTACTGACCGGCTACGATTTACAGAAGGATGATTTTGATGAAGATTAAACAATCACGTATGAAACAGGAGAATGACATACCGGATAAAATTATGGAGCGTATCCGCAAGCTGATACGCCTGAAAGAGTCGACAACCTCGGAAGGAGAGGCGAACAATGCGGCCATACTGGTGAACCGGCTTCTGAGGGAGTATAACCTTTCCCTGCTTGACATAAATGAAAGGCAGCCAGAGGAGAAGTTCCAGATCAGGAGATCCGACAGGCTCAGTTTCAAGGATACATTCGGCAGTTACTGGAAGCGTGATCTGCTTCGTGTCCTGTGCCAATATAATTACTGCCGGCTGCTTATTTATCAAGGAACCACAGACATGACCATTGTTGGAACCGAAGAAAATATTGCAGCCGTAAGCGTCCTGTATGATTATCTGCGTTCCGCCTTCCGCAGGCTGGCGAATAAAAGACATCTGGAGTACGTGTCTTCAAAACGGGGGTATTACCGTACCGGAAAATACAAAAAGAAATATATCCGCTCATATCTTGAGGGAGCATCATCCGGACTGAGAGAACAATTTGAAGCCATGCGCAATATTCCGGCGGAAACAGTCCGTGATACCGCCCTGGTACTTTGTCAGGGCGCACTTATAGACAAGTATCTGGAAAAAATCAGGACATGTAAAAAAGTCCTGACAAGAAATGCACAGACCGACTATCCCGCCTATTATTCTGGCATGGGTGACGGGCTGAGTATCAATCTGGACAGGCAAATAAAAGGGGGATGCATATGAGAGTATTCTGGATAGTTTTTGCCACTGTATATATACTGGGTTGGGTGTGGCTCTGTTATTCCGCCATGCATGCCCCCTGTGATCTGGATTTGTGGGGTGAAGAGATAGAATAAGCCATTTAAACTATAATAATATGTACTTTATACATTATATACAGACCTATGCGTCGGTAAACAGGAAAGGCAGTGAACTCCAGGAGTATATCCTGAAATTCAAAGACTGCCTGCTCAAGGACCGGAATGCACTGGATGACCTGAAAGAAGAGATTCACTGTCGGATAGAAGAGCTGGATGCCAAATATCCGCGTACCAAACCCCTGCATTTTGATGCAGGAAAGGATGCCGAACCTCAATGGCACATCCATGTGGAAGGTAAACCGGACAACCTGGTATGCATCATATCGGTTACGAAAGTGAAATGCCTGTTGGGAGAAGGAACTGTTATCTTTCCCGGGGAAGAACCGGGCAACGGTAAGCCATGAGGAATACATTCTGGTTTGCTGTGGACTATGACGGTACGGGGCATCTTTTCACTTACAAGCCTGAAAGGGATACCGGCATATGGATCGGCAAGGAAGCCCTGCATATTCCCCAGGGAGCGTTCAAGGAAATGTTTCCCGGTATCACCTGGCAGGATATTCCCATAGCGGTAACATTGGAAGTGCTTCCTCGTGAGGAGACCTTCCGGCTACGCCTGTCAAAGAGTTGCAGTTATCTTTTCAGGAAATATATCCGTATCCCGAGGAAAGGAGAACAATCAAAACATTGGAGTCATGAATAAATCAGATGCAGAAAGAATTTTCCTCTTGGCAACCAAAAAGAGTGCTGAAAGAGACGGCACGACCTATTGTATAGGCGTGTTCAAATTAGGTACTTCAAATATGGAGTTTATTGTAGGAGAAACTGACAATGACCGGGAATACAAGCCCGGTGATGAAGTCACGTATATCTATAGTGCCGACTATACAAGTGATATGCAAAATGCATTGAACTGGCTGAATAGCATAAAATGAAAAAGGAATGGACTTATGGAAATATTAACGGCATTACAATGGGCTAAAAAGGGTTTTATACCCAATGAGGGGGCGGAAGGTACAGAACAATGGACTAATTGTTATTACCCTGCCAAAGCTGTCTATTTCAAAGACTGTGAAGTACATGAAGATAAGGAAGCTGCAAAAGCCATCCTCTCTGCCAAAAGGAAGGAATATCGGGATGTAGCCAAGAAACGGGAAGAGAAGAGAAAACAGAATGCCGAATACCGGGAGAAAATGAAAACTCATTGGCAATGGTTACAAGAGGGAAGAATTCCTGACCCTCATGCACGTTGGAGAGTTGGAGAGGAATTGAATAGAACTTATAATACCTGTTCTTATGGCAGTAAATATTGTTATTGCCATGAGAAATATACCCATGAGCCTAAAAATGATGAAGAGATACAAAAAGCCATTTTGGATTTTCATAAAAACGGAGATAGCTGGGGCTGAATATAAACAGTATAGAGATGAATAGATACATGGACTGGGAACTCTATGAAGAACCGCCTGAAGGATTCTCTATTGACAAGCATACCGGTTCTCCTCTATTCGGATATGATTTCTTTACAAACGGTAAAAGTGTCCTGAAGGGTCAAAAGAGGGTTCTTGTGAAGGCCAACATACCTGCCAATGACGTAGCGGTTAATCACCCAACGAGCAAAATGCAGAAGCCCAAGAGCAAAGAGCCCAAACAAGACCCGATGATTAACCGTAATGTACGTCAAAGGGTAAACGTCTTTGCCCGCGAGAGATTTAAAGTGAAGCTGTTACAAGAAATAGAATTTGATTTAATGGTGTGTCAGCTGGAAGGATGGAGCATGGGAAGCTATGTCTGTGAGATTAAACAATTGATTGATGATATATTTCAGAAAATGACAAAAGAAATGAATAAAACTGTATTATGAAATATCTGGCAGTTGAAATAAATGACATTACAAATATAGAGCATAAGCGGGCTATGCGTTTTTCATAAATGGAATAAAAGTTTTAATGGCATTCAGATTTTAACCATGAAAGCGTATCCCCGCTTAATCTACAGAATCACATCAAACCAATATTAATAAAAATGGAAATACAAGGAAAAATCATCGCCGTTCTTCCCATCAGGGATGGGATCGGCAAGACATCCGGCAATGAATGGAAGAGCCGGGAATTCGTTCTTGAGACAGAAGAAAACAAGCCGCAGAGCCTGTGCCTTCAGCTGATGAACGCCAACATTGACCGGTATGCCGTCGAGGTCGGCCAGACTGTGCATGTGAAATTCGATTGTGCCGCCCGCCAGTGGGAGAACCGTTGGTTCAATACCCTGACTGCCTGGGAAGTGGTTGTCATCAAGGAAAAGGAGGAGAAGCCGGTATGATAAAAAAGGCATTTCTTCTGACAGGCTTCCTTGCCTGCGGCCTGGCTGTATCGGCACAGTCCTATTCGCTGCGTACCAACATAATCGGTCTGGCTACGGCCAACCTGAACCTGGAGGCGTCCATGACACTGGACCGCAAGTGGTCGCTGCATCTGCCGCTTCAGTACAACCCTTTCAAGTTTTCGAAGAACCGCCAGTTCCGCAATTTCTATGCATCGCCCGGTGTACGTTACTGGCTGCTTGAGAGTTATATGGGAGGGTTCATCGGCATGCATGGCACTGCCGGTACATACAGTGTAGGCAACCTTTTCGGCAGCAAATACCGTTATGAGGGTGAAGGTTACGGTGTGGGTATAAGTATCGGCCGGGCATACCAGTTGGGACGACGCTGGAACCTTGAGTGGGAGCTCGGAGCCGGGGCAGTGTGGCTGGGATATGACAAATACCTGTGCAAACGTTGCGGTGACCTTGTGGAAAAGGACTACGGCTGGCATTTTCTTCCTACCCGCGCCGCACTGAACATGGTTTATCTTTTTTAATTTCCCCCACCGATGAGAAAGACAAGACGTATCATACCTTACGCATTGCTCTCGGGACTGCTTGTCTCATGTGTTACAGACCACAAGCTGGCACGTGTACGCATCTCCCAGCCTCAAATGAAAGAAGCGGTCGCAGATACGGGATTCCGCCTGCCCCGGCAGATAACATGGACGGATGACAAAGGAAAGGAGCATATTGTGACCGAGGCCACGAAAGACAGCGTTACGGGTGAATACATTACCCAGATGGAACTCTCCGAAATCACCGTCGTGGCAAAGAGCAAGCAGGTGGCGGAAAGGAACGGCAAGATCAACCTGGATTTCATCGTCACAGTACCCGGTGAGCTGATCAGCAACAAATGGCAGGTCCAGCTCACGCCTGTAGCCTACAAGTCTGCCGATACGTTGTATCTGGACAGGATTTTTCTTTCCGGGGCTGACTTTGCCAAGATGCAGAGAAAAGGTTACATGCGTTACCAGGCATTTATGAACTCCATTATTCCGGACAGTCTCTACCTTCAGAAACTATTCGACGAGAAAGGCTACAGGAAAGCCCTGGCCGAACTTGAAGAAGAGTACTTTCAGGCATGGAAACATGAGGTTATCAGCAAAGAACGCTGGATTGACTGGTCGGACAAGGCCAATGCGCGTTTTGCACTGTTCAATTACAGGATGGAGCGTAACAAACAGGCCATAGCCGGCTATAACTCAATACTCGAATATCTTCCGGCTTACCGGCTGCGTCGTGAGATGGATGGTAAGTATATTCCTTCCAAATGGAAAATATTTGCCGAGGGAAACTATAAGATCCGTACCCGGAACATAACACCGGAGGATTCGGCTTCCATCACCAGACGCTTCACCGACTATGCGAAGATGGCCGAGAACCGGAAAAGGAAAGAGCAGGCCGGTGAAATGTACGAGAAGTATGTGCGCTTTCCATATGAAGCGGCACGCCTGGATACGGTCATCAAGGAAGGCGATAACTTCGTATATTATTATAAGCAGGAACTTCCGGCTACGGAAAATACGAAAAAGATAGACCTGACCCTGGATGGGCAGATTCTTTCAAAGGATGAGACAAAGACGCAGCTCCCCCCTTCGGATACAATCACCTACTTCATATCAAGCATGGTGCAGTTTTTGGACCGCAGTCCACGTTACAAAAAGAAAATCATCACCCGTAAGGATGAAGTCAACCTTCGGGCATATGTGACCTACAAGAGCGGAGCCACCGAATTTTCCGAGGGCATCGGGGATAACAGAGCGGAAATCGACAAGGTGTTCGAAACCATTCATGGCATCAATTATACAGGGGAGTTCCTCATCGACAGTATCCGTATGACAGCCACGTCATCTCCCGAGGGCAGTGCCGATATGAACCTTTTCCTTTCAAAGGGACGTGCACTGGCACTCAAGAAATACCTTGCCCTTCGCAGTGATGACCGCGAAGGAGTCGATACACTTTTCCGCCCGCGTTGGATCGGCGAGGACTGGAACCGGCTGCATGAACTGGTACTGGCAGATGACAGTCTGGAAAACAAGACATATCTTCTGCGTATCATGAAAGAGACGGACAATCCGGACAGCCGGGAGTATGCCCTGCGTAAATATCCCGCCGACTACATGCGTATCCGGGGAAAGCATTATCCGTTGCTGCGCGGTGTGGAGTTCAAGTTCCATCTTCATCGCCGGAACATGCTCCAGGATACGATAGTCATGCCGGTTATTGACACTACCTACATGCAGGCAGTAAAAATGATAGAAGACAGACAATACCGGCAGGCCCTTGCCATACTGGACGTATCTTATCCGGATGACTACAATACGGCAGTGTGCCTGATGTCCCTGGGCTATGACAAGCGTGCGCTTGAAATCATGACGGAACAGGCGGACACTTCGGACAGGAACTATCTGCTGGCCATCCTGTACAGCCGCCTGAAAAGAGAGGAAGACGCCCTCAAAATGTATGTCAAGTCATGTGACCAGGATGCTTCCAAGATATGGAGAGGAAGACTCGATCCGGAAATTAACAAACTGATAGTAACCTATAATTTATATAAAGATGAACTATATTAACAAGCTGGCATCCTTCGCGGTTCTTGTAACCGCACTGAGCGGTTGTGACTTCAACGAGGATTTCTGCATAAGAAACGGGGAACTTGTTGCCTGGTGTGATTTCAGCGGAATCAAGGAGCCGCTGCCCATACCGGCGCAGCGGCACATGATTGCGTTTCCTCTCGGGCATACGGATATCCCTTCAGGTACGGAAACGGCCTTTACACAGGATACCCTTCGCTGGAGTATTCCCCAAGGTGAATACCGCTTCCTGTTCTATACAGGGAATTACAAAGTAAGCGATATTCAGAACTACCATGAAGCGTGTCTTACCGTACAGACAGATACAGTGGAAGGCGGGGCTTACATCCCGGGAATACAGGACTTCTGCTGTTCGGCCATGTTCAGCGAACATCTGGAGTATCAAAATACCAAAAGGGTGGAAGTCAGCCCCTCGGCATTCGTCCAGCGTCTGAACATACAGATCAATGTATCCGGTAATACTGTTCCCCTATCTTCTTTGAAGGGTACGCTTTCAGGCATTTCCACCGGGCGGTATCTCGTCTCCCGTGAAAGGACAGGGAATGCAAGCCTCACTACCATATTTGCACGCAAACAGGATTTTAACCGGTGGCGTACAAGCCTGTATGTATTCGGTTTCAGTCCCGTAGCGGAGAATATACTGACAGTGAAGGTTGAGATGGATGAAGAGGATTCCGCATTCAATGAAGAGCAGACGGTTGACCTGACACCGTACGTCAGAGGTTTCGAAGGTGAGGAACTTTCATTGGAACTCAATCTGCATGTCGGTAAAGAGCTGACCATAGACCAGCCGGTTGTCATTCCGGATTGGGAGGAGATACCTGAAACAGAATTATAAAACTATAACTAATATTTTTTTTATGAAAACAAGATTTTTTCTTTCAGCGGTAATGACCGCAGGTTTACTGGCTTCATGCAGTAACAGTGAAGAGACATTTATTGAAAACGAAACAGGCCGGGAACATACGCTTGCACAGCTGAATATCCTGCCAACCGTAGGAACAGAGACCAGGGCCGGTTTTATCCCCAAAACGGACTGGGCGGCGGGTGATGCTCTGGGGCTGTTCATGTACAAGGCAACCGGATGGGGTGATGCCTATCCGCGTTATGATGCCCAAAACAACAAGTCAACCAGAGAGACAAACGGCTGGTCGCAGGCCAGTCCGGTATATCTCCTTTCGGACGAGGCAACAATATGGGCATACTACCCGTATAACGGTGCGGTAACCGATGGAACAAAAATACCCGTCCCTATCAACGCAGGCACATCCGTCGATTACATGTGGGGAAAAAGTTCCAACCAAGTGTCGGTAATTGAAACCGAGGCTAAAATACCGATGAGACATGCCCTCTCACAGTTTGTCATCCGTTTGAAAGTTTCCCCCGAGTATCATAACGACGGGAATCTTACATCGGCCAAGCTGAAAGCATCGGCCGCCAAGTTTGCCACCGTCGGGACGATGAACCTGAACGATGAGGGGAAAATCACATTCCAGCCGACCAGTACCGAATTGTCATGGAGTCCGAACACTACCGTCCCTGCCCAGGGAGAGCAGGCGGTAGACTATGCCGCAGCCATTTATCCGATGAGCATTTCCGAGGGTGAGGTATCGCTCGAGGTCGTAATCGATGGTGCGACCTATGCATATTCCATTCCGCAGATTCTTTGGGAAGCCGGAAAGAGATATATCTACTCGGTCACCATGCGCTCCAATGATGCGGAAATCGGTGGGGAGAACGGGCAGTCTGTAACGATAGAGGGTTGGACATCCACTGAGGAGGATATCACACTTGTACCGGTCAAATAAATTAGTAACCTATGGGGGAGCCTTCCGGTTCCCCATAAAACAGAAATCATGATAAAATTGATAAAACCGATTGTTTGCGCAGTACTGCTGCTTTCCTTTTCATCCTGCGGTGAAGATGCCGCAGAGAGGGAAACCGTCGCCGGCAGCGGGCTTGTCACATTCACCGCCGTCACCGGGGATACGGGAACACGAAACACCCAGGAGGGCAGCTTTGAGACAGGCGATGCCATAGGCGTGTTTGCCATTGAACCGAAGACCGGTGTATATTGGGCAGTGAACAATGAATACATCTATGACGGCAGCACATTCAAACCTGCGACGGAAGCGGATAATATTATTGTAACGGTGGGAACCGATTTCGACTTCTATATATACTATCCTTTCAAGGAAGGAGAAACGGACATTACTTCCATATCCCATTCTGCCGGAGATCAGGATGAGAAGTCCGGATGGCTGTCAGCGGATTTCATGACTGCGACCTATACGGAACCGGTTCTGAACTATACGATACCGCTGGATTTCAGACACAGACTCTCAACAGTGGAAGTCAGGATCGAGCGTAACGAAGGAGTCCGGGAGGCTGCTATAGAGAATGTGAAACGCACGAGCCGTTTCAACCTGCTTACCGGTGAGGTTGTTACGGACGAAAGCAGAGGTAACTGCCGGATGTACAGATATTCCCAGCAGGGAGATGCCACAACGGTATTCCGCGTGACCGTTCCTGCCCAGACGCTTACGACTTCCTCCAACTATGTAACCCTTACGGGAGATACGGACATAAAACTTCGTGGAACTTCCGATATGGTCACCTATGCCGGTCAGATACACAATTACAGTATCGACTACAAGAAACAGATTACCGTTCTGGATTATACAGCGGGCGGGACTACCACAGGTGCGGGACTCTACAATATCGGAAGTACCTGTACAGTGAGGGCAAACGTGAATGGCGGTTATGAGTTTGCAGGGTGGTATGAGGCAGGCAGGATCGTATCCGATGCGGTACAGTACAGTTTCGAGGTTCTGACAGACCGTACCCTTGAACCCAAATACCGGAATTACGGCAGTTGGTCGGTTACTTTGACGGCAAGCCCTTCATCCCTGGGCTGGAAAGGAGGCAACTCGACGCTTACTGCGGGAGCTTTGCGTGACGTATTTGTAAATGGCATAAAGGAAAACTCACAAACCGGTTCCCCGTCCATTACCGGTGGCTCGGACGGTTTCTTCCTTTCAGGGAATACGGTAACGGTAGCGGAGAACAACACCGCATCCGCACGCAGCTGTGTCTTTACGGCAAGCTACGGTGGAAATTCCGCCACAGCCACAATCAGCCAGGAGGCAGCTCCGGTCAGCTACTATTTCAGCTATACGGATGGTGGAAGCAGCCATACAGAATATCTGGACGATTCATCTACAGGTTCGTTCATCCTAAGTATAACAAGTTATAAAATAACGGGGAACAGCCGCAGGGATCTTTCCTGGAGTGCGTCAGGAGACAATTGGATTCACGTGTCTGGAAGTTCGGTAAGCTATGACGAAAACCAGAATAAGGAAAGACGAACAGGTGTGGTAACTCTCAAACAAGATGAAAGTGGTTACACATTGTCCCTTAAAATTGTACAACCGGGAAAGACTTCCGTAGATATTGATCCCTAATTGAAGAATTAACCATAAACGATATGATAAAGGCATATAAATGTATTATGACAGCCATGCTTCTTTGTCCTACTGTTCTTACGGGCTGTTCGGATGAAAAGGACCCGCTTGAACAGGAAGGGGAAAAAGAGCTCCGGGTGGAGAACTGTTTCAGCCGTGGTGTCGGGACAGATGTGGACGGCTCTCTTGTAAAGGATTTCGGGATGGTATTGCTTGATGATGCAGGCGATACTTACGCCGGCGTACCGGGACCGGTACATGTGACGTACGATGACGGCTGGATCTTTCCGGAAGTCACGCTCACTGAAGCTACCTGCAGACTGTTTGCTTTTTCTCCTTTCCAGGAAATTCCGGGAAAGGAACTGCCCATAAACCTGGTTTCCCAGACAGATTATCTGGCTTCGGAGGAGTTGCGGCTCAACTGGCAGAACCACAGGGCAAGCATTGAGATGAAACACCTGCTTTCTCTTCTGGAATTTACAGTGGAAGGGAGCGATGCATGTACCCTGAGCATGGAAGGACTTCCTGTGGAAGGCGCATATGACCTTACAAGCGGAAGCCTGTCCGTGAAAGATAATAACGGAAGCATTGCTTCCAAAGGAAACATACTGCTTCTGTTCCCTGGCAAAACGGAAGAACGCAGGATACAGATCCATTACCGGGACAATGTTTACGACTGGTACCTTCCGGCCAATACGTTTGAGGCCGGAAAGATATACACCTACATATTGTCCCTAAGCAAAGAAGGGATGCTCATTCTCTCCGGTGTGAGCGTCCGTCCCTGGCAGGCAGGTGGAGATTATACCGGATCAATTAAACCGAATGAATAATGACGACAAAGAAAAATGTATTGCTAACCCTCATGTTTCTGCTTACTACCGTACAGGTATCCGCACAGGACATGAATTCGACTGTAAACACAATGCTTGACGGCTGGGCCAGACCCATATATCTGGCAGGCATGCTTATCGGACTGATTGCCGGTTTAGTGCGGAACTATGACAATATTGCGGCCAAGAATGACAACGGAAACAGAATGGACGGTGTCATTGCGGTCGTTTGGATGGTAGGTTATGGTCTGGCCGGTTCGGTTGTCATCAATGCCATAAGGACGGCAGCCATGGGTATAAACCTGAGTGTCTGATATGGAATACAAAGTAAGAAAAGGTCTGGAAACTCCCTGCCGGATCGGTATTTTCCTTTCCGGGGATTATTGGGTGGTATATTCCGCCAGTGTAGCGGCTATCGGACTGTGTGTCCTTGCAGCCGCCCAGGGGTTGACTGAAGGGCGCTGGGAATTCTTCTGGAGCATGCTGGGCATATGCAGTGTGGCGGAGCCTCTGCTGTGCTATATGTTCTGGAGAAAGACCTTGTCCCGGAAGTTCAAGAACCGGAACCGGGAGATTACCCTGAGCAATCTGGAAATGACCCGTACCCTTTACCGCATCCGGAAAAGACACAGAAAGGAGCAGTTATGACAACAAACTACACATACGGACTTTTGGACATCATGGGAGACGGGGCCATGCTGGGACAGTCAGGCAGCCTGACCGTTTCCTTCCGTCTTACAGAACCGGAATGCTATAGCCTTTCCCCGGAAGATATAGACCGGAGAAACCTCATGCTGGAGGAAGCCTTCCGCTTTCTTCCCGACGGGAGCTACGTGCATAAACAGGATATCTTTCTCAAGCGCAGCTACTCTCCGGAAAAGGCCGGCAGCTTCCTTTCCCGGGCGGACGCGCGCCATTTCGCCGGACGTACCTATCTGGAGCATACATGCCTGATGCATTTCACGTTCGCTTCCCTTGAGACATTGGAAAAGGCGTATGCAGCCTCTCCGGTGAGATACAGGGAAGAACTGCACAGGAGTGATGAGCAAAAACTGAAGGACTTCCTTGAAGGTGTGGAAAATGCCATGAGCATCATCCGTAATATTCCCAATGTAAGTGTCCGGCAGCTTGACGGGACGGAAATGGTGGAACTGATGGGAGAATATACCAATCTGTTCGGTGGAAAACGCGAAACAAGGGATATGCGGTTTTCTTCCACCATGAGTATAGGGGAAGAAAAGGTCAAGTATTACAGCATCTGCGATGAAGCGCACCTGCCGGAAGGTATCATTTCCTCATGTGTCAGAGACTATTCGCTGCCCAAAGCGGGCAGCGAGCTGTTCCATACTCCTTTGGAAAGCTTGGGAGTCTATCTGCCATGCAACCATATTGTCAATCAGGTTATTTTCTTTGAAGGTGATAAAAAACTGCGGGCGAGGGTGAACAGCAATATTGATGTTTATAAAAAGAACAGCAGCATAAGAAAGAGCATCGAGTCGGAGTACAGGAAATTGGATGAGGTCCGCAATGAAATCATGGAGGAGAACACACCGCTTGTACGCACTTATTTCTCCCTGTGCTTTTTTGACCGCGACGAAAAGGAACTGGAGAATGCCGAGAAGAAGATCCGGGAATGCCTGAACCTGGCCGGCTTCGGATACTACATCCCTTCGTTCGAGCATCTGGCGGCCGCACATCTGGCTTCCGTACCGGGACAGGTGAACTGCCTGCCGGGGGAGTATATGTTTCTTTCCACGCTCTCCGTTTCACTGTGCCTTTTTCTTGCCTGCAGTACACTCCGTTCCGATGCGGAAGGTATTCAGCTACAGGACAGACTATACCGTATCCCGATCAAAAAGGATATATGGGATGCCGGAAAGAGGAGGGCGGATGCACGCAACGGGATGATCATCGCCGGTTCCGGCGGGGGAAAATCCACTTTCGCCGAGAATTTCACTTACCAGCTTCTTGAACAGGACTATACGGTTGTAGTGGTGGAGTTCGGAAAAAGTTTCAGCCAGCTCTGCAAACTTTATCCCAAAGAGTCGCTTCACGTGGATTATGACGGAAAGACACCGTTGGGTATCAATCCGTTCGACCTGCAGGGACGCAGGCCGGACAATACGGACTTGGAAACGATCTCGGGAATCGTGCAGCGTTATTGGAAACACATGTTCACAGGAAAGGAACCGGAGAGGGAAACGGCACTGAACCTGTTCATCGAGGACTATTACGAACAGCCGGGAAAGGAACACAATTTTGTGGGATTCTATAACCATGTAAAACAGAATTATCCGGATATCCTGGAAAGGAAAAACATTCCGGAGAAGTATTTTGAGCTCTCTTCGTTTCTTCTGAACTGCGGGGAGTTCCTGCCGGGAAAAAGATACGAGAATGTGACGAAGGATACCAAAGAGGATTTTCTGGCCAAGAAATTCATAGTATTCGAACTCACCCGGATCAAACAGGACAGGTTCCTCTCGAACCTGGTCATGACGATGATATTCTCGGTCATACAGTCGAAGATACTTTCCGACAGGAGCAAGCGGGGAATCCTCATATTCGACGAGTATGCGGAAACGGCACAAATGAAAGATACGGCCACGAATACGGGCATACACAGCTCAGTAGCGTTCTGCTACCAGAAGATCAGGAAAGAGAACGGCGCCGTCTACACCATCGTACAGACTCCCGACCAGTTGCCCGATGACGAGAATACGCAGAACATCATCGGTAATACGGACATGCTTTACGTACTGCCCACCAAGGAGGTGATTTACAGCAGCATCATAGAGAAGTTCAAAATTACCGACCAGGCACATATCGACCTGATGAAATCCATGCGGAACAACTTCTCCGGCAGGCAGCCGTACAGTGAATGTTTCTTACGTATGGGAGAGAAATATGCCACCGTTACCCGCCTGGAACTGTCTCCGGAGAAGTTCCTTGCCTTCCAGACGGAAGGGAGCATATGGGCCGAGCTGGAAAAGAAAACGCAAAGGATGGGTATGGAAGATGCCATCCGTGAATATCTGGAGGAACATCCGGAGAGAAAAGTAAAGAAATTACCATCAAACAGATAACAGTATGAAAAAGACTTTGATTTTAGGACTCATGACATTGCTCCTTTCAGGGACTGTCCGGGCACAATGGATTGTGAGCGATCCGGAAAACACCTATCAGGGTGTTCTTTCTGTACAGCAGCTCAAGAACACCGTCTCCTCGCTCAGGGAACAGAAGAAGATACTGGATGAAAGCCTGGATTACATGAGGAAGGTGAATGCCACAGTGAGTAACAGCATGACTGTAAAGTATCTCATTGAAAGGCAATTGAAACTGAGTACGGAGTGCGGAAAGCTTCTGGGAAGGGCCGGCAAATCGGGAATGAAGTCGTCAACCCTTTCCTCACTGACATCGTGCGTAGGACAGATCGTGAGCAACAACGGACGGCTGATCAGCCTTGTGAAAAGCGTTCTTTCGACCTCACTGAGGATGAACGATGCGGAGAGGCTGGCACTTCTCAGGGACATAGAGAAACAGACCGAACAGGATGAGCGGAACATATGGAAAATAAACCGTCTTGTCAGTGAGTATGAAACTTTGAAACGTGCCCTGCAATGATGGAGGAAGGAGAATTCAGCGTGCTGTTCCACTCCTACCGGGAACTTAGGGAGGCGGTAGCTGTTAACGGCTTCTACTCGCTGGTGGCGGGACTGATCATAGCAACTTTCATATTCAAGTTGCTTGATATGGCAAATGACATGATTAAGGAGGAGAAAGGATTCAATGCCAAGCATTTCTTTGAACTGGGCAGGGAATATATTTTCTGCTCGGCCCTGATAGCAATCCTGCCTCTTTTACTGGGATGGCTGGAAGCGATATTTGCTATGGGGGCGGACAAGGTGGTAGAATCCATAGGTGGGAAATACAACTCGGACAACATCTGGAGGGCCACGCTTCTTGGTGACCTGGAGAACATGGTCGAGGAAGGCAGCTGGAACGTGGCGGGAACGATCTTCACGCATATACTGACCTCACAGGTGGGGACGCTTTTTGCCCTGGCATATGATTATATCACCACCCTGTTCCTGGCGACAAGGTATGTCATACTGCTCCTTCTGGAAATAGTCTCTCCCGTAGCCATCGCATGCCTTTACAACAAGGATCTGAGGAGTTCTTTCTTTGTATGGGCAAAGAACCTGTTCGGATGTTATATGCTGTACCCGGCTTTCGTAATAGTAAGCGTATTCAGCGATCTTATAGTGAAGAATTACATCCGGCAGGATTCATGGCCGATATGGATCATGCTGTTTTTCTCGATCATCCTGAAAACAAGCCTGCTTGCGGCGGCCAAGGCTACGGTCAACAAATGGTTATGAGTATGAAAAAGATATTAAGAAAAGAAAGGGAAACATTCTCCATTATGACAAACATGAAGGAAATACTCGGGGACTTCAACGCGCTGGCCGACGCCCGCAAGAAAAGCTCCCTTCTGGTGAAGCTGGCATTCGGCTTCTGCGCGCTGACGGTGTCGGCCGTGTTGTTTTTCAGCTATTCACTGCTCAGCAGCATGGGAAACAAGATACTTGTGGTAAATGAGAACGGTGAATACCTGAAGCAGAAGGCTATGGATACGGATAAGCTCTACGAGGAGCTGCTGCAGGCTCACTGCAGTTCCACAGCCTATTATCTGAACAGTTTCGACAGGCTTTCATGGCAGGAGAACCAGGCGCATGCCCTGTTTCTGGTAAGCAAGCCGGACGCAACGGCCATATTTGCAAAGTATCGTGCGGACAGGGCTTATGGGGATGCGCTGGAACTGGGAGCGGTATACCGGAATAAATTCGAGAAGATAATTTCCCTTTCGGTTGAGAACGGCCAGTATCATGTCATCTTTTCTTCCGTACTGACCATCATAAACGGAAGTGACACGAAAGAAGTAAGGATTATCAGTGAAGGTACGGCCATACGTGTGAGACCGCGTTTCCCTGAAAATATATCCGGTTTTTTCTTCCGGACGTATAACCAGCAATACGAGAACTTATGACACAGTCGGAAAAAAGCAGGATCATCATTCTGGGAGGAGCAGGTATCGTGACCGCCCTGCTGGTTTGGGGGATTATAGCCAGTTTACCGACCGGTCAGGATAAGGAAGAGGATACAGAGGAAGTGACACTTCGGGGCCGGATCAAGGAAAGTTTTACACTGGAAGACATGCTGAAAAGCGTAGAGAAAGACAACCAGGGCATGATGAACCCTTCAACAGTCTATGAGGGTGTACCGGGCCGGAGAGAACCGTCCGGAACGGATGCTGAAAATGAAGAAGAGATACGGCGTATCAGGGAACTGATAAGACAGAACGAGGCGGAGATTACAGGTGGCAGTGCAGCGGTAACAGGCGGAATGCAACCTTCTTTCCCGGGAAAGGAAAATACCCCCATACCTGAAAAGAAAAAAGAGGAGAAAAAAGAAGAGTTGCATACCGATACGTTGGAAAGCGCGCCCGAGGCAAAACCGCGCAGGAGTTTTAATAGCGTGCGGCTTGTCCGGCAGGATGAAAAGAATGTCATCAGGGCATTTGTACACTCGACACAAACCGTAATGACCGGATCGACGCTGAAGATGCAACTGGCCGAGAACTGCCTTACCGATGACGGGCAGCGTATCCGTAAGGGAACACCGGTGTTCGGGGAAGTAATGAAGATTGACGGGGAACGCGTACTGGTAAGGATTACTTCGGTAAATCTGGGAGGCAACATACTTCCTTTCGAAAAGGAAGTATATTCAGAGGATGCAATGGAAGGGATTTACGTTCCGGGAAATGCCAAGGCGGAAACGATACAGGAAGCGGAAGCGGCCGGAGTAAGCGGAGCCGGCACTAACATTTCCGGCGGACTTGATGTAGGCAGCCAGCTTGTGGCGGGGGCAGCAAACAGTGTCATCAGTGCCACCAAGTCGGCTGCGAGCAAGAATATACGTAAGATAAAGGTGACAATCAAAACTAACTACAGGATACTGCTCAGGCAGCCAAAAGAATAAAGAAGGAAAAGTAATGGAAACGATAAAAGAATTTATTGTTGAAGCAATAAAGCTTCCGGAAGTGTGGATATACATGATAACGCTTGCTATTGTAGGCTGGAATCTTCCGGCTATCAGAAAAGGGTTGAATAAAGATACACATTCCTCGAATAAGCAGAAAAAGGAGAGGTAATATAAGTTTTTTCAGCTTTTGTAAAAGCTTATAAAGAACTGTCTCTGTACAGTTTTTAATTAAAAGGATAAGTCCTAAAGTCGGGATGCTGAGAACCAAAAAGAATAGAAAAAATGGAATTTTGAAGAGTAACAAAATGAAAAGATATAAAAGCATCGTGTTTACTTTTTATTAAAAAAACTCATCCGATGGAAATATCAGGAGAACGCCGAGGAAGTATGCCAAAGCAGAAACAATACAAGAATTCCGTCCTACTCTCACGAACCGGACGGAATGAAACAACGCAAATTTTAGAATATTTTATTTATGACGTAGTCGGTACAAAGATAGTGATTTTGATAAGAACAGAGAAATAACACTTATAACATATTGAAAAAATTGAAACAATGGCAAAGGTTTATGTAGCAAGCAGCTGGCAAAATGAATGCCAGCAATCGATAGTCTCCTTCCTGCGCCGGAAGGGGCACGAGGTGTACGATTTCATGAATCCCGAGGGAAAAACGGATTTTCACTGGTCGCAGGTTAGTGAGAACTGGCAGCAGATGGATACGGATGAACACCTGGACGCGTTGGAGCACCCGCTTGCCCAGACAGGGTTTAAATCGGACTTCGATGCCATGAGGTGGGCTGATGTTTGTGTACTTGTACTTCCCTGCGGGGCTTCCGCGCATTCCGAGGCGGGATGGATGAAGGGAGCCGGCAAGAAGGTGGTTGTGTATCAGAACCGGCCGCAAAAACCGGAACTGATGTACAAGCTCTTTGACGGGATATTCCCGATGGCTACGGATGTGGCCCGGTTCCTGAAAGAGTTTGATAATATGAATGATTTAAAATCAACATAATATGGAAGTTTAATGAAAAAAAAGAAAGTAGAACTAATGAAAAAAATTATACGCGAATATGGAATTCAATTATTAGTCAGCCTCTTTTTAATTGGAGTATCCATCTGCCTGTTCCTGCAAAAATTAGGTATCTGCTAAGCCTGTCGCACTTGTAGGCTGTTATAAACGGACTCAGGAAGTGACAATAATGAATGGTTTAAAATTGATGTGATATGAAAGAACTTTTAGAAAGCCCGATATCTCTATTTCATAAAACCTGTTGTTCTCTGTATTTATGGATGTTTGTGTGATGGAGAGTAAAGCCGAGAGAAAAGGAGTTATCGCATTGATTAAGAAATAGTAAGTTAATAATAGAAAGTACGATGAATGATAAAAAGATGTATGAAGGTAATCTGATGAGAGAAGGTATCGTCCTGTGGGCCGTATTTACCAAAGACGGTAAGGCTACCCTGCGTATGGATTACGAAGTGCGCCCCGGGAATGGGACAGTCGGCTATGGAAGGCTGCTGCTCCCCGATTTACCGGTACTGTATGAAATCCTCACGCCGGATGACGCTTTCAGGTTCCTCTCTCTTCCGGGATACGGAATTTCGATACGGATCAGGATGCGTCTCCGGTATCCGGGAACTGAAGACTGCGTGGTAATGCAACCGGAAGATGAACCGGAGAAATCCTTTCCCGCCTGGATCGCAAGAGACAAAACCGGACGGAGCGGGCTTTATCTGCAGGACCCGTCAACCGGAGCATGCCCTGTTCCGGATATGCCCGGATTGCCGGAACTGAAGCAGGAAGGGATACCGGTAAAGGTCGAAATGCTGATAAGGCAGGACAGTGAAGAGTATGACTTTCTCCGTATGTGCGGGATGATGAAAGGAAAGACCGGCGTGGGAAGCGGCCTGATGAAGGAAGGTGTACTTGTGTGGTTCACGTTCATGGCGGAGGATAAGGTCACCATGTACTCACAGGACCGGATACGCTTCATCGGAAACGGGAGATACGTTCCGGGAAAGCTGCTGTCGTCCGATATCTCGGCCCTGCATGAGGTCTATGACTGGGACAGGCAGTATCCGGAGTTCCGTTCAACACCCGGAGTGTCAGTACGGTATCGGATACGGCTCCGTCATCCGGGAACGGATGACAGCGCCGTAAAACGGTCTGAATATGAACCTGAGGCGTGCCTTCCCGTATGGCTCGTACGAAACAGGGCAGGACGGACATCCCTCTGCCTGCATGAGCCCTATTCCGGGTATTGTCTTATTCCGGACATGGAAGGATTGCAGGGGCTTCCTGAACTGAAACTGGATGATGCCCCCGTAAGGTTCGAAATGCTCATACGTCAGGACCATCCCATTTTTGACAGGATCGATCCGGCTTTCCTGAAACCCGGGAGAGGAACAAGAACCCGGAAAAGGGGAAGGCGGACTGGTGAGGAAGCCGGCAGAGCAGGAATATATGAGGAACTTCCATCTTGCTACACCAAAATCTTCGGCGGGGTGAGAGACGGGAAAGAGGGCTTTCGGCTCCGGACGGAACCGGCTGTCTCTACACCTCCGGTCCACCTTGAACTGCCACCGGAGGCCTACAGAATATGGAAAGAAACGGTGTGCCATACCGGGTATGCTCATAGAACTCACGTCCGACCAAACGGGGTTTGTATTCAAAAAATACGTTCCCTAAGTGCATGGTTCTGTACTTGTATTCACAAAGGAATATCATATGTGTTTCATCATAAATAGCTTTAGACAACAAATGAGGACTTCTTTGTCGGATGGTGAACAGGACGGTGGGATCTATTATAAGCTCTCCGATAGTAAGCCAGACATGATGGGACATGACAGGTATCGTGTGCCCAAATTGGGTGGCAAGTTGTTTTCTCGTGGTAGTCCATATTGCCCTACCGTTAAGTCGTAAATCACCGGATGTGATAATTGAATCAATGTTGTATTTGCTTTTTAATTTGTCATGAATGTCCATGCATACAATATTACACCTTAATGCTATATTGAATTCGCCTTGCTCCCTGATATAGGAGTCAATAAAAGAAACTGCCGTCCTTAAGTCATCCAACGGACATTGCTTAATGGGAAAATGCACATCTGAAAGTGTGAGCTTATGACCGAATTTACGGACTGTAAAATAATAGGCTTCTTCAAGGGAGGTAATATAATTTTTACCAAGGCAAAAACGTATGGAGTTCTTGATGCATATGAAAAGGTCTTCGAGTTTTCTGTACATGTTATTTTTTTATGAAGTTGCAAAGATACAAAAATTAAAGAAAGATATGAGACGAAACAGAATTTACATCATAGGTATCCTTCTCCTGAGTTTCCTTTCAGGGAAAGCCCAGAAAATAGAAGAGCTTACCGCCATACCTCTGGAAATCGGCTATGAAAAGACGCTGCACCTGATATTTCCCACCGAAGTGAAATACTACAGTATCGGTGGGGATTACGTCATTGGCGAGAAAGTGACGAACTGCCCGGAGATTATACGCCTGAAGGCTGCGGAGGAGAACTTTCCGGGTGAAACGAACCTCTCTGTGGTAACCGCCGATACGAAATTCTACTCTTATGCCATACGTTACAATGCGCATCCGAAAGAAAGCTATATGCGTATAAACGGGGAAGCTCCCGTACCGCATATCCTGCCGGTGGGCAAAGACAAGCAACTCTTCCTTATCTTTCCTTCTGCTGTCTCTTATGTGGACTATGGCAGTACGAATGTGGAAGTTGAAAAAGCCGAGGGAGTGGACAATATCCTGGCCGTAAAAGCCATGCGAGCCTATACGGAAGATACGAACATTTCCGTGGTGGTTGAAAGTGGTAAATTCTATACGTTTGACCTGCGCTATGTACCCGCCCCGGAGCGTTTCAGTTTCGTTATTGATAAGGAAGATACACAAAAAGTGGCCATACTTGATGAAAAGGAACGTTCAAGCGAACAGAAAGAAAGGATCAGGGAAGCAATCGGCAAACGGCTACCACTGGATCTGGGACTCAAAGACAAGAATGCCGGCATGGAATTCGAGATTGGAAACATCTTTATCGACGCGGACATACTGTTGTTGCGTATGACACTGACAAACCGTACCCAAATCGGTTATACGACGGATTTTATGAGGTTTTATATTCAGGATGCCAAGATCCGCAAGAAAACTGCGGTACAGCAGCTTGAGCAGAATGTCCTGTTCACTTTCGACTATCCGGAGGAGATACCGGCACATGAGAGCAGGACATTTACCGTGGCCGTGAACAAATTCACCATTCCGGATAAAAAGAGACTTGTCATCGAGATCCAGGAAAAGAACGGTGGCCGGCATTTCCTGTATAAGCTGAAGAACAAGTCACTCCTGAATGCAGAAGAGGTATTCAGGAATAGAGAACAGCAGGAAACGGAAGAGGAAGCCGACAGGATATTAAGGAGGATAGCCCGATGAGAGTGCTTCTGTTCATATTGTTTTTCCCTTTTTCTTTCTCCGGGCATGATGACGGAAAGGAACTGCTTGATATGGCACTTGACAAGTGTGAACGCCTGGAAAGTTTGGAAGATTATCGGGACATACTTTCCCGGTACGGAATGACAGACAAGCTTCCGCTGGCCTGCCCCCTGAAAGAGAAGTTCCGTATCAGCAGCACGTATGGCGGCAGGATTCATCCTGTAACGAAAAAACGCAGTTTCCATTCAGGTATTGACATGGCTGTGGAACTGGCCGCACCCGTCTATGCCACCGCTTCGGGTACAGTTACTTTCGCGGGGAGAAAAGGCGGATATGGAAGATGTGTCGTTATACGGCATTCTTACGGCTTTGAAACGCTGTATGCTCATCTGGCTGCGTATTATACCACAAAAGGGAAAAAACTCGTGAAAGGGGCTGTAATCGGCTTTGCAGGGAGTACGGGAAGAAGTACCGGCTATCACCTACATTATGAGATAAGGAAATACGGCAAAACTATAAAACCATATTGGTATGGATATGACAATCAAAGATGAAATAGAACAACTTATCCTGCGGTGTATTGCTTCCGACGGGCTGAAGGCTTGTCCGAAGGATCTGGCTTTCCTGGAGAAATACGGGCTGAAAAACCTGTTTTTCTTTTCTGTGGAATATGGAATGGAAGGTGCGGATACACAGTCACTCGACGGCAGGGCAAAAAGCCAGATAAGATGGAACCTCTATGTGACGGACTTCCCTCTCCTGCGGCGTATGTATGAACGGGAAGGGAAAGGAGCATTGATGGAGTGCCTTTATTTGGAGGAAAGATATTTCAGGAAGTTCCTAAGCATAATCGGACAGGAGGATAAGCCATGACAAATCTGTCGGTTGTCAATTACATAGAGCGGATCAACCGGACGTACCGCTTCATCCGGATGGAAAGTACAGGCAGTCTAAGTGAACTGGCCGCCAAAGTGCGGGTAAGCGAGAGAACCATCAGCAATTATCTGGAGGAACTCCGGTTGATGGGAGCGGAAATAAAGTTCAGCAGGATAAGGAATACCTATTATTTTGATAACCGGTTCGTGCTTTATGCGACGTTCGAAGCACGTATTGAGGCGGAGGTATTGAATGATTCAGAATAGCATCTTGTATGCAATTATAACAAATCTTTTAAAAACAATTAATTATGAGAAAAGTAAAATTCTTATTGTTGGCGGCATTGACGGCGATGTTCGTTGGCTGCCAGAGTGATGAAGTTTTGGAGCAGGACTCCGGCAATGACAGACCGACTCCTACCGGTGATACACGTATTACCATTGAAGGAGAAGGTATGAAAGATGTAACAACCCGTTCTTCGGATGGAAGAGTTGATTTTACTGGGGGATATGCAACGGGAGCAGGATTATACAATGGTACTTCAACTCCAACAGTAGCCGCATATCCTAATCCGGGATATGAGGTAAACTACTTCTATGGCGGACCTGCGAATGAACCTCAAAAGTATGATTATGCACAAAGTTCCGCTTCTTCATTTGAAGTAAAGTTAGACGGTCAGGATCATAGATTTCATTGCGGATTCAAAGAAAAGAAGCGTAATTTGACTGTTAATGCGGGTTCCGGCGGTTCCGTTTCTCCATCAGGGACAAACAGCTACCAGGTGGAAAATGCAATCAATATTACGGCCACTCCGAATACAGGGTACAGATTTTCCGGTTGGACTGTGACGGAGGGAGATGCAACTATCGCAAATTCAGGAAGTTCAAGTACCACTGCAACCTTGCATAGTTCTAACAGTATTATTACAGCAAAGTTTGAGGTGAAGATCTTGGATA